>Ga0105044_10014266_pt1 | contig 10748 bp, 9 predicted proteins | sample MAT01_FD_78092 | JGI IMG/M metagenome (GOLD analysis project Ga0105044, IMG submission 78092) | Freshwater microbial communities from Lake Fryxell liftoff mats and glacier meltwater in Antarctica - MAT-01 | ecosystem: Environmental > Aquatic > Freshwater > Ice > Liftoff microbial mat | place... | reverse complement strand
GGGTGACATCCCACGCAGATATTCGACAGGTGCGGTTGCGGCGATCGCTCCCCAATGGCCAAGAAACGACGCGAACCATTAACCTGTGGGATAGTCTGTGGTCAGAAGCATCGTCTGAGAACCCGAGATTACAAGATGGCGACACCATTTTCGTGCCTCGGTTGACCGCAGATGCAACCGTTGACCCTCGGTTAGTTGCCCGTTCAACGCTAGCGCCCGACACGGTGCGGGTACGAGTGGTGGGTGAAGTTAGCAACCCGGGAGAAGTTTTGGTACCGCCTGATAGTTCACTCTCCAGTGCGGTGGCGATCGCCGGAGGGCCAACGGTAGATGCCCGACTCAGCCGCACTAATTTTATTCGACTGAATCCGGAGGGGGTCGTCGAACGACGAGAAGTTGACTTGAGTGATTTAACAGATAGCTATCAAGTGCAAGATGGTGATGTCATCATGGTTCCCAAACGCAATTCATTATCTATCCTTGATGGGGCAGATCGGCTATTCAGTCCTCTCAACTTTGTTCTTCGCCTTTTTGGGCTTTAACTCCTACGTGGTGGTTACTATGGTTGGATATCGGCTTGAAGAATCGGCACGTCCGCTAAGGCAATTACTGCTATTTGTTGAACATGCGTTTGCTGCTATTGCCCTAATGCTATATTCAGGCGGCCCCTTTAATGTGATCCTCTCTGGTGGATTTAGCCAGGGAGATAAACAAATGGCTGAGCCTGACTATGCCCTGACTCGTTCTCTTTTTTTATTGACTTATGGAGTGATTATCGGGCTAATTTTTATTCGGTGGAAACGATTAGTTTGGGCGATCCCTTATGGCCTGATTATCTGGTCAATTGTTGGATTTATTAGCCTTTCTTACTTCTGGTCTGCTATGCCAGGAGCAACCCTGCTGAGTACAATTAGATTAATTGGAACTACGTTGTTTGGTATATATCTCGCTACACGATATACCCCTAAACAACAGCTCCAGCTATTGGGCTGGGCTTTTGGACTAATTGTCGCTCTCAGTCTATTTTATGCAGTGCTGCTGCCTAAGTACGGCATTATGGGTGGGGTTCATACTGGAGCTTGGCGGGGTATCTTTACTCACAAAAATTCGTTGGGGAAGATGATGACCCTAAGCAGTACGATTTTTACGCTGCTGCTGCTGAGCGATCGCAAAAATTGCGTCGTGCTGGGAACTTTTCTGAGTCTATCCGTATTGCTGCTATTGCTAACCACATCTAAAGGAGCATTGGTTAGTTTAATCATCATGCTCTCAGTCACAGCTGTTTGTCAGGTGTTGAGAGCGCACTATCGATGGATGGTTGTCTTAATAGGAAGCATTGTTTTATTCACTGGTGTGATCACAGCGGCATTCGTACTCAACTTAGAAACCATTGTTGTTGAAATATTAGGTAAAGATCTAACCCTCACAGGTCGCACAGACATCTGGAGGGCTGCGGGGGATCTGATCAAAATGCGTCCTTGGCTGGGCTATGGATATGAAGCATTCTGGAATGGCATGGATGGGCCATCTGCGTATATCTGGAGAACCGTCAAATGGCCTGTTCCAGACGCTCACAATGGATTCGTCGAACTTACGCTTCACTTAGGTCTAGTAGGCTTAAGTATTTTTCTGGTTGGATATGTGATTAACCTCATCAGAAGTACTTTTAAAGTCCGCACCACCTCAGGAGTTGATTTTATCTGGCCGTTATTATATTTAATCTATGTTCCCCTCTCAAATATTACAGAGCAATCTCTGCTCAAGTCAAATCATATTTTCTGGGTGATCTATGTAATGGTAACATTAACACTCTATATGCCTATACAGATAGAATCGCAGCAGCCAAGACTAGTCCCATCAAATACCAAGTTAAGGACACAAGAGACGTTCAACGCTATTAATGGCACTGCTAAGGATTAGATACGATAATTATGGGGTGTGAGCAATGCTAAAAATAGATCAACCCCAAATACGCATTAAAAATGTCTTCCAAGGTACATTAGTTCGTGGAACGTTTTGGGGTAGTCCTATTTAGTAAAGGATAGAGAATAAGCGACCCTCATTAGTAACTCGATGCTTCCATCCGGATCACTTCGTTGTAATGATGAACGAAATTCCAGATCGCGCTAATGTGATTCTCCAACTTCTTGGAGAAGGATAAAGTTTTTCTCACCAAGCGCGATACCCGTTGTCTGAGCGTGTTGTTAAACCGTTCAATATAGCTGGTCAAGCCACTTTCCTTACCTACTGCAACATGACGTTTACTGGGCAAGACCGTTGTGTAAGCGTCCCAGTAATCGGCGTAAATCACTGCACATTGGCGGTACACACCAGGCATCGATTCCCACAATCCCCTGGCTGAATCCCCTGAACGGTCGCCGATATAGCAGCCCACAATCTCACGGGTTGCGACATCTAACGCCAGCCACACCCACTGCTTGTTGCCCTTATCATCGACGAACGACCACAACTCATCTTTGCTTTTGGGTTGCACATGCACCACTTGTGGCACAGACTTGTAGTACTGGTTGACGTATCTCTGCAACCAGTCCTCGGAGATCTGCAGCGCACGAGCAATCCCCGCTAACGGCACTCGCTCCAGCAACAACCGATCGATTATCGCTTTGCTATCGGGATCGATCGGTTGCCACTGCGGATTTTCCACAAATTGACGACCGCAATCCCGGCATTTGTAGTTCTGTTTGCCACGACGAGTGGTGCCGTTTTTCATCACGTCATCGGAGCCGCATGTGGGACAAATCAAGTAGGGTTTCATGCCTGAAAATTGGAGTGAAAAACTCGACTCCTACTATTTTCCTCTGTCCTTTATGAAATGGGACAACCCAATTGTCAATACTGAAATGCGGAAAAGTTTCTCTGCTTTTGAATCTATCCTGATTGCCCTAAATCCCCTGAAATCCTTATTCCCTCTAAGTTGAGCAATTACTTTCATTCTTTGTTTGAGCTTGACTGGCAATCCGGTTCTTCTAAGCCATTTTTTCACCAGAAAGATTCTTTAACTCTACATGAGAGTATGAACTTTCTATAAGGAAATAAGTGCTTATGGCTAAACACTTATTTCTGTTGCGTAGACTGTAGGCGTAACAGAAATGACCTCTAGGTGTAGCATTTATAATCCGTCATGTAATCGTGGGTAGCGAATGATGTGCTCTCAACCAGAACAAGCCAATACAACGGTAAAGGTTAAAGTAATCGCACCGTTTATCTCGGTGATTATTCCTGTCTATAATGATCCAGAGCATTTAAAGATTTGTCTAGCTGCTTTAGAGCAACAAACTTACCAGAGCGATCGCTATGAAGTGCTTGTGGTTGATAACGGATCTGATCCATCTAAGAACATTGCAGCGATCGCTGCAATGTTTAGACATGCAATTGTTATTCAAGAACTAGCCTCAGGCTCTTATGTAGCTCGAAATAAAGGGATTTCAGTTGCAAAAGGTGAGATTATCGCTTTTACCGATGCAGATTGTGTTCCAGCCTCTAACTGGTTAGAGAGAGGGGTGACCTACCTATTAAACAATCCAGGTTGCGGTTTAGTCGCGGGCAAGATTGATATTTTCTTCAAAGATCCTAAACACTTCACTGCAATTGAATTTTACGACGGAGTTACGATGGGCTTTCCTCAGCAAGAGTTTCTCGAGAAACGTAGAGCTGGAGCAACCGCTAATGTTTTTACCTGGAAGCGGGTGATTGATCAGGTAGGCACATTTAATGGTGAGATTAAATCCCACGGCGATTTGGAGTGGGGGAAGCGGGTTTTTGCCTCTGGATATGCGCAAATTTATGCAGATGATGCTTGTGTTGGGCACCCAGCCCGACATTCCTTTAAAGAGTTGCTGAACCGAGCCATTCGGCTAGCGGGAGGGTCTTATGATTTGCATGTTAAGCAAGAGCGCTCACTCTGGCGGCGGAACAAAAAGTTTCTAAGACTCCTTGCAGACGACCTGATATTTCATCTTAGCAGTTCTGTGATGGAAACAATACAGGATAGTCGCCTGCAAACCTTAGATAAGAAACTGAACGTTGTAGGGCTGATTGTTTTGATGAAGTATGTTAGTGCGATGGAAAAGATCCGTCTTAAATTTGGTGGGAAGTCTCGTCGTGGTTAGTAACTATGCAAAGAATTAGGTAGCTTGAAGGAAATAAACATGCGTATTGCTTTTTTAGTTCACGACTTTCCCTCCTTGTCGGAAACCTTTATTCTTAATCAAGCAACCGGCTTAATTGATCGAGGACATGAAGTTGATATTTATACCAATAGAATTCATGCCGCTACTAAAGTTCATCCTGATGTAGAAAAGTATCACCTGTTGGAACGGACCTATTGCTTACCTGAGACTCCTGAAGCAATGATTCCCCGCTTTCTAGGTGGCTTGTGGCTATTCCTAACTCATTTCTATCGTAACCCTGCACTTTTTTTGAGGTCTGTTAATATTTTTCTTTATGGCTTGAGCGCTTTAAATTTCCGGCTGATCTACCCGGCGAGCGCCCTAGCAGATAAACCACCATATGATATTGTGCAGTGCCAATTTGGAACTCAAGGATTTTGTGGCATCGCTTTCGCACGATTAATTTATCCTCGTCCTAAGCTCGTGACAACCTTTCGAGGATATGATATTAGTACATATGTACAAAAAAGAGGGAAGCAGGTTTATGCTCAATTGTTTCAAGAAGGCGATTTCTTCCTAGCTAATTGTGACTTCTTCCGACAAAAAGCAACTAACTTAGGGTGTAGTCCAAACAAAATTGTTGTACATCGTTCTGGATTAGATATGAGCAAGTTTCCATTTATATCCCGTCATTTTGATGCAGAGCGAGCTGTATCGATTGCTACTACAGGACGTTTAGTTGAAAAGAAGGGCATCGAATATGCAATTCGGGCTGTTGCAAAAATTATTGATGCCTACCCTAGCTTGCAATACAACATCATCGGGGACGGGGTACTCAAGCCCTCTTTGCAAAAACTAATTGATGAATTGGGGCTGAGTCAGTCTGTGCATCTGTTGGGCTGGAAAAATGAACAAGAAATGGCTGAGATTCTCAGTAAAACTGACATCTTTGTAGCACCAAGTGTCACGGCACAAGATGGAAACCAAGATGCTCCCGTCAATGTATTAAAAGAAGCTATGGCAATGGGTCTACCTACTATCAGCACTCAACACGGGGGTATTCCTGAATTGATAGAAGATGGAGCCAATGGTTTTTTGGTACCTGAACGAGATGTTGATGCGCTAGCAAACCGCTTGAACTATCTTATTCAACACCCAGAAAGGTGGGGAGAAATAGGCTATGCAGGCCGAGCAACCGTAGAAAGCCGTTACAACTTACATGCACTTAACGATCAGCTTGTCGAAATTTATCAAGCCTTACACCACACAAAAGGTGAGCGCAACGCTATCAATATCTCCATGAATAAAGAACAAGTTATAAACTAGCAAATTACCCATCAAGTCACCATCAAGTCACCGTGACAATGTTTCTACTCAGCAATACTTAGGGAAAAACGGTCGCCATGCATTCACAAAACATTGCCACACAGGATATCGCGCAAAGCTCTGTAGACCAGGAAAACAGTATGGATTCAAGCATTCCCACAGAAAGTACAGCACAAGTCACAATCGTCGTGGTTCCTCGTGAGCGCTTCAGCTGTACTCAGCAATCACTGGACAGCATTTACGAATATACAACGATTCCTTTTGAGCTAGTTTACGTTGACGGAAATTCACCAAAGGACGTTCAACGCTACTTGCAAACACAGGCACAATCAAGGCAGTTTAGCCTAATTCAGACACACTACTACCTCTATCCTAACCAAGCTAGAAACCTAGGGCTAGCACAGGTTAAAACTAAATACGTTGTGTTTGTGGATAATGACGTTGTGGTATCGCCAGGATGGCTCGAAGCATTATTAGAATGTGCCGAGGAAACTGAAGCTTCGGTCGTTGGCCCTTTAATGTGCCAGCATGAACCTCTTCACGAGGAGATCCATTTTGCGGGTGGAGAATCTCACATTTTTATGGACGTAAATAACAGGCGACGGTTACGTGAGAAAATGTACAAGCAAGGTCATCAGGTGCATGAACTGCGTGATACTCTGAAACGCCACCAGACTGAACTGGCAGAATTTCACTGTGTTCTATGCCGGATGGAGATCTTCAACCGCCTTGGTTCTCTGGATGAGAAAATGCTAAATACGAAGGAGCATTTAGATTTTTGCATGAGTGTCTGTGAGGCAGGTGGTACGGTCTACTTTGAGCCAGCTTCTCTTGTCACCTATGTTCCTGGCCCCCCGTTGAAATGGAGCGATTTACATTACTATATGCTGCGCTGGAGCAATGCTTGGACACTTAACAGTCTCCATCATTTCCGTGATAAGTGGAATTTAGCTGAAGACGGTTATTTCAAGAGCAAGTATAAAAAACTGGGATGGCGGCGGCGGGCAACAATTATCCAACCGTTTGTTCGTCGTTTGCCCTTTGGGCATGGAAACGGTTTAATTACTAGGGCTCTATACAAGACAGAAACATTTATTAACAGGTACTTGACCGATCGCCACACTCGAATTCAGCAACGCCATACCGCTGTTTCTGCAACGGCTTTATCGCCATCTCTTCCTCAGACGTCGGGTTCAACCATCAGTAGAACAACTTGATCAGGTCTTCAAACAATCTTGAGTAGAGCATATCTAAATCTAAGTAGATAGGCGTCATTAGCTATAGACCCTAAAATCCCATATCGCCTGAGTCGTGGGTGGCATAGGTTTTAGGGACTGTTTTTATCGAGGTTAGATTACTTAGAAATTGCCTATTGCAGTTCTCAGATGAATGAAGTACATCACAGGTTCCAAAACAAGGGGCTTAAGCCCCTTGCCTGTACTGCACTGAAGTGAGAAGGGCTATAGCTTAATCTGTTAAGTCCGGATAGGCTGAGTTCCACTAGGTCTCTGTCCGACTTGCAAAATCAGCCTAGATGTATTTCTGCCATAACAGCCGAAAGCTAGGGTAGAACATGGTGCAGGGGTGGGCTCCTGGCTGGGGGCGAAGTCCCCATACCCCCTTTGATCCTTACCATCTCCTCGACTGCTATATCTATCTAAATCCTGATCTAGATTGAGTCTAGCCGTATGTATGAACATTATTTAATAGGAGTGTGGCTACGAGATGAACATTAAACAAAAAGCAATTAAAGGGATAGCCTGGTCTGCGATCCAGAATGGTGGTAGCCAGATAGGTTCTTTAATTGTTTTCTTTTTGCTCGCTCGTTTCCTAACACCGGAGGCGTTTGGTCTGGTAGCGTTGGCAAATGTCTTTCTTACTTTCATGCAACTGCTTTTGGAACAGGGGTTTAGCCAAGCGATTATTCAGCGCGAAGATCTGGAACCTGAACACCTGAACACTGCATTTTGGCTCACGCTGCTCAGTGGAATTCTGCTGGCAGCTGTTGGAGTATCATGTGCTAGTTGGATCGCTGGGCTATTCGGTCAAGTTGCTCTAGCACCAATCATTCAATGGGTTTCGCTGTTACTGATCATCACGTCTCTAGCACGAGTTCAGCAAGCAATTCTTGAGAGAAAGTTTAACTATAAGGCGATCGCCGCTCGTAGAATAATTGCAACGTTCACAGGTGGTGGAGTTGGTGTGCTGCTAGCATTTCTAGGCTTTGGTGTTTGGAGCCTAGTTGCTCAGCAATTTGTTTTCGAAGTGGTCGGCACCTTAACGCTGTGGATCTGCAGTGACTGGCGCCCCGGATTAAAAGTGTCTATGCGTCACTTCCGCGACTTGTTTGGGGTCGGCGGTTATATTATGGCGTTCAATTTCCTTAGCTTTTTTAATAACCGATTTAATGATTTTCTAGTGGGATATTTTCTTGGCCCAGCAGCATTAGGATACTACAGTGTTGCTTCCAAAGTACTCAACGTGATGACTCAGTTATTGGTTAACACCAGTCGTGATGTAGCTTTGCCAACATTCTCGCGGCTACAGTCAGAGCCTGAGCGCTTCCGTCGAGCACTTTACACAGCGATTCAATTAACCAGTGCGATCGCGTTCCCTACCTTTTTGGGTGTAGCCGTGTTAGCTCCGGAACTAGTAGTTTTCCTGTTCGGGGAGAAATGGTTACCATCTATTCCACTAATGCAGGTTTTGTCGCTAGTGGGAGCCTTGCGTGCCGTAACCTTCTTTAAAGGCTCCGTTTTTGTAGCTATGGGTAAACCATCCTGGTGGCTAATGTTAAGTGCTTTGAATGTAGCTCTTAACCTAATCGGGTTTGCAATCTCTTATCGGTGGGGAATTTTTGCGGTTGCAGTTGCGTCGGTAATTCGTTCCTACTTGGTATTTCCAGTAGGGCAGTGGGCAGTCAGTAAGCTAGTTCATGAAGACATACGAGCTCACTTACGTGCATTTATTGCACCCCTCGTCAGCGCAACAACTATGGCAGTAGCCATTTTGGCAATTAAACAACCCTTGACTGGACTATTAAACCCTTTAGGACTATTAGTTATCTGTACAGTACTTGGAACAATTTTATACGTAGCGATGATTCGGATAATCGCTCCAGCACTATTTCAACAGGTAATAGAATTGGTTCAGATGGTTGTCTCACGGCCGAAACGCAAACAGAGCCAGAATTAGAATAAAGTAATTCATTTTTTGTGGCCTTTGCGCCAATTGCTTGTCGGTTCAGCTATTAGCTGAACCGACAAGCAATTGAGCTTAAATATACTGCTGCAATGGTTGTAGCAGCAATGCGATCGCTCCTACAAAAACAAGCGTTATTCTTTCATTGTCACTTTGTCTATAGGAAAATCTCACCAGCTTTTCTGCTGCCAGCAAAGCTGGCTAGATAAAAGGCTTGATAGATAAGTTTTGTAGCGATCTATCAAGCCTTTTATCTATCACAAAATCATCTATATTCATGTCCATCAAACATTCCTTGATCCATTTCTTTAAATTGCTTAGCTCGTTTCTAACAATCCAGAAAAATCAAAGAAGCGCTAGGAATGCTGAATTACCTGAGAGGATATCTTACAACTTGAGTGTTGTGATGTCATGAGCGAAAAATAAGTATTGGGAACGCCACCTTAGACTGATACCTCCTTTCGTTGCTTGGCAAATAAACGGCTAAAAACCTCCGCCGCCGAAATGCCCTGCTCCAAGCGGTCATGGGCAAACAGAATCAACTGTTCAATCAGCGCTTGAGCTTGCTGACGGCAGGCTTCCCCAATTGTTTTGCTGTGAGTGGTGGGGCGTTTACCCTTACCTGTGCTCGAAGGTAGCGGCAAACTATCGAGGTGCAAGATGGAATAGGCCACGAACACTAAACACCAGTGGGCTTCGATGGTGTCAAATGTGCGGGTGCGATAGACATCAAGTCCAAGCAGTTGCTTGCCATCCCGATAAAACGTTTCATAGGGCTTCGCCCCGCCAAAGGCGTACGGCCATCTTTTCAAATATTTGGCGAGAATTTGGTTTGCCGACCAATCGGTGCGATTGCTGATTAACACTGCGAAGGTGCCCGTTAGTTGGGGATTTTCAAAGCTAATCACTAAGCGCACTTTGCCCAATCCAGCAATCCGGGCACAAATGGTAAAACACCAATGATCCTTCGAGCCTTGCACAATTTTGCGGTAAGCCGTCTGGGGAATTAACGCTACCAAGTCCTCTACCTTGATCTGCGCTTGCGGTAGCACGATGGGTTGGCGGGTCGCATCTTTGAGTTGGAAACTGCTGGTTTCTAGGTTGCGATTGCGTTTGAGTAAACTGACCCAATCCTTCTTTGCTATCGCTAGTGCCTGTACCAATTCGCTCGATAAATACCAACTATCCATCAACACAGTCGTAAACGGTAAACCCTGCTCAATTGCTTGCGTGAGCAAACCTTGAGCAATCTCGATTTTGGTGCGAAACTGTTGAGCTAACCGGGCAAACTCAGGGTCTTTGAGCAATTCTTGGTTCAGTTGCTTGTGCAATTTCTGACGCGCTTTGGCAGTGGCAGGAAGTGCTTGTCTGGGAAAGTGTTTAGCCATAAAGGACTCCCATTGGGTCACGTCCTTGTAGCGCCGATACAGCTCATACTCAACCGGAAATCGCACCGCGCCACTCAGATAATGGCTCGTCACCAAGTTGTGTGCTAACAGGTAGGCACCATCACAATGGTCGTAATGACGGTCTACATACTCAAACAAACTGCCCACATGGTCACACAAGGTATCATCGAAAATCAGGTATGACTCACTCGTCGCCATCCGAATCGGTATCGTCTGTGCCAACATATACTCGAGGCGAAATCGGTTGATTTCCCTCGGTTACCAGGGGGATGCACTCAAAAACCGCGATAAATTTGTCTTATCCGCGCTCTCCAACATGCACCGACTGATATTCGCTAAGCTTTTGTTCTCCAGCACAATCAGACCCGTCAGATAGTTCTGAAAATGGTCAAATTGCTGAATATCATTGAAAAAATGGCGAAATACCTGGGCATGAGCGCTGACGATGGAGGCAGGAGACACAATCGGCAGTTGCATAAATCCCTCGCTCAATTCGATGGTTAGGGGCTTGCAAACAAATACGACCCCAGGCATTTTAGAGTAGGGAGAAGTGGAGTTTGCTACCATCTCCAATCATTCAGCCCCCTCTAGAGACGAGAATAGAATCATGCTGGCGATGAGTGAAACCGTTAAAGCGACGATTAAAGATGCCGCCCAAAAACTCACAGGACACCGTAGACGG
>Ga0105044_10014260_pt1 | contig 10752 bp, 4 predicted proteins | sample MAT01_FD_78092 | JGI IMG/M metagenome (GOLD analysis project Ga0105044, IMG submission 78092) | Freshwater microbial communities from Lake Fryxell liftoff mats and glacier meltwater in Antarctica - MAT-01 | ecosystem: Environmental > Aquatic > Freshwater > Ice > Liftoff microbial mat | place... | reverse complement strand
GGCTCTCGTATTATTCAGGGAAAATCGGTAAGTATCGACCGGATCTACGACACCTACAAACTGTCTGTAAGAGCGACTGCCGACAAGATTTCCGACATCAAATGCGTTAGTGAAGGTATCACCTGGATCTACAGTGGGTTGGATACCAGTTACTAATGTACTACCTAGATTGAGGTTGTAAGCAGTGTTGCTATTTGAGGATACAGGATTGACCGTGATAAAGTAGGTGCCTGTACCGAGAGTCTGATTGATTGAGAAGGGTGTAAGGGAAAAGAAACCAGATGAAGACGTAATAAGTTCAGATGCATCAGCGATGCCATTGTTGTTGGCATCGTAGTATAGTGAAAGGCCTGCCTGTGCTGTTAGGCCACTGATGGTTGCACCAACTGTACTCGTTCTATTGAGTGAGAAGCTGTACGTATCAATTGGGTCTGCAGTACCTACAAACTGGCGATATGCTTTGGGGCCAGTTGATAAGTTAACTGAAAAAGCAGTGTCAAAGGTTGAACCTGGATCCCTGGGTGGGGCAACAGGAATCAGGGCAGCGTTGAGCTGAAGCCTGTAAGGAGTACTACCACTACGCCGACTAACTTCAACGTAGTACTCACCAGCGGACAAATTACGTCTGATCCTTTCTGCAATAGTGCCGACACGATTAGAAGACGCAATGACAGCCCTGGAAGCGCTGAGTAATCTTACATTGGCATTTGCGCGTAACCCTGTTAAAGCAAGCGAAAAACTACTGCGTGCCTGTAAAGAAAACTTATAGAAATCTACCCTATCTCGGGGACTAACTGAATCATTAAAGGATCGACTTCTTGAAAGCAAACCGATGTCTGTAGCAGTATTGAAGGTATTGTCTGTAGTTGTCATACAAATTTGTTCCTAGGTTTCTGGCTAATTGGTAAATTGAAAAATAATCTATCAGTATTCTTGCATGAAAATACTGAGATTATCAAGTATAGATAGAAACAGTTTTCTGGTTAGACTTATAGTAATTATCGATCTGGTGCAGTACAGATCGGAGGGCGAACTGCCGTATCGCCCCTACTCTGATGCACTTCACTAGCATGAGAACCGCTATAAAACGTAGATTAGTTCTCGCAAGGTGACTCAAGTGCAGGGTTAGTTCTGCAAAACTAGAGATAGCGAATCGATGCATTGGCAAAAGAGAACATACAGTATTTCTGAAGCACGCAAGGTGCATGGGTGACCATGAAACCCTTGCTGAAAAATGCTAGGTTGTACTTCATTCAGCAGGGTGATGCTGAATGGCCAGATGTTAGAAGTAATAGTTGAGTACTTTTCAGCTCAATGGCTTCTGAAGTAGCTCCAGTTACAGCCACATCTCAGGATTCCAAGGGAGGCTGAAAGGTGGGTTTGCTATTCTGTTGTAAGAGGTATTGAGTGGCTGCCGCAGCGCTGATGGGCTTACTGAATAAGTAGCCCTGCATTTCTTCGCAGCGTAGGGCTTGGAGTTGCGCCATTTGTTCTAGGGTTTCGACCCCTTCGGCGACGACCCCGAGATTAAGGCCATGCCCCAGGGTGATGATGGCATCAATGATGGCGATCGCCTGTGATGAACCGGGTAGATCTTGGGTAAAGGCGCGATCGATTTTGAGGGTTGTTAATGGAAATTCGCGCAGATAGCGCATGGAGGAATAGCCCGTCCCAAAGTCATCCAGTGCGACCCGCACATTCATGGCGCGCAGTTGGGTTAATAGAGCCCGCGCCGACTCGACATCCTTCATAAAAATGGTTTCGGTAATCTCAATTTCGAGGAACGATGGATCGAGCTGCGCTAGGGTGAGGGCGCGGATGACGCGCTCGACTAAGTTGGGTTGCTGAAATTGGTGCGCTGAGAGGTTAACGGCAATTCGTAAATTATCAAACCCTATGTCGTGCCAGTGTTTGGCTTGGGCACAGGCATTTTGCATAACCCAATCGCCAATGGGCACAATTAACCCATTTTCTTCGGCTAGGGGAATGAATGTTTGGGGGGAGAGTAGCCCTAGGGTGGGATGTTGCCAGCGGATCAGGGCTTCCATTTGAATGACCGAACCCGATCGCACATGACATTGGGGTTGATAGTAGAGCACAAATTCGTTGCGGTCGAGGGCTTGATGGAGGCTGTTGTCAAGGGTGAGCCGCTCGGAGGCACGGGAGTTGAGAGCTGCGGTGTAGAACTGGTAGTTGTTGCGCCCTTCTTCTTTGGCGCGGTAGAGCGCGACATCGGCGTGCTTGAGTAGGGTATTGGCATCTTGGCCATCTTGGGGATAAATCGCAATGCCCAGGCTACAGGTGATATGGAGATCATGGCCTTCGAGCCGGAAAACAGGCTTGAGCGCCTCGGCAATGCGACGGGCGACTTTGGCCGCATCTTCGGGGGCCACTAGGTTGGGCAACAGCAGGGTAAATTCATCACCGCCCCAGCGGGCAATGGTGTCTTCTTCGCGGAGGCAGAGGGTAAGGCGCTGGGTGGTTAGCCGTAGGAGGTCATCCCCGACGGCGTGGCCGAGGGTGTCGTTGATGGTTTTAAACCGATCGAGATCCAAAAACATGACGGCGAAGGTTTCACCTGCGCGGCGCGCATGGGCAAGGGTGAGGTCGAGGCGGTGATCATAGAAGACCCGATTGGGCAGCCCTGTGAGAGAGTCATGGAAGGCTTGATAGCGCATTTGTTCTTCGGTGCACTGGCGTTGGATGGCTCCTCCGATGCTGGCGGCGATCGCCATTAACATCGACTCTTCGCTAGCCGTCCAGTGGCGCTCGGTGGCACAATCATCAAACCCAATATGCCCCCACAGTTGCCCCGTCACAAAGATAGGAACGCGGATGGTAGACAACACCTGATCGGGGGAGAGCACCGCCTGCTCTGCCGCCGACAGGTGCCGCGTGATCCCCGATATGGTGTGTCCGTGGATAAAGGTCTGGTGCCAAGGTTCTAGCTGAGCTGTGCGGTAAGATAGCTTGTGCCAACGGGGTGTATCGAGCAAGGGGGGCGTGGGCGGCTGCGTCCATTCATAGCGAATACTGGTGTAGACATCGTTGGTGTAAAGATTGGAGTGATGCTCATGGAGGTACGTGCGATCGACCCCCGCCGCCTCTCCTAAAATAGCCAATACCTTTTGGATGGCGATCGCAAATTCGGCGTTGGTGAGGAGATGGTGGGTGGCCTCTGCTACCCCTTGGAGGAGGTTGTCACGGCGAATTAGCTCATTTTCGGATTGTTTGCGTTGGGTGATGTCTTCGACGGTGCCCTCATAGCCGATGATTTGCCCCAAATCGTTGCGGAGGGCGCGGGCGCATTCTGAAATCCAAATAATGCTGCCATCTTTGCGATATACCTGGGACTCAAACCCTTGAAGAATGCCCTGTTCTTCCATTTCGCGCACAAACTCTTCGCGGCGCTGGGGTTGCACATAGAGTTGATGGCGGATGTCGAGCATCGAGGCGATTAAGTCTTGAGGCGACGCATAACCATAGATGCTGGCTAGCATCGGGTTGACGATGGTGTATTGGCCTTCGACGGTGCTTTGAAAGATCCCTTCAACGGCATTTTCAAAGATGCCGCGATATTCGGCCTCGGCGCGTTGTAGGGCTTCGTTGGCACGTTTTTGTTCGATGGCGATCGCGGCCATCTGGCGAGCCATCTCAATCAACTGAATTTCCTGGGTTTCGGGGGTGTGGGGGATGCGGTAATACATGGCAAAGCTGCCCAACACCCGCCCCTGAGACGAAATAATGGGGCTAGACCAACAGGCTCGTAGCCCATGGGTTTGTACTAATTTACGGTAGTTGTGCCAGAGCGGATCGGTGGGGATGTCGGGGGAAATGACCGTGTGCCCAAAATACATCGCCGTGCCACAGGTGCCTTGGTTCGGCCCAATGGCAATTCCGGCTAGGGCTGCTAAGTATGGATGGGGAAGCTTGGACGCGATCGCCTCCCGCATCCGCAGGCCATCGCTATCGAGCATCACGATCGACGGCAGGCTATCGGGGTTTTGGGTTTGGATGATCTCGATCAGTTCGAGTAGGGTTTCGGTGAGGGGGCGATCGCGCGCAATCAGTTCTAACACCCGCTTTTGGCCGGTGAGCAATTCATTGGCGCGGTGGCGTTCGGTGATATCCCGCGAGACTGAAATCACTTCCTGCGCCGTTCCGGTTTGGCCATGGGCCACCGCTCGGCTACAGGTTTCTAGGTAGATATAGCCCCTGGTTTGATGGCGAAACCGATAGCTGTAGAGCGTGACGTCTAAAGAATCGGCGTGCAAGGCCATCTCATGCATTCGCTCTACGGCGGCGCGGTCATCAGGGTGAACATACGCAAGTAATGACTGGCCAATGAGATCGGCGGGAGGATAGCCCAACAATGGCACGCAGGCCGGCGACACATAGAGAAACTGGCCATTGGGGCTATGGCGCGAAATGAGATCGTTGGAATGCTCAGCCAGCAACCGATAGCGGGCTTCGCTTTCGCAGACCGTGGCGATCGCCTCTTGCCGTTCGAGCGCTAAGGCCAGAGATGCCGCCACCGCCCGCAATAAATCCACCTCCATCGGATCCCACAACTGCGCGGTGGTGCAATTATCAAACCCAATAAACCCATAAAAGGATTCATTCACTAACAACGGCAGCAGCAAGATAGATAGAATCCCCTGTGCTGCTAAAAATGCCTGCGCGGACTCGGGCAAATCGGTCACAACCCCCATATAGGCTTCCCCTGATGTGAGGTGAGCCTCTAGGTGAACGGCAAAGTCGTCGTAGGAAAAATTCTGGAGAGCAGGGTTATCCATTTGAGCCGCAACCCCGGGCCCACACCATTCCTGGCGCTGGTTCATAAGGCAATGCCCCTCCGCATCCCAGCTATTTTCAAAGAGATAAACCCGGCTAGCGCTCGAAATCCGCCCCAAGGTGGCTAACACCTGGGGATACACCTGGTGGATATCTTCCGTAGACAGCAGGTAGTTTTGCACATCTACCAACACGCTGAGGTATTGCTGCCGCCGCGCCAAAGATTCTCCAATGCGCCGCTGCTCCGTAATGTCTTCAAAGGTTCCTAACACCCCAATGACATCCCCTTGGGCATCGTAGATGGGCACCTTGTCTAGGTTCTGCCAGCGCACTTGGCCATCGGGCAATATTTTTTGGCGGATGGTGTTGAGCAAGGGCTGGCGAGACTCTAAAACTTGGCGATCGCGCGCTTGAAACAGCTCAGCCTGGGAGCCATCCCACAGATCAAAATCGGTTTTTCCGAGCACCTCAGCGGGGTTGTCAAACCCTGCCCCTTCGGCAAAGACTTGGTTAGAGCCTTGATAGACCAAGTTTGTGTCTTTCCAGAAAATATGTTGAGGAATGCTGTTGAGAATCAGCCGTAAAAAGGCTTCTTGGTCTTGGATGGCCTTTTCGGCTTGTTTGCGCTCCGAAATATTACGGACGGTCATCACAAATGCATCTTTGCCGTAGGGCAACATGCGGCCTTCAAAATAGCGGAGTTCTCCGTCAAGGCTCAAGGCATAGTCCATCGATTGGCTCTGTTGGGTCGTGGCAACCCGGTCTAAGGTCATGCGAGCCTGCGCCGCTACCTCTGGGGGCAAGACCTGTTCTAAGGATTGACCCAGAATTTCTTCGAGGGGTCTGGCCAAATCGGCGGGGTCTTCGGCCTGCACATACTGATAAATGCCCTCCGCATCGAACACAAACAGCATTTCAGGGATGGCCTGTAGGAGTTGCCGCGATTGCGCCTCACTTTTTTGGAGAGCCGCCTCAGCAGCCTTACCTTGGGTAATATCTTCGACAATGGCAAAAATGGTTTGCAGGGTTCCGAGGGCATCGCGGGTGGCAAACAGCGTGAGTTTGCCCCACATCATCGACCCATCTCGGTGGATAAACCGTTTCTCAAGGGCATAGGAATGCCGTTGGCCGTCGAGTAACTCTTGGTACAAGCTGAGATCGGCTGAGAGATCGTCGGGGTGCGTGATCTGGGCGATCGGGAGCGATCGCGTTTCGGCGGTGCCATAGCCCAGCATTTGTTCGTAGGCGGGGTTGCATTCTCCCACCACACCTGGCACTCGGGTGTAGCAAATGCCAATGGTGGCTCCATAAAACAAATTGCGGAAGCGGGCTTCACTCATGCGCAGTGCTTCTTCGGCTTGGCGACGAGCGGTTGTGTCGGTGATAAAGCCTTCAATCCCCGCGACCGTGCCCGTTGCGTCATACACCCCATAGCCCTTTTCCCAGAGCCATTTTTCGTCACCATTTTTGGCCCGAATGCGGTATTCGGTCACGTAGGGTTGGTGTTGGGCGATCGCCCCTGCGATCGTCTCTAATACCGCAGGTAGGTCATCGGGATGGGTGATCTCCGTAAACGTGGTGAGGCGCTGCGCCCCAATTAATTCTTCGGCCTGATAGCCCGTCAATGGGTAGCACCCTTGGCTCATATAGCGCATCGACCAGGTGGCATCGGCAGCCCCCGCAAACACAATGCCTGGTAGCGAATCAATCAGGCGCAGCATCTGCGATTGGCTCTTTGCTAGGGCTACCTGGGTCTGCTTGAGTTCAAACAGGGGGGCGAGTTGAGCGGCGATCGCCATCACCCTCCCTAGCAACTGGGGATCGACCGAGCGCGCTTCTAGCCGATAAAAAACCAGCACCGCCACCCCGCGATCGCCCACCACCACAGGCAGGGCGATCGCCGTTTGTATCCAGGGGCAATCAGTGCCCAACCCTCGCAAAAATAAAGCCGCAGGATCGCTCGCCACATCCGCTAGCCATGCGGGCTGGCGCTGCTGCCAAACCCGGCCTAGCAACCCTTCCCCGCGCTGCCATCGCCATGCCTCAGTAGTCTTCCGCCAAGCTTGCCACTGGGTCGGGTTTAGGGCATACCAAGCCGGGGTAGGCTGCAAAAATTGGTCGTCGTCGGTGGGTAGCCAAGCTTCGCCACAGTCCCAATGCATGAGGCTACACACCTGTTGCAACACCCGTTTCAGTATCGTGGGTAAGTCTGTGGCTGTGCCCTCGCCCCCTTGCTCTAATTGACCGATTGAGGGAGGCAGACGCCGCAAGGGTTGGGTCATTTCAGCATAGAATGACGCCGCTGGCTCTCCCATCGCTCCTACCTTTTCCAAAATTATAGAGAGGACTTTGCTCGATCTGGTTGGACATAAATTAGGTCTGATTGAAGGCACCCTAGGCTAGGATTCTTGAGGTTGGCAACCGCTGAACCCCCTAAATTAGGGAAAATGTGGGCGATCGCCCCATCCGCCATTGGCCTAAATATGCGCGGCTTACAGCAGATCAAGCCACCGAGCCAGTTTGAGCGACCTTTCCTTAGTATTCCCAAAAGCAGAGGCAATGGCTTAAACCCAAGTCTTCAGACGGCTAGGTTCTTCTGACCAGCCAGGCACCAAGGGAGGCCATCATGAGCTAAATCATGCAGGCGCTTTGCTTGGTCTAGGGAAAATAGAAGCCCAGAGATAGAAGCCCAGAGATAGAAGCCCAGCGTCAGACGTGTCTTGGGTAAATATCCCGACGCGCACCAATCCTAGGGAACGTCTTCATCTACCCCCCATCCCGTTAGATCATGTTGTCTGGGTAACAACAGTTCTCTGAAGAACCACGCCACGGATATTCCGACGCGACCCATATTCCGACACCCGCCCGATGCACCCCTTCAAGGAACCTGTTTGAACGCTTACATTAAACGCCCATTCTAAACACAGCCTGTTAGCACAGGAACCTCAGGTAGAAAACCCCATCTAGAATCCCTACTTTACCGTTAGCGGGGCGGAGAAAACAGTGCAAACAATACCGTTTGTAGCCGACCTTTGCTCCCTGGGCAGATCCCTAGGCGGCTCCCTAGGCGGCTCCCTAGGTCGTGCTAAATCGGTAGCCAGACTGGGTGTTGTGGATCACTCCACAGGAATGGTCGTAGACCCAAGATAACGGCAGAGATAGGGAGAAAACACTTCATAAATGAGGGTAATCGGGCGACCATGGTGCCAAAATAGATAATGCCGCCCCCAAAATGGCCCAGTTTCACCAAAGGCCACTTCTAGCTGGGCGTTGTGGCCTAGGTAAATTCCTTGGATGTCGCGGTATAGTTCGGTGCGCGATCGCGCCAAATTAGCCCAAATGGGTAGCGATCGGTTTTGCAAATACTCATCGACATGGCTGGCCTCCCACCAAGAGGTGGCGTAGGCGAGGCGCTGCCCCGATGCTGTGCGTAGCCACACTTGTCGCCGCAACCGAGGCCCCGGCACCACCTGCAGCGGCGTGGGCGCATGGTCACCATCCATCCCAATGAGCGACATATCCACCACGTCTACCTCTGTGGTTTCCTGGGTTAGCAGTTGCAGGTGGCGCGTGGGGGAACCGTCGCCTAGTAACAAAATTTGCCAAGCAGGAGCCAAGATATGGTGCGGCAAGCCTTGCTGCACTGCGGCTTCATTGCCCTGCCAGAGGGGAGACAAAAGATGCCATGCGGCGGCAGGGCTAGAACGGTGGGAAGGGTGAAGAACAGAGGCCAAAGCAGCTTCAAGAAAATGGTTTACAAAACTTCATTCGTCTATATGCATGATAGTACGGTCTGAGAAACAGGGTAGATCTTGGTGAGGCAGTGAGCTGAGGCAGTGAGCTGCTAGTTCACTCATTTCTATATGGTTGATTGTATTTTTGATGGGGTTGAAAACCTGTTGAAGGGGGCGATCGCCCCTTTAGAGCCTCGCTAGAAAATATGTACCCGATGATCGGACTTTCTCATTGCGCGAACGACTTCGCTCAGCCCTCGATCACGGAAGGTTGAGCGCAGTCGAAACCTGGCCACTGGGTACACCATTCATCCACAACTCCCTTAACGCTTAGGCGGCTTGCTTCCAAAACCTCTCAAACCCATGCATTTGGGGTAGAGGTGCCGCTTGGGAAATAATCCAACGGAGGGCTGGAATTTTTGCACTATCGTAAACTCGAAACTCGCTTTCGACGGTGGCCGCAGAGGTTCGCACGGCTTGGTTGAGCACCAGCGACCCATTGGGGTCAGAGATGGAGCGATGGAAGGTGCCAGGGGGAATGCGCAAGATAGCGCCGTTGGCCTCTAAGCGCACCATATGAAATGGAACCGCCCAAGAAAAATTCACCAGATAAAAGGTGCGTCCACCGGTTAGCGCCAACAAATTATCTTCTTGGTTGGGGTGTAAATAAAACTGCCAAGCCCCATCTTTCGCGTCATTAGGGCTAACAGCAGGGCCTTCATGTGCCACCAAGTCACGAGCATTAGAATCTGGAATTGTGACGTCGAAAAAACGAACGCTAGGGGTGTCACGAAATTTTTGGTAAGGGATGAGTTGAAACATAGCCGTTGTAACTCTGAAGTAGGACTGAACAGATTGAGGGATGAGAATCAAACCATCAGTGCAACGCTATTTTTGGAGGAAAACCCTAGCAAGTTGAATTGTGGATGCAAGGCAAGACAATCTCAAACTTTTATTAATCCACAAACCCAAAAATTAAAAGCTCTAAACAATAAAAACAGAGTGCTAGGAAATCCTGGTAATGCTGTTTGCTCTGATAGCGCTTCACCTACCCTAACCAGTTATTGCCAGAGGATCAAAACGGTCTGCGGTACACATCTATGCACAAACCGAATAGATGTATCGATTAAACAGTTTGTCCCCATCGTCTGGGGAACCCAGTAAGGGCGCGATGGGCGATGATTGGGGCGTGGGGAGGGCGATCGCCAAGAACCGCAAAAGACCACAAAAACCGCCATTCTAAGAATGACGGTCTTTGGAAAGCTACATCAAGAACCACGTTGAGCCGTGTGGGAGAGTTAGAGGTGCGCTAACACCCAGCATCCCCGACCACCGCAAATTCTTGCATCGCCCCATTCATCTCGATCCGCAACATTCCCTCCGGAATCGAGACCGATTCAATCTCGCCCTGTTCGCCTAACACAACATCCGCAGAGACTTGGATCCCCTGCTCCGAATTCTGAAAGGTTTGGGAGGCATACTGTCCATAAAACGCCTCACCATTAAAATTGGTGCGCTGAAATCGAACGACAGAGGCATTGATCTTCATGAGCATTGAGTTTTCATCTAACCCGTTGACCAACAAAAAACCCCGCTCCCCCGGTGCTTGGCTACTGTCTGCGGCGTTCCAGAGCGTCATGCCACAACCTGCCGCCCCAATGTCATAAATTTCTTGTAACGTAAATTGCCCAATTTCTATGTCTGATTGCAGAGCCGGGGCATCCGCAGGCGCTTGCACCACCTCCTCTGGAGGCATCTCGGCTGATGGCGAAGCCTCTGGGGTGGGGGAACCTTCGGTCATGACGGCTGGCTCCTCAGAGGTGGGAGCGATCGCGTCAGGAGTATTGCGACCTAGCCCTCCACAGGCCGCGATCGCACTCCCTACCATGACACTTCCGAGTACCACTGGAAGCCACCGAACCCAGATACGTTGCATGAGCCGTTCATCTCTCGATTACCATCCCCTTCACTTTAAGGGATGACATCGAATTCACCAGTATCTGTTACGGTTTTTGATCTCAGTTTTTTTGATCTCAACTTCTTTGATCCCAATTTCTTTGATCCCAGCGCTTGATTGATCTCAACAGTTGACCCCATGACCTCTGATCCCATGACCTCAGTTTTTTTGATCTTAGCGTTTGGTCTATAGCGGTTGCTCAAAAATTAGGCTCCTAAAACTTCAGACCTATGATTAAAATTTTCTACAAAAATACCTTCAATATCT
>Ga0105044_10014259_pt1 | contig 10752 bp, 12 predicted proteins | sample MAT01_FD_78092 | JGI IMG/M metagenome (GOLD analysis project Ga0105044, IMG submission 78092) | Freshwater microbial communities from Lake Fryxell liftoff mats and glacier meltwater in Antarctica - MAT-01 | ecosystem: Environmental > Aquatic > Freshwater > Ice > Liftoff microbial mat | place... | reverse complement strand
CGCGGACCCGCAGACGCTGGGCGAAATCCGGCCGTTACTGCACTTGGAAGTCACCGATAAAATCGTCCTTGAGCTGGCCAAGACATTGATCAACTCGCCGGTCGCCGACATCGAGCGCTCACTCCGGGCAGCATGATCGGATGGTGGCCGCTCGATATCGGTGGCAATTGCACCAGGCGTCATTCGGTGGGCCGGCCGCTGTCGAGCAGGTCATCCCTGCCGGTTTCGGCCCGCTCTTGGGTTACCATCTTCTCGACATGCGTATCAGGACTGGTGTCTGCAATCGACTGGACGCCGATCGGCTCCGGCCTGGCCGGCTTTGGCCCTTGCTTCGGCGCGGCCGCCGATCCCATCACGGGCACTGGCGTGTTTTCATCGAACCGCAGCCTGTAGATGGGCTCCGGCAGCGCGAAGCCGCCACTGGTCAAGGCGAACGCGGCCGCATTGATTGCCAGGCTGCGACCTTTCAAAAAATCCGTATTTGACTGATCCACCCAGCCAAAGAAGCGCAGCAGGATATTGGAATCGCCGACATCCTGAATGATCGCCGTTGCCTGCGGCGTATCGAGCACGAACTTCAGCGCGTTCACCGCCGCCAGGCCGACGGCCATTGCCTTGATCGGATCGTCCTCGGTATCGACACCCAGATCAAACGAAAACCGCCGCTCCGAATTGCGCGTATAATTCAAGATGACCGATTTAAAGACGATCGAGTTCGGAATTCTCAGCTGGTTGCCGTCGAGGGTAATCAGGATTGTCGCGCGCGACGTCAGGCGGACAACGCGACCTTCGTTGCCTTCGATGACAACATGGTCGTTCGCCCGAAACGGTTGGCGCAGGCTGAGCATCAGGCTCGAGACATAATTGTCCACGGTATCCCGGACAGCAAACCCGAGTGCTATGCCGATCACACCGGCACCGCCGAGCACGCCACCCAGAAGCGCAGTTGCGCCAAGGACTTTCAGCGCCGTTATAAGGCCGAGAATAACAAAGATGAACCGGATAAACGTCGCTGTCAGTTCGGCGAGGAACGGGTTGGGCATCACCAGGCGCCAAAGGCTATCCAGCGACGCCAGCAGGTAGCCGGTCACGCCGATGACCAGTCCGATCGCGGCGGCAACGCCGAGCAATGGCAGCACCTTGATCAGCCCGCGGATATCCTGCCCGAACTGGCCAATCGCCGGCTTGAGGTTCGTATCGACGTTCAGATCGCGCTTGATGTCGTTCTGTACGGTAACGACGCCCGCTACGCGGCTCGCGATCGCTTCGGCGCGTTTGACATCCGCTGCGCTCTGGACCGTGCCGTCCAGCGTGACCACACCTGCGGAGACGCGCACCTCGACTGGCTTCAGAGCGTCGATTTCGGAAAAAATACTGGCAATGCGTCCTGCAATGTCCGCGTTGTCCGACTCGTCTGTGTTTGTGGCGATTGCGGTATCAGGCGTAGCGGGACTCTCTACCGTCATCGGCGGCGTGACCTGGGCAAGGACGCTGGCGCCGGGGGCAAGCAAAAGTGTCACAATAGCCAGGCGCGAAAGAAATACCGGCCAGACATGCGCTTTTCTAGCCACTTGACGCGCTCCGTTCTTGCGATCGATTATTTCGCACCGATGGCCTGCAGATCTGGTGCGCTGTCCGCAACCCACTGGGCCCCAAGATCAGCGACCAGCGGTTTCATCTCGCCGATCTCGCGAACCTGCGCCTCGGTGATCCCGTCTGCGAGCCGGCAAACACGCGGATCGTGGATAAGCGCGCGCTGGCTGGTCAATATGGCAATCGAGTGGTGCGGTATCATTGCTTTCATCCAGGCGACCGATCCGGCAGCCACAGAATTCGTCGTCAACGATATGAACTTCGGCGACGCATCCGAGTTCCGCCGCCAGTGGCGCATTCCGACACGACCGTGCGTTTGTCGGCTGAACGCGCTTGCGGTCCCCCGGGCCGATCAGCCCCGCCGCTTAAGCCGGAACCATCCGAGATCGCGTCTTGTGCCGCAACGCCGTCAAATACGTCCAGCCGACTTCCGGGTCTGACACCAGGCCGCAACACGAATCCCAACGGTCTGGCGGTCACAGAAGATGCAGTACGGCCGCACAACCCTGGCATACGAAAAAATGCTAAAATTTCTTAAAAGAACTGCCGATCCGACTAATTTGATTTCGTCTTCAGCCGTTAACCTCAATATGTCGCTCTTCAACCTATATCCGCGCTCTGCTCTGTCGTTAATCGATAGACCGACACCTTCGACGGCGCGCAGCTTCAATTATTGCTGTTCGCTGGATGTTCGAAAGGGCGCCGGCTGTCCATCGCCACAAAAAGGAGAATATCGACATGAAGAATCTCAATTTGCCGGCGCGCTTTTCGCGCCGGGCACGCAAGGGCGCCACTGCACTCGAATATGCGCTGGTCCTGGCGTTTGTTGCTGTCGCCGTGCTGGCGGCGTTGAACGTTCTGGGAACTGGCATCACCAGCGCAATGACCGCCACCAACGCGAAGATCGCAACTGCCAATCAGTAGGCAATCGGCGGCTTGTTAGCCTCTGCCGCCTGTCTTGGGCGTTGGGCCAGGCATGACGACATACACCGCCATTCTGGTATCCGCGCCGATGTTGGCGGCGTGCATCATCGATGTACGCCGCCGCATCATCCCCGATATCAGCGTCATGGCCATTGCCGTTATCGGCGTTGCCACAGCGCTTTTGTCGGGTGCGCCGGCATGGCCGCTCGCAGCTGGCGGCATCTGCGCAGTCGGCGGGCTGATCGCTGTGTATTTTGGTGCGTGGGGCTGGGGGGATGCCAAGTTACTTGCTGCAACCGGCTTGGCCGCACCCCCCGAAGCACTGCCGATGCTGCTGCTTTCGACAACGCTTGCGGGCGGTGCCATCGCCGGAATGTTGTTGCTGCTTCGCCGGCCGCTCCTCGCCGGCGTGCTGGTGCTGCCTGCCGGCGCGCCGCGGTGGCTGCGAGCCGAAGCGACGCGGCTGCGGCGAGCACCGTCCGTCCCTTACGCAATCGCCATCGCAGCTGGCTTTGCCGCTGCCGTCTCCATTGGAGCCTGACCCATGGTGCGCACTCGTTTCATCCTGACCATGTCCGGCCTCGCCGCTGCGCTGGCTTCAGGCGCCTACTTCACACTGGGGTCCGCCGATACCGTTAGCGCGACGATCCCGGCCAAAGCCGTTGTGGCGCTGCCTGGCGTGCTGACCATCGCCAAGCCGTTGCCACCCGGACACATCCTTCGCCCTGCCGACTTCATCGAAGTGCGCTGGGCCGGGGATACGACTCCCGATAGCGCAATCATTGCCGGCACGCCGCAGGCCAACCAGCTCGCCGGAGCCGTCACCCGCCGAGCTTTTGCAGCAGGGGAGCTCGTGGTTGCCGGCAGTGTTATCCTCCCCGGTGATCGCGGCTTTCTGGCGGCGATCATCACGCCGGGCAATCGCGCCATCGCGCTCAAGGTTGATGCCAACAGCGCCGCCGGCGGGCTAATCTGGCCGGGCGACCGCGTCGATGTGATCCTGACGCAAAAGTTCACCGATGACGATATCCCGCTGGCGCAGCGCGTGCTGTCCGAAACCATCCTGAGCAACGTGCGTATCCTGTCGACCGACCAAAAGCTGTCGACCGCAGGCGGCGATACCGGCACTGTCGATGGCAGTCCGGAGCCGATGCATGTGCCGTCAACGGTAACTGTAGAGGTGACCCCAGCGCAAGCCGAACGTGTCGCGGTGGGAGCAACGCTTGGAGAACTGGCATTGACGCTGCGCGGCGTCGCAGGCGATCCGCTTGCCGCTACGTCGGTCCCGGAAGGCGGCGCGACTTGGGCAGGCGGCGTATCGCCAAGGCTTGCGGCAATCCGCCGACGACCGCGTGCCGACTTGAGTGCACAGCCAATATCGCCGCCCTCGCGGGCCATGCCGATCGATCTGCCGCCCGTTGCGGTCAGGATTTTCCGTGGATCGCAGGGACCCGCCTGATGTTTGCCCAAACCATGACCGCCGCATTATTGCTCGCAAGCGCTTCCACCGCGCTGCACGCACAAGCTCATGCCCCAGGTACCACGCCCCAAACCGCCACCGTGCCGCTCGAACTCATTGTCGGCCAGGGTGTGACGCTGCCGTTACCCGCCAACGCCACCAGCGCGATGGTAGCGCGGTCCGAAGTTGCCGATGCCCAGATGCCGGTGCCGCGGGCGCTGTTCATTTTTGGCAAGACACCGGGGCGCTCGACGGTACAGGCCCTCGATGCCCATGGCCAGCTGCTGGCTAGCGTTGATGTCACCGTCGTTCCCGATATCGCCCGACTGCGTGCCGATTTCGCCGGCATCCCGGGCGCCAGGATCAGCATGTCCGGGGGTGCGCTGCTGCTGGAAGGTGATATCGCCAGCCCGGCCGCCGCAGCGCGCGCGCTGGTGCTGGCACTGGCCTCCGTCGGTGGGAAGCCCGAACTCGTCGTCAACCAGATGAAGGTAACCCAGTCGACACAGGTCAATCTCCGCGTCCGCGTCGCCGAGGTATCGCGCACGCTGGCACGCGAGATAGGCTTTAATTTCGACATTTTCGGCGCCGTCGGTGGCTTCAACCTGGGTGTTGCCACCGGTCGTACGGTTGTCGGCGCAAGCGGCGAGTTGCTACGTTCCGGCACCGGCGCCAGCAACTTGGGCCTTAGTCGGCGGACCGATAGCCTCGACATGAACGCCGTGATCGATGCGCTTGAGGAGGATGGGCTGGTAACGGTTCTCGTCGAGCCCAATCTGACTGCGCGTTCGGGCGAAACCGCAAGTTTTCTGTCGGGCGGCGAGTTTCCGATCCCGGTCAGCCAGACGCTCAATGCCATCATAATCGAGTTCAAGCGCTTTGGTGTGGCGCTCGATTTCACGCCGACGGTACTCGACGGTGGCCGTATCGCTCTGAAAGTGCGCCCGGAAGTCTCCGAGCTCAATGATGCTGCCAGCGTGGAGATCAACGGAATCCGCGTACCGGGTCTGTCGGTGCGCCGCGCCGAAACGACGGTCGAACTGGCGTCGGGGCAAAGCTTTGCCATCGCCGGGCTGTTGAGGGCCAATGCATCGAACAGCGTGCGCGCCGTGCCGCTGCTGTCGCAGATTCCAGTGCTTGGGGCGCTGTTTCGCTCGACGCGGTTTCAGCGGCAGGAGACCGAGTTGGTGATTATCGTGACGCCGTATCTCGTCGAACCCGCCGCCTCGCCTGCAGACCTTGCGCTGCCGACCGACTCGGTCATCCCGGCGAGCGACCTTGGCCGGCTGCTGGGCGGCAGGCTGACCCGCCCTGCCTTGCCCGCCGCTGCCGGTTTCATTCTGGAGTAATGCCAATGTCGTGTCGCCTTGTTTTTGTGCTCATGGCGTTGCTTTCGGCGCCGCCGGCACAGGCCCAACCGGCAACGGTTGATCCCGTGCTGCAGCCCGCGTGCGTGGCCCGGCCGCGCGGCTTTGGCTGCGCCAACGCCGCCAATCTTGCCGTGATGGCGGCGCCGGCAGATCTTGTTCGCGGCCGCGCGCTCAGCGCCGCAGACGGTGCGCTCGAAACCGCCGCCATAGAGCGTTTGCGCGCCGACAAGGTCAAGGATTTGAGCCGCGAAGGCGCGACCGATCGCGCCGCCGGCGGCGCACCGCAATGAACGCCATGGCCCCTATACGCCCCGGCGGCGAAGGCAGTCGCCTGCAGGGCATCCTCGCCTTTGTCCAGGATAGTGAAAGCGAAACGATGCTGCGGCGCGTCGCGGGACAATTGGCGCTGCCCAATTTCGATGTCCGCCGCGGCGGCGTAGATGTCGCGGTCAAGGATCTGAAAGCCGAACGCTCGCCGGCGCTTTTGTTCATCGATGTCACTGGAATCGACCGGGTGCTCGATGCGGTTCAGGCGCTGTCGGATGTCTGCGAACCGCAGCTGCAAGTCGTCGTCATCGGCGCGACCAACGATGTCGGGCTGTATCGCGCACTGATCCGGATGGGCGTTGCCGACTATCTGTTCAAGCCGATGACCGCCGAACTGCTGGAAGCGGTGATCTGGCGGCTAATGAGCGGCACCGAGCGCGAGGGCCAGGGCCGGCTCGGCAAACTCGTCGCTGTCAGCGGCGCGCGCGGCGGCGCCGGGGCCAGCAGCATCGCGGCCAATGTTGCAAGTTATCTCGCCGACAAGGCGTCACGGCGTGTGTGCCTCATTGATCTTGACGTCACCACGGGTGCGCAGGCGATGCTCCTGGGTACACGCCCCAACGCCGGCCTTGCCGAAGCGCTGGAAGTGCCGGGGCGGGTTGATGATCTGTTTCTCGAGCGTGCGACGATTTCGGTGTCGCCAAGGCTGGACCTGCTTGCATCCGAAATGCCGGCGGGACGTGTGCCGGTCATCACATCCGAAGCCGCCGAAGCGCTGCTTGGGCGGTTGCAGCGCAATTACCATTATGTCGTCATGGACATCCCGATTGCAGTACGTGAACTGTGTGCGCCGCTGCTCGCCGCCGTGCACGCTCAGTTGCTTGTAACCGAGGCAACCTTGCTTGGGGCTCGCGATGCCGGCACGCGACTGAACGTCGGCGGCGGGCAGCGCATTGTGCTCGTTCACAACAAGGCCGGGCGACCGGGCGATCTTTCGGCCGAAGATTTTGCCACCGGGTTGCGGCGCCAACCCGATGCGACCATCCCGTTCCTGCCGCGCGTATTTGGCAGCGCGATCAATCTCGGGCGCCCGGCGTGGCAGGATGAACCGCGCGCAGAGACTGCAATCGCGATTCTGGCGCGTGAATTGTCGGGCCAACCAGTGCGGACTGAGCCAATTCCGGCGTGGAAGCGGTTGATCGGACTTGCGCCATGAACTTTGGCCGCCGGTCCAGCCCCGATGATGTCGTCGTGTTGGAGCCCATTGCCGACCCGGCAGTGCTGATGCGCGCGACGCCGGAGCAGTTTGCAGTGCTGCGCCGCGCCGCACTGTCGCGCCTCGATCCCATGCAGATTACCGAAATGGACAGACCGCAGTTGCGGATCGCCATCGCCGGCGCCGTTGGCGAAGTTGCGAGCGAAGAGCGTGTTCAGCTCAATACCCGGGAACAGGCAGCGCTCGCCGATGATCTCGTTCACGACATGCTTGGGTTGGGGCCATTGGAGCCGCTGCTTGCCGACGAATCGATCACTGATATCATGGTCAACGGCCCGGAGCGGACGTTCATCGAAAAATCGGGTCGCCTTGTTCAGTCCGACATCAAGTTTCGCGACAACGCCCATCTTCTCGCCATTGCACAGCGCATCGCTTCGGCGATCGGCCGCCGCGTCGATGAAAGTTCGCCGCTGCTCGATGCCCGGCTCGAGGATGGCAGCCGCGTCAATATCGTTTTGCCGCCTTTGGCGCTTGATGGTCCCTGCTTGTCGATTCGCAAATTCGCCAAAAAACGCATCGATCTCGCGCGCCTTGTCGAGTTCCACACACTGTCGGAAAATCTTTGCCGTGCGCTTGAACTCATGGCGCGGGCGCGGCTCAACATCGTCATTTCAGGAGGCACCGGCTCTGGCAAGACCACTCTTCTCAACGCGATGAGCCGCTTTGCCGACAACACCGAGCGGCTGGTCACCATCGAGGATGCTGCCGAACTGCAACTCCAGCAACCGCATGTTGTTCGCCTCGAAACACGACCGCCCAACCTTGAAGGCCATGGGGCGATCACCCAGCGCGACCTGGTCAAGAATGCGCTGCGGATGCGCCCCGATCGCATCATCATCGGCGAGGTCCGCGGCGCGGAGGCGTTCGACATGCTGCAGGCAATGAATACCGGCCATGACGGCTCCATGTCCACTATCCATGCCAACAACAGCCGGGATGCGCTCGCTCGTATCGAAAATATGGTGTTGATGGGGGCGGTCGGGTTGCCGTCCGCGGCGATCCGTCAGCAGATTGTCAGCGCCATCGATATCATCGTCCAGGTCATGCGCATGCGTGATGGAGTGCGCCGCGTAACCCAGGTCACAGAGGTCGTCGGGCTGGAGGGCGATGTCGTCGTTCTCCAAGACCTGTTTCATTATGAATATGACGGCGAAAATCGTGATGGAACGCTGCGCGGGGCATTCCTTGCTACCGGTGTGCGGCCGCACTTCCTGCCCCGGCTGAAGTACTTCGGTCTCGATACGCTTTACACGTCGCTCGCGGCGGTGCCCGAGTGATGGCGTCGCGGTGACATCCCTGATGAATCTTGGCACTTTTCTCGTTGCACGCGGAGGCCTTGCCGGGCAATTGCGCAACTCCGACCGTCGGCGAATGGCGGCGCGGTTGGCCGGAATGCGGCCCGTTATTGCGCCGCGCACATCGGCGCAGGTGAAAAATGGACCGCGTCCGCGAAGCGCGCTTGCCAGCGTGATGTTGCGGCGGCTCGACCAGGGGCTCGGCATCGACCGCGCCCACGCCAGTGACGAGTCGATGACGATCATGGCCCCGTTGCTGGCGCTGGCAGGCACAATGGCCGCCGTCTATTTCGCCGCGAGCCTCCTGCTGGCGCTGTCAAATTTCGTGGCGCTGGCGGTTGCGCTTCCCGCTGGCGTCGTCGCAGCACGCTCTACCGTGCTCCAGCGCCGCGATGGCATCCACCGCCGCATGGAGGAGCAATTCGCGCTGGCGCTGGGCGTGATCATCCGCTGCGTAAGGGCCGGGCTTCCGGTTGGCGAGGGCATGCGCGCGGTTGCAGGCGAAGTCGGCGCACCGACGGCAGCGGAATTTCAGCGCACCGTCGATCAGATTCAGCTCGGTGACAGCTTCGAAAGCGCACTGGCGGGTCTGGCGAGGCGCTGCGTCCTGCCCGACTATCGGTTCTATGCTGTCACCGTCGTGTTGCAACGGCAGACAGGCGGCAATCTGGCAGAAACGCTTGAGAACCTTCACGACACCATCCGCAAGCGACGCGGCGTTCGCTTGAAGGCGCAGGCTTTGACCTCCGAAACCCGCACCACCGTATTCGTTCTTGCCATCCTGCCTGTTGGTGTTGCAGCGATCATGATGTTCGTTAGCCCGAGCTACATCCTGCAACTGGTTTTCACCGAAAGCGGGCGATTCCTGTTGGGTATCGCGATGGTCATTCAGGCCTTCGGGCTGTTCGTCATCCGCGTGATATCGCGCAGTGCTTTGTCATGATCGCGCGGCTTGCCATTGCCGCTGCGGTGCTGCTGCCGATCATGATGGGGTTTATCTGGTTGTTCCTGCGTGGCCAATCCCGGCGACGCAGCGCGATGAAGGCACGTCTGGCGTTGTTGGTCCCCGCCGGCAGCCCGCCCCCTCCCGCTGCCGACAGCCCGCTGCGCCGGCTTGGCGATCTGCTGGCACGAACACCGTTGATCGGCAGCTCCGAAATCAGCTTGCTGCGCCAGAATCTTTACGCCGCCGGGCTGGTATCCGCCGACGCGGTAGATCGTTTCATCGGATTCAAGATTGTCTTTGCCGGGCTGCTGCTCGGGGTCGTATTTCTATATCTGCAATGGGCGCCGGCACCGCCGGGGCTGCTTGCCGGCGCGGCGCTGGTGCTTGGCGCCGCGGTTGTCGGGCTGCGCGGCCCCGACATTGTCATTGGCCGCCGAGCCAAGGCCAGACGCGAACTGATCGACAAGGGGCTGCCCGATGCGCTCGATCTGCTCGTGGTCTGCGGCGAAGCGGGGATCGGCCTTGAACTCGGGCTGGAACGCGTGGCGCGCGAGTTGAAGGAGGTTCACCCCGAACTCGCGGCCGAACTGGCCATCACGGTATCGGAGATGCGACTCCTTACCGACCGGCTCCAGGGCCTGCACAACATGGGCGAGCGAGTGCGGCTCGATTCGGTGCGCGCCATCGCATCCACGCTGTCGCAAACGCTTCGCTATGGCACGCCGCTCGGCAAGGCGCTGCGCACGCTTACCGCCGATTTCCGGCTCATCCGCCAGACCCGAATGGAGGAACGCGCCGCGCGGCTGCCGGTGCTGATCACCGTGCCGATGATCGTCTTCATCCTGCCCGCTACCACGCTCGTCGTTGCCGGGCCCGCGTTCCTGCAACTCATCGGTGCCCTTGAAAAGATGTCAGGATGACTGCCATGGTTCGTGCTCTCTGCCTGTTGCTGCTTGCGGGGGCAGTGCCCGCCCTGGCCCGGCCACCGCTGCCGCCCACGCTTGCGCATGACGATGTCGGCCAGACCATGGCGATAGTGGCGCGCGCCGCGTCGCGATCGGGTCAGTGGCAGGCCGCAGCGCGACTCTGGCGCGCGATCACCGTGGCGACGCCGACAGATGCTGCCGCCTGGGCAGGGCTTGGCGCCGCGCTCGTCAGGCTCGATGCGCCCGGGGATGCTGTCGCGGCACTTGGCCGGGCCGAAAATCTTGCGCCTGATCAGGCCGGCGTGGCGCTCGATCGTGGCCGCGCCGAACTGGCGCTCGGCCATGGACCCGAGGCAGCGGCGGCATTCGATAGTGCGACCCGCGCCAATCCCGGCGACCCGCGTGGCTGGACGGGATTGGGCATCGCCCATGATCTTCTCGGCGCGCATGCCTCTGCCGCGTCTGCCTATGACCGGGCACTGGCGATCGACCCGCTCAATGTGGCGGCGCGGCACAATCGGCAGGTGTCGGCGTCGATGGCACTTGCTGCATCTCCGATACCTGAGCGTGCAACGCCTTCGCCGGGTGTGCTGCCATGATGCTGAAACATCGCGGCGCGCGGCAACAACGCGGGTCTTCGGCGCTCGAAATGGCGTGTTGCCTGCCGCCGCTGGTGCTGATCCTTTGCGCGGCGAT
>Ga0105044_10014251_pt1 | contig 10754 bp, 12 predicted proteins | sample MAT01_FD_78092 | JGI IMG/M metagenome (GOLD analysis project Ga0105044, IMG submission 78092) | Freshwater microbial communities from Lake Fryxell liftoff mats and glacier meltwater in Antarctica - MAT-01 | ecosystem: Environmental > Aquatic > Freshwater > Ice > Liftoff microbial mat | place... | reverse complement strand
TACACCTTAAGCCACTTCGCATGGCGTAATAATGAAAAGTATTTTTCTATCATCAATATAAATATTAATGTTTATTATTTAAGTGAATAAAAGAGAAGTAGATCCTCAATTCTCCTCGATACCCGTCCACCGCCTTCTAGTTTCCTTTTGATATTGTCGCTATCTGGCTGTCTTTAATTTTCACATCGCCTTCCCCGTCAACAATATAAAAAAGCTTTTGAATATTTTCATTCTCCGTAATTATTTTTTTATTCTTCTCGTATGTGCACCATGTTCCGGCGTTCATAAATTTTTTAAAATTCAGAATATCCATCCTTCCGCCGATCATGGTATGCACCTGTCTCTCATCATGCGAAAGATTCATATACTTTTTATTATTTCTGTGATGAATCAAATTTCAGGAAGAGAATCTTCACTCACTCTTCTTACAAAGTTATATGCGATATTATTATTCTGTTTTACAAAGTGAAATTACAAATTGAATGTTGATTGGGTTTGGGAAGTCGGCTGCTTTCAAATCTGAATTAATTAAAAAATTATTTTGCGGTTTTCTTCTAAGTAGAAGTACCAATTGAAAAATATTATCTTGCATCATTATAATAAAAAATGAGATCATTACTTCAATGGACAATAATCATTCCAATACTCGCGTGGGTTCTGTTCTTTACGGGACTCATTCCGGATAATGGTTTCTTCCAGATCGCTGCAAGTGTGCTGCTCATACTCAGCGTTATGTCCGCGGTGCATCATTCGGAAATAATCGCACACAGGGTCGGAGAACCATACGGAACGATCATCCTTGCGATCGCGATAACGGTAATTGAAGTTTCCATAATCATTTCACTCATGATCACGGGCGGAGAAGAGGCAGTTTCATTGGCGAGAGATACTGTTTATTCCGCGACCATGATCATACTGAACGGTATTGTAGGACTTTGTCTTTTCATCGGAGGACTAAAACATCACGAGCAGAGATTTTCCAAACACTCAGTGACGATAGCTCTTGTTTCACTTGTCTCTATTGTGGTCTTTACGCTTGTTGTCCCTACTTTTACAGAAAGCGTAGCGGGTTCTTACTACTCGACGCCACAGCTTATTTTTGCATCCATTGCATGCCTGATTATTTATTCCTTCTTTTTATTTGCTCAGACATCAAGACACAGGCAATATTTTCTTTCAAAAGAAAAAGATAAAAAAGAGGAAACAGTTAAGGTCAGCAATTCGGTATTAATTTTAAGTCTTTTTTTTCTGATAGTCAGCTTAGGAATTGTAGTATTGCTGGCAAAAACACTTTCCCCGACAATTGAGAATATTGTTGAAAGTTATGATCTGCCTGTAACATTAGTGGGCGTCATTATCGCCGCGATAATTTTATTGCCGGAAGGAATGGCAGCGATCATTGCCGCAAGGAACAACAGGCTTCAAACAAGCTTAAATTTATCACTCGGATCCGCTCTGGCAAGTATTGGACTGACCATTCCCGGTGTCGCAATAGTATGTTTAATCTATGATATGAAGATCATACTCGGGCTCGATATAAAATCAATTATACTTTTAGGACTGTCTGTATTTACGGTGATGCTCTCACTCAGCAGCGGCAGGACAAATATTGTTTATGGAGTGGTGCTTTTGGTAAATCTCATCGCCTTCATATTTTTGATCATATTTCCTTAAGCTCATCAATTTTCATCAACAGCCATCTGTTCATAGATCGTCATTTCAAGTAAGCCATATCTCTTTACTTCCTTCCATAATAAGGAAAAAACTTGCCACGAATTTCACGAATGATCACGAATTAAAAAAATTGTCACTAATTATAAAAACAGAATTAACATAAATTTATCTGGAGAGCATTAACTTTCAACTTTCAACTTTCAACTTTTATATTTTAACTTTTCAACTTTTAACTTTTAAGATCAATTGCCAATACTGTCAATATCGTCACTCTTTGGTGACCTATTGTATACAATAAAGCCCAGTTTTCAACTTAAAAGACGGCTTGTAAATTGCAATTGATAAGTGTGATCCCGGTAATATTGTCATATATGAATAGTCACATATTACCCGGTAAAATTAAATTACTATTGAAAGGAAAAAAAAATGAAAAATGCCATTGTTAAAACGAAGTTACTGATCTTTGCAATTATACTAATTCCAATCATATCATTTTTGGGATGTAAGGAAGACAGTGTAAGCCCTCAGACTGACAATCTTGATTTCAGCGTGAAGGGAAGTTCGGACTCAACTGATAATATCGGGATACTGAGACTGACCGAAGTCAAAATTTTGTTAAAGGACATAAAGCTTAATATCGCAGGCAATCAGGATTCAAATAATTTTCAGACGGGACCGTTTGTACTTTATCTTAACCTGCTTACAAACGTCAATGTAATTGGAACAGGCTTAATACCTGCCGGAACTTATGACAAGGTAAGATTCATGGTTCACAAGCTTGAGAACAACGAAACTCCACCCGATCCTGAATTTGCCGATGCAAACGGAAGGTATTCTGTTATTGTAAAAGGTACATATGGCGGTGTTCCGTTCGTTTATAAATCAACAAAGTCTGCTCATCAGAAGCTGACTTTTCCCGGTAATCTACAGGTCACAGCAACAGGAAAATCTAATATTACATTATTGGTAAAACCTTACATGTGGTTCATTAAGAACAACGCCTATCTTGACCCGCTCGACCCGTCAAATGAAAATGACATTGACAACAACATAAAGAATAATATTAATAATAACTTTAAATGTTTTGTTGATAATGATAGAAACGGTGCACCGGATTAATTATCAATTGTCAATTATCAATTATTAACTTAGTAATTAGTAATGCCTGATCTTATTCGTTGTTCATAAATAGAATCCCTGATAACATGTCGGGGATTCTATTTTATTTATGTCAGAAGCTAATGAATAATCAAACTTCTTCAACTATTAACTTTCAACTTTTAACTTTTAACTTTCAACTTTCAACTTTCACCTTTATCCGGAAATACATCTTTAGTTCTCTTTTCCATTTCAGCGGCGATGACGCAGCCATCTTCGCCTTTATCTTTTAGTTTCTCAATGATATTGTGATAACTCTTTTCATCTCTGTCCTGACTTAATTTAAATACATTCTTCATTTCAGTCACTTCGATCTCGAACGCGACGATCGCTTTCATTAATTTTTGCATGTATTCCTGCGGCAGATTATCAAAGTACGTTGTTGAGTGTTCATTATTATTCTCAAAATGAAGTGAGGTTTTACGGAGCACGGAAACTAACGCGGAGTCATCAAGAAAACGCATGATACCTTTGGCGTGAACACTCATGTAGTTCCATGTTGAAGGCTGGTATGGATTGTCATACCACGTGCCGCTTACATAAATATGATTGCCGGTGAAGACTGCAAGAACGTTTGGATTATGAACAAACGCTTTATGATGGTCCGTATTCTTCATGATGTGCCCTCTTAATATTTTTTTACCGTCCTGCTCTTCAATAAAAACCGGCACTTGAGTAGCGACAGGATTGTTGTCCGCATCACATCCCGATAAAAAGGCAAAAGGATACCGGTCAATAAATTCATTGATTAATTTTTCATTTTTTTCCTTGTGATGAGGCAGATCGTACATGATAGTTTTAATTTAAGTTATTAACTAAATGCAAATTAAAATTAATTTTCAGAATCTACTTTTGCACCGAATGGAAATTTCTTCGGTTTCCTGTTCGGAAAGAGTTACATATTTAGATAAGAATTTGGCGATGATGTCGGACATGTATCAATATTTTTTGTGCTTTAATTATCGTCGTACTACACTTACAATGTTTATTGCGTTGTAAGCTAATCATTAGGTGTCCGATACATCTGTGAAATGCTAAGTAGAAAACCCTTGCATAATTTCATACCCATTAATCACCACATTCAAAATCAAGTACCCTGATTGTGTTATCGTAAAATTCTTTTGCTCTTTCATGTGTACTCCCAATGCAGACTATGCCAACTTTTCCGAACTCAGAAAGCGCACCTATGATATGAAACACTACACCTTCCTGCGCGGCGCCGTCATACATTAGCCCGTGAAACATTGCAATATCTATAAGATCATCCGGCGTAGTACCTATATACTTATCGTTTTGAAGATTGTCTGAAGCAAAATAACATCGTTCGTTTCCGCTTGCCGTGATATACTTTCCATTAGCAGCGTCATAATGTCCGTCCGTAATCAGTTGAAGCATCATAAACGGATGAGTTGTTCCGCCCTTGCGGAGATTGATCTCGATCGCAAAATGTTTCCAGCTTCCGTTGTCCTGTCTTACTGAAATAAAGTCAACGGCAAATCTGCCGAGCACTCCTTTGTATAAAAGTGACCGGGAGATCTTATTTCCCATTTCAGCAAGCGGTGCTGCATACTCAATGTCTGCAGGAAATATCGCTCCCAAAAATATCTGACCATCATTTCCTCCCAAAAGCTGATCATGTGTGCTTGCGATCTCAATACTGTTTGATGAACCTATTACACATTGCACCGATGGAGAGACCTTTATTTCACCTTCAAGAAATTCCTCAACAATACCCTCCATCTCGTAAAATTTTTCAAAGAACAGTTCCTTGCTTACATCCTTTGATACAGGTCTAATGTTTTCTGACAGATCATTGAGAATACCCGCTTCAAGTGATCCGTCAATTTTCACATCAGCATATCTGTAAATTGCATTGCCGTCTCCGCTGAAGCCATCGTTCATTTTGACTACTGCTTTCCTAAGTGACGGGTTTTCTCTTTTCAGTCTCGCTAATGATCTTGCAATATCTTCCTTTGTCTTAAGATCTTCATCACCGTCAGGCATATCAATTCCACAGGCTCTGAAAGTCTTTCTTGCCCCCGATTTTGAACCTTCATAAAATTTTGAAGGATCCGTCCCGAACAATGGTATCTCAAGCTTTACAGCAAGAGATTTTTCAAGTGGAGTAATATTGTAGCAAGTAAGATGAGTTGAAGAAGTATCCGTGATAAGATTTCTGATCCTTTGTATAAGCCTCGGTCGCTCAAGAATTTTTTCCGTAAGTGGCTTCCGGGAAAGATCATAGCAGCTTAACATCGTAAGTCTCTGTCTGGCATGATTTCCTGTTATCCCCTGCAGCAGATGAAGATAATAATCAATGATCACATCAGAAAACGGCATGCTTGAAATGTAAATAATTTTTGTAAGCGGCCAACGCAAAAACATCAGCAGACAGAGAAGTCTTTCTTCGTAATGAATATATCCGTTGATCTTTGAAAGGATCTCCATGTCGAGAGTAAGTGAAGGTATGATGACTATGGTTCTGGCTGCAGTCTTATCAGGAAAAATTTTTTCATACTGCTTTGTTATCCCCAGTTGGATTTTTTCAAAAAGATCATGCTCTTCCTGAGTTCCCAATCCCGGACCTTTACCGGATGGCTCAAATAATCTCCGGTTCAGATTGATAACCTTTTTCATTTGTATTTTTTTATACAAATTACAACGGAGATTTTATAAGTTAAAGTTATATTTAAAAACTGTAAATGTACTGAACAAGAAGATCCCGGCAGATAATTTCTACCGGGATCTGAATGTTTAAATCATTTGAATTACAGCTTTGAATAAATCTGATGTGTTAATTTAATGTTGTTTCTGAAATCTCCATCCCGTTGGTAATATGTTTGTCTAAGCCTTTAGTATGTTTCTTATAACAGCCCACTCTGAAAAGTACACCTTCAGGTATTTCAGCAACTTTATGAAAATCATAATTTCTGACAAACTGAGTACTGTTTTCTTTTTCATCTACTTCGAAAAACATTTCAAAGTAATAATTTTCAAAAGCTTTGTTGTTGTAAATTTCATCAAAGCTATACCTACAGTGAAGTGACATCTCCTGTGTGATATTCTTGTTTGCTTCACAAATTTTTCTTTCCAGTTCGGTATAATCAAACAACAGACTGTTAACTCTGCTTTGGTGAATTGTTGTACTTGATATCATTTTTTGATTTTAGGTTACTGGAATCTATTGCTTAATTCCGCTAATAGTAATTCTTTTATAAAACAATTTCTAACCGCAGTTTACCATGCTGAGGTACCAATAAAGAAGAATTAATGCAAATGATTAAAACCGCGTACATCGTAAAAAAAAAGCATCAGTATTAAAGTGTATGCCAAGGAACTAAAGATGTCTGGAATATGCTCGAACAAATGTATAAAATTTGAAACTATTTAAAATGGACCTCAGGTTCATAATGCATCCTTGATCTTTTCATGTCTCGTATGTGCATTTGAAAGAGTACAATTAATCTCTTACGTTTCACATCTTACGTCTTACGTCTTTCCTCAGGTAAGATCTCCCTCAATCCCATCGTCCATTGTCTTGCCTGTCAGAAGGGACGCCGCCATTTTTGTCAGTGAAACGATCCTTCCGTGTTTGGTATCCCAGTAGTGACCGTTATCAAAACTTACCTTTAATACACTGATCCTCGGATCATCAACTCCTTCAGTAAACCATACTTTTGCATGAGTTTTCCAAAGTTCTTTAATTTTTTCACGATCATCTGACAATTCACCCTTGCCATGAAGCACCAGATATTTTTCATATCCTTTAGCGTAAAGCAGTTCAACTTCAGGATCTTTTGAGACTTCGCTGTGAGCACCGCTTGTATTGTCCAGCAGGAACCAGACATTGCCTTCTTCATCAACCTTTTGGGTTGACATAGGTCTTGCCTGCAGACTGTCTCCTTTGTAGGTACAAAGCATGCAAATATCAATATCTTCTGCGAGTTCTTTAATTTTTTCTATTGCTTCGGCATTGCTCAGATCTTTTGTATCGCCCATAAGTTCTAATTTAATTTTGATTTAGTGATGTTTTACAATATAATTTTACAATTTTTGTGCCATTAAATTTTAAATCAACAAAAACGATCGAATTTTTAAAATCAACCTTTAAATAACCTTAAAGATATACTTAAGAGATATACTTATGCTGTCCAAATAAATTTATGTTAATTGTGTTTTTAATATTAGTGATAATATTTTTAATTCGTGATCATTCGTGAAATTCGTGGCAAGTTTTTTCCTTATTTTGGACGGATGTGCTGTTTTTTGTTCACAAAGTTCATTGATTATCATTTATCATTACTTACAAATTTGTTAGCTTGCAAAAAAAAATTTTTAATTCATGAAAACTTTCTTCGCAACATTATTAACACTTCTTCTGCTCGGTTCCGGATATTTAAAATCGCAGGATACATTCTCGATATGCGCAGTGGATCCGGTAACAGGTCAGGTCGGAAGTGCAGGAGCTTCCTGTGTGAATGACTGCACCATCCTTACTGATGTTCATCCGGGCTACGGCGTTGTGCATACGCAGGCATCGTGGCTTTCGGCAAATCAAAACTATGCCCGTTCTCTGATGAACTTACGGCTTACTCCGCAGGCAATTATAGATTCACTCGTGCTGCATGATGCTCAGGGTAATCCTACTATCAGACAGTACGGAATTGTTGATCTTACCTCCGGTGGAAGAGTTGCGGCATACACAGGTCCTAACTGCAGCAATTATAAAAATCATATCATCGGTCCGACATATTCCATACAGGGAAACATTCTGCTTGGTCAGCAGATCCTGGATTCAATGGAGTCACGTTTTCTTAATACTCCCGGTACTCTCGCCGCTAAGCTAATGGCTGCACTGCAGGGCGCGAAGGTGATCGGCGCTGATACACGATGCGTAAGCTTGAACACTTCTTCCAAATCCGCCTTCCTCCGTGTTGCTAATCCCGGTGATACGCTTGGCACATTATCTCTTAATATTAAAGTCTTAAGTGCAACCTTCGGAAGGGATCCGATAGATTCGCTTCAGGTTCTCTACAATAATGCCATTACTTCTTTGTACAATACAGCTTCTACTGTACCTCATCAGTTCGAACTGCTGCAGAATTATCCCAACCCGTTCAATCCGGTATCACAACTCGGTTTCAGAATTTCCGATTTGTCTGCCGGTAACAATAACGGTTCCGGAAATTATGGTTCCGGCTGGGGATTTGTCACATTGAAAGTTTATGATGTGCTGGGAAATGAAGTGGCTGCACTGGTTAATGAAAAGCTTGGTCCGGGACAATATGAAGTTGAATTTGACGGTGGCAGTCTTTCGAGCGGAATATATTTGTACCGGCTGGAAGTGAATGGTAATGTTGTTGATGCAAAGCGAATGATACTTCTTAAATAAATCTATACGCAGAATTAAGATTCCAATTTTTTTTTCAAACTACATAAGCATCGGCGTTACAGCTCCGTCAAAAATATCTTCAATGGAAACATTCCTGAATTTTTACCTCATGATGAATAGTATTGTCAGATAGAATTTGCTTTGAATTTGTAATTTATGATTTGCAAAATTTAAGTTGATTAATCATTGCCGTCCAAAATGTTTTTAAAAAATTTAAATATTTTTAAATTCAATCTGTTTTGGTAATATTTTTGCACCAATATCGAGTCTTTACAATCAACCTTTAAATAACCCATGAACATATACTTATGCTGTCCAAATAAATTTATCTAAATTCTGTTTTTAAAATTAGTGATACTATTTTTAATTCGTGATCATTAGTGAAATTCGTGGCAAGCTTTTTTCTTATTTTGGACGGATGTGTTGATTAATAATTGATCACAGATTATTCCATATTGAATCTTGAAATTGTATTCAATACTTTATTCAAATTAATATAATGCCTTCAACTCTGACAAAAAAATCACTGCACATTAAAGTATCCGAAAGCATAGGTGAAGTAAGCGCTCTGTTTTATTCACCGAAGGGCGCTGAATGCATTCTTGTGCTCGCGCACGGCGCAGGCGTGGGAATGACCAACAAGTCAATGGAGCAGTTCGCTCTTTCACTTGCTGACAACCGGATCGCAACACTCAGATTTAATTTTCCTTACATGGAAAATGGAAAAAAGATGCCTGATAAAAAACCTGTCTGTATTGCAACAATAAGAGCTGCTGTTGATAAAGCGGCTAAGCTTAGTCCTAAGCTTCCCGTTCTTTCGGGAGGAAAATCTTTCGGCGGAAGGATGACATCGACTGCGGCATCGGAAGGTGCAATTGAAAATGTAAAGGGAATAGTTTTCTTTGGATTTCCCCTTCATGCACCCGGAAAGCCTTCCAATGTAAGAGCCGAACATCTTTATAAAGTAAATATTCCTATGCTCTTTCTTCATGGAACGCGGGACGCACTTGCATCTCTTGATCTTCTCAAGCCGGTATTAAAAAAGCTCGGAAAGAAAGCTGAACTGTTCATCATTGACGGAGCTGATCATTCATTCCATGTTCCCAAGGACAAAAAGATGAATGATAATGAAGTGTTTGGATTGATGTGCAGGGAAGTGAAGAGATGGTTCGATCAAATATAAAACGGTATAGAAAGTCAGCGATAATATTTAAGTGTTTTAGTTTCAAAAATTTATTTAGTTTAAGAAGAAGAACGTTGAACTGATGATAATTAAAAGTAACTATGAAGTTTAAAGAATTGATAAAGCTAATTAAGGAAGACGGTTGGTTTGAGGTAAGGGTAAGCGGAAGCCACAGACAATTTAAGCATTCTAAAAAAAATGGTACTGTTACGATAGCAGGAAAAACCAAATAGGGATATTCCTAAAGGCACAGTTAACAATATTCTCAAACAAGCATCATTAAAATAAGAATTATGGAATACACAATTATAATAGAGAAAAGTAAGAATGGATACGGTGCATATTCACATGATCTCCCCGGAGTTGGTGTAGTGGCTGACACACGAAAACAAGTCCTTGCTTCAATTAAAAAAGCTATAAGAATGCATCTTGAAGATGTTTCAGAAAGCGGCAAGAAAATTCCAAAATCAACAACGGAAGTCTTCAGGCTTGAAGTTGCATAATTATACTTTCATTTAACAATATTACACTGCGATTGTTCTACAATCTCTCAATTGAAAAAATTTTCCTTTTTATAAATTATACTTGGTTTATGAATGAGACTTTAAAAACCGAGCTGTGGCAGCAGTTCGGAGCAGCGATAGACATGCTGCAAAATTCGGTTGCCTCATGTCCGGATGATTTGTGGAATGACAGCACACAGTTCTGGTACAATGCTTATCATACCATATTCTATCTCGATTATTATCTTTCCGAAGACGCGGATAAATTCATGCCTCCTGAACCATACACACTATCTGAATTTGATCCCGACGGAAAACTTCCTGAGCGGGTCTATGAAAAATCTGAATTGATAGAGTATCTTAATTACTGCCGCGAGAAATGCCGTAAGCTCATTGCTTCATTGTCGGAAGAGAATTTGCAGAAGAGATTTATAAATAAATACAGGAACTACAGCCGTTTCGAAATGATCCTTTATAACATGCGTCACGTCCAGCATCACGCTGGACAATTGAATTTACTTATCAGGCAAAGCGGGAATGAGCCGCCTGTCTGGGTTTCAAGAACAAAGACTGAAATGGGAAAATAATCTTTAGACGAGCTTCAGCCGTTTACTTTATTTCCGCAATGAACATCTTTCTTCATGAACAAATAAACAATTACCGTCGGTGTAGTCTTAAAGCAATAATCAAACCACAATAATTTTAATAAATTTAAAAAACGTCAGTGCCGTCCAAAATAATTTTCATCAACATTGATCTGAATTTCCGGCAATTTATCACCAGCGGGAAACTTTTCTTTGCAAAGCTTTCTGGCGCCTGTCCCGCAATGCTTTTATGCGGGAGT
>Ga0105044_10014248_pt1 | contig 10755 bp, 8 predicted proteins | sample MAT01_FD_78092 | JGI IMG/M metagenome (GOLD analysis project Ga0105044, IMG submission 78092) | Freshwater microbial communities from Lake Fryxell liftoff mats and glacier meltwater in Antarctica - MAT-01 | ecosystem: Environmental > Aquatic > Freshwater > Ice > Liftoff microbial mat | place... | reverse complement strand
CCGGGTTATGGCTTCCTGTCGGAGAATGCCGCGTTCGCGCAGGCCGTGATCGACGCGGGACTTATCTGGGTTGGGCCTGCACCCGCCAGCATCACCGCGATGGGGCTGAAGGATGCGGCCAAGACGTTGATGGCCTCCGCCGGAGTTCCGGTCACGCCTGGCTATATGGGCGCAAACCAGGACCCGGACTTCCTCGCCGCAGAAGCCGAAACCATCGGCTATCCCGTGCTTATCAAGGCTGTCGCAGGCGGCGGGGGCAAGGGGATGCGCAAGGTTGAGGCGGCAGCGGACTTCGCCGATGCACTCGCCAGTTGCCAGCGCGAGGCCACCGCATCGTTCGGCAACGCCCATGTCCTGATCGAAAAATATATCCAGCGCCCCCGCCATATCGAGGTGCAGGTGTTCGGCGACACCCACGGCAACATCGTCCACCTGTTCGAGCGCGATTGCTCGCTCCAGCGGCGGCACCAGAAGGTGATCGAGGAAGCCCCCGCACCGGGCATGGACGAGGCAACCCGCGAACAGCTCTGCGCCGCAGCGGTCAAGGCGGCCAAGGCGGTCGACTATGTTGGCGCCGGCACGATCGAGTTCATCGCCGACGCGTCAGAAGGCCTGCGCGCGGATCGAATATGGTTCATGGAAATGAACACGCGATTGCAGGTGGAGCACCCCGTGACCGAAGAAATCACTGGCGTCGATCTGGTCGAATGGCAATTGCGCGTGGCAAGCGGGGAAAAACTGCCGCTCAATCAAAAACAGATCGCGATCAACGGTTGGGCAATGGAAGCGCGGCTTTATGCGGAAGACCCGGCAACGGGATTTTTGCCCAGTATTGGGCCGCTGACCGAGTTCGACAAACCAATCTGTTGCCGCTGGGAATCGGGGGTGGAGCAGGGCGACGCGGTGACGCCTTATTATGATCCAATGATCGCCAAGATCGTTCTGCGCGGCAAGGATCGTGAAGAAGCGCGCATTTCTCTGATTCAGGCGTGCCAACAGGTCCGCTGTGCACCGGTTCGCACCAATGCATGGTTTCTGATCCGTGCACTTGAGCATCCCGATTTTCTGGCGGGTGATGTGACGACTGCGCTGATCGCTGACAACGCGGATGACTTGCTTGCCCCTCCGGTCCCGAGCGATCCCTGTCTTCAAGCGGCTGCGGAGCATGTCATCTACGGCAATGGCTGGACCGTGGAAACCGTATCGGGCCTGTCAGTGCCCGATCAGCCGCTGACGGGATTCCGGCTCAATGCACAACCGCGTTCAGTCGTCGCGCTGGAGATGAACGGCACGCGGCGCGACGTGGCCTATGATCTCGCCGCTTATGGCCTGCTGTTTGCGCCCGATGGGCAATTCAATGAAGGCGGGACCGGCTGGTTCTACGAAAGTGGCGCACGCTTCGATTTTGCGCCCTATCGTGCAGAGGGCAGCGGCAGCGGCTCGCTTTCGGACGGCATTATCCTGTCCCCCATGCCAGGCCGCATCATCGTGGTCGAGGTCACGGCCGGCCAAACAGTCACCAAAGGCCAGAAACTCCTCACCCTTGAAGCGATGAAGATGGAACACAGTCTGACCGCGCCGTTCGACGGAGTGGTGGCCGAATTGAACGCAGTGGCGGGCGCACAGGTGCAGGTGGAGGCGCTGCTCGTGCGGATTGAGGCAAGCGCTGAATAGCGCCCCTGCACCGGTTTCTTACCCCGCCTGCCCTGAACTTGTCGAAGGGCCGTTCTTATTTGGCAACGTTGGAAAAAGGACTGCCCTTCGACAGGGTCAGGACACACGGACCACTCCGTGGGGGCCGGTCAAAACGCGGCCTGATCGTGCCAGGATCTCGAAGTGAAATTGCTAAACGCTCCTGTGTCATCCCTGCACAGGCGGGAATCCATTTTCTGACGGCGAATGTGGTAATGGCATCAGCTGGATTCCCGCCAGTGCGGGAATGACGAAGGAAGTGATGATGGAAACCAAAGCTGGCGACCCTGGGGCTTTTGCCCGTTTTGACCTGACCTGCGTACCCTCGCCCGCGTTCGTTGTGGACGCAGCAAAAGTGCGCGCGAATCTGGCTGTCCTGCGCGCGATTGGCGACGCGTCAGGGGCCAGGGTGCTGGCGGCATTGAAGGCTTTTTCGATGTGGTCATTGGGGCCAACCGTTGCAGCGTATCTTGACGGCGTTTGTGCATCGGGACTGTATGAAGCGCGGTTGGGGCGCGAGGAATATAGTGGCCCAGATGGTACGAACGAAGTTGCGACCTATTGCGCGGGGTACAAGGAGGCCGACCTGCCAGAAATCGCCGCGCTTTCCGACCATCTTATCTTCAATTCGCCGTTTCAGATCGCCCGTTTCCGTCCCTTGCTTGACCAGCTTCGTGCCGACGGAAATGCGTTCGACATTGGCCTGCGGCTGAACCCTGAACATAGCGAAGGCGAGGTCGCCAAATATGATCCCGCCGCGCCGTGCAGCCGTTTGGGCTTTCCCATCAGCCAGCTTCGCCCCGAACATCTGGACGGCGTTTCTGGTGTTCATATGCATACGCTGTGCGAACAGGATTTCCCGCCACTCCTGCGGACATGGGATGCGATGCGCCCGGCGCTTGCACCACATTTTGCTGCGCTCAAATGGATTAACTTCGGCGGCGGGCATCATGTGACGCGCAGCGATTACCAGATCGACGAGTTGGTCGCATTCCTGCGCGGCGTACGCGAGGAAACCGGCTGCGACGTGATGATCGAACCTGGCGAAGCGGTCGCGCTGGACGCGGGGATATTGATTGGTGAGGTCCTGGACTGCTTTGACAATGGCATGCCGGTCGCGATCACTGACATCAGTGCGACATGCCACATGCCGGACGTAATAGAGGCACCGTATCGCCCGGCGATGCTGGGTGAGGTGTCGGATGGCCCCGCAATCCGGCTGGGCGGTCCGTCCTGTCTGGCTGGCGACGTCATCGGCGATTACCGTTTACCGCATGGTGGAATCGTGGGCGAACGTTTTGCCTTCCTTGATCAGGCGCATTATTCGATGGTCAAGACCAACATGTTCAACGGCGTCCCCCTGCCTGCCATCTGGCTGTGGGATAGCGAAACCGATGATCTTCGCGAAGTGCGGTCGTTCGATTACAGCGATTTCAAATCGCGGTTGAGCTGACTCGTCATTATGTATGGGTTTTCGCTATGTTAGTGTAAAATCCTTACCCCACGTTCTTTTCCCCTTTACACCCCGCCCCCCCACTCATATACGCCCCCTCCGCTGCCCCAGGGGGACTTCCAATAACCGCAAGGCAGCCTTGTCGTTTACTATTACTTTTGGGGGTCCCTTGCGTTGCACAATCATCATAGCGCGCTGGCTGTAGTTCAGGCATTTTCGCCGGTTGAACCTGTTACGCTGGTCCGTCCGCACGCTGCGGCCCGGGCCGCGCGTTTCTTTGTTGACCGTTTCCCCGGCAAAACACTTTATGCGGTGAAGGCCAATCCTTCGCCCGAATTGCTGCGCGTCCTGTGGGACAGCGGCGTAACCCATTATGACGTTGCCTCGATCGCCGAGGTCCGGCTGGTCGCGCGCACGCTGCCTGCGGCCGTGCTATGCTTCATGCACCCGGTAAAGGCCGAGGAAGCGATTGCCGAGGCCTATTTCACGCACGGCGTGCGCACGTTCAGCCTGGATAGCATGACCGAGCTGTCCAAGGTCATCCGCGCAACCAAGGGCGCAGAGGATCTGAACCTGCTGGTTCGCCTGCGGGTGTCGTCGGATCACAGCAAGCTTAGCCTTGCCGCCAAATTCGGCGCGGAGCCCGACGAGGTCGCCGACCTGCTGATGGCCACGCGCCAGGCATCGGATGCGCTGGGCATCTGTTTCCATGTCGGCAGCCAGGCAATGACCCCGCACGCCTATGCCGCCGCAATGGAGCGCGTGCGCGCGGCCATCGTTGCTGCTGCGGTCACGGTTGATATCATTGATGTCGGGGGCGGGTTTCCGTCAATCTATCCGGGCATGGAACCGCCGCCGCTGGACGATTTTTTCGCGACTATCCACCGCACGTTCGAAGCTTTGCCGATCAGCTATTCGGCGGAGCTGTGGTGCGAGCCGGGCCGGGCGCTCGCCGCAGAATATAGCTCGCTGGTCGTCCGCGTGGAAAAGCGGCGCGGGAATGAACTGTATATCAATGACGGGGCCTATGGCGCATTGTTCGATGCGGCGCATGTCGGCTGGCGTTTCCCGGTCGAACTGCTGCGCGGCGACGCAGCGCAGGCGGAAATGATCCCGTTCAGTTTCTATGGTCCGACCTGTGATGATATGGACCATATGGCGGGGCCGTTTTTCCTGCCTGCGGATGTCAAGGCCGGTGACTTTATCGAAGTCGGCATGCTAGGCGCCTATGGCTGTGCGATGCGGACCAGGTTCAATGGCTTTGGCGCCGATGAAACCCATGTCGTCAGCGATGAACCTATGGCCAGCCTGTACACGGGTCAGGTCGAACCAGAGCGCAGGACCGCGACGGTGACAAAGCTGTTCTAAAGCGGCATGGCGGTGTTTCCACGACAATGGAAAATACCATCATGACCATGCTCGACGGCATCCGCATTATCGACCTGACCACCGTTATCTTTGGCCCTTATACCACCCAGATGCTCGCCGATCTGGGAGCAGAGGTGATCAAGGTCGAGGCACCGGGGGGCTGTGTGTCACGCTATCTGGGCAGCAGCGCCGGTGCGCCAAGCGATGGTTCGGTCCACCTGACCGTCAATCGCGGCAAGCAATCCATCGTCCTTGATCTCAAAAATCCGGACGATGCCGTCGTATTGCGCGATCTGGTGCGCGGTGCCGATGTGTTCTTCCACAACATCCGCGCGTCGGCCATCGCGCGGCTGGGGTTCGATTATGCCGCATGTCAGGCACTAAAAGACGACATAATCTATGTCCATGGCGCGGGTTTTGGTCAGGACGGCCCCTATGCCGATTTACAAGCATATGATGATGTCATTCAGGCCGCGAGCGGCACGACCAGCCTGTTGCCGCGCGTCGATGGCGATCCGCAACCGCGCTATTTCCCGTCGCTGATCGCCGACAAGATTGCCGGTCATTATGGCGCGCAGGCGATACTGGCGGCATTAGTGCACAAATTGCGCACGGGCCAAGGGCAGGCCGTCGAAGTGCCGATGTTCGAATGCTTCACCAGTTTCATGCTGACCGAACATTTGCGCGATGCGACGCTGGATCCGCCATTGGGCCCGGCGGGCTATCCGCGCCAGATTGACCCCGACCGCCAACCCTTTCCTACCGCCGACGGTTTCATCGCCATTGTTCCCTATACCCCTGCGACCACGGGCAAGCTGCTGGCGCTGCTGGGCAGCGGCGATTTTCTGGCACAGCCCGACATGGTTGCGGCGCGGGCCAATGGAACCGTCATGCCGCATATTTACCGTGAAATTGCGCGGCGTACCCCCGCCAAATCCAGCGCCGAATGGCTCGGGATTTTGGCCGATAATGATATTCCCGCCATGCATGCTGCGGACCTGGAACAGGTGTTCGACGATCCGCATTTTGTCGCCACCGATTTCTTTCGGCTGCGCGATCATCCGCAAGCCGGGCCAATGCGCGAAATGCGGCCGCCGGTGCGCTATGGCGCTGATCCGGATCGTGCGCTGGGCTTTGCCCCTGCGCTGGGGGCCGATGGCGAAAATATTCGTGCTGATCTGGTCGACCGCAAATCAGGGTCATCGACTATTGCTTTCTAACCCTGCGGGACTAGCATTGCGCTGTTCTATGTTTTTAGGGGGAACATGATGATCGACTACAGCTTACTCGCACCTGGTGCGGTTCTTGCGCTCTGGACACTTGTCATGCTGCTATGGTTGGCGGGCACGCGCTTTCCGGCAATGGCGAAATCAGGCATGGATGTGAAGACAGCGCAGCCGGGCGGCCGCGGGCAGGATCTGGAACAGGTGCTTCCCGCCAGCGTCAACTGGAAATCGCACAATTACACCCATTTGCTGGACCAGCCGACGCTGTTCTATGCCGTGATTATCTTTCTGACACTCGCTGGCGGTGTTACGCAAACAACGCTGGGCCTGGCATGGGCCTATACTGGTCTGCGTGTTGTCCACAGCGTGTATCAGGCCACGATCAATCAGGTGATGGTACGCTTTTCGATCTTTGTGCTGTCGACGATCTGTCTGCTGGCACTGAACGTGATGGCTGTGATCGCGACCTTGGGCTGAAAATTTTTATTGGAGAATATCATGGCAGGACACGACATATTGGGGCCAGTCGCGGCGCTCGCGGCTTGGTCAATGGTGATGTGGGTTTGGATGTATGCCACCCGCATCCCCGCAATGCAGAAGCAGAAGATTGATGCCAAGGGACTGGTCGGCACCACAGGCCGCACGCTTGACGACGCGCTGCCCGCCGAAGTGCAGTGGAAAGCGCACAATTATAATCATCTGATGGAACAACCGACGGTATTTTACGCCGTGGCGCTGGCCCTGGCCATTGGGGGCCAGGGTGACGGTCTGAACACCCAGCTGGCCTGGGCCTATGTTGCACTGCGCGTGGTCCACAGCCTGGTGCAGGCGACAATCAATCGCGTGATGCTGCGCTTTGCAATTTTCGCGGTGGCCAGCCTTGCCTTGGTTGCCCTGTGCATAAACGCGTTCATGGCGTTTGTGATCGTTTAGGGTCAGGGCCCTAACTGCGGGTGAAGCACCCCGCCAGCTCGACATGGGTTGACCAGCGGAACTGGCCAACCGGCTGCACCCAGTCGAGCAGATAACCGCCCGCGATCAGAATTTTCGCGTCGCGGGCAAAGCTTGCCGGATTGCAGCTGACATAGGCGATGCGCGGTACATGGCTGTCGGCCAAATGTTTGACCTGCTCCTCGGCCCCGGCACGCGGCGGATCGAGGATGACCGCGCCAAAACGGTTGAGCTCGGCGGGGATCAGCGGGCGGCGGAACAGGTCGCGGTGTTCGGTGACGATGCTCGCCTGCTGGCGATCCGCCGCGCCCTTGAGCGCCAATATGGCATCGCGCGCAGCTTCTGCTGCATAAATGCGGCGGTCGGCGTGCAGCGAAAGCGCAAAGGTGCCGATGCCCGCAAACAGATCGGCGATGGTCGCGGCATCGCCAACCGCCTCGGTCACCGCTGCAATCAGCGCCGCCTCGCCCGCTGCGGTTGCTTGCAGAAAGGCATGCGGTGGCGGCACGACGGCCAGACCGGCGAAATGGACGCTTGCAGGTTGGGGTTCCCACACGGTTTCTGGACCCTCGCCCCGGTCGATCACCAGCCGCGCCAGTTGATGGTCCGCCGCAAAGTCCTGCAACGCCATGGCAGAGGCCAGCCCGTTGTCGGCCAGCCCCTCGATCACCAGTTCGACCCCTTGGTCCAGCCGCTGCATCAGCACGCGGATCGGGCGGCGCTGGCGGCCATGCTTGCTGATTAACAGGCGGAGCGGCCCGAGCAGAGCCGCCAGTTCCGGAAGCAGCAACGGGCATTCGCGCAGGTCTATAATCTGGTTGCTGGCCGCCGCATTAAAGCCCAGCACGACGCGTTTGCCCGTCACCATCGCCGAAAGGGCGGCGCGGCGACGGCTGCCCGGTGGGGACAAGAGCGCCGGCCGGATGTGATCCGCCGTAACATCCTGACCCGCCAGCGCGCCCGCCACCCGGTCATGAACGAAGGCCACAAGTGCAGCGTCCGCAACATGCTGAAGCTGGCACCCGCCACAGGTGCCGAAATGGCGGCATGGCGGCACCGCGCGGTTGGGGCCGGGGGTCAACGTACCATCGGCGGCCAGCATGTCGCCCGGTGCACTGCCTGCAAAATGACGCCCGCTTTCCGTCACACCGTCACCGCGCGCGGCAATGCGGACAATGGGTTCGGCATATGTTGTCATGTCAGTTCCACCAGATCATCGGCGATCAACCCGGGGCCAACCCGGTGCGCCTGCGCAATATGCCATGCTACCGCCCGGCATGCCGCCTGAAAGGGCGCAAATCCCTGCGCCAGCATCGCCCCGCACGCCCCGGCAAGCACATCGCCGGTCCCTGCGCTTGCCAGATGCGGCGATCCCGGCCACGCCGCCACGGCGCGGCCATCGGGCGCAGCGATGATTGTGTCCGCGCCCTTGTGAATCACCACCGCGCCCGATTGCCGCGCGGCGGCCAGCGTACGGTCAATCTTGCTGTCGCCAGTCACGCCAAACACCCGGTCGAATTCACCGCTGTGAGGGGTCAGGATTGCGGGCGGTCGCACCATGCCGCCCGCCGCCAATATGGGTAGGCCCGCGTCAATCGCCGCCGCATCGAGCACCACCGGTTTGCCCGCCGCAACCACATGTGCGGCCATGGCGGTCAGTTCCGTTCCTGCGGCGCTGCCCGGCCCCAGCACAATTGCGCCCAGCCGCCGGTCACGCAAGCGTTCAGCAAGTGGCAGCATGTCCCGTACAACCGCCTGCGCCGCCTGGGCGGACGCACCGTGCAACAAACAGTGTCCCGCGCCGGCGCGCAGTGCGGCATTGGCGGCCAGTCCCGCCGCGCCGACCATCGGACCAGCGATGACAAGTAGCTGGCCGCGGCTATATTTATGGCTGACCGCATCGGGAAACAGCGATGGGTCGTTAGCCAGCGTCCGAACCGGCGCATCGATGGCGATGCCAATATCCGCCAGGTGCACCACCCCGCACCGCACCGCTGCTGGAAGCAGCACATGCGCATTCTTAAGCGCGCCCAAGGCGATCGTCAGGTCCATGTCTGGACCTGGCGACAAGCAGGCCGCACTGTCGCTGGCGACACCGCTGGGCACGTCTACGGCAATACGGCGTTCGGCAGCCTGCGCCAGCCGTCCGACAGCCGCGATCAGTTCCGGGGCCAGCGGGCGGGTCAGGCCAACGCCGAACAGCGCATCGACCAGCACCGCGCCAGGCCTGGCGGTGGCGAGCGGTTCAACCGGCCCGGACCAGCGGGCTGCCGCCGCTCGTGCCAGATCGGTCGCTGGTGGCGCGCTGGCCGTGATCCGAATGTCGGCGCCGCGTTCGGCAAGCAAGCGCGCTGCAACATAGCCATCGCCGCCATTATTGCCCGGACCGCACAGGATCAAAATGGACCGACCCGCCGCCGTCCGCCATACCAGATCGGCAACGGCCGCGCCGGCCCGCTCCATCAGTTCGGACAGGCTGACCCCGCGCGCCGTCATCGCCAGTTCGGCGCCGCGCATGGCTGCTGTGGAAAGGATCGGGGCATCAGCGGGAACCGTCATTGCGCGGCGCATAGCAGCAACATCAGCGCGAGTCCCACTTGTGCGCACACAACAAACCCCGCGCGCCTTAACTTCGCGCCGGGATGCCAACTGGCGGCGGCAATGACGCGGTTTATCCCAGCCTGCGGTATCAGGGGGTGCCGTCGGTATCGGCTGGCAGGCGAAAGCGGTCGCCGCCCACGGCAACCTCGATCATTCCGTTTGCGATGATCGTCACCCTGGCTACTTCCGCGCCATCGGCAGATACCACTCCGCGTCCGTCGCGGGTCACCAGCAATCGCCGATACCCCATGTCGGCGCGCCCAACGATCAGCACACGGCCATCGCTGCTGTTCATCCGGTCGAGCGTGCATGCGCGGTCAAAGAATTCCGCGCCGCCCAAGGCACAGCTGATACGGCCATTGTCAGCCGCATCAGCCCCAGCGTGCGCCCCCGCATCCGCCAGCGTGCCGTTGTCCGGCGCGCGGTTGCACGCCGCCAGCAGCAGCATTGCGGCCGCCAGGATAGGCGCGGCGCGCAACTCAGATGTCTGCAAAGACGTGCGTTTCGGCTTTTGCCCCCGGATGCGTGAGTGCCCCGGTGCGCGCATCGCCGACATTCTGGGCATAACGCCACACCGCGCCGGACTGATAATCATGGCTGCGCGGTTGCCATTTCGCCCGGCGTTCCGCCAGCGTGGCTTCGTCGACGTCCAGGTCGATGGTACCGACATTGGCATCGATGCGGATGACGTCACCATTCTCAATCAGCGCAATCGGCCCGCAGATGGCAGCTTCTGGTCCGACATGGCCGATGCAGAAACCGCGCGTTGCGCCGGAAAAACGGCCATCAGTGACCAGTGCGACCTTGTCACCCATCCCCTGCCCGTACAGCGCAGCAGTGGTCGACAGCATTTCGCGCATCCCGGGGCCGCCCTTGGGCCCTTCGTAGCGGATGACGATAACTGATCCTTCGGCAATATCGCGGCGCTCAACGGCGGCAAAGGCGTCTTCTTCGCAATCAAACACCCGCGCAGGGCCGGTGAAGGCGAGTTCGGTCATCCCCGCCACCTTCACAATCGCGCCATCAGGGGCCAGCGAGCCTCTAAGGCCGACCACGCCGCCGGTGGGGGTGATCGGGGTACGCGCGTCGTAAATCACCTTCTGATCAGGATTCCAGGTAACCTCGGCAATATTTTCGCCCAGCGTTTTGCCAGTGACGGTTATGCAATCGCCATTGAGCAGGCCGTTGTCGAGCAGCGTTTTCATCAGCATATAGACCCCGCCAGCCTCATACATGTCGCGCGCGACATAGTGTCCACCAGGTTGCAGGTCGGCGATATAGGGTGTGGTCTTGAACATCTCCGCCACATCGAACAGATCGAAATCGATGCCGCATTCATGCGCCATGGCGGGCAAGTGAAGCACGGCGTTGGTCGATCCGCCCGTCGCCGCAACGATGCGTGCAGCATTTTCAAAGGCTTCGCGCGTGCAAATGTCACGCGGCCTGAGGTTCGTTTCGATCAAT
>Ga0105044_10014245_pt1 | contig 10757 bp, 7 predicted proteins | sample MAT01_FD_78092 | JGI IMG/M metagenome (GOLD analysis project Ga0105044, IMG submission 78092) | Freshwater microbial communities from Lake Fryxell liftoff mats and glacier meltwater in Antarctica - MAT-01 | ecosystem: Environmental > Aquatic > Freshwater > Ice > Liftoff microbial mat | place... | reverse complement strand
TATTTTCTGTTTAAAAGCTACTGGTGTATCGATGTCAAAGAAAACTAGCCACTTGAAATTTTGATTAGACTGATTGCAGACAGACGGAAAGCAAAAATTGTCAAATAATGCGAATCTCCTTTCGAGCCAAGCAGGATCGCATCCAGGTTTCAACTCTGGAAAACTTCTAACATTGAATTTGGTCAGAAAGAAGTGAGTAAACTGTACCATTATACTGTGCTCAAGAATTTTTCAAGATTAATTTGTGCGATCTTAGAAATCTCAATCGCTAGCCAAGTTTTTGCACTCATATATTATCTCTCTCTCTATTTCTTTCCTCTTTAACCAAGGCAATAGGCGAGTGGAAATAAATCGTTCGAGATTTTTTTGTTTTGGATAGGTTAGCAGCAACCCATTAGGGAAAATCTGGTCAAAACCTTGCGTGCCACCTTTAAATCTTCATAATGTGTACCAATCTGGGCAAATATGCTTACAGGCTGTGGGTCTCCGAGCAAGAAACGTTCTGTATCGAGTGCATGGATGCTCGCATTCGCCATTGCACCACCTCCAGCAATAGCAACCTTAAAACCCAAAAAGCTGTAGCGCACGCCGCGCGTGCGCTACAGCTTTTTGGGTTTTGAGTTTAATTATGCTTGCCTACTTACTCATAATGATAACTCCTTTTTTGTCACCTCATTATTGAAGGATGTCTAATCTCGTTCAATTCCAATTAGTTTGAGTGGTGGATGGAATTGTTTGGACTCCGCCAACCATTCTATGGAGCGGCGGCAGCCTTCATCGAAGGAAACGATAGGTTCATAGCCCAATATCTTCCCTGCTTTGTCAAAAGGAAGCTTGTACTGGGACTGTTGTAATTCTGCCATCATTTCGTTCACTACAGGTTGCTGTTTAGTCTCAACTTGGTGAAATGTTTCTATTACGGTTTTTTTCCGTTTTGGAGTGGCGTGCTTGATTTTCTGTTTTAGATCGTCAGATACTGTTGCTAAGACTTTTTGCACGACTTGTGAGTTCCAAAATGAACCCATGATTTGTTGCTTCCAGCTATGAGAGAAATCAGGTACTTGAAGCTGAGGAATTCGGGTTGGATCGACTCCAAGGGCTTCGGCAAAGGGGCGATAAAAATCGAACCATGTGACCTGCTCGCGATCGCCCACGAAAAATGCCTCTCCATCAGCATCTGGCTCAGTCATGGCTAATTGAATCGCATGAATGAGATTATCGATGTAGACGCTATTACAAATGCCTTTACCTTCATTGATAAAGTAAGCTGTTCCCTGACAAAGTTGATTAGCTAGGTCTATGACCCATCGCGATCTCGACCCAAACACAATCCCAGGTCTAAAGATCGCAACCTCTACTGAGCCTGTCTTCCTTAGTTGCATGAGTTTTCGTTCCGCATATATTTTGGCGGAATGAGCGGGAAACGGTTGATTTTCCATGAATGGGCTGGCTTCGGTAGTGCCGAGTGCAGGGGCGGAACGGTGGACGATCATCGAGCTTAAGTAGATGATTCGACGCACTCCAGCTCTCTGTGCAGCTTTATAGGCAGGAGCGACACTCCCACGAATTAGCCCAGGACTGCCTAAAATTGAGTGAATAATCACATCGCACCCTTTAAATGCTGCCTCCAGAGCAGACTGGTCAAAGGCACTAGCAATACGATGATCTAGGTTTTTTTGCGCTAATTGATCAATACTGGCAACAGACCGTACAATCGGGCGCACTTCGTTTCCTTCAAGCTGAAGCATTTCAACTGCTCGATTGCCAACGAATCCGCTGGCTCCCACAATACCAATTTTCATTATCTTTAACCTTAGAAATCTAGAGTTTACACAAGCACACTGCATCAAATGCGTAGGGTCAATGCATCAACATTTTGATATGGTCTGCTAGTCTCAGGGATAAGGCAACGATCGTGAGTGTCGGGTTAGCATACCCCGCCGTTGGGAAGACAGAACTACCTGCTACAAATAAATTCGTAATACCGTGAACCTTGCAGGTTGAGTCCACTACTCCCTGTTTAGGATCGTTGTGCATGCGAGTTGTACCAATATGGTGATGCATGGCAGGTTTTTCAAATTTCCAATCTTCCCGTTTACGAGCAAATTGCAATTTACCCAGTCCCGCTTTGTCGAACTCTTCTGCCCAAATCTCTTGCACTCGAACTGCATTTTGAATGTCTATCGGGTTTAACCGCCAGTGAATCTCTACTTTATGTTGCCCGAGGCGATCGCGCTCTGAACTTAACATCACCCGATTGCTGGGAGAAGGTGCTTGCTCAATTTGATAGAAGATTTCAAATTGAGAGAAACGCCTTTTTTCGGTTGGCAAATAAGACCAATCACCTCGGCGCAGTGGCGGTATTTTTCTGATTGCAGCCCAGAATCCTGCGGCAATAATATAGTCGCTACCGCGCAGCGCCACTCCAAGATTTTTAAACCCATCTTGCAGGAGCTTGCGATCTCGAATTGAGGAGAACAACGAACGTAGGGCGATGGTAGCCTGACGTTGCGACTCCAGTGGTCTAGGAAATAATTGGGCTCCATTATTGAGAATATGTTCGCGACGCATCAGATCTTCAGATAGCTGAACCCTTGCCATCACGGGAATGCCCTTTGTTCGATAAATATCGTACAGTGCGGTCTGCTCGAAGAGATTATGGTTGTAGGGAATCAGCTTGGAACTTAGGATGGGGCGATCCATGAAAAATCGACCCACAAGATCGTTCTGATTTCCTAATCCCGCAGTTTGCTTCTGATTAGATGCTAGCAGTAACCGCGCATTCTCTAGTCCTCCCGTTGCCAAAACAAACACCTTTGCTGTCAACCAAAACTGCCGATCCTGCGATGTGGCAATGCGTATGCGAGTGACTGTTTGAGTTGTTTCATCAGTCACAATTTCAATAACGTTGGCATAAAGGATGGTTGTGATGTTTGGAGATCGCTTAATCTCCTCTCGATACTCTTCAGTAAACGGATATCGGGGAGCATATTGGCTCATGGATGTGGTAATGCGATCGCTCTTAAATGGCAATCGCACCGCTCGCTTATCTTCCCACGCTTCAACATTGTAAGCATAGGGTCCAATTTGGCAGACCTTGTGTGCCCGCTCGTAGAAAGGATCCAAGTGTGCCTTGGTAAATGGCCAACCGCTGTAAGGCAACCAGTCCCGTTGTTCAAAATCAATTTCATCGAGGGGAAGGCAACGAAAGCCATATTCTTTATAGCCGTTTTGTCCTTCCCAAGTATGAGAAGTGCCACCGAATTGGCGAAGACGCGTGCTACTCACTTCGGGATAAGGATCGCCGATGACGGTTCCACCGCTCAGAGATTGAATCTCTGGAGAGAATTCAAATCCACCACTTTCCAATAAGCAAACTTGGAAATTCTGGTTGGCAAACTCGCGTGCTAATGTAATGCCTGCTGGCCCAGCGCCAACAATACAAATATTTGTTTCTAGGACTTCATCTGGTTGTAGAGATCTCGCATCGATTGTCATAAATTTAATTGTTATAAATCTCTAGGTTCAGCTAAGTTTTGAATTAGTGTTAGTGTCTTTTTTTTCGCCACAAGCAAAATTTCATTTTCTTAAGCCTTTCAGCAAAAGTATTCCAAAATTTCAAAACACAGGTGGCGAAAAATTCGTGACACCAACCAAAATACATGGGGTAAGCTAACCCCGCACTGAAGTGGCGGGGCTTTCGCCTACCGCGCACAACAACACAGAATTTTGTGGTAGCCCTGAGACTGTCTTATCCAAAGAACAAGACAGCCCCGAACCTCTAGGCTTGATTACAAAAGCCCCAATAATCGCAACATTCATCGCACCATTAAAATCAGCATCACCAGTCCATCCACAATGTCCACATTTAAAATTCTTACCACTGCGATAAGAGGTACCTTTGACAGGATGGATATGTTGGCAGTTGTGGCACATTTGACTGGTATAGGCAGGATTGACCTTAACTAACTGAATACCAGCTTGCACAGCTTTGTAATCAAGGAACATACGCAACTGATAAAATGCCCAACTATTAGAGCGTCTACGTTCAGTCTTGTTTCTTGGCTGTTTGTTGGTTCGATCCCTAATACCAGTCAAGTCTTCAATCGCAATAACTGCATTGCCTGACTTAGCTTTATTAACAATAGTGCGACTGATTGTATGGTTTAACCATGTTTGATAGCGCCTCTCCCTGCCCGATAGTCGTTGCAAGATTTGTCGCGCCCTGCGGCGAGTTGACCTTGTACCTTTCGATGCTTTCTTTTGGAGCGACGCTCTTACTCTGGAAAATCTATCTCTGACCTGTTCAATATCTTGGCCACTCCATGAATCCCCATCGCTAGTTACAGCAATGTCTCTTCTGCCCAAATCAACACCAATCACACCATCAGTATCACCGATCTCTGGCGCGTCATCCTTGATTTGGATATGGATATAGTAGTTACCATCTTTATGCTTGCAAAGCGTTGCTGATGTTGGTTTTCTACCTTTGAGTTTGCCTCTCTGATAGTTACCAGCATCCATTTTGATATGTTGTCGGCAACCAATCAAAGTTACGCTTGCAGTCCAGTCTTTTTCACGAAAATCAAAAATACGCGCATCATAATCAATGCTTGTAGGTTTAAAATCCTTGACAGCAGACTTTTTCTGTTTGGCAGCTTTGCGATTAGCAGACACCCTTGCAATGGCTCGGATAGACAAGTTTGCAGACAACCCAAATAATTCTCGCACTGCATGATAAATCAGTGTTTGAATCCTAACTGAGTTAGTTAGCTTTGGATCAATCGTATTATTGATATGGTTGCAAGCATTTGCGAACCCAACTAGAGTTTCTTCTATTTGAGAAGATTGCTCTTTTGTGGGTTGCAACTTGCAAACTATCGTTAATACTTGTTTCATAATAAATATTATATCACTACAGTGACTACTTACAATAACAATATTTACTGGCGGTTAAAACCGCCGTTCGCTTACCTCCCAGCACTAAAGTGCAGGGAGGTAAGCGTATCATGTTATTTTCTGTGAAAAATTCGTTACATTAACGAGGTGGAACAGGTTTGATGGTTGTAAGCAAAGATTAGTTCTCAAAACAAGAGTTTAACTTTTACTAGCTTTTGTTAAAACTTCTACATTTATTGGTGTTTCAGATGGAAAAGCTGCGCCAACCTTTATGTTTAATTTTTCTCCTTGAATTTGCACTTGTATTTGCTTGCCATCCCAATTCCAGCTTACTAAGTTACCATCAACCAATAGTCCTTTGACACTGATGGGCTGCTTTAGCCATTCTGGGGGAATGCCTGCGCCAACGATCAAAGTCGGCGAGCTTCTAGAATGATCGATATAAGCCAACATATCCAGTTGAAGAAGTAGCATCTCTGCTGATGTCCAATAATGAGGAATGAGGTAAGGTCGAGCGATCCATCTACGAAACCGATGCCATTGCGAAAAGCTCTTAGGCATTGGGCTCTGTCTTTTCTCATCTTGATCGCCCCACCAGGTATACAACCCTTGCGATGCTTGGTTCTGCCAAGCCCACTTGATGGTCGACCATACTTGTTCTGGCTGGTTAAGCAACAACCATTGATGGGCTTCTGAGAGTTGAGACTGTATTGGCGTAGTTTTGCGGGAGGATCCCGTAGCCTTTTGTGAGGCATTCCAGCGTTCTTGAAGTTTCTGAGTCAGAATGTCACGACTGTCCTCAGCAATTCCACTCGGCCAGAGCGCGTTTGTTAATTCGGCAAAACGAGTTTCATTTGCCTTTTGCCATGCAGTTTTTAACAGTTCTGCTTGCGATCGCCAGTGTTTTGCATCATTGGGTTTCTTCAGGCGATCGGCTAGAGTTGCTGCATCAAGCAGAGCACGATAGCTCATAGCGTTGGCAGCAGGATTAAGGTTAATCGCACCAGTCGTTTTATTCATCTTGCCTGCTACCAGATCGGCTCGTACAAGGTCAGGATTTTCAGCAAAGGGATAGTTAGCTGTTGTCAAGACAGGGTAACCTGGTCGATTGCTCGACAACATATCCCCGATCAATTCAGCTTTGCGCTGAATATGCGGCCAGAGCCATCGATCATAATCTGGTTGTTTGAGAGCGATCGCCACCTCTTCCAGTGCCCAAATTCCCAAGGCGGGGATATCTGCTTCAGGTAGGGTGCTGTTGAGGAAATCATTTTCTGCAAAGTAGGGCGATAGCTGCTTGGTAAGTTCAACTTGTCCAGCATGTGCTAGAGCTACTATCTGATAAGCCCCATCACGGAACCTAGGCAGGGGATAACTGATAGGATCGCTTGGGTGGATGCGGGCACCTACAAGCCCCATCGTGAGATGGGCAATCTGAGCCTTTAAGCTATCTGTAAATTGTGCATCTGGCAAATCCAGCTCTAATTTGGATGTCACATCAGGAGATTGCAATGCAGACTCAGATATCGGTTGGCTATCTTCAATAAGAAAATTTCCACCTTCACTTGGCATAAGCTCAATCCGAGCATATGCCCATCCATTTGGGTCTGCCCAGTAAGCACGGGGAGATTGCTCTCTGCTCCAACCCACTGTATTTTCACTGCCTAAGTATACTTTTGCTTGTGTGGGAATATCTTTGATGATCCAGCGATCGCTAATTAGCAGGCGATTACCATTCCAATCCAGCGAAGGAATTGCTCCACCAGCTGGTCCGACGCTGCGGATTAGCACGATAAGTTTATTGTCAGGACTAGTTAAAGATCTCAGGTTGAGTCGCGAGATCCCTGCTTTTGGTAATGACCATGATGCTTCGTAATATTTGGTTTTAGTTAAAATACTGGGTACTGTCTGGGCAGAAAGGTTGGTGAATTGCTGCTGAATATCACTTAGGGGAATGCGATCGCTTGTCGCTTTTACATTGCCTTGGCTGTCAGCCACCCAGATCGAAACGCCGAAACTACCTGGCTGCGGACTGAAGTTGCCACCTGTTTCGTGGAAGGCTTTATTACCTGAAGAACTACCTAGCTGCGCCAGCACGACATGGTCTTCACCACGCGGCCAAGGATCGGACGATCGCTGTTTCATTTGGGCTTCGACCTGCTGCTGAGAGGTGCCATAATTCCACAGAGATGCGGAGATCATGTTGAATTGGAGTCGGTTATTTATGCCAGCAGTTACGATCAGGATAGTTACAAGGATTAGGCTGAGCGGACGGAGAGGAGTGAACAGACTAAACGCTGCTAGGGTAAGCAACAGAGGTACAAAGTGTAGAGAGTAGATGAATGTTTCTTCAACGCCGTAGATGCTATGCATTAAAAGCTGGGCAAGCAGAGTCAGCCCCAGCACTATGCGCAGTTTGTGATGCTGTTTGATCGTAAAGAATCCCCACAAGCCCAAGCCAAGTAACCCAGTCCAGCTAAGAATGGCAATCGTTCCCCACGAACTTCCCGATCCTGGAGCTAGGATATTGACATCGAGTTTTACCCAGTCAGGGCGAGCAGGCAAGTCCAGAAACTGGGTAGCTGGCATGACCATGGTTTGGTAAAAGAAAGCACTCATTACTGACAGGATGCCGCCGCGTCCAGAAGCAGAGATAAATTTCTTTTCCCCAATAAATGTGCCGAGTTGGAAGGGAAAGCCGGAGTTTGTGAACACAATTCGTTGCAAAATCCACAGTCCAGTTGCCACCAGCAAAGAAACAGCTAAGATCTGGAGCGCTTTCCGCCAGCGATGATTCACAAATGTAGCCAGAATACCAACCATCCAATTTGTGATCGTAATGCTAACCGTGATGACGTTGATCGCAACGTACCAAACAGGAGATATCGGACGATATTGCGTTAAGGCAACAAAAACTAAACCTAAGACAATGGTTAGGGAACCGAAGGAAAATGATTCGGGAATAACCAGCCAAAAAATTGAAGCAGCACTAACTGCACCGAGAAGACTGAATAAAGTTGCATCCAGTCGATAGCAGCTCATGAGTCTAAATAGAGCGTACAGAGAAACAATCCACAACATTGCAACGCCAACCACTACAAGTCTCACCGATGAGAGTGGATCGAGGTAAAAAAGTTTGCTCACTCCAAAAATTAATGGGAAGACAAGCAGAGGGAAGAGAGGATGTTTGTTATTGCGCCCAAAATCACTGTTAAGACTGGTGATGTTACCAAAGACAGTGGGAATATCGCTACCGAACCAGATATCTTGAGCGTAAATATCTGTAAAGATAGGGTCGGGAATTGCATAGGTACCAAGATAGGTGGAAATTGCGATCGCGATCGCTAGTGCAATTGCGATTAGAATATCGACTCGGTGATAGCCTATCCACTTTGAAAGCGACAATCTAGCCGACTTCAGGTCAACTGATTTTAGGTTGTTCATTTCTACCCAATTGGTAAACAGCGACTACAAAAAAGTATTGAGCGAATAGTTTGAATGTCGGGGCATTACAATTTTGTCTGTGTCTATATACTACATTTTGAAATGCGGAATGTGCATCCTAGGTAAATAGACATAAGAAGTTTGCCTATGCTCCGAATAACAATCTAGAAGCTAGCTTTTGCTTCATTAGCAGAAATGTCAATATCCAACTCACTAAAAAACTCAGAGTTGCCACTCCCAAGAGGGACACAATCGAGATTGGCTCTGAAATCAACCCAAGCCTTTTGTTAATACTCCAGAAAGTATTAACAAATATCAAATGCATCAGATAAATCCCAAATGAACTTTGACCAATATTAAGTATCAGAGGATTGGGTTTGAGGTAGTTGGATAATGCTAAAGCCAGCAGTAGACCAGAATAGGCATTTAACATCTCATGTACTGCACTAGGTAGCCACGGTAACTCAAAGGCATTGAAAACGCAAAAGGCAATTGAAAGTAAGACTGCATCTTTAACATCAAACTTGGTCAACCTGTCTCGAATTGCAGGGTGGTTCAGCAGTAGAGCGATCGCAATATAGGGCAAACATCGAGTCGCATATCTCGCTATCACAAGTGCTACATAGATTAACTTATTAGTGTTAGGAACGATCTGGTCAAGGGAATCTGGAGATATAAAATAGGACTGGTAAACGATCAGGCTGAAAGCCAAAAATCCAAGCAGGATGGGAAATCTGATGGGCAGCCGAATCAGTGGCTCAATTGCCATAACCACCAACGTGCCTGAGATTAGTAATGGGATGAAATACAAGGGAAATGCTGCCTGTCCGAGAAAAATGATTCCCATTGTATTTTGGAATAGCCCCGCGATCTTTTCAGGTTGGTTTTTAACCCAGTAGCTAAGAAGATTTAGGCTTAGGTAAGCCAGACTCCAGATACCATAGGGGATCGACATCCGTAGCAATCTTGAACGCCAGTTAATTGGTTTGGTATCAGTGCGCAATCTATCCATCGTCAGGTAAAAAGAGGCAGCCAGAAAAAATGGCACTGCAAAGGCAGAGAACTTCAGAATGGCTGACCAACCGTAAGGAAGGTTCTTGACTCCTTCATCGGAGTGCAGAATCACCACCGCAAAAGCTGCGATACCACGAAACAAATCCAGCCCGACCAGCCGCTGCTGCTTCCCTACAGCAGTTATCTGTGGTTGAGGATCGGTATTTGATTCGTTAAGCATTGGCTAAGATCTCCTCAAATGCAGTACGCAACTTATCTGCCGAGTGACGTTGGTGACAACCAGCAAAATCTGGCTGGAGCCTTGCTAGTGCCGAGTCTGGGTGATCGCAAAGTTCATGGAGCGCTTCAATACATCCATCTACATTACCCTGCCCAATTGTGATCCCTAAGCGAAACTGGCGCACTCGCGCTCCTATACAAAATTCTTCATTGGCGATCACAAGCTTACGAAAGAAAGCAGCTTTCGTAAGTATATTACTGCTATAGGGAAAATTATCGTAAGCTGCAAACAAAATGTCACAAGCATTGACCACAGCGTTAAACTGAGACTCGCTGGGAATCAATTGCAAATGGAAAAAGCAGTTAGAGGGAGGTGATTTAGCAAGGGCTGTAATTCGGATCAGTTCTTCTGGCGAGAGGAGATAAGGAGACAGTTGACCCACAAATGCAAAAAACCAATTCTCTTGCTGAGATTTCTGAGCTACCTCTAGTAAGGGCAGTAAACCTTTACGTTTGCTCAACGAACCCAGCAAACCAATTATTTTTCGACCTCTAGCCTGTTCGCGCAGTTGCTTAACCAGATAAAAATCGGGGTCAGGGGGCGATTCATCAGTTAAATCTGGGAACAATACTATATGGTTGCTAATTCTTTTTTCTAATAGAGCTTCGTGAACTTCATCTAGCACCGCTACGCCTCGACAGTACGGGGAATTGAGTACTGATTGATGATTTAGCCATCCCTTAAGTTTCGGTTGAGAGGATGTGAACTGCAAGCGAGGTTGAAAGCAGATTCCAGCCCAAGGATAAGGGAAAATTCGATCAGTAATGGGGTAGCTCAAGTAGTTGCTTAGGTAGTTGTCAATCCAGTTGAAAAAGACTAAATCTGGGGCATAACCTAACTGAGATGAAGCCTCCTTAATTGTATTTGCAGCATGATGCCAGCGCTTCAGGACATTTAAAGGTTGAGGCAATCGACCGAGAATACGGAAGCTGAATGGCTTGGGTTCCTGTATGGGAAAGGCTTGGAATTTTTGAATTTGCTGGGGACAATTATCTTGCAGCCAAGTCGTCAGTTTTTCTGGTTCTGGATAGAAGGCAATAACCTGATTGTCAAGCTCTAGCAGGGTTTTGCTTAAGAGCCTGATGTACATGAGGTGGTGCCCCCTTAGATGGGTATCAAT
>Ga0105044_10014237_pt1 | contig 10760 bp, 4 predicted proteins | sample MAT01_FD_78092 | JGI IMG/M metagenome (GOLD analysis project Ga0105044, IMG submission 78092) | Freshwater microbial communities from Lake Fryxell liftoff mats and glacier meltwater in Antarctica - MAT-01 | ecosystem: Environmental > Aquatic > Freshwater > Ice > Liftoff microbial mat | place... | reverse complement strand
TCAGGAGCGTATCGGCGCTGACAGCCCCAGAGAAAGTCGTGCTTTGGGCGACGTTCGTGTTGTTCTGAGTGATCGTAACCCCATTGGCGATGGTGGTAGGGCCACTAAACACCATGTTGTTCGCGCTGCCGTTGTTGAACGTCACGTCACCATTGATCGTGGTCGTGACAGTTGTCGGGAACGTCACCGTGTTGCTGCTACGCAGGGTACCACCATTAAGAATCAGCTGAGTGGAAGCCGCCGGAACCAACTGAGTGTTGCCCGGCGTGATCACCGTGCCGCTGTTGATGGTTGTTGAACCGGTGTAGGTCGCAGCGGTGACCAGCGTGGTCGTACTGTTGGCACCGCCAGAGTACACGACACTCGAACCGCCGTTGTTGCCGAGGATCGGATTGAGAGTGAAGTTACCAGCCGAGTAGTTCTGGATGAAGAGTTCGCCACCGGCCGTTCCGGGGATGATCGTGGCCCCGGCGGTAGCGATCGAGGAGCCAGCCGCGCCAGTGACCAAGATGCCGCCCGAGGCGAGGGTGTAAGTGTTGGCAGTCGTCAGGGTGACTGCGATGGACCCGGTGATCCGCAGGCTGTTCGCCAACCGGAGGCCCGTGCCGGACACGGTGGTGCCACTCGAGTAGGTCTCGTTGTCGTTAGCGTTGGCCCATGTTGTCTGGTTGGTAAGGTAACCCGTGTAGGCCACCACATTCCCGCCACTGACGGCGGCCCAGTCGGTCGGGGAACCGGCCGTGGTGCCAAACACGGCGTAGCCGCCGATGGTACCACCCGCGTTGTTCCCCGGGTCGCTGGTCAACGTCTGGCTCGCAGGCACGGTGATCGCGAGGGTCGATCCCGCATTTCGCGTCCAGGTGTTCCCCAGAGTTAACGCCATGGTTCCACTGCCGTTACCCGCCAAGGTAATCGCATTGGCACCGCTATTGAGCGTCAGATTGCCAAGTGTCTGGGTCGTTGCATTGTTGGAGACCGCGGTCAGGCTCAGGGTGCCGCCACCCAGGGTCAGGGTCCCATTCGAGAGTGGGTTCGCCGTGAGGCCAGCACCGGGGGTTACGCTCAGTGTGGAGCCACCGCCAATCGTCGTGCCACCAGCGTACGTGCTGGCGGAAGTGCCGCTGAGGGTCCTGGTTCCGGAGTTGACAAGCGTCAGTCCACCCGTGCCACCGGTGACGTTGGCGATCGTGAAGTTGCCCGTGCCACGAAGTGTGAGGCCCGTGTCATTCGCAACGGAGCCGAGGGTCACCAGGCCCCCGAAATTGGACAAGGTGTTAGAGCCTGTCAGAGTGGTCGCACCCGAGATCGTGAGAGTTCCTGCACCGAGGTTCGTAAGGGTGGTGCCAGAAAGTGCAAGTGCCGTGAATGTCACCGCGCTGCCGACCGCGGCATTGACCTGCGAGGTCGCGGACACAGTCAAACCGCCAGGAGCCGACAATGCAGCCCCGGCCACTCGGAGGGTACCGCCCGCGAGGGTCAACGCGTTCGCGGCAGTGCTGCTGGTGAACTGCGTGTCACCTGAAGTCGCGGTCGTTGTGAGCGTGGCACCCGCGTTCACCGTGAGGGGGCCGGAGAAGGTCGTCGAATTGCTCGTGTTCGACAGCACCACCGTGCCGCCGCCAATCGTCAGACCCGTGGAGCCCGTGATTTGGCCCGCCAGCGTGAGTGTGGTCGCCCCGGCTGCACTGATCGTGCTTGCGGCTGTCAGCGTGATGCCACGGTTGGCATTGAGAGTCGTGGTTTGCATCGAAAGAAGTGTGCCGCCACCAAGCGAGAGATTAGCAGCCGCTGCGGAGGCAGGCACCAGGCCCAGATTCGCGTTGGTACTGGCAGCACCATCGGTGTTGAAGGCCAGTATGCCGCCGTTGATCGTCACCGTGCTAAAGCTATTGGCACCCGTCAGGGTCAATCGGCGAGTGCTGGTCGCTCCGAGCGTCAGGCCCGAGGCTCCGGAAATCACTCCGGAGAACGTCGAATCGCTCGCCTGGTTGGCGGTCAGGCCCGAGGCCAGTGCAATCGAGCCCGAACCGCTCAGTGAGCCAACGATTTGGGTTGCGTTCACAGTCAAGGAGCCACCGTTCACTGTCAAGCTGCCAGTGCCCAGCATGCCACTGCCGCTCACCGTCACGGCACCGCCGTTGATCACCGTTCCGCCAGTGCCCAGGGTGCCACTGCCGCTCACCGTCACGGCACCGCCTTTGATCACCGTTCCGCCAGAATAGCTGTTGACAGCCGTGATGGTCACCGTGCCGCTGTTAATGGCGAGACCGCCGGTCCCGGAGATGACTCCACCGAGAGCCACAGTGCCTGTACCACCGATGCCCAGCGTGTTGCCACCGTTGGTGACCGCGCCAATTGTCAGGGTAGTCGGGCTCAGGTTGTTGAGTGAGGCCCCGCCCCCGGTCAAAGTTGTGATGCCGCTGACCGTCACGGTGCCAAGGCCGCTCGCTGTCAAAGCGGCCGACCCAATCGAAACGTTCTGAAGTGTGAGCGTGAAAGTTGAACCTGCATTGACTCCGGAGCTGCCCGACACCCGAACGCCTTGCGTGACGCTAACGGTTGCGTTGGCCGCCAGGTTACCACCCGCGAGAGTCACCGCGGAGGAAGTCGCATTGGCTCCGAGCTGATTCCCGTTGGTGATGGTGAGCGTGCCCGCGGAGACGGTCATGATGCCGGTAAAGGTGCTGGCACCGCCCGTGAGGTTGACGCTGCCGAGCGTAGCAACAAGGGCCACGGTGTTAAAAGGACTCATGGCCGAGACGTTCACATCACCAATGTTGCCGCCGATCGCACCGGTCACCGTCGTTTTGCCAGCACCAAGGAAGGTGAGCGACGAACCGGACGGGGTGCTGTTAATCGCCCCGTAGGTGGCATCACCCGACAGGTCGATCAAGGTCGCCGATCCCGCCAGCACGGTATCGCCGGTCACCAGGAGACCGTTTCCGATGACTGTCAATCGGCTATTGGCGGCCACATTCAAGGTGCCAGCAATGCCGAGCAGGGCGTTGGCGTTCACCTGAATCGTTGGAGTGCCGCTAATGTTCCAGGCTTGGCCAGCACCGGTGGTGTAGGTCAACAAGCCACCCGTCGGCAAAGTCTGGCCCGTGGCAAGGGCTCCTGAATAGATAAGGGTGGTATTCGCTGGTTGGACTGTACCTCCGAATCGAAGGTCTGAAATCAGGCTGGCGTTGAGAGCAGCCCCTGCAAGGGTGATGCTACCAAGGCCCAAGCCGCCACCGGCAATGCCCGTTGTCACGGTGCTGCTGCCAGCCACGGTGAGAGTTCCGTTATTGACCGTAATGCCGCCCGTGGTGAACGTGTTGACACCGGTCAGCGTTTGAGTCAAGTTGAGCTGCGTTCCGGCGAAAGGATGAACGCTCCCCGCATTGATCACAACACCGCCCGTACCCGAAATGACGCCCAAATAGCTCGCAGCCGCGTTGATCAATCTGAGTGTCAACGTTCCTGCGCCCAGCTGAATGTTACCACCCGCAGCACCACCCGTCGCGAGCCCCGAGAGGGTTTGATTGAAGCCATTCAGATTATAGTCCGTGCTCGCCGCATTGGTCATCGTCAGAAGCGATGTGCTTGGCAGGGCATCGTTGATACCCGCTGTGACCGTACCCACCGTGATTGCGGTGGCACCACCGTAAGTGCTTGCTGCGTTCAAGGTAAGCGTCGTGGTCGCCGGGCTTGTGAATGTCACGTTACCAGAGCCGCTGATGGCATTGCTCAACGCCGAGGCGCCTGTGGGGAAGGTGAAGGTGCCGGTGAAGTTACCATTGACTGTGATATCTCGAGCGAACGTGCCCGCGTCACTAAAAGCGAGAATACTCGTGCCGCCAAACGTAATCGGCCCGCTACCAAGACCCGCCCGCGTGGATGTCAGGGTAGCATAAATCGTAGTCCCACCGGTGTAGTTGTTGCTGGCGTTGATTTGGACCGGATTATTGGCTATCACAACCGAATTCGCTCCCGTCAGTGCATTCGGCGTGGCCAGGATCAATGTGCCACCGCCGCCGCCGATCAGGTATCGTTGGGTGGTGGCGTTGGCTGTGATGGTGCCTGTGTAGATAATGTTCCCGCTCGCACCGACGTACACGTTGGGCCGGGTTGTAAGGTCAATGTTGGCAGTTGGGGAGCCCGAGGCCAGGTTAAATGCGAGGACACCGTAGGAGCTCGTGTTGAGCTGGGAGACGATTGTGTTGAGTTGAGCGTCCGAGGGTGCGAAGCCGACCGACAGGATCGAGTTATTTGTCAGTAGCACTTTGCCAGCACCCGCAGGGAGCGAGGCCGCGGTCATAAATCTCAACTGCCCCTGGTTGACGGTCGTCCCACCTGTGTAAGTATTGACGGCGTTCAGAATCACCAAAGCCGGACCGCCCTTGGTCAAACTGACTGGGTTGCCGTTGTCAATAACCGGAACGTTGAGCTGGATGTTGCCGGACGAAAGATTGTTGTAAATCACCAGTTCATTGCTGGTGCCAACCGTGATGCTGGTCGCTGTGTTGATCGTATGGGCGGCCGTGGTGCCGACGCCCGTTGCGAGAATACCACCGGAGGTGATCGTATAGGCCAAGGCCTGCAGGTTCACGGTCGCGGCAAAGGTCGCGACCCCGTTGAATCGCAGACTGTTGGGATTTAACGCTCCTGTCATCGCAAAGGTCGTCGCACTCGTCGGATTGAAGCTAATATCCTGCGCCGCGCCGATGGCCGCACTGGCAGCCACGTTGGTGTACCCCGTATAAGCCACAACATTCGCACCCGACTGCACTGCAAAGTCGTTACCGCCGACCGTGACCCAGGGCATCGTCGGCACGGTCCCGAGGCCCGCGGCACTGGTCAGCGTGCCACCGGGCGCGATCGTAATATTGAGCTGGGCACTATTAGTCCGATTCCAGGTATTCCCCAGCGTGAGAGTCAGTGTGTTCGTCACGCTGTTCGCATTGACATTCAAAACGTTTTGACCCGCATTCAGCGTCAAGTCCCCCAGTGTTTGGAGGTTTCCCACGTTCGCCGAGCCGATGTACGAGAAGGTGCCGCCCGTCATGGTGCTGCTACTACCGAGCGAGAGTGTATTGCCCGAAGCCAGCATCCCGGCCGTGAACGCAGGGGAACCGAGCGCTGAAACCGTCAGCGTACCACTGTTGACCTGAAGCCCGCCGGTGAACGTGCTTGGCATGATCGTCGCCAGTGCGACTGTACTTCCTGCGACTGCACCTCCATAGATGGTGTTAAACGTACTGCCACCGACAATGAGAGCCCCGGTCCCACCGCTGATACCACCCGGACCGATATTCACAGCTCCCGAACTGAAGGGATTCCCCTGGATTGTCAGGTCGTTATTGCCGATGGCGATGCCGCCGTTGAGATTCAGAGCCAGACCGGAGATGTTGTTGATTGTCGCAGCGGCATCCGCTCTGATGAACCCGTTGTAAGTGGAGATCGCCGCGTTCAAGGCCCCCAGGTTAATCGAGGGCGTCGAGCCGCCGAGCACGAGAATTCGCCCTGTATAGGCGTTCACCGTCATGGTGGACGCGGTTGCAGTCCCGTTGCCCTGAGCGTTGAAGTTCAACTGATTGGCGATGTAGTCCCCCGCCGCCAGGTCAAAGTCTGACCGGAAGCTGGTACCTCCACCCACGGTCGAGGAGCCAAAATTCCAGAATCCCGTGATACTGGATGTCGGGATCGTCCCGCCCAACCAGTTCCCACTGACACTCCAGGGATTGCTGGCACCGAAGAAAACCGTACTTGGTTGGGTCCAGGTGTACGTCTGGGCGGAAGCGTCACCGGTTAGCCCAAACATCGCCAGCATCAAGAGGCCGGCAAGGCGAAGTGTGCGAATCATGGGGAGGGGCCCAATCTTTTTGAGAGAATTCCCAAGGTCATTGAGAATAGTGATTTACGGCAGCCACAGGGGAATAATCGAGACGAACAAGCCAGTGAAACGATTGCAGGAAACCTGAAAAAGCGATCCCCTAAAGGTGCGTGACAGGTAGACTACCCAATTCCCGCTATCAGGTCAATTTAAAAGTTGAGTGAATTCCTGATAAATATGGTATTGTGAGCTGCGCCAGGTAAGGACTTCAGGATAAATCGACAGAGTTTATTGGTCCGGTAAGACTTCACCGCGGGCGATGAAATCGGGAATACGCAAGATATTCACGCAAAATTCACGATATTGGGCCCTGGCGATGGCAATCTAAAGATAATAATATCATAAGAACAAGTGATGATTCGCCCACGGCAATCAGCCGCGGATAAAGGTGGATCCGGGTCGCCCGCGAACCAGATCCGCTGGGTGTTCGCCGGCGGCACGAACCTCGACCCCGCGAAGGACACGCACGTGCATGGCGCGACCGTGACGATCGTCGACGACGACCACCTCGTGATCGATGGCGAAGCCTGGGCCGACGGCAAACCCTCCGAGAACCACTGCGGACAGATAAAGATTGTCCGCAAGAAGTAACCCGACAAGCCGACCTTTCTTCGGAAGCACTTGCAGAAGCTGGCAGGAGATCCGTGCGTGGGCTCCTGCCGAACCGTGTGGGTGCCCTCCTCTCCCCGGTTCCTAACTCGCGAACTGGCGTCCAGTCTCTCTTCTCGACAACGACCTTACGACCGTTGTCGAGGGTTCCCCGAGCATATCCGTTGGCGCAAGTCTTGCACTTCTTACCGTTTTTGGATTAGCCTGCCGCCCGTGATGCCTATCCCTCGGGAGATTCACCGTGACTGTTCGACCGCTTCCCTCTGCGGGAGCCGCTGTCCTGGCGGCGCTCTGCGTGGTGCTGCTCGCGATCGCTGCCCGTTCCGCACAGACTCAGGATCCACCTTCCTCATCAGCGGCAGTTGACGACGGCGTGGAAGTGCTGGCCCGCGGACCGGTCCACGAAGCTTTCGCCTCGACGGCAGAGTTTCCCATCAACGGCAGCCCGGTGATCGTCAAGGCCCCTCCCGAGGCCATTGAGGAACTTCCGCCCGAGCAGAAGCCGGAGGGGGAGAATGTCCAGTGGCTGCCGGGGTATTGGAGTTGGGACGATGACCGCAGTGATTATCTCTGGGTGAGCGGTTTCTGGCGGAACGCTCCGCCCAGCCGCGTGTGGGTGGCAGGCAACTGGCGGGAGGTCGCTGGCGGCTTTCAGTGGGTGCAGGGCTTCTGGAAGCAAGTTCGCCCGCTTGCCGCCGCCCAGGCCGCTCCGCCCGTCGAGGAGATTCGCTATCTGCCGCCACCGCCGCCCACGATTGAGATCGGCCCGACGATCCCTGCTCCCGAGGAAACCAGTGTGTACGTCCCCGGTTGCTGGGTGTGGCAGAATCGGTACGTCTGGCGGCCGGGCGTTTGGATTACCCATCGGCCGGGCTGGATCTGGACACCGGCCCGTTACTGCTGGTCGCCCGCCGGTTATGTCTTCGTGGATGGTTATTGGGACTACCCTTTGGATTCACGAGGGCTGCTCTTCGCACCCGTTTACTTCTCTCGTCCGATCTACGCGGCGCCTGCCTATGTCTACTCGCCGACGATCGTCATTGCAGAGCCGTGCCTGTATGGTTCGCTGTTCGTTCGCCGGGGCTGGGGCTCCTATTACTTCGGCGACTACTTCGACCGCCGCCACGTCGGCCTGGGGTATACATCCTGGACGGGATTGAATGTCAACTTCGCGGCCGGCGGTGTGAACGTCAACCTTAATGTTGGTCGAGGCGGTTACGCCTACGATCCGCTGTGGAGCTACTATCGCACCACGCACCGCCACAACCCCGCCTGGATCGGCGGCATGAACGATCTCTACACCGGCCGCTATCGGGGCACGATCTTGCGGCCGCCACACACGCTCGTCCAGCAGCGGACCGTTGTGAACAACATCGCCAACAACACCGTCAACATCGTGAACCGAAACGAGGTGAAGAACACGATCGTGACCAACAACGTCGTGAACAACATCAACAACGTGACGATGCTGACATCGATCACCAACGTTCAGCGAAGCGTGGTCAATGCCCCGCAGGGGAAGTCCTCCGAAGTGGTCCGGACGGAACGAGTCAAGCTTCAGCCGGTGAACCTCGAATCTCGTGTTCAGGAGCAATCCGCGGCCGGGCAGATCCGCAAGGTGGGGGCGGAACGCAGGAATTCGGAACGTCAGATCGCGACCCAGGGCGGCCCGCCGAAGTCTGCGACGGACACTCCAAGGACAGCTCCACTTGCAGTGCCCCAGCCGGTTGTGGCCCGGTCCCGCCCGCGTGATACGGCGAACACGCCTCCGCCCAACCCGCTACAGGCTCAACCCGTGACGCCGAAGGGTGGGCCGAATGTCGAACCCAAGACTGGCATTCCCGCACCGACTCCGCGAGTGGAGCCTACGCCAGCCCCGAAGATCGCTCCGAGCCCGGCTCCACTGATCGACCCCAAGACGCCAGCGGTACCGAAGTCGGAACCGAAGATGCCGAACACGACGCCGAAGACGACCCCGCCGGTGGATTCCAAGCTGCCGCCGACAGGAACGCAGACTACTCCCAAGGGCGAGCCGAAGGGGTCGTCGCCACCGATCCCTAGATTTCCCCCGGTGGCTAACCCACCGATGAAGACACCCCCGGCACCGATGCCGAAGCCAATGGTGACCCCGCCGCAACCGGCACCGATGCCGAAGCCGATGGTGACCCCGCCGCAACCGGCACCGATGCCGACGGGGAAACCGCCGCAGTCGACAACGGTTCCTCCGCCGCGGTCCAACCCACCGACGCTGCCACCGGTACCTGCCCCGAAAACGGTGCCCCCGATAACACAGCCACCGCAACCGCAGCCACGACCTGCACCTCCGGCCGTTCAGCCGCAGCAGCGACCACAGCCTCCGGTGACGCAGCCACGCCCGCAGCCTCCGGTGCCGCAGCCACGCCCGCAGCCTCCGGTGACGCAGCCGCAGCAGCGACCGGTTCCTGCTGGAACCCAGCCCCCGCAACCTCCTCCGATGAATGGGCCTCCGCAAGCCAAGAAGCCGCGAGGAAACCCTGGGCAACCCCCGCCGCCAAGTTAGCAACACCGGATGACGACTCTCTCGCGGCAACTTGGATGTAGGCGTCAACGAAAATGCCAGAAGCCGCCTCAGATATGAGAAAGCTTCTGGCATCGATTGCATCTTGTGGGCGATTTCAAAGTCACGTCTACAAATCCAATGTCTTAAGCGTGAGAAATCACAGGCCGACCTTCACGACCTTCGCGGTTGAGGCTCACCGCGAAGAACTTGATGTTCGGACCTGATCCGAGATACCCGCCAGCCGCGGCCGCCATCATGGAAACCCATACGCCCAGGAACGAGTACCACGCCGCGCGAGTCGCCGTGTCCGCCGCGGCCCGCTGATTCTGCGGATCTTGCGCCGCGGCCCCTGCGTTGTTGGCCCGCTGCTTCCATTGATCGATCTGCTCCTGCGGAACGCCCCCCTGGCGAGCAGAGGCTTCCCAGTCCATGCCATTGGATCGCTGAGCCGTCGCCACACCCGAAATCGCCTCGAATCCGACCCTTGCACCCATGGTGGTCAGCGTCAGAAGGGAAACGAAGACAGCCGCCCAAACAAAGATCCCGTACAGGGCCCCTTCAAGATGGTTTTCCCCGGTTGTTAGCTGGCTGGCAACGTAACCGCCAATCATCAGGCAGCCTGCGGTAACGAGCAAACTGTAGATGGTCGCGCCAATTCCAAGGCCTTGAGCACTGACCTTATCGCTAATCGAGAACACAATTGCGCCCCCGAGCAGGGCCAGAAAGAAGTAAAGCGACAACGTCAACACGGCCCCGGCCAAAATGGCACTCCAACTGATTCGGCTTCGGACGGGAACCAGATCTTCTGTTTGAACCGCAGCACTGGTAACCATGTTCAATCTCCTCGGAAAATGGGTCAATTTGCACATTTGGGCGGACGACAGAGCCCATGCAATTTCCGAGCCGATCTCCACGGCACTCCCCAGCCGCCGAGGATGGGCAGCCAATCGAAGGAGAGATAAGGTTCAAGTGAGATGTCACTCTTCATGAACGTTGAAGAAGATCGCGTAAAGCACTGGCGTCACCAGCAGTGCCAGCATCGCGGCGAAGGTCAGGCCGAACATGATGCAGACGGCCATCGCTCCGAAGAACGCGTCCGAGAGCAGCGGGATCATGCCAAGCACCGTTCCAGGGCGCGAACCTCGGCCTCGCAGCCTTCAATGTCCTCCTCGTGGCCGATGGTCCCCTTCTCCAGAATCTGCAAGGCGGACTTATGATCCTCGACGGCAACGATGGATCATGGGATACCTCGAGTTCAGGGAGTCGCCTGCTTTGCTGCCATCGTTGTCGAAGGGATCTTCCGCCACTTCCACACCTGCCTCATCAAGCAGACCTGCGAAAACGCGATCCAGAAGCTCAGAAATGAGATCAAAACCACAGCCGCCGTGATCCACCGGAACACTTCGGTTCGCAGGGCTTCCGTCTGCTGGCGGACACGAACCACCTGGGGCTCGTATTGTGCGATCAGCCCGCGGACGGTGTCCAGGGTTCGCATCATCCGCGTGAGTTCCGCCTCGGCTCCCGGGTCGGTTCCGCCATCGCCGAGCAGACGGCTCAGTTCCCACGCCGCGGGGCCGACTTGCGAGATCTGGCGATTCATCTCGGTCAGACGTTCCGTGTCGAGCCCGGACGATTGAAACAGCGGGAAGTGAGCCAGGTCGCTCAGCACGGTGTTGATCACCAGGGACGCTTCAGCCACGGTCTGGAGCTTGTCCTGAGTCGCCTGGAGGTCCG
>Ga0105044_10014234_pt1 | contig 10760 bp, 10 predicted proteins | sample MAT01_FD_78092 | JGI IMG/M metagenome (GOLD analysis project Ga0105044, IMG submission 78092) | Freshwater microbial communities from Lake Fryxell liftoff mats and glacier meltwater in Antarctica - MAT-01 | ecosystem: Environmental > Aquatic > Freshwater > Ice > Liftoff microbial mat | place... | reverse complement strand
TTGGCCTTGCCGAACAGTCCCACGAGGGTCTCCTTCATTGAACGTCGTCACGAGCACACGGGGATGCACTCCAGATAAGTATGCCTTACTCGGGCCGAGACGAGACAAAAATGGTGAGAAAAACCGAAGCCGAAAGCGGTCAAGGTTCATGGCGCTTGGGGATCTGATCGGGGTCTGATCGCGGTGGAGGTCCGCGAGCGCAGTACGCGAGGAGCTCGATCGCCGCGGCCGACGACCGGGCCGGCTCGCTCCACTACGGTGACACAAGCGTTAGAACGTGAGGGGCCCGCTCCGCCGGATCGGGTGGCGAACCAAGGGGGATGTCATGGGTGTCGAGTCCGGTGAGGTGGTCACGTGAGTGCCTTCGACGCGTTCAGGTACGACGGCCGTCGTGCGCTGGTCGTCGGGGGCGCCACCGGCATGGGTGCCGCGGTGGCACGTCTGGCGGTCGACGCGGGTGCCGATGTGACGGTGATGGATCGGGCTCCGGTCGATCAGCCAGGGGTCGAGGCGGTCCATCTCGACCTCTCCGAGCGGGCGTCGATCGACGGTGCGCTCGAGGCGCTCCGCGGTCCGATCGACGTGCTGTTCTCCTGCGCCGGGGTGGCAGACGGGACCCCGGGCATCGAGCGCATCAACTTCATCGGTCATCGCTACCTGATCGACGGTCTGATCGAACGAGGCTGGTTGCCCAGGGGGAGCGCCATCGGGATGATCTCCTCCGCGGCAGGTCTGGGTTGGGAGGCCGAGCTCGAGCCGTTGCTCGAGCTCCTGGCGATCAGTGACTGGGACGACGCCGTCGCGTGGGTGGTCGACCACGGCAAGGCCGACTACCTCTCGATGAAGCGGGCGATGTGCGCCTACGTCGCGGCGCAGGCACGACCCATGCTCGCCCGCGGCGTCCGGATCAACGCGGTCTGCCCCGGCCCCACCGACACGCCGCTCGCGCAGGCGAACGCGGAGGTGTGGCTGGACTTCGGCTCGGACTACCGGGCCGACGTCGGCATCGAGGCGTCGACCCCCGAGGAGCAGGCGGCGGTGCTGGTGTTCCTGTGCAGCGACGCCGCTGCGGCGATCAACGGGCAGACCGTCGTGTCCGATGCGGGGTACCTGGCGTCAGGTCTGGCCCACTCGTTCGACCCGGCGACTCCGGTTGCGGAGTTCCTCTACGGGCGGTTCGGTTGAATCGAGTCGTCGTGGTCGACGCCTCCGGTGGACTCGGCTGCTGCCGTGCCATGGGGCTCGGGCCGCGTGGCGACCGGGTCGCCCTGTTGATGCGGCGCACCGAGGTGCTCGACCGCGCCGCGCCCGAGCTCAGCGACCGCGCACCAGCGCGCCGGGTCGTTCATCGGTGAGCTCGCCGTGCGAGACGACGGTGCGCCCGGCCACCAGCGACTCCACGTAGCCGCGGGACCGTTGCACCAGTCGGGAGGCGCCGGCCGGCAGGTCGTGCACCAGCTCGGGCGGTTCGAGACCCAGTGCGTCGAGGTCGAGCACGTTGAGATCCGCCTTGCGTCCCGGCGCGACGATGCCCCGGTCGTGCAGCCCGTACAGCGATGCCGGGTCGGAGGTGAGCCGGCGTACCGCGTCCGCCAGATCGATGCGTGGTCCCCGTGTCCGGTCGCGCACCCAGTGCGACAGCAGGTAGGTGGTCATCGACGCGTCGCAGATCATGCTGCAGTGAGCGCCTCCGTCGCCGAGTCCCTGCACCGTGAGCGGGTCGGTGAGCATCTCGTGCAGTCCGTCGTAGGACCCTCGCCCGAAGTTCATCATCGGGTGCAGCACGAAGGACCTGCCGTTGTCCGCGAGGAACGAGTCGAACAGCACACCCCAGGGATCCTCCCCGGACGCGGCGGCGATGGCGGCGATGCTTCGGCTCGGATCCGGCTCGTAGTCCAGCTCCGGTCCGAGCGGGAACAGCCGGCCGAAGAGGTGGTCGGTGAACTGGTCCATGCGGGTGGGCCCGCTGAACTCCGGTGTGTCCGACAGCACGGCCTCGCGTAGGGCGGGCTCGCGCAGCCGGGCCACTCGCTCGTCGAGGGGAAGGTGCTCGATCGCCCGGTAGCTGGGACGGAACCGCAGCGGGTTCATCGCGGACTGCAGACCGAACAGCATGCCGAAGCAGCGGCTCGCCACCTGCGGGCGGATGTGCGCCCCGGCATCGTTCGCGGCGCGCACCTCGGCGAACCACCGCCTCCAGTCGTGATCGGCTCCGCCGTCCATCACCAGGAACGTGATGGGCCTCGTGGTGCGACGACCCAGGCGAACGATCCACGCCAGTTCGCGGTCCATGGATCCGGCCGGATCGCCGCCGATCGCGCCCGAGATGCCGGCCGGGACCACTTGGAACACGCCGCGACCCACCTCGTCCATGGCGCCGAGAAGCGCCTCGAGCTCCGCCTCTGCTGCGAACGTGCCCGGCACCGTCTCGCCATTGGCATCTCGGTGCCCGGATGTGCGGCCGGTGGAGACACCCAGCGCGCCATCCTCCATCGCTCGTCGCACCAGCGCTCGCATCTCGGCCATGTCGTGTGCGGTGGCCGGTTCCTGGGCACGGTCACCCATCACGTAGGCGCGCAACGCCGAGTGGGGCACCTGGGCGCCCACATCGATCGCCCGTGGCATCGCGTCGAGCGCGTCGAGGTACCCGCCGAAGTCGTCCCACGCCCAGCGGATCCCCTCGGCGAGTGCGGTCCCCGGGATGTCCTCGACCCCTTCCATCAGCTCGATGAGCCATTCCCTTCGACTCGGCTCGACGGGGGCGAACCCCACGCCGCAGTTCCCCATGATCGCCGTGGTCACCCCGTGCCAACACGACGGGGTGAGGTGGGGGTCCCAGGTCGCCTGGCCGTCGTAGTGCGTGTGGATGTCGATGAAGCCCGGGGTGACCAGGGCGCCGTCGGCGTCCAGCTTCCGCTTCGTCGAGCCTCGGACGCGACCGACCTCGACGATGATGCCGTCGCGGATGGCCACGTCCGCACGGCGGGGAGGGGCGCCGGTGCCGTCCACGACGGTGCCGCCGACGATGACCAGGTCGTGGGTCATCGCTGTGCCAGGTAGGTGCCGTAGCCCATGTTGCCGGTGCCGAGACCCAGCCACTCCTTGAGCCGAGGGTCCAATGAGCGGCGGGTGTCGCGTGACAACGACCGGCCCCAGTTGTTCTGGTGACGCAGGAACGACCGCGCATAGAAGGCGAACAGCAGCGCGCGCTCCCGGTCGGTCGTGGAGTTCTCCCCGGAGGTGTGCCAGAGCCGGCCGTCCATCAGCACCACGGAGCCGGCCGGCGCCTCGAAGGACCGCATTTCCCTGGCCGGGTCATCGGGCACATCGGCGAAGCATGTGGAGCGGTGGCTGTCGGGGAGGTACCGCGTCGCACCGTTGGATGCATCGATGTCGTCGAGGCACCAGATCGCGTTCATCGTGTAGCGGGTGGTCCACGGCTCGGGCATCACCGTGGACTGGTCGTTGTGCGGGTTCATCGATCTGCTGCCCGGAAAGGCGATGTTGGCGGAGAAGTTCGACACGGAGAGGTCGCCGTCGAGGAGGTGCGAGACGTGGGCGACGACCAGCGGATGCAGGAGCAGCTCGGCGAACACCGGGTCGTACTCGACCAGGTCGTAGACGCGGACGTTGTTGCCGCCGGGGTCCAGGTAGTCCATCCGCGTCGGGATGCCACGGGCCTCGGATGCATCGGCCGCGCGCAGCAGTGCCCGGCGGGTTCGATCCACCTCGTTGGAGGACAGGACGTCGCGCAGCACCGCCCAGCCCTGATCCTCGAACTGCTCGACGACGCCGATGTCCACTGCCGACCATTCATCTGACACGCACGTCATGTTAAACCGTCGTTGCGACGTCGTGTCGATGATCCGACACGGGATCCTCAGCGGCCCTAATGTGACGCACATGTCAGAAACGCAGCGCACGGGCTCGCCGGAGGGGTCAACGCCACCTCCGCGAACCGGTCGCTCCGACCCGGCTGCGAGCCGATTCGAGGAACCCTGATGGACCCACGCGACGCCGTCAACCCCGAAACCGGAGAGGCCAACCCCTACCTGCCCTGGGTGGCGGCGGATCCGCTGCCGTTCTACGACCGGCTCCGCGCCGAGTGCCCCGTGGCCTCGATGGAGGGCATGGGGGGTGTGGGAGCGCACATCATCAGCCGCTACGAAGACGTTCGCTGGGCGCTGCGCCATCACGAGATCTTCAGCTCCGACCTGGTCGCGGTCGACATCGGACAGGAGCGGCCGCTCATCCCGCTGCAGATCGACCCGCCTGTCCACGCGACCTACCGCCGCGTCATCGACCCGACCATCGGTCCTCGAGAGGTCGCCGCGATCGAGCCCCGGGTCCGCCAGGTCGTGGGGGAGGTCATGGACCTGTTCGTGGAACGCGGGTCGGTGGATGCGCACGCCGAGTTCACGGTGCCGCTGCCGTGCAAGGTGTTCCTCGAGGCGACCGGCTTGCCGCTCGACGACCTCCCGATGTTCCTGAGGTGGAAGGACGAGATCATCCGTCCGGGCGGGGGCATGTTGGACGCCGGGGAGGCCACCGCGCGCCGCCATGCTGCCGGGCGGGAGCTCTACGACTACTTCGAGACGGTGCTCGAGCAGCGGCGCCGCAACCTGGGCGAGGACCTCATCAGCCGCTTCCTCACCACCGAGACCGACGGGCGCACGATGTCGCACGAGGAGATGCTCGACATCTGCTTCCTGTTCATCCTCGCCGGCCTCGACACGGTGACCTCGACGCTCGACTGCTCGCTGGCCTACCTGGCCCAGCACCCCGAGCACCGCCGGCGCCTCGTCGAGGATCCGTCGTCGACTGCCGCGGTGGTCGAGGAGCTGCTGCGGCGCGAGACGCCGGTCATGCAGATCCTGCGCGTCGTCGCCAAGCCCACCGAGCTGCACGGGGTGCAGATGTCACCCGGTGACACGGTGATCCTGATGCTCGGCTCCGCGAACACCGATCCCGATGAGTTCGGACCCACCGCCGGCGAGTTCGATCCGGAGCGTGAGGTGAACCGTCACCTGGCGTTCGGTGGTGGCCCGCACCGGTGTCTGGGCTCGCACCTGGCCCGCCTCGAGCTGCAGGTCGCCCTGGAGGAGTGGCATCGCCGCATCCCCGACTACGAGCTCGCGGAGGGGGCGGAGCTCGCCTACTCGCCGGGCATCCGTGAGATCGAGCGCCTGCCGCTCACCTTCCCGGTCCCGACCGCGAGCTGAGCCCGACGCGGGGGAGTCGCCAGGGGGTGGCAGAGGTGTCGATCGGCGACACCGCGAACGTTGCCGGTCTGCGTCGTCCCGGACGGGCGATCAGTGACCGCGTTCGCTGCACCCGTTCTCGCCGTTCTCCGCGTTCTTCCCGTTCTCCCTGTTGTCCCCGTGCTCCAGGCCGGTGTCGCGGTCGCTGTCGGGAACGTGACACGGGCCGGGCGGCGACGGCGGCACGTCGAGCGCGGGGTTGCGCTCGAAGAAGCCGAAGGGCGTCAACAGGAAACCGGTGTACTCGACGGGCATGACCGGCCAGTCCTCGGGGCGGGGCAGGTGGGTGACCCCGAACGAGTACCACAGCACGACGTCCTCGCCGTCGAGGGAGCGGTCCTGTGCGGTCCATTCCGGCAGACCGGCGCCTCCGTCGTGTTGGTTGGGGAAGTCGCCCGCCGCTCGCTGTTCCTCGGCGTGGTAGGGCGTGACCCAGAGGTTGTGGCGGGCGAACCCGGCCCGTCGGCCCACCGACGAGTCGGGGTGGGCCAGCAGGGTGGGGGTGGACATGGTGGGCACCAGCTTGTAGCCGACCGGCTGACCGACGTGGTTGAGCTTGTCCGGGTTCACCACCCGCCAGGATCGACTCGTGCGGGCGTCGGTCTCGCGCTGCGCACGGGACTCGCGGTCGAGCACCGTGACCTTGGGCCGGAACGCGTTGCCCCACGGGTTCTCCGGTCCCATCGGCAGCACCTCGGCCTCGACCTCCTCGACCCGGTTGGCGGTGCCGTCGATGTCGAGGTCCAGCCGGGCGCAGAACAGGTGCTGGTGCACCGGGGCGGCGAGGCCGGGGGCGATCGGGGTGGCGTACGGGGTGGTCGAGCCGACCGGAACTCCTTGGGTGGAGAGGATGCCGGTGAGCTTGACCTCGAGCTGGATGTTGCCGTCGAGGTACAGGTACCAGAAGAAGCCGTACTCGTAGTTGCCCACGGTCGCGATGTGGCTGATGACGAGCCGCCGGCTGCGGCGGACCTCGGCGTGGCCGGTCTGCAGGTCGACGTGCTTCCAGCCGATCCCGAAGTCCTCCTCGTGCAGGCAGATGGCGTTGGGCACGACCCACGGCTCACCCTGCTCGTTCGCCATGGTGACGTCGGTGTAGTGGATGACGCCCAGGCAGTCGCACCCGAGGGTGAGCGACTGGGTCATGCGCCCGAGGCCCCACTCGCCGGCGTCGAACGCGTTCTTCCAACCGTGCACCTCGCCGGGGTCGCCGTAGGGCACGACCATCTCGGAGATCGACGCGCGGTGCAGCACGGACCGCACCCGCTCGCTGCGGTCCGGCGCAGTGTCGGTGTAGGTGACCTGGTGCAGGACCAGGCCCTCGTAGGGGTCCCAGCCGAGGCGCAACGACCACTTCTGCCAGCGGACGAGGTTGTCCTCGACGGTGAAGCTCGGTCCGTCGGGCTGGAGGATCGAGATGGGACGCAGGTCGGCGCGCAGCGCTCCCACGTGCTGCGGGGTGTAGCGAGCACCCTGGGGAGCCAGCGGGATCGGGTCGGTGTCGGGCGGTGCGTGATCGATCACCTCGAGCACCTCACCGGTTCCCAGGTCTGCGTGCACGATCAGTCCCTCGATCGGGCGGGCGTAGCCGTTGTCGTCCGCCGTCTCCCGAAGGAACGAGATGCACCGGGCGACGCGACGGCCCTCCTCCACCCCATACCCGAAGGATCCGGCGGGCCACGGGTCGATCTGCACGTGGGTGAGGTCGGTGATGCCCCGACGGGCGAGCGCGGCCCGGTACTCCGGATGCTCGGTGCAGGCCACCATCACCGCGAAGGACTCTCCGAACAGCAGGGTCGGTCGCATGCCCTCGATCACCCGTCGGTCGACCACCCGTCGCTCGGTGACCGAGACCACCAGCTCGACCATGGTCAGCTCGGGTCCCGGCACCACCAGCGCCGTCACCTCGCGGTGCACCGGATCACCGGGACGCCACGCGGCCAACTCGTCCTTGGAGGGCTCGGCCAGCAGGATGTGCGCGACCGAGCAGCCGTCGGGCAACTCACCTGCGGCGTCGAGCACCTCGCGCGCGATCGTGACCTCTTCGGCGGTCAGCAGCGAGAGCGGATGGGACACGTTCATCGTGACGCCCCCGGTCCGGTGGGCGGCGCGGTCCCCAGGGCCTCCAGGCGCCCACGGGTGTAGTCCACGGCGCCCTGCAGGAACCCGTCCAGGTCGCGAGCCTTCGCCGGCGGCAGATCGCGGAACCACTCCGGTACGAACGTCTCGGTGGTACCGGACCGGAGTGCGTCCAGCACGGCGTCGACGATCGCCGTGGGTGGCAGCGGCTCGATGTCGTTCAGTGACGGGTCGTTGTCGGGCAGTTCGAACAGCTCGGTGCTCAGCACGCCCGGCTGCACCACGTGCACCCCGACGGGGACCCCTGCGACGCCGAGGTCGACCCGAAGGCACTCGGCGTACGCGGTGATGGCCGCCTTCGACGCGGCGTAGACGGCCTCGTTCGGCGGCGCCAGCCGCGCGGCGACCGAGCCGATCATGACGACGTGGCCGCGACGTCGGGCCAGGATGGGCAGCAGCGCAGTCGTGAGCCGGATGGGGGACTCGACGTTGAGCTGCAGCACGGCGGCGATCTCGTCGGGTCGGTGCTGCCAGGCCCAGCGGCGCTTGGGCATGCCGGCGTTGTTGATCAACACGTCGATCCCGCCCAGCTCCTCGGCGACGGTCGAGGCGAGCTCGTCGATGCCGTCGAGGGCGGCCAGGTCCACCGTCCAGGCCCGGCTGTCGGGCGAGTGCTCCTGCACCCGCTCCAGCACGCCGGCCAGTCGATCGGCGCGCCGGGCGCACAGTCCCACGACGGCGCCCCGGCGGGCCAGGCCCTCGGCCAGGGCGGCGCCCAAGCCCGACGAGGCACCGGTCACCAAGACCTTCTTCCCACTCGGATCGAACACCTTGGCCCCCGTTTCTGACGTTCACGTCACCTTACGTGGGAGACTGCGCCCATGGTGAACGTGGTGCTGCTGGTGACCGACAACCAGTCCGCCGACTCGCTGGGCTGCTACGGCAACGTCGAGCACGAGACGCCCCGCATCGACCGGCTCGCCCGCGAGGGCGTGCAGTTCTGGCGGGCGTTCTGCACCAATGGTCTGTGTTCGCCGGCCCGGGCGTCGATCCTGACCGGGCTGATGCCGTCCCAGCACGGCGTGCACCTCGCGATGGCCGACGACGAGGTCCTGCCCAAGGCCGACGACTACGACACCACCCGCGAGTTCCGTTCGATGGCTCAGACCCTGCGGGACCACGGGTGGGCGACCGCCATGGTGGGCAAGTGGCACCTGGGCAACAACCGCTGCCCCGGCAACGGGTTCGAGCACTGGGTGGCGCTCACCAAGGGCCACACGACCGACTTCTACGACAACCACGTGTACCGCGGCGGCCACACCGAGCAGGTTGCCGGCCAGCACATCGTCTCGTAGTTCAGCGATCGGGCCATCGACTACCTGCAGGAGCGGGACCGCAGCCGCCCGTTCTTCCTCCAGGTCAACTACGACGGCCCCTACGTGCTGCCTCCCACCGTGGTGGGCGCCGACGAGCGCAACCCGTTCTGGGAGCGCTTCTCGGGCCGGACCTTCCGGCCGTTCCCCGCGGTGGACGAGCGGTTGGTGGCGGCGCTGGCCGTGCCGTTCGACTTCGACCTCGACCCGCCGAGGAGTACACGCTGGCCTCGGCGTTCGACAACGTGTGGTGGGCGGTTCGGTCCCACAACGATCCGGCGACCCGGGCCAACGTGGCTGCCCAGAACGCGCTGGTGGACCACGAGATCGGCCGGGTGGTCGACGCGCTCGACGACGAGGGCCTCACCGACGACACCTTGGTGATCGTCACCACCGACCAGGGCAACCCCTACGGCCAGCGCGGGCTGTGGGGCCACCCGATCTGGACCGACCCGCCGTTCATGCACGACGTGACGTTCCGGGTGCCCCTCGTGGTGCGCCGGCCCGGCACCGTGGCCCCTGGCCGACTGGTGGACCGCATCGTGTCCCACGTTGATCTGTTGCCCACGGTGCTGGACCACGTCGGCCTCGGCCACCTGGAGGTGGACCGCTCGCCGGGCCGCAGCCTGGAGCCGCTGCTGGAGGGCGGGGACCTGCCCGACGATGCCGGGCGGGCCTTCTTCGAGAACGAGACCGCCCGCTCGGTGAGGACGCCCACCCACCTCTACACCGAGCACCTGTCCGGCACGGGGGAGCCCGAGCTCTACGATCTGGTCGACGATCCCGAGCAGTGGCGCAACGTGGCCGCCGAGCCCGACCACGTCGCCGTCGCCGCTGCGCTCTCGGACGAGCTGGCCGAGTTCTTCGCCACCTACGCCGATCCTCGCTACGACCTCTGGAACGGCGGCAGCTGCCAGGGGCTGGTGTCGCGCTACCTGACCTTCAAGGAGCGCTACGGGCCCGACTGGGACATGACCATGGAGGTGGGGCCGGCGTTCACGGATCGACGGTGAGCGCCACCCGGCCGCGGACCCGCCCGGCCAGCATCTCGGGCGCGATCGCAGGGGCATCGGCCAGGGGGTGGGTGGTGGTGATGGCATCGAGCGTGGCCACGTCGAGGTCCTGGGCCAGGCGCCCCCATGCCTCGATGCGGGCCGCCCGCGGCGCCATCACGCTGTCCACCCCGGACAGGGTCACGCCCCGCAGGATGAACGGCGCGACCGACGAGGGCAGGTCCATGCCCTGGGCCAGCCCGCACGCGGCGACGGTGCCGCCGTAGCGGGTGCCCGCCAACACGTTGGCGAGTGTGTGGCTTCCCACGCAGTCCACCGCGCCCCCCCAGCGTTCCTTGCCGAGCGGTCGGGCCGGACCCGAGAGCTCCTCCCGGTCGAGGATCTCGGACGCGCCGAGGCCGCGCAGGTAGTCGGCCTCCTCGACCCTTCCCGTCGACGCGATCACCTCGTGGCCGGCGCCGGCGAGCAGGGCCACCGCGATGCTGCCGACGCCGCCGGCGGCGCCGGTCACCAGGACCGGTGCGTCGCCTGGGGTGACGCCGTGGCGCTCGAGGGCCAGCACGCACAACATGGCGGTGTAGCCGGCGGTGCCGATCGCCATGGCTTGCGCCGCGGACAAGGCCGACGGCAGCGGCACCAGCCACTCGCCGGGCACGCGGGCCCGTTGCGAGTAGCCACCCCAGTGGGTCTCACCGACGCCCCAGCCGTTGAGCACCACCGCGTCGCCCACGGCCACACCCTCGTGGTCGCTCGCCTCGACGGTGCCGGCGAAGTCGATCCCCGGCACCATCGGCCAGCGGCGAACCACCGGCGACGAGCCAGTCAACGCGAGTGCGTCCTTGTAGTTGATCGTGGTGTGGGAGACCGCGACGGTGACGTCGCCGTCCATCAGGTCGGCGTCATCGACCTCGGTCCAGTTCAGTTGCTGGTCCTGGTCCTGGTCTTCTGTGCGGGTGAGCAGGAACGCGGAGAACGTCGACACGATGTAGAACCCCCTGGTCCAAGGCGATCGGGGATGTCTAGCGCATCTTCGA
>Ga0105044_10014232_pt1 | contig 10762 bp, 8 predicted proteins | sample MAT01_FD_78092 | JGI IMG/M metagenome (GOLD analysis project Ga0105044, IMG submission 78092) | Freshwater microbial communities from Lake Fryxell liftoff mats and glacier meltwater in Antarctica - MAT-01 | ecosystem: Environmental > Aquatic > Freshwater > Ice > Liftoff microbial mat | place... | reverse complement strand
TCACGCGCCACCGGCGAGCCGATCTTCATCGACTTCACCGGCGTCACCTGCACCAACTGTAAGCTGAATGAGAAAGACGTGTTCCCGCAACCGGGCGTCGCAAGCCTAATGAAGCAGTTCCGATTAGTGCAACTGTACACCGACGAGATCCCGCCCATCTTCTACGAGGCACCGCCCGACAACGAAGGTCGGGAAGTCGATGCCCGCATCAACCGCAAGTTCCAGAAGAATGTCTTCGGTACCGAACAGTTACCGCTCTACGTGACCCTGCGCCCGAAGCCCGGCATCCGCGGTGGACCTGTTGAAATAACGGGTGTGTACACCGAAGGCAAAATCAACAACGTGCAGACGTTTGAAGCGTTCCTTCGCAAGGGACTGGATCGATAGGAACCGCTAGCGTGCATCCCGAAGGGACGCAATAAAACAAGTGAACCACGAATCGAACGAATACCACGAATCAAAAGTCAGCAAGCAGTTGATTTCATTCGTGTGATTCGAGTTATTCGTGGTTCACTTGTCTTTTCAAACCATGCTTGCGCATCCTGAAGAGATGCCGCCGATGGTGAATACAAGTGAACCACGAATCGAACGAATACCGCGAATAAAACCATATCTTTTGGTTGATCCTACTCGTGTGATTCGTTCGATTCGTGGTTCACATGTCTTTTCAAACGCCGTCAGTGCATCCCTTCTGAATGCACTCTAAACCTGCACGCCTGCGATCACCAACTCCAGAAACTCCCACGCCCGCTTCGCCAGTGCATCGACTCCCTCCGGCTTCTCGGGCCGCGGCAGCACGGGGGCGGAGATGTTCTCGCAGCACAAGGGCATGTCGATCCCCATATACGCCACCGGCGACAGCAGCTTGTAGTGGTCGATCTCGCCCAGGCCGGGGCCGCAGTCTTCGTCCTTCGGGAAGTTGCGATGGTCTTTGATGCAGAAGCTGCGCACTTCGCCCGCGCACTTCTTCAGATCGGGGATCGGATCGACGTCGAGGTAGTCCATCACGTTGCCTGCGTCGAAATTGACACGCACGTTGGGATGATCCACCTCGCGCGTGATCTCGGCACACGCTTCGCCCGTGCCGGTCTCGCCGCCGTGCTGCTTGACGACGAGCAACACATTCAGGTCTTTCGCGATTGGCCCGAGTTCCTTGAAGCGTTCGACCCACAGCTTGCGGTTGCCGCCCTTGGTGTGGCCGAAGGTCAGCACCTGCGGGATCTTCGCCGCGGCGGCCTGCTTCAGGCGGTTCTTGAGAACTTCCAATCCGGCCGCGTTTTCGGGGTACACCATCGAGAACATCATCAGCGGTTCAAGGCCCGCATCACGGCACTTCGCGCCAATCTCTTTGGCGCGTTCGGGAGAGTCCTCGTTCTTGAGGATCGGCACCTGCTTGCCATCGACCGCATGCGTCGTGCCCAAAGCCACGTACTGGTATCCGGCCGACTTGATGCCCGACAGCGCACGCTCGAAGGTGAACCGCGAATACGGCAGCGTCATGCACGCAACCTGGAAGCGAGTCTTCGCCTTGGGGCCCTGAGCATGCGCCAGCATCGGCAGCAGCGCGGGCACGGCCAGGAATTCACGTCGGTTCATGGTTATACCTTCACATGGGGGCGGTTCAACCCAAACGCCATGATCCGCAGCGGGATGTTGCGAATTCCCGGGATGCGCGTCATGATCCGCATCGGCAGCGGCAGGCGGAAGCGCTGGCCTTCCTTCATCGCCCGGGCGATCACCGCGCGCTGGATCATCCCCTGCATTCGCTGGATCAGCCGCGTCGGCATCTGCCGGCGTCGCTGGATCCTGTCCAGGTCGCGAACGGGGGCCTTACCTTCCTTCAACGGGCCGGCCAGCGTGTTGGCCGTCTCGATCGCGTCTTGAATTGCGTAGTTGATGCCGACGCCGCCCACCGGCGACATCACGTGCGCGGCATCGCCGATTAGGAGCAGTCCCGGCTTGTACCAGCGCTTGAGCATGCTCGATTCCACGCTGAGCACCGCACAGTCGCCCCAGCCCTTCAGACTGTTCATGCGATCGGCGAAAAACGGCACGCGCAGCACCACTTGCTTCTGAAATTCCGCGAACCCCGCTTCTTTCAGCCTCGCGTATTCGCCCTTCGGAAATACGTAACCGACCTGCCACTCAGTGTCGCGATCCAGCAGTACGGCGATGTGCCCGCCACCGATGAAGCCGCCCGCTCCGTCGAACGGATCGTCCGGCTTGCGCGGCACCCGAAACCAGAGAACGTCCATCGGCGGGGCGGTGCCGACCGGCTCGAAGCCGGCCAGATGGCGGATCTTCGAGAAGCGCCCGTCGGCTGCCACGATCAGCGGGGCACGCAGTTCGTGAATCGTGCCGCCCATCCGGTAGTGCACGCCGCGAACGTGGTCGCCTTCGGTCACGAGGTCGGTAACGGCAGCGCCCATCAGGATGCGTGCGGACGGATACCTGGCGATCTCCTCGGCGAGCAGGTTCAGCAGTTTCACCTGCGGCATTGTCATGAGGTAGGGGAATTTGATCTTGAGTCGATTGAAGTCCGCCAGCATGAACGCACCGCCGGGCGTGTGCATCTGCATCTTGCTGATACGGCCATGGGGTATCTGCTGCACGCGCTCCATCAGACCGAGCGCATCGAGCATTTCGAGAGTCGACGGGTGAATCGTGTCGCCGCGGAAGTCACGGTCGAAGTCCTTGTGCGATTCCAGCAGCGTGACGGAGATGCCCTGCCGGGCAAGCAGCAGCGTCAGCACGATGCCCGCGGGGCCGCCCCCGGCAACGATGCAACCAGTCTGTTCGTTCATGAGTTCACCCGATTCACGGCAAGGCCGTTGGCCTCGCCGCTAGACAATTTGCGCTACTTTGACTGCTTCAAGCGCACATCCTTGAACTCGACGACCATCGGCGGGCCGGCGTGGATCTGCAGCGCGAGGATGCCGCTGAGCGCCTTGTTCTTCGGGTCGTTGTCGACAATGTCGACCGTCTGGTACCCGTTCAGGAAATGCTGGATGTGGTTGCCTTTGCCGATGATCACGTAGTCGTTCCAGTCGCTCTTCTTGTAGGTCGCGCCGAGGGCGGCCTTGTCTCCGAGCTTGCCGACGACCTTCGGCTTGCCGTCGTCGCCGACTTCGACCTTCTCGCCGACGTTGCAGAGATAACCCCGGCCTTTCTCGTGATAGAGAAAGCCGCATTTGCCCGCGGTGTCTTCGACCTCGGCCTGATAGCCGCTGACCACCCACTTGTTCCCCGCGCCGTCCTTGGCCGGCAGCAGCTTGCTGCGGTACTGCACACCTGAGTTGCCGCCCTTGAGGCGGAACGACAGGCGAAGTTCAAAGTCTTCCAGCGTGCCGTCCTTCCATACCAGGAAGGTGTTGCCCATCGTGGGATTTTCCTTGGTCGTCTCGCCTCGCACGATGCCGTCCTTGAACGACCAGAGGCGAGTGTCGCCTTCCCAGCCGGCCAGGTCTTTTGTGAACAGTTGCTTCATTCCTTCAGGTTCCGGCGGCGCGGTCGGCTTCACGTCATCCGCTCTCGCCAGGCTTGCCAGACCGATCCAGATAGCCGTTGCCACGATCATTCGACAGTCACGCATGGGAGAGTCTCCGGGTTGGGAAAGAGATTGAAGGCAGGTGCCATCAGATTAGACGATTGCGGCGGCCGCGGCTACGTCGTCCGTGATTGCATCTTCTCATGCCCGGCTCATCAACCGCAAGGTATAGTCCCCGTGAGGTTCCACTCTCGTCAGCAGACGTAATGTCTATTTCCCGAAGTTCGGGAGAATTCGCTGAAGGACTTGAAGATTTAAGGAGATTCCTATGAGCCGTCGTCTCGCCGGTGTGATGGTGTTGGGTGCCGCATTGGTCATGTCCTCCGCGGCGTACGCGCAGCGCGGTCCCGGTGGACCGGGCGGCTTCCCGGGCAGGGGTTTCGGCCCCGGCGGCGGTTTCCCGGGTGGCGGCTTCGGCCCGGACAAGGGTGCTGCTCCGGCTCCCGCCAGTGACGGTGCCGACCTCAAGAAACTGCAGGCGGAACTCGACAAACTGCAGGAGATGATCCGCGATGTGGAAGCGCAGATGAAGCGAGGCAAGGAACCGGCCCCGGCCCCCCGCGTCGCCGCCAGGGACGATCGTCGGCCGACTCCGCCGATGGCGAAGAAGGAAGAGCATCACGATGGCCCGCCGGCCAGGGTGCACAGTGACGATCGGCGTTCCTCGTTCACGCCGCCGGCCTTCGGCCGCGGCCCGTGGGGCTTCGGCCCGCCGTGGGGCGGCATGCCTTTCGGCCAGAACGCCGCTCCGTCGCAGGCGGCTCCGAAGGGGCCGCCCTCGGGCGGCTCCGCCAGCGCCTCGATTGAGAAGCGTTTGGATAAGGTGGAACAGGATCTCGAAGAGATCAAGCGCCTGCTGCGCAGCCGTCAGTAATCCTGCGCTTGCGGCGTCGCCATGAGTTTTCGGAAAAGACTCATGGCGACGCCGCAAGCGGCTTTATGCAAGCAATTCTTTGATCACGCGCGCATGTTCCACACCCGTCAGGCGCTGATCCAATCCCTGGTACTTGTAGCTGAACTTCTCGTGGTCGAATCCCATCAGGTGCAGAACGCTCGCGTGGAAATCGCGGATGTGCACCGGGTCCTTGATGATGTTGTAACTGAAGTCGTCCGTCTCCCCGTAGATCTGTCCCGCGCGTGAGCCGCCGCCGGCCATCCACATCGTGAAGCAGCGCGGGTGATGGTCGCGGCCGTAGTTGTCCCGCGCCAGCTTTCCCTGCGTGTAGATCGTCCGGCCGAACTCGCCGCCCCAGATCACCAGCGTGTCATCGAACAGGCCGCGGGCCTTCAAGTCCTGAATCAGGCCGTAGCTGGCCTGGTCGACATCCCGGCACTGCGACGGCAACCGCCCGGCCGCGTTCGAATGCGTGTCCCAGTTGTTCAGATAGATCTGCACGAAGCGTACGCCGCGTTCCACCAGTCGGCGGGCCATCAGCACGCTGTTGGCGAACGTGCCCGGCTTCTTGGCCGCGTCGCCGTACAGCTTGTAGGTGTTCGCGGGTTCGCGGGCGATGTCGGTCAACTCCGGCACGCTGGTCTGCATCCGGTACGCCATTTCGTACTGCTGGATGCGCGTATGCGTCTCCGGGTCGCCGATGAGTTTCTCGTTGATCTCGTTGAGGGCCTTGATGCCGTCGAGCGTCTTGCGGCGGATGTCGCTGCTTACGCCGGGCGGGTTGTTGATGTACAGGATCGCATCGCCGGACGACCGGAACGGCACGGCCGCATGTTCGCCCGGCAGGTACCCTGACTGCCACAGTCGCGCGGAAATCGCCTGAATCTGCTCGGTGTTCGTCGGCTGGGCGACCATCACCACAAAGGTAGGGAGGTTCTGATTCAGTGAGCCAAGCCCGTACGATGCCCACGCACCCAGGCAGGGCCGGCCGGTGACCTGATTACCGGTCTGCATCAGCGTGATGGCCGGCTCGTGATTGATCGCCTCGGTATTCATCGAGCGGATGAAGCACATGTCATCGACCATGCGCGCGGTGTTCGGCAACAGTTCCGAGACCCACATGCCGCTCTTGCCGTGCTGATTGAACTTAAACATCGACGGCGCGATCGGAAAGCGTGACTGGCCGGATGTCATCGTTGTCAGGCGCTGCCCGTTGCGGATCGACTCGGGCAGGTCCTTGTCGTAGAAGTCGCCCATTTTGGGTTTGTAGTCGTACAGGTCCATCTGCGCCGGGCCGCCGACCATGTGCAGATAGATGACATGCTTCGCCTTCGGCGCATGATTCGTCAAGGCGCTCGCAGCATTGCCCTGCAGTGTGCCGGTCAACGACGCCAGTGCAGCCCCACCCAGCAGGTGCGTGCCGGACTGGAAGAAGTGCCGGCGGGTAAGATGTCGACCGAAAGTCGCCAGAGGATTCATGCGCGTAGCTCCGCGGAGGGCAGTGAACTGTGGTACGTAGATGATAATGCGATCGACCAGCGCGTGCGAGAAGAAATCGCAAGTTAAAGGACGGACCAGTTCGGCGGCGTGGTCCGTCCGTGGCGAGAAGCCGGGACCGCAGATCCGCGACGGTCGCACTTGGTTCTTATTCTGTCTTGTCGTGTCAACACGAAGTTTTTGAAGGAACTTTTGCCCGATCGCGGTGTTTGAATGGAATACGGCACTGACACGAACGTCTGTTGATACACGCTGTTACCCAAGGTTGCATGCGATGACTCGAAAGCACCTTCTCGCTTCTGTTCTTTTGTTCACCGGAGCAGCGTTCCTGGCAACGCAGGCTCCCGTGGCCGAGGTGTCTGCTCAGGACGCCAAGGCGGAGAAAAAGGCAGCGTTCCTGAAAAAGCTGGCTGACCGCAAGAAGACGGAAGACGACAAGGCGAGAGCCGATGCCGCAGCCGCGAAGGCAGCTCAGGCGAAGCCCGCCGTGGCCGCGCCGAAGGTTACTCCGAAGGAAACCAGGCCACTGCAGGCGCTGAACCCGGCCGACATCGCGAAGCTGATTGATCGCGAAGTTGACAAGAAGCTCAGTGAAGCGAAGATCGCGCCGTCATCCCGTTCATCGGACGCGGAATTCCTTCGCCGGGTGTCGCTCGACATCACCGGTGTGATCCCTTCGCCCGAACAGGTCGAATCGTTCCTGAACAGCAGCGATTCGGACAAGCGGGCCAAGCTGGTCGATGAACTGCTTGCCAACTCGCGCTACGGTACGCGCCTGTCGGACATCTGGGCGAACCAGATGATCCCGCTCGATTCAACCATCCGCTATCTGACGCGCGACCCGCTGGCCAACTGGCTGGCGGACAGCTTCAACGATAACAAGCCCTGGGACCGCATGGCCCACGACATCATCTCGGCCTCTGGTGAACAGGCGAAGAACGGCGCGGTCACCTACTACATGTTTAACCAGGGCGTGGACAAGATGACCGATAGCGTCGGCAAATTGTTCCTGGGCGTGCAGATTCAGTGCGCTCAGTGCCACAACCACCCGTTCACGCACTGGAAGCAGGAAGAGTACTGGGGCCTGGCGCAGTTCTTCTACAACGTGAACGTGGTCGCTCAACGCAACGGCAAACAGACTGACATCGTACCGGGTGTCAGTGAAACCGCGCGAGCGAACCGCAAGGGGAACCCGCTGCCCGAGTCCGCCAAGGCAGTAGCCGCGAAGTTCCTGGGTGGCGAAAAGCCGTCACTGCAGGCCGGCAAGCCGTACCGCCCCGTGCTAGCGGACTGGCTATGCACTGCGGAGAACCCGTTCTTCGCCAAGTCGATGGTCAATCGCGTCTGGGCGCAGTACTTCGGCCGGGGCATTGTGAACCCGATCGATGATCTGTCGGACGAGAATGAAGCATCGCACCCTGAACTGTTGCAGCAATTGTCGTCGCAGTTCGCCAACGGCGGCTTCGACGTGAAGAACCTGATCCGCGCCATCTGCATGAGCGACGCCTACCAGCGCACCAGCCAGCCGACGCCTGAGAACAAGCTCGACGAAGTTCTCTACAGCCACATGGCCATGAAGGTGATGACACCGGAACAGCTTTACGATTCGCTGTCGACCGTGGCCGGCAACTTCTCGGACGCGGGCGGCCGCGGCAAGGGGATGAACGGCGGACCCAAAGCCGGCGCGAACGCCGCCCGCGAACGCTTCGCCACCTACTTCATGGGCAGTGAAAACCCCAAGGCGACCGACTACGAACACGGCATTCCTCAGGCCCTGCGCCTGATGAACAGCCCGCGCCTGTCGAGCCCAGCCGCGGTCAGCGATCTGGTGTCGTCGAAGTTGACACCCGAAAAGGCGATCGAAAAACTGTACCTGAAGACCGTTTCGCGCCGGCCGACCGACGCTGAACTGAAGAGGCTGACCGATCACGTGAAGGCCGCCGCGGGCGATCCGAAGACGCCTTATTCCGACATCCTCTGGGCGCTGCTCAACAGCAGCGAATTTGCTCTTAACCACTAAGAACAATGCGGAATTCAGAATTCGGAATGCGGAATGAAAACCGTCATACCGCACAGACTTCTGAACTCCGCATTCCGCATTCCAAACTCCGCAATGGGGGATTTATGTTCTCGCAACGACTCCAGGAAAAGACCCGGCGTGACTTCATGCGGCTCAGTGCCGCGGGTGTGTTCGCCACGCCGTTCACCGGCTGGCTCAGCACAATGGCCCGCGCGGCCGAGAAGTCGCCCGTCAAGCAGGCCGGCAAGATCAAGTCGGTCGTGCTTTTGTGGCTCGCCGGCGGGCCCAGCCACAAGGACATCTGGGATCTGAAGCCGGACAGCAAGGGTCCCGGCGAATTCAAGCCGATCAGCACCAGCGCCACAGGCGTGCAGATCTCCGAACACCTGCCGAAGCTGGCGAAGGTGATGCACCAGGGCGCGATCATCCGCGGCATGAGCACTGGCGAAGGGGCTCACGCCCGCGCCAGCTACAACATGCACACCGGCTACCGCGAAGGCCAAGGCGGCGTCACTTACCCGGCCATGGGTTCACTGGTCGCCAAGGAACTCGGCAACAGGGACTTCCCGCTGCCGAACTACGTCACCATCGGCGGACGGACCTACGGCTCGGGCTTCCTCGGGCCCAAGTACCAGCCGCTGATTATTTCGAGCCCCGAGCGCGGCGTCGAAGACCTGAAGCCGATGGTCGGCTCGGGCCAGTTTGACAAGCGCGTCGGTCTGCTCGATGAGATGGAAAAGGCGTTCTACCACAGCTACCAGGCCGACAGCATCAACGACCATCAGACCACGTACAACCGCGCGGTCGCGATGATGCAGGCAAGGGAAGTCAAGGCATTCGACCTGTCGCAGGAAACGGCCGAGACCAAGGCCGCGTACGGCAGCGACCAGTTCCAGCAGGGGTGCCTGATGGCACGTCGGTTGGTGGAAGTCGGCATCCCGTTCATCGAAGTCAGCCTCGGCGGCTGGGACACCCACCAGGATTGCTGGGGCAAACTGAAGAACCAGCTGCTGCCGAAAGTCGATGGCGGCGCCGCGGCGCTGGTCAACGATCTGAAGCAGCGCGGGCTGCTTGACAGCACGCTGGTCATCGTCATGGGCGAGTTCGGCCGAACGCCGAACATCAACACCCGCGGCGCGCTCCCGGGCCGTGATCATTACCCGAAGGCCTGGTCGCTGGCGATGTTCGGCGGCGGCGTCAAGGGTGGCGTCGCTCACGGCCGTACCGACAAGGAAGGGGCCACCGTCGAAGAGGGCAAGACCTCGACCCTCGACTTCATGGCCACGGTCTGCAAGCTCGCGGGCATCGATCACAACAAGGAAAACGAAACCGCGACCAAGCGGCCGATCCGCATCGTCGACAAGGGTGCCAAGCCGGTTGAGGCCGTCATCGCATAGTCAGCCGCTCGCGGCGTCGTCCTGATCGCCCCCTTAAACGCAAAAAGCCCGCGGGATGACCGCGGGTCTTTTCGTTAAAGGGTGCTAGCTTCATTTCAAATCATTGGCGCATGGTGTCATCGGCACAGCGGGTGGTCTGCACGCCAATGGCGACGACTTCGTCGTCATGGTGAACGCCAGCGCCCACCAGGACCGGCCCGTCACCCGCAAACTCGTTCCGGCGCATGTGGACCTCGGCTCGATCGACAGTGACGCTTTCCGGGGCAGCGATTCCGATGCGGATGCGGTCGCCCTTTACAGAGACCACAGTAACCCGGATATTGCCGTCGATGATGATTTCTTCGCCAGGCCGACGTGATAGTACCAACATGGTAGACCCTCCTTGGAGAACTTGTTTCGAGAGCATCTCAACTCACGACCTTGAACGAAGCAAATCATAGACCACAGAATCCGGATAAACGATCCTAGTAGGGAAAAATTCCTAAAATAGTCTAAAGTCGATCTCGGGATTACCCATATTGCCCATGCTCTCATATTTTCTCGGCGTAACCCTGACAGCGGCAAACGCCTGCTCGACCGCCATGATCAATTTCACGTCAGCCTGTCTATCCGTCTGTCTAATTGTGAGCGGAAACGCTCCCACCCGAGAGCTGCCCAGCTCCGATCATGAAGGCGGCATCCGCAACTCCCCGCATCAGTGTTCGGTTCACAGTAATGGGAAGCAACCACTTCTTGCTTTTCAGTCGCTGACGACTTCACCGCCGGAGCGCGTGCAGAGTGCGACGAGTGCCGCCAAGGTCGCGCTTTCACGCATGAATCGCACGCTGCCGTCCGCCATTGCAGCGTTCGCTCCCCCGGTGTGGAAACCGTAGAAGAGGAAGCCCCATTCATTCGAGCCGTTGATCTTCATGGGTACGGAAGAAGGCAGAGTGCCTTGGGCGCCGGGCCATTGGATGCGCTGACCGATCTCGTAGGGGTTGTCGTTCGTCGCCCAGGCACCGCCGCGCGCTCGAGCGACGTCGGGCAAGCTCGTGTTGGTCTGAGCCTTCGCGAAGAGTTTGCCTTGACGGTACACGTCTTCCCGGCCTGCGCATTCGCCAAACAGGATGGTGTTGCTTGCCCCGTCCGCGATGCTCGCGAAGCCGGTCGGTCCTTCGGTGAGGTTGCGCATCACCCCTTTCATGTCGCCGGCGGGTGCATAGCCCAAGTCGCCGGAGATGCTGGTGCTTACCCCTTCGACGGCAAAATAGTCCGTTGTCGAACCGACCTTGGGCTGTTCGGGCGGCGTCTCGAACTTATTCTGGAATCGCGGGTTCTGAGCGCTGGGGCACTGAAAGATTTTGAAGTGCGTCTGCGCAGTCGTGCCGTTGAGGATCGTCACGCCGACGTTGGCACCCGTTTGACCC
>Ga0105044_10014231_pt1 | contig 10762 bp, 11 predicted proteins | sample MAT01_FD_78092 | JGI IMG/M metagenome (GOLD analysis project Ga0105044, IMG submission 78092) | Freshwater microbial communities from Lake Fryxell liftoff mats and glacier meltwater in Antarctica - MAT-01 | ecosystem: Environmental > Aquatic > Freshwater > Ice > Liftoff microbial mat | place... | reverse complement strand
TCATTATTTCGTTTTAACCGTCATTTCCAGAGCTTTTTTATACTTGTCGAGATATGTTTGATGCGTCATTCGCTGGGTACTCATAAGCTCATATCCCGCTTCGCCGATGTTTTTCTTCATATTACTGTTTGAGAAGAAAGTAATCATCTTGTTGGAAAAGCATTGCGTATCTCCAATATTACAAATCAGCGCATCCCTTCCATCTGTAAAAAAATCTGTCGCAAGGCCCACCTTTGATGTGAGGACTGGACACCCGACTGCTGCCGCTTCTGCTAGGGTAAGTCCGTACCCTTCAAACTCAGAAGTGTTGAGGAATAGATCTGCCGTCTTGTAATATGACGAAATATCTTGTTGCCACGTTTCAAAGCGTATTTGGGATTGTAGACCCATTTTTTTAACTATGTCTTTCAATTCCTGTTCGTCTTCTCCGCTTCCGACAATGATCATACCGAGTTCGGGAATGACTTTAACAGCCTTTGCAAACGCTTCGATTGCAATCTTGATTTTCTTCTCAGGCATTAGACGAGAAGCCATCAGTACAATCTTTTTAAACTGGGGGTACTTACCCTTCAGATCAAGGGTGATTGGTTTTGAGCGGATGATATCGACATCGAGGTATATAGGGATGGTTGTAATAATACGAGGATCAATTTTTCGATACTCTACGAGGTCTTTTCCAATTTTATCGCGCACCACTCGAACTCCATCAGCTTTTCTGAGTGTATATCGTGAAATTTGAAACCTCAGCCAGTTCAAAATTGATCCGTCATAAAACTCCTTTGCAAATAAATCGGTATGGATTTGAATCTGGAGCGGAAACTTTGACATTCGCTTTAGAAAAACTCCAATAATACCCGTTTCAAATGGGTCTTGTGACGAGATGACGGTTTGTCCGAAATAGAGCTGTTTGAGTATTTTTCCCCCAATTAAAATAGCGTCTCCAATGTATTTAACACGACTAATGGACTGGGTTGAATAAATTTTTACTTCTGGAGAAAGGGTGAATGGATCGAGATTGCTTTTGGCAAGCGTTAAAATAATGATATGCAATTCACCAAGAACTTTTCCATACTCAACCATCCGCTGTGCTACCGCAGAGTCCTTGGTAAATATATTTCTGTCGGTTGAAATCATTATGACTCTCATTGGTTTGCGATTGATTTGATAAGTTCGATATTTTTCTTCACCACATCACTCCAGGACATTTGAAAATGAATATTGACAATTTCTAGCTTTGCTTTTGCGTATTGTTCTGGATCAAGCAGACTTTCTAATTTTTCTTCAAATTCTTTACTGTTTCTGGTATCGAAGAGTAGTGACTCGGGCACCTGGAACGGCAATCCGTTTTCTCGACTCATCAAAAATGGCTTTCCATATGCAATACACTCGAGAATGTAGTTAGGATTAAATTCAGTCAAAGCCGGCGCAACACCGAGAAGACAAATCTTAGTATACTCGACTACCTTTTCTTGGGGTATTGAGCCGGTAAAGAGCACTTGGCTTTCGATGTCTAGCTTTCTTGCCAACTGTTCAAGGTGAGTCTTTTCTGGACCGTCACCCATGATAACAAATTGAAGGCCCGCATGCTTTGGAAAAATTTTAACAAGTGAAGTTAAAACAAACGGGAGATTTTTATATGCAACGAGTCGGCTTGCAAAGATGATGGTGCTCGATTGAGTAGCAGTAGTATCTTTCGAAATATTCGAAATCGGGTTGGCAATTACAGAAATTATATTTTTTCGCACCCCATAATAAGTAGCGTAGAGATCTGCAAGTAATTGAGACGGGACCACAAGAGCGTCCACTTTACGCAAGACAAATCGGGAAACTAAAAACGATACATTTTTTATGTGAAGTCCTGTTCGATACCATTCATTCATAGAAAGGTCTGTCTTCCTACTTTCTGCTTCTCGTTCCCACGGTATATCGCCCCCAACACGAGCCATCATTTTTTTGCCCATAAACTTTGAAACAATCAGGGCTGGAAGCCCTACTCCGAGCGCGTCGTGTGCATAGACAATATCAACATACTGGGATTCAGCAAAAAGCTTGAAAAGGTACAGGCCGTGTCGCACTCCTATTGGGTATCTTCGATAGTGAGCGAGTGCCACTAGCCTCACCTCAAAACCAGCCTCTGTAAAGCCCTCAAACTGCCGTTTGGCGTGGGTCGCCGGCCCTCCTGGGTCTGGTGGATAGATACTCGCTGCGATGAGTATCCTAGGCAGTTTGAGGGCTTTTTCAGGAGGATTCATAGAATTAATACTATCTCAAAAACCCTCTTAAATCGAGCGGGATATACCTGTTTTACAGCTTCGAGAAAACTCTTTCTTTCATATCTTTTGCAATAAGGTCCCAATCGTATTTTTCAAACGCGAGCTTTTTAGCATTCGCGACAATTGCGCGAGTTGCATCGGTGTCAGTAACAAAAGCTATAACAGCCTTTGCGATACCTTCTGGGTCACGAGGTTTTACTGCTCTTCCCGTAGGGGCCTTGTCTGGATTCAAAACTGGATCAAAAAGAAAATCTGCAATACCTCCTTCTTGCGTTGCAATAACAGGAAGCTCTGCTGCCATAGCTTCCACAAATGAATTTCCCATTCCTTCAGATAAAGATGGTCTGATAAATATCTCTGATGCTTTGAGATACTTTGGCATCTCAGTGTGGTCAACTTGCCCTAAAAACATAACCCTATCCGCAACACCAAGTTCATGAGCTAGCTGTTTAAGCATTTCTTCATCAGGACCTATACCAAGAACAATAAATCGAACAGCATCAGGAAGAAGTGGTAGTGCGCGTATACAATCATCGACTGCGTTTTTTGTTACAAGCCTTGAAGTAGTAATCATCAGCGTCTCCCCCTCTTTCTTGTGAAGGATTTCTTTTATGGGAGCAAGCTCGCTTCCACTGAACGCTTGTGCAAAGTGCTTAGTATTTACTGCATTGGGAATTATTTCTAATGTTCCGCTGTAGCCCATCTGCTTTGCCCAAGACCCGAGAAAGGTCGATATTGGTTGGACAATGTCAGCTTTTGTAAATGCTCTTTTAAAAAGTGGTGCAATGGGCTGCATTTTTTTTAGAATGTAATCAATTGGGTCTCCTTCTTGCAAGGTAAGCAGGTATGAAACTTTTGGAAAAAATGTTTTAAAAAGTCCTGCAGGCACTCCTGTAGAATGAGCCATCATTGCCCACGTGGCATCAAAATGATATCTAAAGTGGAGTCGTACTGCTTCAAAAAAAGCTAAAAACTGAAATAGTGGTTTGTTAAGCTTGAGCGGAAATGTTTGCAAATCTGAAATGGTAGCACTTGCCTTGGAGAATCCAATTCGGTGAATCATCACGTTTCCAATCTTCTCTTGCTTTGGAAGATTGCTATCAAACTTCAGCGTTACCATATGAAACTCGTATTCCTGTGGGGCGGTCCGGTCCGTGATTTCCTTAATTGCCACCTCCGCCCCTCCAACAAATTTTGGATAATATGCTAAAGAAAAAATTAGTATTTTCTTCATACAGTGCATAGTAGCAACAAAAGAAAAACCTGGCCAATACTTGGCCAGGTTCACTATACCCTTTACTTTTTTGGAACTAAAAAGTGAGCATGGCGCACAATTTCTTGTACGGTACCAAACTCACCAATTTTACAAAAAGCAATCTGAGGTGCATTGCCAGAAATTGTATGTTGCATCGAAAGAATATCATCTGGTACGAAAACGCTCTGACTATACGCAACAGCTATGTGTGGCATCCACTCTCTACCAACCAATGGATTGCCGTAGCGCAGAAAATTTCTTTTCTGTACGTCAGTAAAACCATCCACTACAACCTCCGCCCTCGACCTTTCATGGGTCACCCACCGAGAGAGCATGCTATATGCAAGATGGTGAGATTCTAAAAGCCCTTTATTTTTTTCAACTCCCCAAAACACAAACCTATTTTGAAAAATTGAGAAATCTGCCATCTGAATATGTACACCTGTGTACTGGGACTTCACAATTCTAGCGAGAAGATCAGAAATCACTCTCTCAGGAATTGATTCAAAAGTTGAATGGAACAAGCTGATATGAGGAATACTCTTCACTCCAGGCAATCTTGTTGGAAGCAAAACTTTGCTACCAACCAAACGATTAGGAAATGTGATGTAGTTTTCGGGAAACTTCACTTGCAAACCCCTCACCATAAGTTCAACTTGTCTTGGTGGTATAAAAGCTATTCCGTACGTTCCACTGTACGAAACTGAACGAGGTCCAAAATCCGCCACTGCGCCTCCCTGAAAAAGTGTGATTAAGATCAACTATTCATATTATATCACATTTTTAAGTAAAAACAAGTGCATCTTCATTCATCTAGGAATGTTTTCTATATACTCTTCGAGACCTTTCTGCGCGTGCCAACCAAGATCCTCGGACTTTTTTGTATTAACTTCTGATGTACTTCTGTTGCCAGCACGTTCAGGAAGCATGGTTATCTCTCCACCAAAAAACTTTGCTACTTCTAAAATTGAATATCCTTTTATGTTCCCCAACCCAAACTCGTCACCCTCTCCTTTTTCACCAATAAGAACGAGACCATCTACGATATCATCTACGTGAGTAAAATTTCTGATTTGCGTACCTGGAGAAACAACTGCGAGTGACTTACCCTGTATTGTGTTTTGTTTAAATATTTCAATCACTGTACCATAGGAACCTGCTCGCTCACCAGGACCATAGACATTGTAAAAATAGGTAATGGCATATGGTATTCCAAACCAAGAACCGTAGTTCTTTACGAGCTCTGTATTTGTTGCTTTCGTCCACGCGTAAGGGCTCTGATCTCTACCGAGCCCACCATCACCAAACTTTGTTGAAGATCCTGCGTATACAAGTTTCGCCCCTGTGTTACGAATAAATTGTAGTACTGCAAATGTACCCACTTTGTTAAGGTCGAAAACAAGCTCAACATCTTCAAAGCTTTTTTCAACACGTGAATATTCTCCTAAATGATACACAAGGTCTGGTTTTTCAGAAATATGAGTTTCAATGTCTTTTGTGTGACCTTCTCTATACACAACCCCTTTGATATGGTTTTCCTTTGTGCCAGTAAAATAATTATCAAGAGAAATGACCGTGTGACCGAGCTCCACAAGCTTTTTGCAGAGATTGGTACCGATAAATCCGGCCCCACCCGTAACGAGTATCGTCTTTTTTACAGTTTCCATTATTTCGAGATTTTAACACAAAACAGCTTCTCTCTCTAGAGATCCACGCGGAGGAGATCGAGAAGCTCAGACTCTGGAATTTCGTTGAGATTCTTTACAGGTTGCTTTACTGGTGCAGGATTTTCTTTCTGCGATTCTTTTTGAGGTGGTGGATTTTGCTGGCGTTCACCTTGGCTGGCTACTGGCTTTTGTGGATAAGTCTGCGGAGCGGTAGTCTTTGGAGCTTCTCGCTGAGAAGCAGGAGCTTGTGGATTATTTTTAGACACTTCCTCTCCAGCGACTGGGTGCTTACTAGCAGTCAGAGTCTCGAGTGCCTTTCGCAAGTCTGAAACATGCTGAGGAGTGGGCAATTTGTCGTTCTTTTTTTGATCTGGTTTTAATGATTGCAGAGAAATAGGTGCGGGAGCTTTTTTCAACTCTTGTTTTTTGCGCTCATCGGCCATAATCGATTCGAAAATTTCTTGTTTTTCTTTTTTCTCATTCGCACGGGGGTCTCGATTATCGCTTGATCTTTGAGCACCCTCTCGTCTATCGGGACCAGACGGAGCCGAACCGTGAACTATACGTCTCTCATCTGACCTTCTTTCTTCGAAAGATTTCTGTGATGATGGAGCTTTTTGAACACTTTGGGTGCTTGGTTCGTTGGTTTTCTGAACAGAAGTTTGATTTTGGACAGAGCTTATCTCCTCTCTTTTTTCCTCTATTTTTGGAGCTGGCGAATTTGGTAATGACGAAGAAGTCACCGCTGCAGATTTTGGCATAGGCTTATAAGCGGGCGTATCTTTTGACGGAATAAATTCTTTTTTGGCTCCTTCCTCGTGCCATTTTTTAATTGCCTCCTCGACTTCACCACGCGGAGTGGCAAAGGCTGCCCGCGAAGACTCGATGATGTCATGCTTAAAAGAAAACTGAGGCTTGGGAATCGGCGCTTGGGTGGCGGCAGAAAACGGTGCGGAAGAAACCCCGTCAATCATAAGCTTAAGGTAAATCTGATACGCACCAAGGTTTACCAAATCCTCAGCAGTAAAGACTGGTGCAAATTCTTTTTCGAGTACTTCCGCATCATACGCTCCCACACGAAATGTGATCATCGTTCCCACGTTTCCAAACACCGCTGCACGCACCTCCTCCGACATCTGCTCAATATACTGATGAGCAATAGTGAGGTTTAGTTTATATTTTCGAGCTTCAGATAAAATATCTGCAAACGATTCATTGGCAAATGACTGGAATTCATCCACATAGAGATAAAAGTTTGGGAGGTTTTTCATAGCAGATTCGGATGAGTCTGCGCGTGACATTGCTGACAAATAAATCTTTGTGATGAGCATACTTCCAAGCAGGTTTGCGTTCTGCTCACCCACTCTTCCCTTTGAGAGGTTCACAATAACAATCTTCCGGTCATCCATCACCTTACGAAGATCGAAGTTTGATTTTGGCTGACCGATAATATTTCTAACGAGTGGATTGGACACAAATTGTCCGACTTTGTTTTGAATAGCGGCACCCGCCTCCTGCATGTATCGCTCACCGTATTTTTCAAACTCATCCACCCAGAAGGATTTCACTGAAGGATCACTGACATTGGCCACCACCATCTTTCGATACGCTTTGTCTGAAAGCATACGATTTACTCCCACTAGCGTTGAATCAGGGTATTCCAACAGAGCCAGCAGAATATTATTTAAAATATATTCCATACGAGCGCTCCACGCATCTACCCAGATTTTCTTAAAGGCAGACATGAGCCCGTTGGCCACAAGATGCCGTTTGTCTACCCCAACATCTTCCATCACATTAAAAGAAATAGGATATTCAGTATCAAACGGTGCAAAGTAAATAACGTCTTTAATCCGCTCTTGCGGTACGTATTCAAGCAAGAGGTCGGCACTCTTTCCGTGCGGGTCGACAAACGCCATTCCTTCGCCGTTTTGAATATCTTGCACAGCCATATTTTCCAAAATGGTAGATTTTCCCATTCCGGTTTTTCCGATTACATAGACATGCCTTGTGCGGTCTTTTGCTTTAATACCAAAAGCGGCGCGCTTATTGCGCGAATCGGTTTCACCAAAATAGGTTACTTTTTCAGGGTTCATAGAACTTTTGTCTATTATACAACAAAAAAGATTCTGTTTGACAGAACATCGTAAACGAATAGGATAGTAACCAGAACTTCACCCTAAAAAGGAGTGCGTATGACAGAACCTAGAGTTGCAGCTGGTATTGTTGCCTTCTTGGTATGGCGACATCAGTTCTTACTTATCCTTCGGGATGATAAGCCCGACATCCTTTCACCCAACACGTGGTGCCCCGTTACAGGTGGCAGAGAAGACGACGAAACTCTGTGGGATGCAGCCTGTAGAGAATGCAAGGAAGAGATCGGTATTGTTCCTCACCACTTCACCCTTCTCGGCGTATCTGCTAAAGGAAATGGATTTTGTTTTGGACGACTTTCAGACGAAGAAAAAGATTCTGTAGTTTTGGGAGAAGGTCAGCGATACTCCTTTTATTCTTTTGATTCTTTAAGCTCAGTCGACATCAGCGGAGCAATGAAAGGATATCTCGAACGATATCGTTCTGTTTTCAAAAAAATGGCAGAAGGTGAACAACCTCCATTTGGCAGCGAGCTCGGTCTTGCCACATGGAATGGCTAAAAAGGTAAAGGGGAGTCTTAGAAGACTCCCCTTTTTTCATACGTGGAGTCATGGTACGCTTTAACTCATGCAAGCAGTAATCCTATGTGCAGGAAAAGGAATTCGAATGAAAGATTTGACCAAAGAGCTTCCTAAGCCCCTTTTGGAAGTGAATAGCAAAAGCCTTCTTCTCCACAAGATGGAATCTTTACCTCAATCTATTAGTGAAATTATTTTGATAATAGGATATAAAGGTGAGAAAATCATAAAAACTTTTGGAAATTCTTTTAACGAAATCCCCATTACATACATAGAGGACAAAACCCTTACTGGCACCGCCCATGCCTTATGGAGTGCCAAAGAAATATTGCGAGGAAGGTTTCTCGTCATGATGGGAGATGATCTCTATGCAAAAAAAGATCTTGAAGCTTGCTCGAAGTTTGATTTTTCAATAGTCTGCAAAAGAGCGGCACCAGATGAAACCGGGAGTCGAATCACTAAAACAAGCGATGGAAGATTAAAAAATTTTGTAACGCAGGAATCATACACGCAATCACACACCGATGCTGGACTTATTTTTACAGGACTCTATAGCTTAACGGCTGATATATTCAATCATAAACCTGTGAAAATGAGAACGAGAGACGAGTGGGGTTTACCCCAAACACTCCTAGTCGCAAGCAGAGAGCACCCAGTCACCATCATTGAAACAAATGACTGGATATCAATTACTGACCCGAAAGACCTTGTTATTGCCGAGAACGTAAGACTTTTGTAACACAAAAAGTGAAACGAAAGATGTGTTTTTACTCTTTTCTTTTGTAGACAATACCGCTCTATTTAAGAATTATAACGAGGTGTCGATAACTGGTGGACGAGGGGTCGAATTTTGAGTAAACGGGTTTTGTGCACCAACACCACCAGCACCATCTACAAACATGGGCGCAATATCGGTTTTTCTTCGTCTGCGTCCCTTAGGAATGGATGATCTGCGCTTTATTGCAACAGAAAAAGAAAGTCCGATAAGGATAATTCCGAATACAATATTGATAAAATTCTCCCAATTTGATGGAAAGCCTAGAAACAACGGCATAAGAAACAATATAAAACCAATAAAGAAGATAGTATTATTTTTAGACATATGTGATTACTATTATACTTAGAATATTACAGAGGTAAAATGGTGCCTTTTTTAAAAAACTTCCTAGAGAGAATGGTCCCCATACACACCGCAAGAGCTCCATGCAAGCGGTAGAAAATGGCATTTAAAAATTATTTCCGTATATGCCCTCTAGGAGCTCGGTATCTTTATTGCTTTTTTTCAAAAGATCAATATTTTTTTCTTTAATAGCTTTGAACACGGCTGCTCCTTTTTCATCTCCTACTTCTAGTGCGTAATATTGCAGAAGCGCTTCAAAATCCTTAATGAAACAATGCCCTCCAGCACCACGGCCACTTTGGTGAACTGGATTCAAGTGACTTTTCCCAATGCGAGGATCGTTAGAAAACACCTCGGATACAACCCCCCAATCCGCCCCAATCTTTTCTGCGAGATCAAATGCCATATTAACAAAAATAACTTTCGTCGTCAGAAAAGCGTTTCCGAGATATTTTATAAGTTCTGCTTCTCTTGAAGTACATACTTTTTCATACGGAGCTTGAGGCAAAAGGCTCAGAAGCCACTGCGCCTTTTCTTCATACTGAGAATTGGTCACGGGCATTCCTATGATGTTTCTCTCAGGATTTCGAGCGTCTACTGCAGCGGTAACTTCGCGAAGAAACTCTGGTGAGTGAAATATAAATAAATCGGGAAAGCTTGCTTGCAGTTTTTCAGTCGTTCCAGGGAGAAGTGTTGATTTAATAACAACAGATGCGTGCTTACCCACGAATGGAAGTACTTTTGCTAGATTTGAATCATCAAATCCATCAACCGTTGTTGGAGTAGGTACTGCGATAAATACAACGTCACAGGTTGCAATCGCTTCCTTATTTTCATTATAGGGCGTTTCGAGCGCGTACCTGATGACAGTAAAGCCTCTCTCCTCAAATTCATCGGCGTAGTTCTTACCAATGAAGCCTTGGCCAATGAAGCCGATGAGAGGTTTTTCTGGTGACATGAAAAGATATTAATAGTTATTTTCTGAAGAAATTTAAAATATTTCATCAGACTTGTTAGGTGCTTTTAGATGATTTAATAGCGTGCTTAGTGGCGTACCAGGATTCAACCATTACTTGGTCGGTCCCCTGTTTAGAAATTTTCTTCGTTTTTAAACTTAAAAATTTGCTCAAACAAGCTTCGAATCCTAGACGGAAGTCTACCCAGACTTCCTATTCCACAATACATATTATCTTTAAGTGATTTAATAGCGTGCTTAGTGGGCGTACCAGGATTTTCGATCCTTACAGGATCAGTACACCTTTTGGCTAAAATTTTCTTAAAATCAATTTTAGACACAAAAGGTTTTCGAATCCTGGGCAGAAGTCTACCCAGACTTCCTAACCCACAATACATATTATCTTTAAGTGATTTAATAGCGTGCTTAGTGGGCGTACCAGGATTCGAACCTGGGACCCCACGAGTATCAGTCGAGTGCTCTAGCCAACTGAGCTATACGCCCACTAAACAAACTATCCTTATTAAATCATCTAAAAGTACCCAAAATCAGCATTTCTTCTGCCTCAAACCGAGACTGAGAATATAGCAAAAAATAATGGAAAGAGAAAGGGGTCGCCAACTAAATAGTTGGCGACCCCAAGACTAACCCCGATTCGCTTCGCTCGTCTTCGCTTACTTAACCATCACCTGCAACAGCAACCTAGCTGGAGCGCCGAAAAGACTATCGATTCCAGTAAGATGGTTCGTCATGCTGTTTCCAGCCATGATTCCTACGACGAGGGTGATGTTCCAAAAGAAATAAATCAGGAACACAGCCC
>Ga0105044_10014228_pt1 | contig 10764 bp, 6 predicted proteins | sample MAT01_FD_78092 | JGI IMG/M metagenome (GOLD analysis project Ga0105044, IMG submission 78092) | Freshwater microbial communities from Lake Fryxell liftoff mats and glacier meltwater in Antarctica - MAT-01 | ecosystem: Environmental > Aquatic > Freshwater > Ice > Liftoff microbial mat | place... | reverse complement strand
TATTCATGTTGTATTGCTATTCCTGCCCCGCCCATCATTGGATTCTTTTTATCCCATATAACCGTGCCTTGATAATCAAATCCTTGAATTCTGAGCAGTGTATATAAATGATCATATTCATTTTCGTCAACATGTGTCAAAAAACTACCGTCATTGCCCATGAACATTCGAGCGATGTTTATTCGGTTTTCCATCATAGTAAGCCAACTTGAATGTTGGTAAGCATTTGTGTACATAAAACCGCTTGTGTCTGTGTTGTAAGGCGGGTCAATATGCACGCACTTTACCCGTTCTCGAAATTTTGGCAAAAGCGTATTGAGTGCCTGATAATTCTCGCTGTGAATTAGCCAGCCATCTAAAGCAGCATCGAGGTCATCGAACAATGCCAGAATATCGAGTTCAAGGTCTTTGAAATATTTCGTGTCCAGCGGCAAATATTGGTATTGCGGGTTGGCGGGCTCTTTGAGCAGGTTCTTTTCCAACACCAGTTCGAGCTTGAATTTCTTGTCCACCATGCCGAGTTCAATCCATTCGGCAATCTGGTCTTTCATGCCCTTGTGCTTGGCGAGTCTTTTCCACATTGTCCCCGTAGGGGAGACCTCCGAGGTTTTGGAAACCTCGGAGGTCTTTGCGCCGAGGATCTTATCCAATGTGATGATGTAATTGCTGTTCAACACAAACTTGGGCTTATTCCAGACCTTCACCAATTCATCTTCAAACTGCGCGATGAAATCAATAATCTTATAGGCAATGCCCTTGATGGCTTGTAATTGTTGTAAGCGTATCTCATTGAAGGCGCTCTCACCTTTGAAGACATATTGATACATCCACAGGTCAAATTGCTCCTGCAAAAAGGCTTTGGCATCCTTATTGATGAAATAATCTACTTCGGATTGTTTTTGGAACACGGCAAAGGCTTTGTTGAGGGTTTCTTCTTCAAGAGTCATGCCTTTGGCTTTTACTGCACTGATAATTTCATCCGTTTTCGTTTTGCGTCCCCGCTCAGAGTAACTAACCGTCACAGTGATTTTGCCGTCTCTGAAAGACTTGAAGGCATACGTCAACTCACGTTTCTCATTCGAGCGTTTAAGTTCCATACCTGAAACGTCAAAGAAGAATTTCTCCCCATCCATTTCAATTTCCATGCTGTTGAACAATCTGTCAGTCTTCACGTAATACAGCATGTGCGTCTTCCAGAACAACATCACATCGCGGTCATCGGTATAAACCTTCTCGTAAATATTGTGGTGCTGCGCCGTGTTGCGAAAATAAATGCTTCCACTTTCGCTGAAATAATGCTGGAAGAAATCGTGCAGTTTATCGAACAACTCTTCGCGGAAACCTTTCTCGAAAGGCTTGCAAGCCGAGTCAATATCTTTCATCAAAACAGGAAAGACACCTTTTTCAAAGTAGTTGGCTTTGATCTTCATCAGGTTGATATAGCCTGAGTCGCCTTCCACTTTTGCGCCGATAAAGATGGATTTTAGTGCGTCGAGAAATTGTTGTTCGTAGGACATAGAGTTCCTTTTCAGGTTAAATGCAAACAGCGCGAACAAAAAATGTCCGCGCAAAATTTGAAACGGGTTGTTGTAAAAAAATTAAATGGGGAGGGGACGTTAAAAGAAAGAACTGGGCTATATAGAGGATAGTCCGCGATTGTTACTGACGGGGAAGTGTGAAAATTATTGTTCATATCCACAATGGCGCAAGTATATCATCCAGACCGAATGATACGCGCCAATCGACTGGACTTACCGATGTGTTCGTAGTATGCAATAGGTGGCAGTCACTTTTACTTCTTATAGCATCTACAACAAGACCTGACAGGATTTATCTCATTTCAATAATGGTATAATCCGCATCATGAAACAAACCTTCAATAACAATCAAGCCGCTGCCGCATTAGCTGCCAGCGCAGCCCAAGCCTTTGGGACTGCTCTCTATGAACCTGTGACAGCGTGAGACTGAACTTTATCCTTCAAGTCCCGAATCCAAAACAGGTTCGGGACTTTTTTTTATTACCGTCATTGCGAGGAGGGCTGGTGGTCGAGTAGAGCGAGCGCTTTTTTCGCTCGTACACTTGCACCGTACGCAAGTGCAGGTGTCGAGACCCAGCCCGACGAAGCAATCCCCAAATTTATTGTGCGAGATTGCTTCGGGCAAATACAAGATCGCCCTCGCAATGACGGAGAAGTTGTCTTGGTATAATTCGCCAGTCATTTCATTTTCTCGGAGCACCCATGAGCAAAAAACTAACAGGCAACCAGATCCGCCAGGATTTTATAGATTTCTTCGTCGAGCATGGACATACCGCCGTGCCGTCCATGTCGCTTGTGCCGGGCGGGGATGGCACACTTCTTTTCACCAACTCGGGCATGGTGCAGTTCAAGGATGTCTTTGTCGGCACCGATACACGTCCCTACAAACGCGCCGTCGACTCGCAGAAGTGTTTGCGCGTGGCTGGCAAACATAACGACCTCGAAGACGTGGGCCGCGACGACACGCATCACACGTTTTTTGAAATGCTCGGCAACTGGTCATTTGGCGATTACTACAAGAAGGAGGCCATTGCGTGGTCGTGGCAGTTGCTCACCGATGTGTGGGGTTTGCCAAAAGATAAACTCTACGCCACTTGTTTTGAAGATGACATGGGTGATATCCCACGCGACGATGAAGCCGCCGATATTTGGAAACAGCAACAAGGTTTCAACCCTGAGCATGTTCTGTTCTTCGGACGCAAGGAAAATCTCTGGCAAATGGCAGAGTTCGGGCCGTGCGGACCGTGTTCTGAAATCCACCTTGACCTCGGCGAAGAGCGCGACAACTTGCGTGGCACAGACCACGTCTGCGGCGTGAACGGCGAATGCACGCGCTACCTCGAACTGTGGAACAACGTTTTCATCCAATACAATCTTTTTGAAGACGGCCGCCTCGAACCATTGCCCGCCAAACACGTTGACACCGGCATGGGCTTCGAGCGTATCGTCTCCGTTTTGCAGGGCGTCGACTCCAATTACAAAACCGATCTCTTCACTGGCTCGCTCGAAGTTTTACGCAGCCTCACGGGTCACAGCGAAAAAGAAATGGACGCGAACTTCACGCCCTACCGCGTCATCTGCGACCATGCGCGTTCTGCCGCCTTCCTCATCGCCGATGGCGTTGTGCCTGGCAACGGTGGCCGCAACTATGTCACGCGCATGATCATCCGCCGCGCCGCGCGCTTTGGAACCAAGATCGGACTCAATCAACCGTTCCTCGCGAAGGTTGCTGAATCTGTGATTGATTACTACGGCGATTTTTATCCCGAACTACAAAAGAATAAGGCGACCATTTTAGATAATCTGACTCGAGAGGAAGTCCGCTTCGCACGGACCGTTGAAGCTGGTACTGCTCACTTGCAGAATCTACTCTCTGATCTCCTCGCTGAGCGGAGCGACCCGATAGGGGAGCGCAGTCGAAGCGCAATGTTAGACGGTCACAAAGCCTTCGATTTGTACGCCACTTATGGTTTACCTTTTGAAATCTCCCGCGATATTGCCCGCGAACAAGGCCTCGATATTGACGAGGCGGGCTTTACCGAAGCGAAGAACGAACACAGTAAAGCCTCTGGCGGCGGCAAAGCCATGGGCAAACTCGGCGGCGAAGATTCGGAATTCTTCGCGAATATCTTGAAAGATTTACAGTCTGGTAGGGGCGGGGTCACCCCGCTCCTAGGCAAAGATGGTGTTGAGTATGATCCATACAACAGTCCCAAAGTGGAAGGCGAAGTGTTGGCGTTGGTCGTCAACGGCGAATCAGTTTCCTCCGCTTCTCTCGATGATGTAGTCGAAGTCATTCTGCCAAAGACTGGTTTCTACATAGAGTCTGGTGGTCAGGTCAATGATGAAGGTTACATCCGTTCGAGTTCTATCGGCAGTTCAACTGCCGATAGAACCGGCGGACAACAAGGACAATCATGGGAGATTGAAATAACAGGCGTTCGTCGTGCCGCGGCAGGAGTCATTACCCACATCGGACAGGTGATCTCTGGTCAACCCAAAGTAGGTGACAAGGTTATCGCCGAGGTGGACATTGTCCGCCGTCACAACATCATGCGCAATCACACCGCTACACACTTACTGCACAAGGCTTTGCATGAAGTCCTTGGTGACCATGCCCGCCAGGCAGGTTCCCTCGTCGCGCCCACACATCTGCGCTTCGACTTCACCCAACCCGATGCAATGACCCCCGAACAAATTGAACGCGTCGAGAAGATGGTCAACGAAGCGATAGCGGCAGATATGCCTGTTCATAAAGAAACCAAGTCACAGGATGAAGCCAAAAAAGAAGGCGCGATGGCTTTGTTTGGTGAGAAATATGGTGAGATCGTGAGAACGATTTCCATTCTGGAGTCGGACAGCTCACTGTCTGAAAATACGCAGCAGCAAGCTGCTGCACTCCAGAGTAAATATTCTTATGAACTCTGCGGCGGCACACACATTGACCGTACCTCGGATATCGGCGCTTTCCTCATTGTGAGCGAAGGTTCGGCGGCGGCAGGCATTCGCCGCATTGAAGCGGTCACAGGCCGTGGCGCGTATGAGCTCATTAACAAGCGCTTCAAGACTCTCAAGCAGACTGCGGGTGGGTTGAAGTCTTCGGTTGAAGAAGTTCCGGCCAAAGTGGAAGCGTTACAAGATGAAGTGTCTGAACTCAAGAAAGAGCTTGCCAATCTCCGCGCACAACAAGCTCTTTCAACCTTCAACCTGCACCTTGCCAACATTCAAACTGTCAAAGATGTGAATGTGCTTGCGTTGGAAATTCCCGATTCAAACGTGGACACTCTGCGAATGTTAGCCGATAAGTTCCGCGAGAAATATCCCAAGGCAGGGGCGGCTGTCCTCGTAACAGGGGCAACTGTCATCGCGGTGGTGACCGAGGATCTCGTCAAGCGCGGACTCAAAGCTGGCGACCTCATCACAGGCATCGGCGGCAAAGGCGGCGGACGTCCCAACCTGGCACAGGGCAGTTTGCCCGCTTCAGGTGGCGATGTCAAAGACGCGCTGGGTAAGGTTGAAAAAACAGTCGAAGAGAAATTGACGTAAATAAAAAAGTCGGAGCACTGCTCCGACTTTTTTATTTTAACCCATGCTGAAATTATCCCAGGAATACAAAAGCCGTGATGATCAAAAGTTGTGCCATTGGATAATAACTTGCTTTGTCGAATAACGCCGCAGCCTGCCGCCCTTCCTGGAGTCGATACAGTTGAAAGCCCGGATTCAAGAGTAGAAAATATCCCGCGGCTGCGCTGGCCAGCAGATAAGGCCATCCCAGAGTCATTGGTGAAACCCGTGGAAGGAACATGCTAATCAACACTGTAAGGCCGAGAGCAAGGAGGACGATCAACCCTGCTTTTTGTGGACCAAAATGGATGGGAATTGTTTTTGCGTGGACGCGTTTATCTTCAACGGTATCGTTCCAGTCTGCGGGAACGTTTTGTCCTCCAATTTCCCAAACAAATACCCAGGCGAGAATCAGCAGCAGCAAATAGGGTGAGGGGGCTGAGTCCACAACAAAAACAGCCGCAATCGGGCCGCTTGATTTAACAAGCCCGCTGACGAAAGTTCTCAAGTAGGTGATTTTTAACAACAGACAGTAAACCACTTCCAGGACAGTGGCGGCAACCAGGATAATGACAATTGACGGGTTGAGCAAATAGGAGCCGATCAGCGCCAATGCAAACCAACCGGCAAACCACAGCCAGCCGCTTCGGTAGCTGAGTATATTTTGCGCGAGCGGATAACGCATGTCGGATGCTTCCACAGAATAGCCGGCATTGATGCCGCCCGCAAATTTTTCCTGATCGACTGCAATGCCCACCAGATCGTTGAGCGCGTAAGTGGCTGTATATGCGGCGAAGGCTGTAAATATGGAAAGCAGGATCACCTGCCATTGGGGGAAATTGCCCAGCCATAGAATGGCGCAAAAGCCTGGCATCGCCAAATCCAAAACTCCGTGAGTCGTTCTGGAGAGTGCAAAAAATCGTTTCATTGCCTTACCTCACTATGGGGATTATTTCTTCTTTGTGAAATGCGCCATGTAATTTACATCCTCCACCCCCGCGGTCACTTTGAATTTACGGGTAAAGGGATTGTATATCAAGCTGGAAAGCCTGGAAAATTCCAGGCCGGTTTGATTTGCCCAATCTTTTAATTCCTGAGGGCGTATCAATTTGCTGTATGTGTGAGTTCCCCTTGGCAGTAAACGCAGGATATATTCACCGCCTATGATCGCAAAGAGAAAGGCTTTTGGTGTGCGGTTGATCGTCGAAAAAAAGATATGTCCGCCCGGTTTCAAGGCTTGCGCACATGCCTCTATAACTTTTAGCGGTTCGGGCACATGCTCCAGCATTTCCATGCAGGTGACTGCGTCAAAAGTGCCCGCCTGTTTTTGAGCGATTTGTTCGGCGCTTTCGTAGCGATAATCAATTTTCAATCCCTGTTCACTGGCATGATGTTTGGCGGCTTCGATGGAGTCGTTGGACAGGTCAATGCCTGTTACTTCTGCACCAGCTTTGGCAAGCGCTTCAGATAGAATGCCGCCGCCGCAGCCCACATCCAGTATTTTCGGATGCGGCGTTGTCAACTTTTCCATGATGAAGCGCGTGCGCAGCGGATTGATGACATGCAGGGTGCCCATTTCTCCGTCAAGCTCCCACCAGATCTGGGAAACCTTGTCGAACTTCTCAATTTCCTTGTTATCTACATTTTTTTCAGGCGTGGTCATAATTGATAATTATCCAATCTTCCAGTATTTTTACAGCGGATTCAATTTCTTTCATGTTTATATCATTCACAAAGACACAGCTTCCGATGCCGTGCGGTAATGGTACTCGCTGCAATCCGTCGCGGTGATAGGTGCGTTCTTCCAAAGACTGCCAGAGTTGAGAGGGGTCCAGGATGTCTGTATCCAGCGAAATGCCCAGTCGGGCAGTTAATTGAAATATCCTGTTTGTGTCTTCCTCGGAGAGTAGCTGTCGTGCTCTGGCGATCAACGCTGAAACGATCATATCAAGTAAAACCGCTTCGCCATGAAGCAGGTCAGTTTGATTGCGGGTTTCCAGCCCGTAGCTGAAGGTATGTCCAAAATCCACTCTGCGCATCAGATCATCTTCGAACAAATTCGGCTGCAATTCTTCCAGCATTCCGTGAATGGCTGAGTCGAGAATAAGGTCGCCTTCGTCATTCTGGAATTGCGCTTCAATGCTTTGCGTGCCATGCATTTCCAGTAAATGAAATAACCCCGCGTCTTTGATGACGGCTAGTTTGATGATTTCGCAAACGCCGTTCAATAGGTGCCGCCTAGGCAGGGTTTTGAGAAAGGTTTTGTCGAGAAAGACTTTTTGGGGCGGGGCGAATGTGCCCAGCCTGTTCTTGTTCCCGTTGAAATTAATACCGTTCTTGATCCCGATCGAAGCGTCAACATAGCCCATTAAAGTTGTAGGCACCTTGATATGCGGCAGGCCGCGGCGGTAAGTGCTGGCGACAAAAGCGGCTACGTCCGTTAAAACGCCTCCGCCAATCGCAATGATCGGTTCGTTCCTTCTGTTGATGGGAAAGGAATCCAACTCCCGTACAATATGCAGGTAGTTTTCGAGGGTTTTGTTTTCCTCGCCGCTGGGAATGGAGACGATCTTTGCCTCGATCTGGTGATGCGAAAAATAATTCCGTATTTCATTGGCGTAGAGTCTTTCGATATTCCGATCCACGACTACAAATCTGCGTGCCTTTTCCGTTTTTCCCACAGATAACAGAGAAGGGTTTTGCGGATCAAGAACGCTGGGCGAAGTTACAACTTCGTACTCAACGGCATGTTGATATGTAACACGCCGCCTGGATATATTGTCTGTCATGTTACCTGCCGCCAGTTGGGTTTCGCGTCCAACACCCTCCTGGCAATATTCTGGGCGAATTCCAGGCTGTGATTCTTATAATTTCCGCATTGTTGAATGTTGGCATAGGGTACTTCGCTGGCAACCAAAATGTCGTTCAAAATGCTTTCGTATGTATTGCGAATATTCCCCGCACTGCCTTCATTGTATAGAACAAGATAAAAGCCTGTCTGGCATCCCATGAGTCCCACGGAAAGAAAATTGCTGGGCATGTATTTTTGAAAGCCCGCCAGCAGGAAATGCTCGAAGGAATGCATTTCCGTCGTGGACAAAAATTTTGTATTTGGCTGGTTAATGCGCAGGTCAACGCAATAGACGACATCACCCTTTGGACCCTCAGTGAAAGAGCGCAGCTTCACATGCGGCGCTTTCAATAATCTGTGGTCAAGTTCCCCGACTGTACCGGCTTCCCAGCCTAGCTGTTTAACATCTACCATGAATAAGTCTCTCCTCTGTATGAATGGATGGATTTACAATTTATGCACAGACCATCCGCTGCGCCGATTAGGTTTAAGGAAACTTCAGTATTCCCGGTGATTCTGCCATCCCTACACAAATTGTGATAAATGCTTGAAGCTGTCTTTCAGCGCTTTTTCCCAGGATTGAACATGGTGGTACAACTCGACAGACGCATATCCGGAAAAGCCATTGTCCGTTAAAGCCTTGAAACTGGCGGCAAAATCGAGCGTTCCCTCGCCCGGAATTTCATGAAAATGAACAACTCCTGTTAACGTGTTAGCGACCATTTTGTCAACCAGCAATTGGCCATCCGCGTTTTTCGTGCTTCTCAAATAGATCAGGATCGGTCTTGCTCGTTCAAGTACGTCGTAGCTCAGCCCGGGCACTGAAATCAGATAAGTGAAAATTTCATCATCGAAGGGAGTTGAACCTGCGAACAGTTTGTTATAGTCCACATAGACTGGGGCCTGTGAGATGTTCGCAGAATTCAGGATGGTTTCGATGCGCTTTTCCTGACCCCTGCCAGGTTTTTCCTCGCAAAAATATATTGGATGGTTTCTGTCCACTAGTAAATATTCTGCGTATTCAGGGAAGTACACCAGGTAACTTGCAAAATCCATGTCGAACTGCATATTTTCCGAAGCCTTCAAAATTTTCAGGTTATACCCTTCTCTAGCATCGGAAATATGCATGTAGCGTGTATAAGGAGCCGCTTGACCCAGTGCGGAGACGTAATCCTTCTCCGAGCAATACATGTGACAGATGTCCACATGTAATTGGAACTTGGGCGAGCTGACCTCATTGATAAGGCTCAAGCCCTGCTCCACTGTTTCGATGAACATGCCCGGCTCCGGCTCGATCAACAGGGTAATATCTTCGTCATCCCTAACAGCCCGCAAACACTCATGGATGCTATCCACAAGAAGCTCACGCGGGTTGACGGATGGGTTGGTTACGTGTTCGTCGCGGATAAAGCCGCTTCCAAATGTGACCAGCGAAACGCCCAGCTTGCGGGCAACGTCAATTCCCCGCCTGACGAGGTCAATGCGGCGTTTTCTGCCCGCCAAATCAGGGCTCATCAGGGAAGGTTCGTGCGGTCTGGATGGAGTGAAAAAATGGGATGCGGTTGCTACACAAGCGGGTTGTACCCCAACGGTCTCAAATCTCTTTTTAATGGTTGCGAGGTATTCATCGGTGATATTAAACGGATTGAACTGGTCGCGATGAAATGAAAGTTCGATGCCCGCATACCCCGCTTTGTCTACAACTTCGATTGAATCTAAAAAATCCAGATCCGTTAAGCCAAACGTGCTGTAACTTAGTTTTATCATTGTTACTGCTCCCAAAAAACCAACTTGCGTTGCCGTCGCAAGGTCTTTCAAGGTCGCGGTTTGTTTTGCGTCTTTGCTTGCCCGGCAACTTGCGATTTTACCATGCGGTTATTGTAAATCAGTTTTGTCGGTGATGGAGTGAGAGGCGGGCTCCCTCTTCAGCAGGGTGAGGGTCTTTGGCGGACGGCAAAACCAGAACGGAAAAACTCATCTACAAGCTTTTAGTGCACACTCTTCAGCATACGTTGTTCCCAGAGAAATGCTTTCGTTTATAATCATCTTCATTATGACCAAGCAAAAAGTGGTTGTCGCCATGTCTGGCGGTGTGGACTCCTCGGTAGCCGCGGCCCTGCTCAAACAGCAGGGCTATGATGTTACCGGCATGATGCTGCGCCTGTGGTCTGAGCCTGGCAAGGAAGAATCCAACCGCTGCTGTACGCCTGATGCGATGGCTCAGGCGCGGCGCGTGGCGGCGAAACTTGATATTCCATTTTACGTGGTCGACGCAAAAGACGTTTTCAAAGAAACAGTTGTGCAATATTTTCTGGATGGATATGCTCGCGGAGAAACACCGAATCCATGCCTGATCTGCAACCGTCAGATCCGCTGGACGTTTTTGCTTGACCACGCGCTCGCGCTCGGCGCGGAATATATGGCGACTGGTCATTATGTGCGAAGACAAGTTGCAGACGATGGCCGCGTGGAATTGCTTCGCGCTGTGGATCATTCCAAAGATCAATCCTACGTTTTGCATGTTCTGACTCAGGATAAATTAAGGCACGCGCTTTTTCCAGTTGGTAATTATCCCAAGCCTGAGATCCGCGCGATTGCTGAGTCGTTTGGTCTGTCCACGGCTTCGCGAAAAGATTCTCAAGACCTGTGTTTTCTTGCTGGTGACGATTACCGTAATTTCCTTCAGCGCAACCTGCCTGAAATATTGAAGCCTGGCGAAATCGTAACGACTGACGGCAGGAAGGTTGGTCAGCACAATGGACTGGCGAACTACACGATCGGTCAGCGCAAAGGATTGAATGTCGCATCACC
>Ga0105044_10014224_pt1 | contig 10765 bp, 8 predicted proteins | sample MAT01_FD_78092 | JGI IMG/M metagenome (GOLD analysis project Ga0105044, IMG submission 78092) | Freshwater microbial communities from Lake Fryxell liftoff mats and glacier meltwater in Antarctica - MAT-01 | ecosystem: Environmental > Aquatic > Freshwater > Ice > Liftoff microbial mat | place... | reverse complement strand
GCCAACACATTTAATGCACAAATATCACCGCGCACTTCATTTGTCGATGGACCGCTTTGTGCTCGGATGGCCATTGCTGCGAGGAACGGGTGTGCAAAGGGATTGACTCCGCATCATTCAGAACGGTCGTTGCTGGACAAAACTCGATCTCCATCAACATCATACGCATTCCGATCATTGCAGAATCACAAACAGTGCGGAGTTCAATTTCCATGTCATGGCCCGATTCGCATCACGAGCTGATGCAGGTTGTGGAGCGTCAGAAGGCGAGTTCCGGGATTCTGTGCAGTCCGTACTTTGCGACACTGCAGAATTCTGAAATGTCGAGATCCACGTTTGAGAGCACTCAGCAACAGTTCTATTTCGCCGTGCGTTTCTTTTCACGCGCCATGGCGGCACTGGCAGCTCGAATTCCAGATTCGACGACTCGCCTGCCGCTGATTCACAATCTGGCCGAAGAACATGGGCTGGCCGAAGAACACGGGTTGGCCGATGAGGAGGAGGGTGCCGGAGACGGAGGCATCCGAGCGCAGGATTCGGCGGGACATCATCATCCGTTTCATCCGGCATTGGCTCATGATCACACGTTCCTGGCGTTCCTCGAACGTCTGGGGGTTGCGAGTCCCGTGACTGGACAGGAACCCATTGGGCGACTTGCCGTCCGTGCCTTCAATCTGGCTCTCTGGGCGGCATGCGCGATTGAGCATCCTTCAACCGCGTTCGCCTGCCTGGGTGCGATTGAGTATTCTTTTGCAGACATTTCCGCTTTGATCGGCAACTGCATCGTTGATCGCGGATGGATGAGGCGTGACATGCTGGTTCATTACAAGCTGCACGCCGAAATCGACAAACGGCATGCGGGTGATTTCTTCAGTGTCGTCGTGAACGACTGGGCCGATGAGGCCGTCGGCCGCCATCACGTTGAATCGGGACTTTCGCTCGGATTTTACCTGTTCAAGCGGCTCTACGACGATCTGCTCGCGGAGGCGACAGATGATGAGTGAGCCCAACAGTAAACCGACAACACTGCCGCCCGATTTGATCCTGACCCTGCATCATGTGGATCACTGGCGGCATATTGTCAGGTTGATTGCTTTCGCGGCGATCTACGTCACCTCCGCCGGGATCGCTGTGCAGTTGTCGGAGAGCATCGATCACGCGCTGCAGTGGCTGTTGCTGATTCCTTTCTATCTGCTGGCCGCAGCTTCGCTTCATGGAATCAGTCTCTTTACACATGAAGCCGTTCACGGAACGCTGTGTCAGTATCGTCTGCTGAACGATATCTACGGAGCTATCTGCGCGTTTCCTGTGCTGCAAACGTGTCGAGCATATCGGGTGCTTCACCTGAAACATCATTCTCATCTGGGCGATGCAGGAGATCCCGATCATTACGACAACTATACGCGATGGACATGGATGGTGTTCATCATGAACTGGCTGCGGTTGCTGATCGGCTATCCGGTTTATATCACCGCAATTCCGATCCTTGGCTTTCGGCAGGGCAACAGACAGGATCGAATCTGGATCATCACGGAGGTCGTCGCGTTACTGGGTTTGATTGTCCTGATCGTGATGTCCGGCGTATCGACCGCATGGATCATTCACGGCTGGCTGATTCCGATGCTGATGATCAATACGATGGTGAACATTCGCGGCATGAGTCAGCATACTCTGCTGGAACACGCTTCCGATCCGATTCAGGGGACTCGAACCATTCTGACCATTCCGCTCGTTCGCTTCTTTATGTGCAACGAAAACTATCATCTGGAACATCATCTGTATCCGGGAATTCCGTGGCACAGCCTGCCGCAGGTGCATCGGACGCTCAACGCTTCGCTGACCGCCGCCGGAGCCCCGTACATTCGGTCCTATGCGGCATTTGTGCGTGAGTTCCTGATTCACAGTATCAAACGCAGTCCGCTTGGCAGAAAAGCTGAATCCGAGGCAAAATGAACCGTCACCTGCCGACGCTTCCCGAATGTGTCTTTCTGTGTGTCGGATTCGTTGTCACTCTGGCATTGCTGGCCAAAGCCGTGATGCTGGCGAGCGTTGCCGTGATCTGCGTTGCGGCCGCTGTGATGATCTGGCTGGCCGGATACTGGTTCGCCGTGCGTCGCACAGAACCGAACGGTGTCGCAAGAATGATCGCGAACTCTGTGACAGTGTGGCTCCTCTACAGCGGTTCGGGAAGAATCATTAATGCGCTTCAGCGGCCCGATTGCGGCGAATTACTGCTGTCATGGGATCGACAATTGTTTGGAGAAAGTCCAGCTGTCTCCCTGCAATCAATGGCATCACCATGGATGAACGAAATCCTCAGCGCCGGCTATCTGACTTATCATGTGTACCTGCTGTGGTTCCTGCTGCACACGATCTGGTTGCCCCCGAACGAACGGGTATGCTTCACTCGTCCGCTGTTTATCGCGTTCGGACTGGGATTTTCGCTGTACTTTCTGATGCCGGCAGCCGGAATCTGCGTGTCCTTTCCGGAACTCTTCCTTCTTCCCATTGACGGATTCTGGATCACGTCGTTCGTTGATGCATTGGTCGCAAACATGGCCGCACCTTACGATTCGTTCCCAAGCATGCATGTGTTTGTGACCGGCGTGATGCTGTCCTGTGATTTTATGCATCAACGCCGACGATTCCGGATCATGCTGATTCCGTCGCTCGTGATGTTGGTATCAACGGTCCTGTTACGAATGCACTTTACCGTGGACCTGATCGTCAGTGCGGTTTTGTTGATCCCGTTTGTCTGGTTCTTTGTGGACAGGAACCCGCAGTGAACACACCGAGCGATACCCCGGACGTCTGGGCCAGGCAGGCATCTCGCCTGCCGCTGGCGTTTGCCCAGGTTCGCGAAGACCCTCGGCTGGACCTGGAGATCATTTCGCAACTACCCGATCACCCGGTCATTGTCATGATTGCATCAGGCGGTGAGACGGCGATTCAGGTGGCCCGACAATTGCCAGCACAGCTGCATCTGGTGGACATGAACCCCGCTCAACTGGCAATCACGCGATTGAAATGGAGTCTGGCCGAAACATGCTCGGTGGCAGAATCGCGTTCGCTGCTCGGTCACGATCCGATGGATCCGTGCGACCGAGGTGTGCGATTGGCACAACATATGGAACAACTAAACCTTCCATCGGACACATTCGGACCTCCTGAGCAGGTTGCCGTTTGGGGGCCGGATTTCAGTGGCCGATACGAACGCGCATTTGCCGAGCTGCAGCGGGAACTGGCACCAATTGCGGCGGAGATTCAGCGAGTTCTGGAATCTTCCCACGAGTCCCCTGGAGCCACGGCATTTTTCGAACCAGACACCGAGTCCGGACGGGTCTTTGATGCAACTTTTGACCGAGTCATGTCTCTGAAAAATCTTGTTTGTCTGTTCGGAAAGGATGCGACTCAGAATCCCCGCCAGTCGTTTGCCGCTCACTTTGCCTGGCGAACCCGCTTGAGTCTGTCACGACCGGATCGGACTCAAAACCCGTTTCTGTGGCAATTGCTGGTTGGTCGGTTTCCCTCGACGGCGGCCTATGATTGGTTGCTTCCGTCTTCAAAGAATCAGCCGTTTCAAACACTCAATCCGCGGCTACATTCCGGTCGCATGGTCGATGTCCTGCAAACGTTGGCCCCTGCGTCGGTGGATCTGGTTCATTTGTCGAATATCCTCGACTGGCTCAGCCCGGATCAGGCCACCGAAACTCTGCACTGCGCGCATCGCGTGCTGAAGCCGGGCGGCCGCCTGATTCTAAGGCAACTGAATTCGACGCTCGGGATCCCCGACCTGGACTCTCAGCTGACCTGGGATTTGTCGCTGGGGAATCGCATGGCCGAACAGGACCGAAGCTTCTTTTACCCGGCGATCTTCGTGGGAGTACGCGAATGATTGTGCGTTCGTTGACGCATCCGATCTGCCGATCCACGCTGGATGAACTGGCACAGTTCGAGCAACAATTTCAATATCCGCTGGGGCCGGATAATCATTTTTCCATCTCCCACGGTTCCGAGTATCTGCCATTCTTTGCCGCGATGGGAGCGGCAACTTTGCTTGTGGCCGAGCACTGCGGGACTATCGTCGGCACTCTGGTGTTAGTTCAGCGACAACTGGAAATTCGGGACTCAAGCGCCAGCGATTCGCAGACGGGATCTCAGGCAGCACACTACATTTGCGACCTGAAGGTCCGTCCGGAGGCACGATCGAGCTCCGCTCTTGCACGCCTGATGACAGCAGCAGCCGAAATCATTCGCTCGTGCCAGTCTCATGCGTGTTACAGCGTTGTGATGGCCGGGACGAGTTCCGAACCGGCAGCGTATACGGGACGCCTCAACATTCCGGATTTTGCGGCTGTCGGCGAAGTCACCATCCTGAGATTTCTGACCGCCACCGGCAATGAGCTATCCAAAGTTGTAAATGCCTCGCCAGATCAGTTCATCGCGACTCAGGAGCGACTGCGTGCAGCCGGGGTTGGGCCGGTCGCCGGAGATTCATCTCTGCGATCTTTGATCGGTGTCCAGCGATTCTGCCACGTCAGCGAAACGGCTTGCGGACTGCTGGAGGATACTCGACGCGGCAAGCGGCTGATTCATTCGTCCGGGGAGGAGATCGTGTCTTCGCACCTGTCGCGCTTCCGCTGGTCGGACCTCGCGGCGGCAGAAGATCTCTTGAAACACGCACTTGACCAGAGTTTTGAACTTGGGTTTCCAGCCATGTTCTGTTCAATGCCGTCAGCTGCATGGGCTCAACTGAAGCCGCTGCCGCATGGCCTTGAATGTCAGCAAACATCCGCCACCGTTTACGGGTATCATGTTCCTGCCAATCTGGACTGGACGATTGACGCAAGCGAGATCTAGTGCTTTGTCAACGTTAAATCTTTGGGTTGACGCTCTAAAAAAGGGGTCAGGAACCAATAGTGGGGAGCACCCTCCTGGCCATTTGGCTATTGGTTCCTGACCCCTTTTTTAGAGCCTGGCAAAGCACTAAAACGACCACCGGAAAACTGAACTGCTACATGACGAATGCGATGACTCCAAGAATCAACCCGATAAAAATGGCCACGACTGTGTAAACGATGACATTCGTCGGGTACATCGTGACTGACGGTTCAGGAGAATTCTGCACCTTCAAGGCCGAATTTTCCTGCGTTGCATCTTCAGCAGAGACTACCGACGCTGGGTACGTATAGCTCTGACGGTCAACTGATTCCCACTGGATCATTGCTTCGCCCGGAAGCTCGCCTGAATTTGCGATGTGTGCCGAGAAGAAGGAAACCACGAAATCAGCGCGATCACCGACGACATCGGATGGTGGCAATCCACTGATTTCGCCGGGAATGAGAAGCTGCACACTATTCCTCACGGCGTCCGCCGTTGCAAAGTCCGCCAAGTGCAGATCAATCCGCAGCAACCCGGCATGATCGCCAACGGTATGTACGACCAGGCAACCCGGTTCGACATTTTGTCTGGATTCGCGGAGATTCGGAGACTCGCTGGATTTAATCGTCGAAATAGCCATGGGTGTATTCCTGATACCAATTTTATCTGTGAAAGCCTGATACCATGAGCCACGGTCGAAGGCATCAGCGTGTGGAAAACTGACAGTGACATTGCGGTCAAAGAGCATCCGCACGTGATGAGCAATGCGTGTACCATCCGATTAACATGCAGAAATGGTCGGCCAAACATGACTACGACAGGATTTCTGGCTGATCAGCGTTCGCAATGGCAGTAATTCGCTCAGTCAATGACCGACAGAGGTAGGGTCGATTGCCGCAGGCGATTGTGTCGATAGAATCTACCGCATCGTGGCAACGACACGAAAAATGGATTCAGGAAAACGGGGGCTGCATTGTGGCAACACGATACAGCAAGAACGGGAATACTTATGGCGAGTGTGGTGGTGATTGACGACGACCGAACTGTCTGTGAAATGGTAAGGCGGTCGCTGGAGAAAATTGGGCTAACAGCATTGACTGCCATCAACGCAGATGTCGGCATCAAATCCATTCGCACCGAATCACCGGAAGTCGTACTGCTCGATATTATGCTGCCAGGCACTTCCGGCCTCGACGTATTTCAGCGGATTCGCGAAATTGACCGGAGACTTCCTGTCATCTTCATTACCGCTGGCAGCGACAGTGCGACAGCCATCAGGGCAATGCAACTGGGCGGATTTGACTATGTCACAAAGCCGCTCGACCTTCCGGCACTGAACGATCTGGTCGAAAAAGCCGTCGCCACCCGACGGATGATGAATACGCCGGTGGCGCTGCACATGAGCGACGAAGATCTTCCGGATACAGAATCATTCGTCGGTCGCAGTCCCGCGATGCTGGAAGTCTTCAAACTGATCGGACGCGTCGCAGCTCAGATTGTTCCGGTGCTGATTCGCGGCGAGAGCGGGACGGGCAAAGAGCTTGTGGCGAGGGCGATTTATCAGAACAGTGCGCGGGCCGGCGAATGTTTTATGGCGGTGAATTGCGCCGCGCTGCCCGACGCCTTGCTGGAGAGCGAACTCTTCGGCCACGAAAAAGGGTCGTTCACGGGGGCGGACAGACAACGGATCGGGAAGTTCGAAGCATGTAATGGCGGCACGATATTTCTGGATGAAATCGGTGACATGTCGCCGCTCGTCCAGGGCAAAGTTCTGCGCCTGCTACAGCAGCAGGAATTTGAACGGGTTGGCGGCAACAAGACGATTCGCACCGACGTTCGGATCGTGACCGCCACGAATCTGGATCTGGAACAAATGGTGGCAGACGGAGAATTCCGCGAAGATCTGTTCTATCGCCTGAACGGAATTACAATCACTCTGCCACCACTCCGCAAACGCGGCGACGACATTTCGCTGCTGCTGTCGTACTACCTGAAGGTTTGTGCGAAGGAGATGAATCGCCACGATTGTGAAGGAATTTCGCCGGAAGCACTCGAACTACTGAAAGCCTATTCGTGGCCGGGGAATGTTCGGGAAATGCAGAGTATCGTGCGGCAGGCGCTGCTGAATACGACCGGACCAGTCATTGTCCCGTCGTTTCTGCCATCCGAAGTTTCTGCCGGCGCAAAATCAAGGACGTCGGCAGATCGTCCGGCGGACAATCCAACAGGCGTTGCGTCCGACCTTGCACCATTCGTGAATTGCCGCCTTCAGGCCGAATCTCGCGATCTCTATGCAGAGACTCTGAAGCAAATGGAGCGATACCTCATTACTCGCGTTTTGCAGGTGACTGAAGGAAACCAGACCAAAGCCGCTGAGATTCTGGGGATCACACGCGGCAAGATTCGCGATCGCGTGAATCAGTTTTCGATCGCGCTGGATACCACGGTGTCGCTTGAAGGCTGACACCGGCTTGGAAAAGGGGTCAGGAACCAATAGCCAAATGGCCCAAGGGTTCTCCGCACTATTGGTTCCTGACCCCTTTTCCAAGCTCGCCCCTTTTTCAGGCTCGATCACTTCTCACTAAATCCGGACGCTGGCGTTTTCGACAGACAGGCAAAGTTGATGCCCACAGAGTCAACGAGAATCAATAACGATTTCAACTCCGACAATTCCACGTCCGGCGAACTCTGGGATCCCGATGTGGCATTACGTCGCATGGGGGACGATTCGAAATTGCTGTGCAGCATGGTCGATTATTTTCTGGAAGATTCGCCGGTGCTTCTGCTTCAACTGCATGATCTGATTCAGGTCGGCGATGCAGCGGAATCAAGTCGTGTTGCTCACAGCCTGAAAGGATTATGTGCTAACTTCGAGGCACAGGCTGCGCTCAAAGTTGCGGCAGACACGGAGATCGCATGCCGTGACGGGAACTTTCCCGACGCCGGACCACTGCTGAATTCACTGAATGAAGAAATTCGCAAACTTGTGCCGTCGCTGGCAGCGTGGCAAAGCAGGCATTCCGAGTGACGACGAGTCGGCTACACTTCGTGCGGTTGAGGATGGCACTTCCGATGTCGTCTTTCGCTGCGCGAAAGAACGCTTCTTTCGCGGAGCGAGAGGCGACATTGGCAACGGCGAGCGGTATAATCGCCACACGGAGAACATTGAAGAACGCGACCTGTTTCTCTCTTGAAGTTGCGTAAGCTGGAATCTCATTTCCCCTGAGGAATTGACGTTGGCTAAAACCTCACACCGCAGATGGCAAAAGAGCAGTCTCGAAGCGGCCGTAGCCAGCGCAGTCATTTGCATCCTCATTACCAGTGGAACGATGACGTTCCAGAGTATTCTGCGTATGCAGAGCAACGCAAAGATGGTCGAGGAATCCCATGAAGTCCTAAACGCCCTCGATCACCTCGAATCGTTTGTCAAAGACGCTGAAACAGGAACACGAGGTTTCTTCCTCACCGGGGAAGCAGAATACCTTGCTCATTTCGAAGCGGCGACGCAGAACATCAATCGTCTGGTGCAGGAGTTGTCAGCCCGGACTGCAGAAAACGACCGGCAGCCGTCCGGGATCAATTCACTTCAAGAGCTGATTGATCAAAAGCCGATTGTACTCAAAGCGATCATTCAGCAGCGACGCAAAAAAGGGATGGACAACGCAGGGGAAACTGTGAAAACCGACATCTGCGACCAGATCATGGATGCAATACGCAGGCAGATCTCTGAGATACGTGCCAGCCAGGACCAATTGCTTGATCGTCGCAATCTGGCAACTGTTCAGGCGTACGAAACGGCACTCTGGACCGCACTGATTTCGACCCTGACCGGACTTTCCCTTGTCGCTGCAGTGTTCTTTTCGGTGCAGTACAGCCGAAAAAAGACTGAAGCAGTTGCAGCCGTCCTGCTCGTCGAACGTGAACGACTGCAGGTTACGCTCGCCAGTATCGGAGATGGAGTGATTGCGTGTGATCGCAACCTGAAAATTACGTTTCTGAATCCGGTCTCAGAACACCTCACCGGCTGGACGAATGCCGAAGCAATCGGCAAATCACTCGAGACGGTTTTGCACATCGTCGATGAAGACACCCACCAGACTGTGGAGAACCTGGCAGCGCGTGCCCTGCGGGAAGGGGCAATTGTCGGACTCGCGAATCATACGCTGCTGATCACGAAACAAGGAGGCGGCGTCCCCATTGATGATAGCGCTTCGCCCATTCGCGATGCCAAAGGGAACATCACAGGAGTTGTACTCGTATTTCGTGATGTGACTGAGCGACGACGTGAAGAAGGGCGTCTTCATGAATCGTCTGAATTCACGCGCAGCATCGTCGATACGCTGGGTGAACTCGTTGTCGTGCTTGACAGAGACATGAAGGTGTTGCATGTGAATCGTGCTTTTTCAAATACATTTCAGATCGCCGACGACCGGATTCTCGGTCGTTCCATTTATCAGCTTGACGGAGGTCAGTGGAATCTGCCGATTCTTCACTCACTGCTCGATGACACGCTCAGCCAATCGACTCCTGCGTCTCATGTGGAAATTGAACAGCATCTGACGCAGATCGGACGCAAAGTTCTGCGAATGACGGCCAGCCGTTTCGCAGCCGGAAGCGAACGCCGGGAAGCCGTCCTGCTGGTGATGTCGGATGTCACCGAGGAACGAATCCTGGAGGAAGCGAACCGTCGGCAGGATCAGCAGATGCGATGGTTCCTTGAACAGATTAAGGACTACGCGATCTTCACGATGGACGCCGATTGCAGAGCCACGAGCTGGAATCAGGGCGTCAAAGAAGTGCTCGGGTTCGACGAAGATGAATTCATCGGGCACGATATCCGGAAACTTATTTTCACGACAGAGGCCCAGGCAGAAGGTATTCCTGAAACAGAATTTACTCTGGCGGCTCTCGATCAACGCGCCAGTGACGATCGATGGATGATGCGAAAAGGTGGTGAACATTTCTGGGCGTCCGGAATCACCACGTCGATCCGGGACAATCACGATCACCTGATCGGTTACAGCAAGGTGATGCGAGACCTCACAAGTCGCAAGCGAGCACAGGACGAATTGGCTGAAATTGCCGCAAGGCTTTCGGAAATGGATCGCAGAAAAGATGAGTTCCTCGCAACGCTCGCGCATGAACTTCGCAATCCGCTCGCTCCCATCAAAAACGCCGTGCAACTCATGGGGATGTTGAAGCTCGATCCGGAACTCGTCGAGCTGCGACAGATGATGGCCCGACAAGTGGAACAACTCGTTCGACTGATCGACGACCTCCTCGACGTCTCACGCATCAGTCGGGGCAAGATTGCCCTTCGCAAAGAGGTGATCGAACTGAAAATCGTCATTGATGCTGCCGTGGAAAGCTCTGCCACTTTCATCGCAGAAAGCAGACAGCAACTGACGATCAGGATCGACGACAACACGCCAATCTTCGTCAATGCCGATCCGTCGCGTCTGACGCAGGTCGTGTCGAACCTGCTCAATAATTCTGCGAAATACAGCGATGCCGGGTGTCGGATTGAACTTTCTGTGTCTCTTGAAAACCACGTTGCCGTGATCTGCGTGAGTGACAACGGGATCGGAATTGCAGCCGATCGACTCGCGGACATTTTCCAGATGTTCGCTCAGGTTGATGATTCGCCGGAACGCGGCAGTCCCGGTCTGGGGATCGGCCTGACCCTGGTCAAAACGCTCGTCGAATTGCATGATGGAACGGTGATCGCCGAAAGTGAGGGAGTCGGGAAAGGAAGTCTGTTTACGGTCCGGCTTCCAGCCACTGAAGCGCCCGGACCTCAGCACTCGCCACCGTCAAATGAACACGAGTCGAAGCCAGTTCGACGATTCCGGGTTCTGGTTGTCGAAGACATGCGAGCGTTACG
>Ga0105044_10014223_pt1 | contig 10766 bp, 12 predicted proteins | sample MAT01_FD_78092 | JGI IMG/M metagenome (GOLD analysis project Ga0105044, IMG submission 78092) | Freshwater microbial communities from Lake Fryxell liftoff mats and glacier meltwater in Antarctica - MAT-01 | ecosystem: Environmental > Aquatic > Freshwater > Ice > Liftoff microbial mat | place... | reverse complement strand
TGTTCTTCGCCGGCCACCGCCTAGGTCAGCATGAGCACCCTAATCTCTCGCATCACGATTGATCCGGTCGTGTGCCATGGGAAGCCATGCGTCCGTGGGCTCGGGTATCCCGTCGAGGCGCTGCTTGAGTTGCTCAGCGCGGGCATGGCGACCGCCGAGATTCTGGCCGACTACGAGGATCTGGGGCGTGAGAATCTGCTCGCCTTCTTGGCCTTTGCGGCCATGCTCGCGCAGACCCGACGGCTTCAACGGGCACCATCAGCAACCGCGCATGAGAGGCGCTCGTGGTCCCCCTCATCCCGGACATCATCGATGCATTCTGCTCGCACTCGTTCATCGAGCGTGGGCAGTCCGGGATGATTGTTCGGGTGTAGGTACTTCATACGAACGCGGCACGGTTCCACCAGTTTAGTGGCGGCGAGAAGGTTGCGCTGCCGTGGGGCAGGAGCGTGACTGGGACGCCGGGCAGATGCCGGGCGATCTCCGCGAGGGTCGCGCGGGTGATGGCGGCATCACTTGCCGGCCCGTCATCGGGGCGTGACGGAATCACCTGCGAGAGCACGCAGGCGGCGACGTGAAGCCCTTCGGCCCGCGCTGCCATCACCGTCGCGAGTGTACGGCCGATTCCGCCGAGGCGTGCGGCATCGATCACGATGATTGGGAAGCCGAGGTCGCGTGCAAGCTCCACGCCCAGCGTGTGTTCGCCGAGCGGTGAAAAGAGTCCGCCCGCCCCTTCCACGACGACGATCTCGCTCTCGCTCGTCCAGCGCGAAAGGCCGTCACGGAGAAGTTGGTCATCGACCGAGCGGCCTTCCGCGCTCGCCGCATGTGGTGGCGCGAGCGCGGCTTGAAACACCTGAGGGCACACGGCCGCCGGGGTGAGTGGCCGGCCAGCGGCCTCCCAAAGCAAAACAGGATCGCCACCAGGTGCGTCCGCGGAGGCGAGTCCACTGGCCGCTGGCTTGTAGACACCCACCCGCCTGCCAGCGGCGACGAGCGACGTGACGATCGCCACCGCCGCGGCTGTTTTGCCAACGTCCGTGTCGGTCCCGGTGATGAAGAGGCCACGGCAGTTCATGTCGCGTCGGTCTGAGGTGAAGACACCATTGCTCCATGAGCTAACCGGTTCTATACTTGCAACACAAATGAGAACGATTCTCAGCCCTTCTGTTGCGGCGTGTGAGCCTCGTGCCCAGGCGAGCGGCCTGTCGAGCCTCGAGGGCGTTGGCATCGGTGCGTCAGTCCGCGTCGCGGACGTCGCCGGGGACGATGCCGTGGCGATCCGTCTTTTGGAGATGGGTCTCACGCCGGGGGTGATGGTCCGCGTTGCGGGTCAGGCCCCGTTTGGCGACCCGCTCGAACTGGAGCTGCGGGGATATCGCCTTTCGATCCGCCGTGCCGAAGCCAGGCGAGTGACGATTCATTCTCCCTGAGCGACTCTTCCTTCGGCCGCGGCGATTCATGCACAAGCTCCAAGACGGCCAGGCTTCGACCCGGCTCACCGTGGCCCTCCTAGGCAACCCCAACACCGGCAAGAGCACGCTCTTTTCCGCAGTCGCCGGTATCCCAACGCGGGTCGGCAATTTCCCCGGGGTCACCGTCGAAGAAAAGATTGGCCGACTCCGCCACGCCGGTCACGAGATCGACCTCGTGGATCTGCCCGGCACCTACAGCCTCATGGCTCAGGGGCCCGACGAGCAGGTGGCCGTCAACGTTCTCTATGGCCGGCAGCCAGGGGTGCCGAAGCCCGACGTCGCGGTCGTCGTGGTCGACGCCACGAACCTCGAGCGCAGCCTCTTTCTGGCCACGCAGGCCACCGAGGTCGGCCTCCCGATGGTCGTGGCGGTGTCGCTTGCCGACGTGAGCGACCGCAAGGGAATCGCGATCGACATGGGGAAACTTTCGCGGCGACTCGGCTGCGCCGTCGTCCGCGTGGCCCCGCCGCGGGGCGAAGGACTCGATGCCCTTAAAGATGCGATCCTTGAGGCCCCAGCGCGGGGACGGCCCCCTGCGTTTTCTATCGAGCATGACGACGCTGACAACGGTCGTCCGCCAGTTGCCCGCGACGCGATCGCCCGCTACCGGGCCATCGAACGGCTGCTATCGGACGTCGTCCATCGCCGCCCGACACGCCCCCTTTCTGAAGACCGCATCGATTGGCTTCTCACGCATAGGCTCTGGGGCACGCTCACCTTCGCGGCCGTGATGCTCACAATCTTCAGTTCGATTTTTTGGTTGGCCGCGCCGCTGATGGATCTCATTTCCGCCGGAGTGGATGCTGTGGCCGCTCAGGTTGGGGCAGTCCTCCCCGATGGTGCCCTGCGCGATCTCGTCGTCGATGGTGTGATGGCGGGTATTAGCGGCGTCGTCGTGTTTGTGCCACAGATCGCGCTGCTCTTTTTCTTCATCGCACTCCTCGAGGGCTGCGGCTATCTGGCACGCGCCGCGTACCTCATGGACCGCCTGCTCGTGGGCGTCGGACTCTCCGGCAAATCCTTCATCCCGCTTTTGTCGTCGTTTGCCTGTGCGATCCCTGGCATCATGGCGGCTCGCACGATCGAGAACCGCCGTGACCGGCTCCTCACGATCGTGGTCGCGCCCCTCATGAGCTGCTCGGCACGGTTGCCGGTCTACTTGCTCCTGTGCGGTGCCTTCGTCCCCAACGTCGCCGTCGGCATTTCCTTCCTGCGACTCCCGGCGGTCGTGCTGGCGTCGATGTACGCCCTCGGCGTTGTGGTCGCTGCAGCCGTCGCCTGGCTGCTTTCGAGCACTATTTTTCGAGGGGACCCGCAACCGTTCGTGATGGAGCTGCCCGGCTGGCGATGGCCGCAGGCCGCGGTTGTCCTCGAACGGGCTCGGGAAGCAGCCTGGTCGTTCCTGGCGAGCGCCGGCACGGTCATCCTCGCGGTGAGTGTCGTCGTGTGGGCGCTTTCGAACTATCCGAAGAACGAAGACCTGATTGCGTCCGATATGAAGGCCGAACGAGCGGCGGTTGAGGCCCGGCTTATCGATCCGGCCACGCCCGATTCGGAGCGGGAAGTGCTCGCGGAAGAGCTTGCTGCATTCGCGACGCCAGAAGGCGCCGAAGCGGCCCGTCGCGGAGCGATCCAGCGGCAGAGCATCCTCGGCCGAACCGGTCGGTTCATCGAACCGGTCGTCCGGCCCTTGGGCTGGGACTGGCGGCTGGGCTGCGCGGCGCTCGCGAGTTTTCCCGCGCGGGAAGTTGTTTTGGGAACGCTTTCGGTGCTCTATAACCTTTCACCCAATGACGATACCGACGAAGGGACTGCCCTCACCCAGCGGCTCAGGGCCGCCCGCTGGGACGACACGAATCGCCCGGTCTTCACGCTGCCGGTGGCCCTGTCTGTGATGGTGTTTTTCGCGCTGTGCGCCCAGTGTGCCAGCACGCTCGTGGTGATGGCCCGCGAGACAGGTTCTTGGCTCTGGCCCGTGATCACGTTTGTGTACATGACGGTGCTCGCGTGGCTTGGAGCCTTCGCGATCTATCAGTTCGGCACCTGGATGGGCTGGTAACGATGCTCCAGGACGTCCTGGCAATCGCCATCGCACTCGCCGCCACGGCATGGCTTGCGTGGACCCTCAGGCGGCGCCTCAAAAAACCTTCCTGTGGTCCCACCGCAGGAACCCCACCCGGCACCGACGGATTCGTCGCGCTCGACGACCTTGCCGCACGCGCAAAAAATCGGGGCGACCCTAAGGATCGCCCCGATCGTTGATCTCGGTATTGATTGAGGTCCGCTTCGCGGCCCTCGATCAATACATGTCGTAGTCGCCGCCGTGACCGCCGCCAGCCTTGCCCTTCGATTCCTTCTTGGGCTTCTCGGCGATGAGGGCGTCGCTCGTGAGCAACAGCGTCGAGACGCTCGTCGCGTTCTGGAGCGCCGTGCGGGTCACCTTCGCTGGGTCGATGACACCGGCCTTCACGAGGTCTTCGTACACATTGCTCGCGGCGTTGTACCCAAAATTGCCGGTGCCCGCGAGCACCTTCTCACACACGATCGAGCCGTCCTGGCCGGCGTTTGAGGCGATCATCGAGAGCGGCGCCCGGGACGCCCGCACGACGATCTGGTAGCCGATCGCTTCGTCATCCGAGAGGCCCTTGGGCTTGAGCTGCGAGCAGGCCCGCAGGAGCGCCACACCGCCACCCGGCAGAATCCCCTCTTCGACGGCCGCCCGCGTGGCATGCAGGGCGTCCTCGACGCGGGCCTTCTTCTCTTTCATCTCGCTCTCGGTGGCAGCCCCGACGTTGATCTTGGCCACACCGCCGGAGAGCTTCGCGAGCCGCTCTTCGAGCTTTTCGCGATCGTAGTCGCTCGTGGAGTTCTCGATCTCGCGACGGATCTGCTCGATGCGACCCTTGATGTCGGCGGCCTTGCCGGCACCCTCGATGATCGTCGTGTTGTCTTTGTCGATGATCACTTTCTTGGCACGGCCCAGCTCGGTGAGGCCGAGGTTTTCGAGCTTCATGCCGAGGTTCTCGAACACCGCCGTGGCCCCGGTGAGGATCGCGATGTCCTCGAGCATCGCCTTGCGGCGATCGCCGTAGCCAGGAGCCTTGACGGCACACACCTGGAACGTGCCTCGGAGGCGGTTGATGACGAGCGTCGCGAGCGCCTCGCCGTCCACCTCCTCGGAGATAATGAGCAGCGGCTTACTGGAGTTCACGACCGCCTCGAGCAGCGGCACGATGTCCTTGACGCTCGAAATCTTCTTCTCAAAGACGAGGATGTAGCAGTCCTCGAGGACGCACTGCATCTGCTGGGCATTCGTCACGAAGTACGGCGAGAGGTAGCCGCGGTCAAACTGCATGCCCTCGACGAACTCGATTTCGGTCTTGAGGCTCTTGCCCTCGTCAACGGTGATGACGCCGTCCTTACCAACCTTGTCCATCGCCTCGGCCAACAGCTCGCCGATCTCGGCGTCGTTGTTGGCAGCGATGGCGGCCACCTGGGCCATTTCCTTCTTGCCCTTCACCGGAATCGACATCTCGGCGAGCTTGGCCCGAATGTCTTCGACGGCCTTCTCGATGCCAGCCTTCATCTGGATGGGATTGACTCCCGCCACGACGGCCCGGAGGCCTTCGTTGAAGACGGCCTCGGCAAGCACGGTCGCGGTGGTGGTGCCGTCACCGGCCACGTCGCTCGTCTTGCTGGCGACTTCGCGCACCATGCGGGCGCCCATGTTCTCGTAGACGTCCTCGAGGTCGATCTCCTTGGCGACGGTGACTCCGTCCTTGGTGACCGTCGGGGAACCGAAGCTCTTCTGGAGGATCACGTTACGGCCCTTGGGGCCGAGGGTGACCTTCACGGCGCGGGCGAGTTTCGAGATGCCGCGGCGCATTGCCTCACGGGCTTCCTGGTCGAATGCCATCATCTTGGCCATGGTGCGAATCTCCTGAGAAAGGGTTTTGAAGCTGGGGGTCTGAGTTGGGATCGTGATGTCGAACTGCGGGACTGAAGACGCCGCATCGCGCGGACGTCCAGCCCCAAAAACAATCAGCCGAGGATGGCGAGGATGTCGTCTTCCCGCATGAGGAGGAGCTCGTCGTCGCCGATCTTGAAAGGCTCGCCGGCGTAGCTCGTGAAGACGACGCGATCGCCAGGCTTGACCTGGAGCGCGTGGCGGATGCCCTTGAGATCACACTTCCCTTCGCCCACGCTCACGACGGTGCCACGGGCGGGCTTGTCCTTGGCGGAGTCGGGCAGCAGGATGCCGCCGGAGGTCTTCTGCTCGCTCTGTTCACGTTCCACGACAACGCGGTCGCCGAGCGGAATGAGCGTTGACTTCTTGCGGGCGGGTTTGGTAGCGGTGGCGGTGGCTGACATGCTGGACGAAACCTCTTTCCTGAAGAAGGATTTTGGGGTGTGGATTAGAGCGGCGCGCCAGACGGCCATTCTTCGGAGACGGGGCCCATTTGGCCCTCGCTCGAAAACCTGCCGTCGCCGGCCCGTCGAGAGCCGGCAGACCCAAAGGAGAGCAAGTGGCGCGCCACATGCCAGGCAGTCCCCGAAAATACAGCCCTTGAACCTGTTTTCGTGGGGTTTCGGCAGGTTGATGGGCGATGCCGTGCCCGTCCTGTCGCACCTTGCCCTGCTGCCAGTTTGGCAGCGGCCGTGGCCTCCCTCATGGCACCCGGCGTCCAGAATCAGTAAGGTTCAGGCCTTCCCGCAGCCAGCGGGGCGGCGGAGGGATTCGGTCATGGCGACGCATCGGCGGATCGACGTTTCCAAAACGGGAGATGTCTCGGTCGTCACCTTTACCGATCCGAAGATCCTTGATGAGGCCGTGATCCAGGAGCTCGGCGGCGAGCTTTTTGGGCTCGTTGAGGTCGACAATCGCAAGGCCATCCTCCTTGATTTCACGGGGGTCGAGTTCCTCTCGAGCGCTGCCCTTGGCAAACTGATCACGTTCGACCGCAAGCTCAAGACAGCGAAGGGGCGGCTCAAGTTCTGCGGGCTCGTGCCGGGGATCCTGGAGGTGTTTCAGGTGACCAAGCTCAACAAGGTGTTTGACATCCGTGCCGAGCGAGCCGAGGCCCTCGCGGCGTTTTCGTGACACCTGAGTTCCGGATTTACCTTTCATAGGCCCGTTCGTCAGATCGATTCGACCACGGAACGCGTTGGAGCATTGGCGATGGCGGACAATGACCAGGCCGAGGTGTGGAAGCGATCGCTCACGCTCCCGAGTGCGCGTGGGTCGAGCAGGCTTGTGACAGATGACCTGCTCGAAAAGCTGGGGCACTATGGCTGGCCGCCCGACGACATCTTCGCGATTCACTTGGCCGCCGAGGAGGCGCTTGTCAACGCCGTCGTCCACGGCAATAAGCTCGATCCCGAAAAGACCGTCCATGTGGAGTGCCTCGTCTCCCCCGAGCTCATGCGAATCGAGGTCACCGATCAGGGTGAAGGATTCGATCCGAAGCGGGTGCCCGACTGCACGCTCGCGGATCGGCTCGAGTCCCCTGGCGGCCGTGGCGTGATGCTCATGCGGTCATTCATGACCCGGATCGAGTACAACGCCAAGGGCAACAGCGTCCTCCTCGAAAAACGCCGCGACCCGCCGCCCGAAGCGTAGCTGAGCCGCCACGGCTCCTGGCGTCGCCCCAGCCGGGCGAGCGACACGCCGGACCAGTCTCGATTTCAAGGGCAGAACACGCTATTCTTCAGGTCTATTCCCCGATAGCTCAATGGTAGAGCGGCGGACTGTTAATCCGTAGGTTGTAGGTTCGAGCCCTACTCGGGGAGCTTCTTGCCACTCGGGCCACGAGTGGCGGTCAGAGGCGGGGGGGTGGCAAGGCCGTCGGCCTCCGGCAAGCAGTCGATGACAAACGCCGAACCTTCCCCGCTATCGCTCTCGACCGTACCGCTGATCGGCGTGGCAGTGAACGCCGCCCTTGCCACCATCAAGATTCTCGCCGGGTTCTTCGGCAACTCCTACGCCCTCATCGCCGATGGCATCGAGTCCACCTCCGACATCGTGACGTCGCTCGTCGTGTGGGGCGGTCTCCGAGTCAGTGTGGCACCCGCCGATGAACGGCATCCCTACGGCTATGGCAAGGCCGAGGCCCTCTCCGGCATCGTCGCCTCCCTCGCCCTGTTGGCAGCGGCGGCGATGATTGCCTTCCAGAGCATCCGTGAGATCCTCACACCCCACCACCTGCCCCACTGGTCCACGTTGCTGGTGCTGGTGCTGGTTGTCGCCACCAAGTTGATCCTCGCTCGCTGGATCGGCGGCATCGGTGCGGAAGCCGAGAGCACGTCACTCCAAGCTGATGCATGGCATCACTGGGCCGATGCCCTGACCTCCATCGCCGCCTTTGTGGGCATCAGCATCGGCCTTATCGGTGGCCCCGGCTACGAACCTGCCGATGACTGGGCGGCATTACTCGCCTGCGTCGTGATCGTGTTCAGTGGCCTGAGCCTGCTGAAAATGGCGATCCGCGAACTATTGGATGCCGCCCCCGCTAAGGATTTCGAGCAGAAGGTCCGGGATTTGGCCTCGGGGGTCGAAGGTGTTCGGGCTTTGGACAAATGCCGGATTCGCAAGAGCGGCACCCGGTACTTCGTTGAACTCCATGTCGAGGTCGACGGGCACGCCACCGTGCAGCACGGTCACGAGATGAGCGGCAAGGTCCGCAGCGTCCTCAAAAACTCACCCCTGCGGATTGCCGACGCCTTCATCCACATCGAACCGGCCCGGCGGGATGTCTCGTGATGGCTCGCCATCAACTGCATGGACGATGCGGCGATCAAGAAGGCGTTGGGGTAAGCACCCTGCTATGCCGCACCTTGCGACGGCGACGACGCACATCGAAGCTCTACTGCTCGAAGGAAGCCTTTCGCCAGGGCGCTTTCATCGCAACGAGCCCTATTTTAAGGGCGAGCGAGCACATTATCAAGTTCGTCACGTTTCCCCGATTTCTCACCTTTCTCACGCAGAAAAAGGGGAACCTGATTTGCTATGACAGTGTTGCTCGTCAGGCAAAGCAGCTACTCCCGCTTCGCCTTCCTCCGACGGCACGCCGGCACATCTTCGTCGGCAAGTTGCGGCGTCACTTCAGCAGCACCAACAGCATGACCACAGCGTCTCCGCCCTGATCGAGCGATGAGATCGGCCAGCATGTCGACCCCACCCCCAGCTTGAGCCTCCTGAACGTCGTTGGCCCGTGCCTTACGATGGCGAGCTTCTCAGGGCCGGAGAGCCGCTTGCGCTTCTGGATTGGCTGGGACATGGGATGGAATCCTCCGAGGGAAAGGGTAGGCCAACCCCTCACCGCGAACATTCCAGTTTCGACGGGAACAAGACATGCTGATGACGAAAGATACTTCAACCCTTTCCGAAAGTGTTGAGCGGCTGCAGAACATCTGTGTCGACCGTGCCACCGGTGGATGCGACGATAGCGAGTACCAAGTCCTCCGCAACGAATTGCGCGATGACCCGCGCGCGAACCAATTGCTTCCACGCTTCATACAGACAAGCAGAACTGTCAGCCAGTTTTGGCAATTCATCAAACACAAGTTCGCAACGTATGCGGAACGTCGTACGTTCATTTGGAACGAGTTCAAGCCACTGTTGGAATCGTTGGAGAACGGCGCTCGAACTCCGTCGGACGAGTCGGTTAGCGAAATCTTGCCCGAATTGAGTTCGGACTACGTCCACGAGATTTGGCAACGTGCACTTGAACGCCGAACTTCAAATCTTGATGGTGCGATCACTTTAGCGCGTACGTTGCTCGAATGCGTTTGCAAGCATATCCTTGATGATCTCGACATCGAATATGACGCTGCCGCCGATTTGCCAAAACTCTATCGGCTCACTTCCGAGCAACTGAATTTGGCACCAAGCCAGCACACCGAAGACATTTTTCGTAGAATCCTCGGTGGGTGTACTTCAGTAGTCGAAGGACTGGGCGCGCTTCGCAATCGTATTAGCGATGCTCACGGCCAGGGAATCAAGAACTACCGGCCGTCCGCGCGTCATGCGGAACTTGCGGTCAACCTCGCTGGAACGATGGCGATGTTTCTCGTGTCAACTTGGGTCAACCTGAAACAGACGCCCGAAACCTAGGCGGACAATCCAAATGCACCCGAGCGGCGAAGCCAGGCGTTTTCAAATGGACAATCTCTCGTCGCCGCCGGGTGATTGGTGCCGTTATACTTCCTGGGTCTTCCCGTGGCACTTCTGCAAATAAACCGATTGTTCCAAGAAGCCGGGGGGGCGCCAATCCACCATTCCCTCCAACCGACATTTTCAACGAGACGTGGCTGCTTCGCGTTGTTCTTGATTGGTTTTCGAATCATCGCCAGTTCGCACACAAGCTTACTCCTGTGGACGGCGGAAGCTGGTTCTCGGAGGCGTTGCTGCCTTCAGCGTTTCTCGCGCGGTATCGAAACGATACGCTTTCTGAGTCCTGGACACATGCAGATGCCGTAATCGGTCATTTCAAGATCGGTGCCGCAGGGAAGGCTGACTGCTCGATCAAACCCGACGCCAAGCAATTCGTCGTTTGCGAGGCAAAAGTGTTCAGTACGCTGTCACCCGGAGTCCGGAATGCGCCCTACTACGATCAGGCAGCGCAAAATATAGCTTGTATCGGGGAGGTTTTGCGTCGCGGATCTGTGAGCACAGAGCAGCTGGAGAGCCTTGCGTTTCTGGTCTTGTCACCCATTGAAACGATCAGTGCCGGAGCTTTCTCGCAGGAACTCACTCGCGATTCGGTCGAAAGAAAGGTGCGCCAGCGGGTCTCCGAATACGCTTCCGTATCGCAGGATTCATGGCTCAATGAACGCTTCTTGCCGTTGCTCAAAAGGATTGAAATCGCGCCGCTCTCTTGGGAAGAAGCGATTGCATTCATTTGCCGCGAGGACGAGGTGAACGGGGTGGCTATCAAAAGTTTCTACGACCAAGTACTTCGCTTCAATCGACCGTTTGGGTTCGTTGCGGAGGTATAACCAACGGCTGAAGCTGACCGGGGCCAGGGCGATCGCACCATAAGTCATGCTCCGAGAAGCACTTGGAGCAGATAATCATCGTCCCATCCTGCCGAGAGCCGCTTGTTCTTGACCCCAACCTTGTTGGTCGTTTCGTTCTTGAGCATCGAGAGCGCGGTCTTCCGCAGGGTACTGAAGTTGGCGTCGGCGTGCCCTTTGCGGATTCGCGAATGATCTTCCCGGAACGTGACATCCAGTTGCCAGTGCAGCTGATTCTCGATTGACCAGTGGCTGGCCACTACCTTTGCGAAGCGC
>Ga0105044_10014221_pt1 | contig 10767 bp, 9 predicted proteins | sample MAT01_FD_78092 | JGI IMG/M metagenome (GOLD analysis project Ga0105044, IMG submission 78092) | Freshwater microbial communities from Lake Fryxell liftoff mats and glacier meltwater in Antarctica - MAT-01 | ecosystem: Environmental > Aquatic > Freshwater > Ice > Liftoff microbial mat | place... | reverse complement strand
GTCATGGCCATCGAACTGAAACAACACGATCATGGCGAACACACGCACGATCACGATCATGCGCACGATCACGGCGATGAGAATCTCGAAAATCTCTTTACGATCGGGATCTGCGGTTCGTTCGGCGTGGTGGCGATCATCCTCGGTGGGATGAGCGTCGTCATGCAGCGCAAGGGGATGCTGAGTTATATCCTTGCGGAGCCGTTTCATGTCTGGGTGCTGATTAGCGGATCGGTGTTGCTGGTGCTGACCGCGATCCGGGCGATTGCACTTTGGCAAACGACGGGGGCACACACGCACGCCCACCACGATCACGATCATGGGCACGTTCACGATGAAAATTGCAAGCACGAACCGGTGAAAGCCGCGAGCCACGATCATTCGCACGACGATCACGAACATGGCGGGGTGTTCTGGCGTGCGATCGTGCTGATGTTCCCCGTCGTGCTGTTCTTCCTCGGGTTGCCGAATCAGAGTTTCAGCGCCGCCGGTGCGGATCGGCTTCTGGGCAAGGAATCGGGTATCGGGGAAGTCCGCGACGTGGCCGACAAACAAGGCGGTGGTCGTTTCGATTTCGCCGAACTCAGCGACTCCGCGAACGACGCGGACAAACGCGAGGCACTGCAAGGGCAGACGGTGACGATCAAAGGCCAACTTCGCCGCGTCGGCGACCGGGAATGCACACTCTACCGGCTCAAGATGACCTGTTGCGCCGCCGACACGATCCCACTGAAAGCACGTATTATTACCGATGCCTCGTTGAACTCATTCAAGGATCACGGTTGGGTCGAAGTCACGGGCAAGCTGCAATTCGTTCAAATACCGGGGCAACTCGAGTTCATTCCGCTCATCCGTGCCGAACTCAAGAACATCAAAGGCTCGACTGCGGAATAATGCGGAGTTGGGAATTCGGAATCACCGCACGATCAATCGTGCGAGGAATCCGGCGGTAATGCCCATGACTATCATCGCGCCAATTGCGGGATACCACACCCATTGTGGCGGGTGGTCCCAGTCGAACGGTAGCGTTTTCGGCACGGGTAGTTCGTCGTCTTCGTCGTCGGGCCAATCGTCGTCCTCAATCGCTGATGGTGGAACTGGAACTGGCTTTGCCGGTTCCTTAGCTGCCATTTCGACTCGCATATCGACGGCATGTTTATCGAGCACCGCGTATACTTCTGTCGCATCGGCGTAACGATCTTCGGGCCGTTTGGACATCAATCGCTCGACGATGTCGGCAATCGGTTTCGGCAGACCCGGGCAGATCGCACGCAGCGGGTGTGGCGTTTCCGTGCGGTGCCAGCGAAGTTTCTGCGACGATGTCCCACCCGGAAATGGCGGGCACCCGGAGAGTGCGTAATAGAGCGTTGCGCCGAGCGAATACAGATCCGATTGTGCGGTGACGGCCGTCGAATCGATTGCCTGTTCCGGGGCGATATAGTCCATCGTGCCGAGCACGTAGCCCGGCCCGCCGAGGATCGTCGGGTCACTCGGTAACGGCTCGCCGATGCGAAGCGCGAAGCCGAAGTCGAGCAGTTTCGCGCTCCCATCGGCAGCGATCATCACATTCGACGGCTTCAGATCGCGGTGAATCAGCCCGGCGTTGTGCGAAACTTGCAGTGCGCCCGCGATATCGCGAAACAGTTGTGCGGCATGCGAAACGCTCAGCGGACCGTTCTTTTCCACGACTTCTTTCACCGTCGAACCGGTGACGTATTCCATGGCGATGAACGCCACGCCCTTCACTTCGCCCGTGTCGAATATCGTCGCGATGTGCGGATGTGCGGGGATAATGCGGCCGATCGCCATCTCGCGTTCGAAGCGGATCCGCGTCCGCGAATCGTCCCGTGCCTTTTTCGGCGACAAGATTTTCAAGGCGACGAGAGGTTTCGCGGTCGTGGAACCCAATGGAGAAACGCTCTTCGCCAAATAGACGATGCCCATGCCACCACGGCCGAGCGGCGACAAAATGCGATACGTGCCGAGTAACAGGCCTTGCCACTGCCCGCGAAGTAATTTGTCGGCTTGAAAGCGACTGAGTTGGCCGGTGGCTACGAGCCGTTCCGCGTGTTCGTCGGCGGTCGCGGTCGTTTCCGCAAGGGTTTCGAGTGCAGTCGCAGTCACAAGGCCGCTACGAGTCAGAGCATCGAAGAATCGGCTGTGGCGAACCGATTCTGTTTCCGTTGTGGGTATCATGCCACTCCGCCCATGCGTATTTGCCAAAACCGTACGTCTAGCTTACGATCTTCGGCAAGACATGTGCCGTTAGGAACCCGCGTTTGAATCGTCTTACTGCCGATACGAATACAACAGCCACTTGACACCGAACTCTGAAATTCGCCGAAACGCAGACTTCGACGAACTGTATGCCCGTTATGGCCGCGAAGTCTGGGCTGTCGCCTACTCGCGCCGAATGGACCGCGATGCGGCTATGGATATTGCCCAGGAGTCGTTCCTGCGGCTCTGGAACGAGCGCGAAAAAGGGACGGAGATCCTCAATCCACGCGGGTGGCTGATCCGGGTCGCACGCAACCTCGCCGATGACATGGCAAAGAGTGCCTTCCGACGACATGGCACGACCGCCACAAACGCGATGGATGGCTATCGATCCGCGGCGAAGCCACCCGATGTGAAGTTGCTGCAAGACGAAACCTTCGCTTGCGTTCGTGCGGTGATGGAAGAGCTTTCGGTACCCGACCGCGACATTCTGACACTGCGTTATGCACTCGATTACGATTCGCCGAAGATCGCGGAGATACTGGAAATCCCCGTGACGAGCGTTCATATGCGATTGAGCCGGGCACGGAAACGACTGGCCGAGAAATTTTCAGAACGAGGAGTCGAACCACTCTCATGAACGAACATCACCCAAGCGACGAGCCGATGGATCGGCTGCTTTCGCGATACTTTCAGAACGAACTTCCCCAGCCTTGGCCCGATGCGAACGCCATCGTTCCGGTGATGCCATCGTCCGAAATGAAGTCGCATACGGGGCTGCATAGCCGGGTCACGCTGGCTGCATCGGTGCTGATTCTGATCGGGTTAGGATTGCTGTTGCCGGTGAGTTCCCGCAACGGGAACGAACCCCAAAGTGTCGGCCCGCTGATGCAAGGCGCGACGGCGAACGGGGCGAGGTTGCTCGACAAGATCGTCCCCGTATCAACCCAGCCGTAGCGTTGCGATCACATCGTTCGTCGGTCGGAGTTTTAGGCGTTCTTCGGAGTATTTGCGAAACCACGCACCGAGTAGCACGACGCTATCGACGCTCTGCCGACCCGTTACCGTGGCGTACGGCGACGTCGCAATTAAGTGAATCATGTCCGCCGCTTTCGCCATCGATTTCGCATCGGTTGGCTCGTCGAGAACCGCCCAAACCTGACCGCGGTTGAGCACGTACCAGAGGCGGCGATCGTTGAAACCGACGACGGGATAAATGAACGCGCGCTGGTCGCGCGATTTCCGCAACAACGCCAAACGCTGATCGAGCCATTCGAGATCGGCCAATTTATCGCGGGTCACCGCCGCTTTTTCGTACAGACACGCCGCCGCGGCCGCCATCATTTCGCGCAAAAGATCGTCGAGAACCGAGCGATCGTTGCCGTCGAGAAAGTTTCGTGCCCGCTTGGTTGCCTTGTTGTAATTGCGGCGCGTCGTGAGGCCCGCACACGGTCCGAGGCACGTGCCGAGTTCGTAACGCAAGCACGCTGGAGTTCGCACTTGTGGGAAGAGTTCGCCCTGTTCGGGAAATGCGAGCAGCTGTTTCGCCGCACAATCGCGTAGAAGGAACCACTCGTTGATCCGCCGCACCGCATTTCGCGAGCGATCTTTGCCGACGAACGGACCGTAACAGGCGATCTCTTTGCCGTTAGTTTCGCGCGTGACGTACGCATACGCCGCCGGTTCGCGACCGAGGCAGATGTAGCGATAGCGTTGCCGTCCCGGTTGGCCGAGAACGTTGAAACGCGGGCAGAAAAACTGAATTAATTCGAGTTCGCGGAGCAATGCCGTGAGTTCGTCGACTGCGAATTCCCACACGAGCGTCTTCGTGTGTTTGAGGATGCGCCCCGCTTTCGGGTCGCGGCTCTCCGTGCGAAAATAGCTGAGTAACCGCGTGCGCAGAAGTTTCGCTTTGCCGACGTAAATCACGCGGCCATTCGCGTTGAGCATGGCATAAACGCCGGGCCGCTTCGGGGCCTCAGTCCGTACTTTTTCGCGAAGATCTTTCAGCGATTTCACGCGGATGCGATGCGCGCCGGGCGCTTCCTCATTCGGGTGGAAGCGACTCGGGCCAAACCCGTCAAACGACTCCGCATCGAACAGATCGATTTGCGGGGAGATTCCATTCGTGCGTCGGCGTGACATCCGGTTCTCTGCGTGATCGCGGCACGTGCCGCTGAACAGCAATTATAACCGTCGCGTGTCGGCCTTCAATGCGACACGGTACCGCTCGAGTGGAGATGGTTCGAATTTAATGAACATAACAATTCTGCCGGTTTTGTTGAAACGCATTGACCGACCGCGCTAGTATCAGAAGTGTTCGATGAAATTGTTTCATCGGCACATCATGTCAGGAGAATCTCCATGAAGGTCAAGTTGTTCGCAGCCGCCGTGCTGTCGATGGTGTTCGTGTTCGGCACCGCAGTGCGCTCGGCAGACGAAGAAAAAGACATCGTCGACACCGCAGTCGGTGCGAAGATGTTCACCACGCTGGTGACCGCCGTCAAAGAAGCCGGCTTGGTCGAGACGCTCAAGGGCAAGGGGCCCTTCACGGTGTTCGCACCGACCGACAAAGCGTTCGAGAAACTCGGCGAAGAAACGATCAAGAAAGTGCTCGCAGACAAGGAACTTCTGAAGAAGATCCTGCTCGCACACGTCGTCGAAGGTTCGGTCATGGCCGAAGAAGTCGTCAAGCTCGACGGCAAAGAAGTGAAGACGATCCAAGGCACGAAGTTCATGGTTTCGACCAAGGACGGCGTCAAGTTGGGCGAAGCTAAAGTCATCAAGACCGACATCAAGTGCAGCAACGGCGTCATCCACGTGATCGACACCGTCCTGATGCCAGCTAAAGAATAAGTGACCTCGCACTAAAATGTGGTGCGATTGGAAATTACCCATCGCACCACATATTTCACGTAGTGATTTATCAACTTTGAATGACATTTTTCAGATCTTGTACCCAATCCAGTTCAATCTCATTTGCCCGCATATTGCGTGAACTTCAACGAATTGTGCCTACGCTTCGCAGCAATGACTACGCGGCGGGGCTAAATGAAGATATTAGCTATTACCGTCGCTGACGGCCTGGGTCGGCTTCATATGCGAGCACGATTCGCTGCACGATCGGGTTCCGCACGATGTCGCCATCGTCGAGGTGGACGACGGCTAGCCCTTCGACATCCTTGAGCCGCAGTACGGCATCGGATAGCCCGCTCTTGATCGTGTTCGGCAGGTCGACTTGCGTCATGTCGCCGGTGACGACGACTTTGGAATTCGTGCCCATTCGCGTCAGGAACATTTTCATCTGCGAAACCGATGCGTTCTGGCCTTCGTCCATGATAATGCAGGAGTTGTTGAGCGTGCGGCCGCGCATATACGCGAGCGGCGCGATCTCGATAATGTCGTTCTCCATGTAACGTCGCACTTGCTCGGGTTCCATGATGTCGTTGAGCGAATCGAACAGTGGGCGAAGGTACGGATTGATCTTGGCGACGAGGTCGCCGGGCAGGAAGCCGAGGCGTTCGCCGGCTTCGACGGCCGGGCGAACGAGCACGATTTTCTTGACGGCGGCAGACCGCAACAGGCTGACGGCCCAGCCGACGGCGAGGTAGGTTTTGCCCGTACCAGCGGGGCCGACGCACAGCACCACATCGTGCGTTTTCATCGCTTGCACGTACCGCCCTTGGCCATCGGTCCGCGGCCGCAGGTAACGCCCGGAGTCCATCACCGCCAGGCTCGTCGGCCCACCGCGTTCATCGCCCCCACGCACGACTTCGAGTACCGTGCGAACATCTTCGGCGGTCAGTTTGCCGTGTTTTCGCAACACGACGCGGAGTTGCTGGAAGGTGCGTTCGCCTTGCGCAACGGCATCGGCGGTGCCATCGAGTTGGAGCGTGTCGCCCCGTGCGACGACGCGAACGCCGAGCGCATCGCGGATCATTCGCAGGTATTGATCGCGCGGACCGAACAGAATCACCGTTTCGTCGCGGCTATCGAGCGTCACGATGACGGTTGTCGTCGTCGGTGTCGGCGGCGTATCGGGCATGATCGAACCTCAGTTCCAATGGGATGAGCACAGGAGACAATGACCGCATAAAAGGTTATCGAAGTCACAGCGATTCGATGCGAAACAGCAGCCAAGCCACCGGTGCGGCGAACAGCACCGAGTCGATGACGTCGAGAATTCCGCCGAATCCGGGTATCGTTCTGGAAGCATCTTTCTTACCGCATTCGCGTTTTAACAGCGATTCCGCGAGGTCGCCGAGTACGCCCGCCAGCCCCACGAGCACTCCGAACGCGATGGCGTGCGGAAGGCCGAATGCGAACAATCGCGGCTCGAAATTCCCGAACGCGATTGCGGTACTCGTTGCAGCAATCATACCACCGGCGAACCCTTGCCACGTTTTTTTCGGACTGAGCAATGGCGTCATTTTGTGTCGGCCAAACGCACGGCCGACCAGGTACGCGCCCACGTCGCCCAGTTTCGGTACGCAGATCGTTGCCGCCAGTGCCAGCCCCGAAAGCTCGCCCTGCGACCAGCGCAACTGCACGAAGAAACCCGGCAAGAATCCGAGATAACCGAAGAGGAACATGGCCACCGTCACGCGGCGCAGGGCGTTGCCGTCGCCTGTGTAGGTGGCCATCTCGACGAGGAACGCGCTGAGTATCGCGAACGCCAACCCGAGCAAAACTGCATTCGGCACGTGTAGCCAGTTGAGCGCAAGCAATGCGCAGACGCCGATAACCGTGGGGATCGTTCGCGGTCGCTCGTTACTGGGCAGAATGGCGAGGAGTTCCCGCGTGCCGAAATAGCCGAGCGCGAGTACCGATGCGAACAGGAACGGGTAGTACGGCGCGAACGTGGCATCGACGAACAGCACGCCCGCCGCGATGGTGGCGAGCAACGAACCGACCCACAAACGGGTATGCAGCATCGGTTCAGTTGCCTTCAGTAACAAGGGAATTTAGCCCGCCGAAGCGCCGCTCGCGCAGGGCATACTCTTTCAGTGCCGCGTGCAACGTCTCCGGCGTGAAGTCGGGCCAATACGTCTGCGTGACCCACAACTCTGCGTACGAAATTTGCCACAAAAGATAGTTGCTGACGCGCATCTCGCCGGCCGTGCGAATCAGCAAGTCCGGGTCGGGCATCCCCCGCGTGTACAGTGCATCGGCTACGGTTTCTTCGGTGATGTCATCGGGGGCCATTTCCCCCGCTTTCACCCGTTGCGCGATCACCCTTACGGCATCGAGAATCTCGGTGCGGCTACCATAGTTGATCGCAAGGCAGAGCGTCATTCCCGCGTTGTCCCGGCTCAGGCGTTCGCTTTCGTCGATCTCGGCGAGCACATCGTCGGGTAGGCCATCGCGGCGACCGATGACGCGGAAGCGAATGTCTTCCTCGCGGATCAATTCGCGTTCGTCTAAAAGATACTGTTTGAGTAGGACAATCAGGAAATCGAGTTCGAGCTTGGGCCGCTTCCAGTTCTCGATACTCAGGCAGTACAGCGTCAGTTGGCCGATGCCGAGGCGACAACATTCGGTAACGATCGTGCGAACGGTTTCGGTGCCGCGCAGGTGCCCCTCGAATCGCTCTTTGCCGCGTTCGACCGCCCAACGGCCGTTGCCATCCATGATGATCGCAATGTGGGCGGGGAACCGTGCCGGGTCCAACCCAGCCGCTTGCGCGTGTGCAATCGGATCCCGCGTCACTGGCGTCATGAGAGGTGAATCGTCTGGTCGCGGTCGGGGCCGATCGAGACGAAAGAGATCTTCTTACCGACCATCTCGCCGATGCGATCGACGTAGCGGCGTGCGGCGGAAGGCAGCCCGGCCAGCGTCTTGACCTTCGTGATGTCTTCGCTCCAGCCGGGCATTGTTTCGTAGATTGGCTTGCAGCGTTCGAGATCGTACGAATCGCTCGGAAAGTGTGTAATTCGCTCACCATCGAGGTCGTAGCCGATCCCGAGTTTCAACTCCGGCAGTCCGCTCAACACGTCGAGCAACATCACGGTAATTTCATCGACACCCGCCAGCGTGGCGGTGTATTTTACGGCAATCGAATCGAACCAACCGGTGCGTCGCGGTCGCCCTGTGACGGTGCCGAACTCGCGGCCGATCTGGCGAATCCGCTCGCCGATACCGGTCGGGCCATCGTCGAGTTCTGTGGGGAACGGTCCCCGACCGACACGCGATGTGTATGCCTTCACGATGCCGATAATCCGCGTCACCGCACGAGACGGAACGCCGGAGCCAGACCAAATACCCGACGGTAAACTGCTCGAACTCGTGACGTACGGAAACGTGCCGTGATCGACGTCCAGCAGGCTACCCTGCGCGGCCTCAAACAGCACGTTCTTGCCCGCGGCAAACGCTTCATGAAGTACCCGTGCCGTGTCGCAGACGTGCGGTTTGAGAGTTTCGGCGTACCCGAGATACTCATCGCAAAGCCGGTTCGCATCGAACGCCTTCGGCTCGGCACTCGCATCGGCGCAATGCGCGTGCATCAGGCGGTTTTTGAACGGCACGATCTGCCGCAAACGCTCGCGCAGGTGGTCCGGACGAAGCAGTTCGCCGACCCGCACCGCGTTCCGCCGGCCGACTTTATCCTGATAACATGGCCCGATACCGCGGCCCGTCGTGCCAATCTTGCCGTTGGCATTCGCTTCGGCAAGTCGCTCTTCTTCCATGTGGTATGGGAAGATCACGTGCGCGTGGTTGCTGACCATCAGGTTCGCACCGACGGGGATGCCGACCGCACGCAATTTTTCCACTTCTTCGATGAATCGCGGCGGGTAGACGACGACGCCGTTACCGATCACCGATTGCACGTGCGGCTTCAGTACGCCCGTTGGCAACAGCGAAAGGGCAAACTTGCGGTCGCCCCAGACGACGGTGTGCCCCGCATTCGCTCCGCCATTGAATCGCACGACGAAATCGTGCTGATCGCCGAGCAGGTCGACGATTTTTCCCTTGGCTTCGTCGCCCCACTGGAGGCCAACGACACAGGTGCCGGGCATGAATGTTCCGCCAATTCGTTACGAAAAAAGACCGTGGCAGGGCCAGATACGCCACCTAAGAACCGTAGGCCAACGGCGATAGACCGTCAAGGGATGCCGCACGGTAATTGACTCCAGCCACTACCCACCCACCCATCCCTGGACTCATTCCCGAATTTCGGAACCATCCTAACCCAGCAACGACTTACGTCCGATTTCGATCGAAAGGATTCACGGTGGAATCAAACTTTCGGCGGTCCGTTTCGGCAAAACGGCCTGTGCATTTCCGTGAATCAAAATTCCGTCTTTAACTTGTGGCGAATCTCTGAGAAGTCCAGGAAAGGCTTGCCTTCCGACACGCTCGATGCGAATAATAAGGAAACGTTACTGTTGCTGGCAAAGCGTTGAAAGAACGCTCCAGATGTACGGTACAAATTGTAGAGCAGGACGCCGCCCAGTTGCGATTATTTTAGGGGGAAATCATGCGGCCGTTCGTGAAACTCATCGCGTTGACCTCGGCAGCCTTCTTAATGGTGACCGCTTCTCCGGAAGCCGTCGCGCAAAATGCTTTTTTTCGCCCCGGCCTGGGAGGCTTCCCCACTTACGGTTTTTACAGCCGATCGTTCGGCTACGTCTCGAGTTCGCCACTCTTCATCAACGGCACACCATTCCGCCAAATCTACTACCAGAACATTTATGGTTACCGCGCCATTCAAATTGCACCACCACTCAACAGTGTGTTCAGCCCTGGCTACATGTACGGTTCGTCTGGCGGATATGGCGGGCCACTGAACGACCGGGCACAACTCGCACTCCAGCAGGCCCAACGCGCAAACCGTAACGACCTGCAATTGCAGCAACAGCAATTCGATAAATGGGCCGACGAACGCGGCGCGAAAGTCGTGCCGAAAGAACAACTCGACAAGGCATCGGAAGCCGTGCGAACCGCCTTGGCAACGGTTACGGAAGCGGACGTTGTCAGCGGATTGGCACTCAATCAGACTTTAAAGGCGATTCAGGAACTCGAAGCCAAGGGACTCAAGGCGAACGCGCCGTTCTTCCCACCCGAACTTTTGTCGAAAGCGGTATTCCAGGGTGGAGCCGCTGCGGATGTGCTCAACTTCTTTCGCGACGACACACTGACGTTCCCCGTCGGCTTGCAAACCACCGAATTCGAAGGGATGCGTAATCTCATCGAACGCGACTTCGATGTTGTCGTCGGCCTGGTGAAAGCGGGTAAGCGGATCGACTTAACGATCGTCGAGCGTCTGGGTAGTAACCTGAAGAAACTGCACGCAATGCACCCGACCGCCGAGGAAGAAAAGGGCGGTTGTGGCTATCTCAAATCGCTCGAATCGGCGGTGAAATTGCTCAAAGATCCCGTGGCTTCGAACGGCTTGCTGATCGGTAGCTGGCACACCATCGGCACGGGTGTCGGCGAACTGACTAAGCACATGACGAAGTTCAAACTCACTTTCGGCCCCGCATCCGCTGGCGACGACGACGCCTACCGTTCACTCCATCGCGGCTTGGTGGCGTATCTCAGCGACCTGGC
>Ga0105044_10014218_pt1 | contig 10769 bp, 8 predicted proteins | sample MAT01_FD_78092 | JGI IMG/M metagenome (GOLD analysis project Ga0105044, IMG submission 78092) | Freshwater microbial communities from Lake Fryxell liftoff mats and glacier meltwater in Antarctica - MAT-01 | ecosystem: Environmental > Aquatic > Freshwater > Ice > Liftoff microbial mat | place... | reverse complement strand
TCAGGAGGTTTTTCGGGCATTTTAAGTAATTATATCAAACTACTTTTGTGAAAGGGCTAACTCTGCTTTCAAAAAATCCACAAACTGTCGCGCAGTCCGGCCCGATCGCCCATTGCGACGTGTTGCCCACTCTTTAGCCCGGTGTTCCAAATCTTCAGTTGCGAGTTTGATCCCAGCCAGCAGTGCCAAATGTCGGACAATTGTCAAATAAGTGTTTTGATCTGCCGGTTCAAAAGTCAAAGTCAAGCCAAAGCGATCGCTAAATGAAAGTTTTTCCTGCACCGTATCCCAAGCGTGAATTTCGTCACCGTCACGGGGGCGTGGCCTGTCGTCAAAAAACTCTCGAATTAAATGTCGCCTGTTGGATGTCGCATAAACTGCTACATTTTGAGGCCTTGCGGTGACATTTCCTTCTAAAACCACTTTCAAGGATTTAAAAGCATCATCATCTTCCTCAAAGGAAAGGTCATCCACAAAAATAATAAACTTTTGAGGAACTCCCCGCAACTGTTCCACAATTAGTGGCAAATCTTGCAAATCAGATTTAGATACTTCAATCAAGCGTAGATTCTGATATCCAAACTCATTTAACAGCGACTTCACCAAAGAAGACTTGCCAGAACCCCGACTACCATACAGCAATACGTGCAAAGCCGGATAACCAGCCAGCAAAAACTCCGTGTTTTTGACGATCGCATCTCGTTGCCAATCGCAGCAAACCAACTCTTGCAATTTTATGCGATCGGGATGCGAAATACTCGCCAACTGCCCGTTTTTCCACTGAAACGCGCGGTATTCAGCAAACAAACCAGTACCAAACTTTCGGTAATATGCTGCCAAAGATTCCGCAGAACTTGACCAATTTTCCAGTTTCTCGTGCAGTGGCAAATCGCCATTTTCTTTGACAGTTTCAGAACTCCAAATCGGAGGTACTGCCTCAAGTTGACCGGCCACTCGCACCCACTTACTCAACTGCTCACTACCGCATTGATAAAGATTTTGCAACACTTGTAAATCATGTCGCGCGGCATCCACTAAAGTGGGGGACAAACTGGCAAAATCTGTTTTCTGAGCTTCACGAGAAAATGGGTTTTCGTCTTTGAGAATTTGGGAAATTAGATAATCTTTCCAGCTCAGATTTTTAGCAGCCTGAACTTTAAACCAGTTCCCGTAAGCTGTCAGACAGTCAAAACCGCTGACTTCACTGTGGTGCAGGGCTTGCAGCAAGTCGAGAAAGGCTTGACCTGCGGGGCTTGTGAACACCGATTGATATAGCAGCAGGGATGCTGTTTGGCGTTGGAGGTAGCGGATTTGGGCGATCGCACCAGAAGTTAGGGCTGACATAATCGGAATTGTATAGCAGTTAGATATCCCAGCGGGCTTTAATAAATTTTCTAACAATTCGTGACATTAATTACAGGCTGCGCTGTATAAATTTAGATGCACTTGTGAAATCAGAAGGATAAAAAATGAATTTAGGTATAGCAGCAGCCCTGGGCTACGGCACTTTAACCCTGATTGGTGGCATCATGGGCTATGTCAAGGCCAAAAGCCAAGCCTCGTTAATTTCAGGCCTCGTTAGCGGTTCGCTGCTAATTTTAGCTGGGATCGCGCAACTTATGGGACAAAGTTGGGGTTTGATTTTAGCAGCCGCCATCTCCGGTGCTTTAGTAATTGTGTTTATTGTGCGCTTGGTAAAAACTCGTAAATTCATGCCGGCCGGAATGCTAATTTTAGCTAGCTTAGCGTCTTTCGGGGCGATCGCCTACGAAATCAGCGGTCAATATCAATAGTCAGTTAATTGTTCACCGTTGACTGTTGACTGTTGACTGTTGACTGTTAACTGTTGTTAGTGGTTATTGGTTATTTGTTATTTGTTCCTTCTAATAACTAATAACTACTAACCAATAACTACTAATCAATAACTACTAATCAATAACTGATTCAATATACTCGTGAACTTCCCTAAGTTGTTGCAACTGACATTCCATCCAATCTTTTTCTGCCGATCGCTGTTGGGCAGTCTCTGTCTGGTATCGCACCTGCTTCTCTAAAAATTTATTGTAGAACATCATCGTTTTTTCAATGGTCTGAATTGCCAAACTGATCCTTTCTTCAAATATTAAAACAATCAAGTTATCGATAATTGACCCAATGAGTTTACAAGACTCTTTAAAATCAGCTAAACTGATTCCCATCTTGCTTTTGTGAACCAAAGTTTCTACAGGATCTTTCAGTGTTTGTTTCAAAGTCTTCAGAGAAGAATTTGGCAAATACTTCATAGGTTCCGTAAACTTCGAGACAACTTCTGCGCCTATTGATTGTACTTGTTCTCTAAATCTGGATTGAGTTTTTAAATCGAAGCATTCAATACAAGATTCAATCTTTTCTATATCAATAGATTGTAATTCTTGAAATATCAAATTTAGTTCATTTTCCACAATTACAACTACCCGGTCTGCATGGGAATTAACTTCATTTCGCAACTCTTTATGCAAATTATTTTTTTCAAAAAAACCGATAGTATCTCTTTGAAAAATTTGCTGATTTTCATCCCACAAAAACCACTGGTTTTGTAACTTGGCAGCCTGATCGTTCCACAGTTTGCGAACTTTAACAACTGCTTCATATTTTCCCTGGTTTCCTAAATTACGAATTCTGGCATCGCATCCGCTTAGTTTGCCAACTTGCTCCCAGATATCAACGGAAGATGCTTGAGCAATTCTCGGCTTGCTATTCCAGATATCCTCAGCATGAGATACATCTTTGAAACAAACCTGAAGTAACCCCTTGACTCTGAGGGCAGATTGCTTGATTTCCTGAATACAAGGTTGCACATCTACGCTAAGCTGCGTAGCCGAGTGTTTAATCTCTAGGGATTTATATTCGTCTGCCAGCAATTTTTCATTACACTGGGTAATAGCCTGGAATACCATTAGATACTCATTCATTTCCAAAATTCCTCTCTTCCCTTAAATAGCATACAATACGGAACATCTGCCTTTTTGAATGCAAACTGAATGAATTATCTATTCACCCCTGCAACTCAGGATCTACTCAATACTGGTAATCTTGTACAGCCTGCTACCAAAACAGGAAAATTGCTTCCCGCAGCTAGAGATCCACTGACAGGGCAGTTTGTGGAGATTGCAAAAATATTCTATCAATCAACGAGTGAAACTCAAGAAAGTCGCGGAGTTTTAGAATTGCTCGCACAGTTGGTGGGAGGTAGCCCCCTAGAGCCGCTGGTAGCCCCTGTACATTTGACAATGACACCGTTGCAAATTGCTCAAACTCATGTGGGATTTCAAAAAATATACAGAATGCTTAACTCCCTAAAAATTAATTTGGCAGTGATGCAAGCCACTGCTCCTGTCATTGGTGTTGGCGCTGTATCGGGCAAAGTTTTGTCGGCAGTAAATCTTGAACAAATCTTAAAATTTAAAGAAGAGGCAAAGCACCAAAGGTTAAAAATTAAAGACGGATTTATCGATCTCAGATATATCCTCAAAGACACGGGAGTAGAGGTGATTCAGCAGATTTATAAGGTAGCTCATGACTCAAACTTTGAGATACACCGTCAGCAACTGGTTAACGGTTATGATATCTTTTCTAAAGGGGTCAAACGCTGCCAGTCAGCCCTGACACTCCCAGATGTGAAACTTCGGAATTCGGAAATTAACACCGCGCGTGAGCAGTTGTTCGAGTCTTTAAAAGTTTATGACAATTCTAGTTTGTTGGAGGGATTGTGTTCTGAGGCACAAATCAGAAAAATGGAATGCGTTTGGGCGATAGAACAGGCGATCGCCCTGACGTTTCAGTTGCAGCGGGCTTATGATATGGTTAGCTCACGCCTCCAGGGACTCCAGTCAAAAATCCGTCAAGATGGTCTAACTGTTGTTAAAGAATGCCAATCGGAATCAGAACTAGATTTTCTATTTCCCGAACTTACTAGGATTCTCGGTCACGACTTAAGTGCAATAGAGTTCTGGCATCAGGAGGTGGATTGGATGCAAACTTTGTCCCCAAAAGATCAGCACCAGTTAGCTAGTTTAGATCAACTAACTGCGGATAATTTAAAAAGCAGTATGCACACTACATTTACAACAGTAGCTGCGGAACATTCACTCTATGAAAATTTAAAGCAAAAGTCTCACTTTCTATCCTTGCGCGACCAGCTAGCCTTCGCCCTAAAGCCGCAACTCCGTCAGGGATACGAGTTATATATCAGCCAACAGGCGATCGTCACCGGCTATCAAGGTTTAGCTCCCTCGAATTGGCAAGAAATATCAGATTTAACTGTTGCTAACCTCTACTACTATTTTAAAATCCGAGAAGACTCAAGTGAAAATTATCCAACTGAAGAAGAATTACAGCAGTTGTCATTTGCCAATTGTGGGATCAACCTCCAATCTAAAACCTAAAATCTCAAATCGGATGATTACTGGAGCCACAACTTAATTGTATGATCTTTAGACCCACTAGCAATAATTTTGCCATCAGGACTAAAAGTCACCACATAAACCTCATCTGAATGTCCCGTCAAAGTATTCAGCAATTCACCAGTAGCCAAATCCCAAATTTTAATAGTTTTATCCTTACTCCCGCTAGCAATAAATTTTCCATCAGGACTCACCGCCACCGATACAATATCGTCAGAATGTCCCTTAAGAGAGCGAATCAACTCCCCAGTTTCGAGATTCCAAACTTTAATAGTTTCATCATAAGCACCGCTAACTATTGTCTTTCCGTCCGGGCTAATAGCCACTGACCTTACCTGATCGGCATGACCATCAAGAGTCTTGATCAACCTCCCGGTTGCCACATCAACAATTGTAATTTTCTTATCCTTAGAACCGCTAATCAAAGTTTTGCCATTGGGACTAAAAGCCACAGAATAAACAAAATCTGTATGGTCTGGCAAATTGTAAATTAAACTGCCATTAGTCGCATCCCAAATCTTCGTTGTCTTGTCTCCACTACTGCTAGCAATTAGTTGTCCGTCACGACTGATAGCGACAGACCAAACAGAAGCAGCATGGTCTAGAGTACGAATCAATTGCCCTGTTTTGAGATCCCACAGCATCACTCTCCAAAAACCAGTACCCGTGGCTAAGCGCCCGCCATTTGAGTCAAAAGTAACGGACCAAATGGTGGATGAATCTCCCGGAAAAGTGCGGAGAGATTTGCCTGTAGCTAAATCCCAAATTCGGATAGTTTTGTCCTTGGAACCGCTAGCTAACATCAAGCCGTCTGGACTGAAAGCAACCGCTCCAACGGCATCTAAATGCTGAGCAAAGTTTTTAACTTTAGCATTTTTCCAGCGCAGGCCTGCTTGGCATTGTCCTTGTAAGTTTTGAGCGGAGGCATAGGTGGTGGAAGTGTTGGCGATTTTGGGGATTTCGCCGATGCAGCCTTCATAATTGCTTGCTTGATAAAGAGTGTTAATTTGATTGAATTGTTGTAGTTCTGCCTCAACCTGCTGTTGCCGTTCTTGCCATTTGAGATATCCATAAATTCCGCCGATCGCAGCTAAAATAGCAGCAATGGCGGCCCCGGCGAGAAAAGGATTGAATTTACGAGCTTCTTTCGGGGGAATTGCTACTATATTCTTGACCTGCAAGTCAGTGTGTCCGTTCAAATTAAGCTGTGGGGATGTGGCTGGACTACTCTGCAAGTTTAGTGGAGAAATGCTTTCTGCTGGTGGTGAGCTGGACTTGCGGTGTCCTTCTAAAACTGTGGCGATTGCCTTGTATAATTTCGAGAATAAAGATTTAGGAACGACTAATTCTTCTATTTTTGTGGCATCTTCGTCCGTAAGTCCTAAGACTTGTTGTAACCGTTTTAACTCTTCGCGAGTTACCACAGAAAAGGGATATTCTTGCTGCATTGCTTCTTGCAGTGCTTGTTCGTAACGCTCTCCTTTTTGCCTATATTTTCGGTAAGGGTTTAATACCTCGTCTTCGATTGCTTCTGCTTCTTCTGGTAGCAATTCCAAACTGACGGACAGTTCCTCTAATATTCTCCTACCGACAACTGTAATATCACCGCGACTGCTAGTACGCCGATCGACTTCTTCGCGATATATTGTGAGTTTGGGAATTCGTGCTCGCGTGCGATCGCCTATTTTTCTCAAATCGGCTAAAGCTTCCGCCGCCGACTGATATCTTTCGCGAAAGTCGTAGCGCACCATGTTGTCTAAAACATCGGCTAGTCCTTGGGAACACGCTGTTAAATGCCGCCAAATAATTTCGCCTTTATTGGAATTTTTCAAATCTCGCAGTTTCGGCAAATCGTAAGCTGGCAAACCTGTGATTGCTTGGATGCCAATCATTCCCAAAGCGTAGATATCGCTATTCAGTTGCGGGTTATATTGAAATTGTTCGATCGGCATATATTCCAGCGTCCCGATCCGTACAGTCGCCGGTGCTTGTCTTTGAGCTATGTGGATTTCTTTCACCGACCCAAAATCGATCAAAACTAATTTATTATCTGAATAGCGACGGATTAAATTTCCTGGTTTAATATCTCGATGAATTACTCCCTGTCCGTGTACAAATACTAAAATTTCTAACAATTCCTTCAACAAAAGAATTACTTTTTCTTCTGTTAGAGGCTTTCCGGGGGCAATCTCTGTAGATAAGGACTGACCAGCAACAAAGGATTCTACTAAGAAAAACTCTTCCTTTTCTTCAAAATAAGCGAATAGTTGAGGGATTTGGTCATGTAAACCGAGCTTTTCTAGAACTTCTGCTTCTTTTTGGAAAAGACGGCGCGTGGCATTAATTAATTTCGGTTCACTGCTACCTGGACGCAGGTGCTTGACAAAACACTGAGGTTCACCCGGACGGCGAGTATCTTTAGCTAGATAGGTTAGTCCAAATTCTCCTGTTTCTATGACTTCAATGATTTGATAGCGTCCATCTAAAAGTTGGCTCACCATGATAATAACTTAGTTGCTCCTGGGCATTGGGCATTGGCCAAACAGGGAATTGGGCAAACAGGGAATTGGGAATTGGGCAAACAGGGAATTGACCAAACAGGGAATAGTTTTTTCTTTCCTTATTCCTTGTTCATTATTCCTGACCTCCGCTACATCCGCCCTTACGAATCTGTTGCCGAACATTCTTCCATCCCCTACATCCGTTACACTCATCCGTTGCCGAACTTCCTTCAACATCTGCCATACTCTATTTTTTTAACATCTGCAAGGCTTGATATCCCAAAAAGAAGAAACCCAAAGCACCAAGTACCGCTATCGTGTCCGCTAACACATCGACTGTAACAAATTCGCCCATTGCACTATCCTCTGACGACTGATATTTATCCTTGGCTTTTCTGTCGTTGACCGGGTGAGGGGTTGTACCCCAATACGGCAGGTGCAACGAAAGATGCTCACAAATTATAGCTCCTTCGAGGGTCAAAATAACTTTCTGCCCGATCGCCTAGCTTTTTGCTGTAATGTTTTTTAATATTTAAGGACACAAATGACGCCGCCGAAATTTTGAGGTAACATCACTTTGATATTGTTAACCCTGCTGATTTTTTCCCTAATTGTCAGTACAGCCTACACTAAGAATTTGCGCCGATCGGTCAAAAATGCGCCTCGAACGGGCAAAAGTCCCGCTCAGCAGTCACCCACAGTTCAGTTCCCTAAACTCTCAGTCATCGTACCAGCATACAACGAGGCAGACAATATTCGGGATTGCGCGATCGCCATTTTGGATAGTACACCGCCCTCAGTGGAAAACCTAGAAGTTTTGATTGTAGACGATCGCTCCACAGACGACACACTGGCGATCGCCCAAACTCTCCAACAGCAACTAAATGACCCCCGCTTAAAAATATTAGCAGGTCAGGCGCGACCAGCCAACCAATATTGGGCGGGCAAAAACTGGGCCTGCGCCCAAGCTGTGCAGGTAGCAACCGGAGAATTCTTATTATTTATCGATGCCGACGTGCGGCTGAAACCGGGGGCGATCGAAACCGCCATCGAAACAGTCCAAACCGAAAAAATAGACCTACTCACCTGTATGCCAGCACTGGTTTGTGAGTGTTTTGCCGAGTGGTTAGTACAGCCCTTAATGTTCAATCACCTAGCAGTTTGCTTCGACTTTACCGCCGTCAACGATCCGACAACCGAAAGTGCTTTTGCTGCTGGGCCGTTCATGCTATTTAGGCGATCGGCTTATGACAAAATCGGCGGTCACGAGGCAGTTTCCAGCGAAATTGTCGAAGATGTGGAATTAGCTAGGCGCATCAAACGTGCGGGTTTAAAGCTAGCACTTTATGCCGGGTCAAATTTGGCATTTGTGCGAATGTATCGGTCTTGGAGCGCATTGTGGGAAGGCTGGACAAAGAATTTGTATCTCGGTGCTAACCGCAGTTGGGGAATGATGGTTTATATGGCAGCAATTATGTTATTTCTCTATCCTATGCCGTGGTTAACATTAGGTATTTTGCTGGCGAACGGCGAAGTTGCAAACATAATTACCAATTACCAATTACCAATTACCAATTACCAATTACCAATTACTTTGTTAACTATCTGTTTAGCAGTAAGAGTAATTTGGCAACAGTATACTTTGCGAGATTTGGGTGCCCAGATTTCCGACTGTCCGACCAAATACTGGTGGTTGGGAGGTTTGGGAGGAACCTTAATCGCAGCAATTGCGATCGGCTCTGCAATTAAAACCGAAACCGGTTGGGGATGGACTTGGCGAGGTAGAGCTTTGCAAATTAAGAGTTAATAGCAAGCGAGAAATCAGGATACGGCAATGCCGTTTCCCTACAATTAATCTGGGTAGGGAAACGGCACTGCCGTGTCCGACCTATTAATTTGAGCAAATCAGGATACGGCAATGCCGTTTCCCTACAATTAATCTGGGTAGGGAAACGGCACTGCCGTGTCCGACCTATTAATTTGAGATAATTGATCACAACCGAGCATTTGTCCGCAACATTTCTTGATAAATATGATTTTTATGAATCCAAAGTCATGACTTTTATGAATTGACTTTCATATCTGCCTAATTGATAATAGTAATAAACATTCTTTTATCTCGAATTGGAAGGAAGCTCATGTCTGTTTACACTCTGAGCGATTTCACTAATAACAATTCAGATTTGTTGCAAGGTGCTTCAAAACATAGCTGCCCGCTCTGCCGCAGCCTCGATCCAACCTCAGATTCCAGCGCCGAGCGATCGGCTGCTCAAACTTCCACCTTCAGCAACTCTAACGATATCGATGCTCTGCTCGGAAGAAGCAGAGTAAACCCCGGACAGCCAGCAAAATGGAACGTCGCTCCCGGCGACACCATCACCTACAGTTTTGTGACTGCTAGCAGCGCGAACAGCTATTTTGCATCTAGAAATGAAACTAATATTGAGGAAGTTAACGATCGCATCAAACAGAATGTCCGTCAAATTTTACGCGACAACTATGCCACAGTCTTGCCGCTCAACTTTGTAGAAGTTCCAGACTCGGCCACAAGCAACATCAGAATTATGTTTTCCGATGGGGTGGGTGCTGAGGGCTATGCCTACACTTATTATCCAGATAATTTATTGCGCGGTGGCGCCATCCACCTCCAAAAAATCCATGAAAACGATCCGGCAAGAGCTTTTTCCTCAGGTCCAGGCAGTTACGGCTACTTGACTTTAATTCACGAAATCGGTCACGCAATGGGTTTGAAGCACCCCGGCAACTACAGCTTCAGCAGCGATGGAACAGCAAACTCCGCAGACTCTCCGTATCTTCCGTTTGACAAGGACAACACGAGAAATACGATCATGTCCTACAACGCCTCATATACCAGATTTAACGACCCCAACGGCGAAAATCCCCGGAGTTTGATGCCTTATGACATTCGGGCCTTGCAGTATCTCTACGGTGCGCGCGACGACTTGAGCGGTGGCGATAATGTTTACAAATTCGATCGCACTAATTTCAATACCGTTCAAACTATCTGGGACAGCGGTGGCAGTGATACTTTGGACTTTTCGGCACTGCCGGCCAACAACGTCTATAGTTTGGACATGAATCATGGTAAGCCGCTAACAGCAAAGAGCGCTCTGCGAGATCTCGGCTACTATTTACAACCTTCCCAGTTGCCACAAAGTGTCGATCGCGGTAGCATTTATACAACTGAAACCTTTGGCACGTACATTGCTTTTGGGGCGAATATCGAAAATCTGGTGGGTTCGCCGGGGAATGACCAGGCAATTGGAAACGAATTAGCTAACAGCATTCTAGGCGGTGCGGGGAACGACACAATTACCGGGGGGCCACAAAGCGATACTTTGGACGGCGGCGAAAGCAATGACTATATTTACGGCAGCAAAGGCCTGGACGTGTTAACTGGCGGGGGCGGTGACGATGTGCTGTGGGGCGGTCAGGGGAACGATACTATTGTCGGTGGTTTCGGTCGCGATCGCTTTGTCTTAGAGCCGAATGGGGGTATCGATACGATTCTTGATTTTGCCGATGGTTTTGACTCCCTAGCATTGGTTCGAGATTTAAAATTCGAGCAACTGTCGATCGCACCTTCAGCTAATGGTACTGAAATTCGGCTCGCCAGCACCGGACAAGTCTTGGCCATGTTGCCGGGAATTGCGTTAAGTTCGATCGGGCAATCTGATTTTTTAACCCACATTCCGCAGATATTCAGACAAATTTAATAGTTTTAAATTTGGAGGCATGAAACCCTGAAATAAATACCTAGCAAAGATTTCAAGTTTTGCTAAAATTAGATAATAGAGTCAGCAAC
>Ga0105044_10014216_pt1 | contig 10769 bp, 9 predicted proteins | sample MAT01_FD_78092 | JGI IMG/M metagenome (GOLD analysis project Ga0105044, IMG submission 78092) | Freshwater microbial communities from Lake Fryxell liftoff mats and glacier meltwater in Antarctica - MAT-01 | ecosystem: Environmental > Aquatic > Freshwater > Ice > Liftoff microbial mat | place... | reverse complement strand
TGCGAGGCCGTTCCGTCACCCACAATGCCGTCAAACAGAGAAGAATTCCTAACGGAATCAGCATCTGCAAGAGCCATACGCCCCACCAACCGCCCCATTGATAAAAAAATGCCAGTAAAACTTCATAACCCACATACTCATGGATCAACGGAACCGCTATCGTTCCGCAAGTGGCTGGTGTTGGAATCGCAGCGTGACCGCCTGCCAGATACCCATGCCCTTCGCGCAGCTGCCACCAGATATCAGGATAAAGAATCGGCTGAAGAACTTGTGTTATAAAAACACTGAAGCCAAGCAAGGCAATCCAGATTCATAAGCGGCCTGCGCAGTCTTTTTTATCTGCCGATAGAGGCCTGGTGTCCGTCTCCATTGACGGATTGAAGACTTTTTTTTGAGATTGAAAAGTTAATTCTCGGAACCGAAAAAGTATACTGGCCCTCTTGAATACATGCGGGTCGGGCGGAAGCTTGCCTCACTCCCTCCTGACCCCACGTCTGACGGGAAATTTCCATCCTGCGGTGTGCGCTCGATAAGCCAGATAATAGTGGCCGGAAGAAGTCGGATCCCTCAAAGTCTCATGCATTATCCGTTGGCCGCTTTTCCGACCCTTCCGGAATCCATTTTTATAAATTTTCCAGTGATCTCTATTCAGTTCCATCTCCACCAAAAAACGCAGCCAAGAGTAGGCAATGATAGCGGCATCACTTTTTACCAGTATGTCCGGGCAGGCATCCCAATAATGGATGAGCAAAAATGTCCGTTGCGGAGAGTCCGCTAGGTAGTTGAACAGCGGCAGGCAGGGAAAGCTGAAAAGTTGGTCCACACATTTCTTTTCCTTCCGGATAATCTCTGCAATAGTCTCAAAATGCCCAACTGTTTCAGTATTTACAACGTATCCCTTAAGCTTCGGTTCCTTGCTCGATCCGCCTCAGGTCAATCATATGTCAAACCCTTGGCCTACCGGTTCCCGGCGAGTTCCAATGCCTTCCTGTTATCAGATTTTCCAGGCCGGAAGTTTATATTCATTCCAACGGGCTCGCCACGCAGAACGTTATCATCCGCTGGCCACGGAAATTGATGAACACGCTGAGGCCGGCCAGGAAAGGTTGCGAACTCTACAATCTAGAGGAAGATCCGGGAGAAAAGAAAAACCTCTATAAAATAGGAGACGAAACCTCCCAGGAACTTAAGGCCGTCCTGAACCAGCGGATCTCCAACCAACTCCACTATTACAGGACTCCGGAACTTTACCGGCATTTCTACCTGCCTCGATACGAGTCTTCCAAACCCCCGGAGATGCCCTAGTCCTCCCCCACTTCTCCCTTAGAACATAATGCTTACAAAGCTCTTTTACACTTTAAGAAACTGGCGTTCAAAGGCCTTATTCCAAAGTCTTCGCAACCACTGTTGTGGAGATGTTCTCGACGTGGGCGGCTGGAATTTTTACGAGACCGCCATCCTGCAGAATATCTCCTTCCTGACCTGGACAGTTGTCGAGCCTTCGTTGGATAAAATTTTTCCGTCGGAGGATAAGCGGATCAACTTAGTCCAAGGTGATGGTTGTTCCCTAGCGATGCCGGACAATCACTACGACACTTTTGTTAGTATCCAGGTTCTTGAGCATGTTTTTGAGCCCAACAGGATGTTCAGTGAAATGGTCCGCGTATTGAAGCCCGGCGGGAAGGGCATCATCATGGTGCCCCAAACCTCAAACCTTCACATGGCTCCGAACCATCACTATAATTTCACTCGATACTGGTGTGAAGAGGCCGCCCGACGGGAAGGAGTGCAAATCCTGGAGCTGCAGGCCATGGGTGGATTCTGGTCCTCCATTGCCTCGAGACTCTTCCTTTTCTTTTTCCAAAGCTTCAACTGCCGGGGGATGACCCATTCAGACTCCAGCCGGAGTATCATTTTCTATCTTTTTCTGCCCCTGATGATACTGTTTGCCTGCCTGGCACTGCCGATCTGCCTGCTCTTCAGCCTCGGTGATCTGGTGGAGGAACCCAATAATCACCTTCTGGTCGTGCTAAAATCGGTAACGAATCATTCTTTATAACATCGCGCCATGTAATGGGTGTAGGGAATACGCAACCGACCATGCTCAACCTTCCCTTCAACACGGGGAAAATGACGCCCCAGCATTTTGTCATATTGTTCAGGAGTTCTGACATGCTTTCCACGATCCAGCTTCAACAGGAGAGTGGCAACCGGATGCTGGCCACGGACGAAGGCTCCGTCATGGGTGACAAACAGTCCTCCTGGCTTGAGCGACCGCCATGCGCAAAAGATCAGCGCCTCCGCTTCCTGATCGTTTAAATGGTGCAGAACCCCGGCGGAAAGCGCAATGTCGAAGCCGGCTTCCTCCAAAGGCAGCGGTGCATCCACGCTGCCGCAAATCCATCTGACCCGGTGCTGGCCCTGAAATTCACGCTGCGCTGCGGATATGTAGTCCGGATTGAAATCCACACCGCAATAATCCACATCGTATTTCAGAAGCGACCGCAGGATCACTGCTGGCCCACAACCAAAATCAACAATACGATCGCCTTTGGAAGGCCTGACAAATTCCTGTATAAAAATCCCGAACCCGTCACTTCGACTAACAAAGGCTTGGAAACTTTCATAAACCTTCGACTTACCCAACAATCGGTACATCCATTGGATCATAAGGAAGAACCCTTGTATTCCAGCACCTGACTGATGACATAATCCTGCTCCAGCTCGGTCATCCCCGTATAAAAAGGAAGACGTAAAAGACAATCACCCAACATTTCCGTCACCGGACAGGACTTTTCCGAACCCAGTCTTGTTGCCATCTCTGAGCGGTTCAGAGGCTGGTAGTGAAAGACAGCCAAAATGTCCCGTTTTCTGAGAAAATCCATGAGATTGTCACGCTCTTCCTTGGAAGAAAGAACAAGGTAGAACATGTGATGGGACTGCACGCAGTTATCAGGCACGTAAGGCAGGCGCACACCCAAGTTCCGGGCCCAATCCAACAACGCATTATTATATCGATTCCAGATCAAAGCACGCTTCCCTTCAATTATCGTGCGGCTCTCCAGTTGCCCATAAAGGAAAGCTGCCAGCAGGTCAGAAGGCAGGTAGCTGGACCCAATATCCACCCACGTGTATTTGTCCACTTCTCCGCGCATGAACTTTTTGCGGTTTGTCCCTTTCTCCCTTAAAATTTCGGCCCGCTCCACAAGTGTCGGATCGTTAAGCAGAATGGCACCACCCTCCCCGCAGCTGAAATTCTTGGTTTCATGAAAACTTAATGTGGCCAGGCAGCCCCAAGAGCCCAGCGGTCTTCCTTCGTAACTCCCGAATAATCCATGGGCGTTGTCTTCAACCACGGGAATATTCCGCTCAGAGGCTTTCTTCAGGATTGTGCGAATCTCGCAGCCCACACCCGCGTAGTGTACAACTACAATAGCTTTTGTCCTGTCGCTGATAACATCATCCAGCTGCTTTTCATCAAAATTGAGCGTATCCAAACGGACATCGACAAAGCGCGGAACCGCACCCCGCAAAACGAAAGCGTTGACGGTGGAAACGAAAGTATAGGCTGGGATCACCACTTCATCACCGGGTTCAACATTCAGAAGTAATGCCGCCATCTCCAGGGCATGTGTGCAGGAGGTGGTCAAAAGCGCCTTCCTGACCCCCAATGCATGCTCAAGCAACTCATTACACTTGGAAGTGAATTCCCCATCGCCGGAAGCATGGCCCTCGGTGATTGCTCGCCCTATATATTCGAATTCTTTCCCTTGGCAAAAAGGGCGGTTAAAGGGGATTATCATACGTTCTTAAGCCCATTCTCCAGTTCAGAATCGGGTAGTGCCTTCAGATCCAAAGCCTCATACAGCATCTGCTCTCTCTCCAAAAGTTCTCCCCGTCCGGATGCACTCAACATTACTTCACCGACACGATTCCCGCCATCGGAAAACACCCCGACCGGCATCCCTTCATCCCAATCCAGTTTCAAACCATGAACCCAGTCCTTTTTTTGAAGGGCCTGCACGGAGCCCGGACGGAAGGACAGTCGTCCGCTTGACTCCACTCCCAGGATTATCACCGACCCGCAACGCGCTTTTTCCAGTCCCGGAACGGTCACCCGGCGGCCAAGGGCAACCTCAAGGGCGCAGCGCGGCAAATCTACTCCCGCAGAAAGTTTCAAGAAAGAGGCCAGAGAATTCCCCCCCAGTCGGGGAGTCATTTCCAATAGAACAACGCGGTCGCCAACCACAAAGTCGGCATCAAAAAGAGTGTTGATAAAACCCATGTCCTGGAGAATTGTTTCCACCTGACGCTTCAATTCGTCAACCTCATGCTGCTTGAGAAGATGGGGAATCCGATGCCCGGCTGTTGCCACATAAGGTTTCGCAGCAGTCATCCGCTCCGTTACCCAGAACCTTCCGATCTTTCCATTCAAAAACAACCCCTCACAAGTGCCCTGCCTTCCCTCAATAAACTCCTCGGCGATCGCCTTGTTTCCGGGATCCACCGAACAGGCCAGACCAAGCGCTTCATTAAATTCCTTCTTCGTCTTTGCAATGCGTACACCCTTGCTTCCAGAACTGAACTGCGGCTTGAGTATCCATTGCCTGCTTCCTTCACCTATTTCTCCCGCAAAGGTATCCGCAGAAAACCAGGCCGGGCAAGGATAGCCCTTTTTTTCCTGATACTCCCGGAAAGCCTTTTTATTGCACAAGACAGAGCATCCTTCCAAGGAAGGACCGGGCAACCCAAGACTTGCCGCCACATAAGCTGCCGTCGGGACAGCTATGTCCGTACATGCAGCCAGCACGCCCTCAATGTTTTCTTCTTTCGCAACCTTCAGGACTTCATCCCGGTTCGTGGTATCAACGAAGTACGAGGCATCCGCAAGCCGGTGGCCGGGGTTGGATGGACGGTTGTCCAGTGTGATGACCCGCAATCCCATTTCCCGGGCTTTTTCGATCACGGGAATCTGGTATCTTGAAGCTGCCAGAACCAAGATGGTGGGATTACTCATGGTTCACTGCGTGGCGTGAAGTGTTTGAGAAATAAACGGCTGGAAGTAATCTTTGGATAGAAAATCAGAATCCCCGCAGAAAGGAGAACCAGGTACTGCAGGCTTTGACTCAACGATTCCAATACATTAAAGGTTTTCACCGAAAAAATCACCAAGGCCGTGAAAGGTAAGGTCATTAGCCATAAGAATCTGTCGCCCGTTACGCGTGGCAGGAAAAACACAAAAGGAATAATCCAAGCAAGATACCACTCGCTGACAACCGTGGAGTAGGACAGAAGATAGAGCAGGAATATTTTCATGATAAGAACGAGAAATTCGTCAGGCTTTAGGTTTTCTTGGCGGACAAGAGGCTTCCCCAAAATCAACACGGAGCCAACCAGAAAAATGCCCAAAACCATCCATTTGAAGGATTGCAAATTCATCCCCAGCAAATAAAAGATACCGTAAAAAAAAGTGAAGCTGCTCGTCCTGTAAAAGGGTAGACCTTCTGAAGCCAGCTTTCTGAAGACCTCCCAAGATCCCGGGTACATCGCATACAACAAAAAACTGCCCGCTACAAACGCCATCCCAAACAAAGCCAAACCTCTTGCGGGTCTTCGGTTTTTCACGATGAAAAGACCAAAGACAGGGAGGATAAGAAGCGGAACAAACTTCAGGGCAAAGCCACAGGCGAGAAGCAGGCCACTCCATCCCGGTCTTCCATAGAGCAGGGCCAAAGCAGAAGCCAACAAAGGCAACATCATCATTTCGTCGTTGTGGCTGCACATCAAAAACACAAGAAGGATAACTGGGTTGCATCCGTAAACAAAAAAAGCCCGCTTGGCGGACACGCCGCATTTCCTAGCCAGCAGCACTATCATCAACGTGCACCCTATGTGGGCAACCAAACAGCCCACCTTGAACAGAATCAGGGCTGCCTTGATTTCTCCCCCAGAAAGGGCCGTCACTGTAGCACAGAACTTTTGAAACAGCGGTCCGTAATTCCCTACGAAGTTCAAAAATGCCGGATATGTATTGTTAAACATCGGATCATTGCTGTAACCAGGAATTGTGGTAGCTGCATGCTGGAAGGGAGCAAGGCCGTAGCCGGTCTCAATCCAGCCCCCTCGCAGATAATAGAAAACATCCGGACTTATCCAGGGAATGCCTCCAGCGTAAAGCAGCGAAGGAACCAACACCATCAGGGCCAACCTTCCCCAAGAAAAGTCCTCTGCAACAATCGCCTTCGCCCACTTCCAGTATGTCATGGCAACCCCTAAATAACAGAGTGCAAAAAACAGTTTGCCTGCCACAAGCCCGAGGTTCGGTCTGTTTCCAAAAAGTTCTGGCAGTTGTCCTATAAAAAAATCAAACTCATTGGAAAGGACGTCAAATCGGGGATTGAGCCAGAAAGTATAGGATGGTAATAGCAATGCCAAGGAAAGCAGGAGAAAAAGCCCGTGCCATTTAGATGCATTTCCCTGTGGTTTATTTCCGGGCTCTTGGTGGGCAGACGGATGAACGCTATCCATTAATCAGATTAGCCTGCCCTTCCAAAAATATGCAATGGGTATGGCACAATCGCCGCGGAAAAGTGTGTTTCCCGGGGAAATGTCCACCGTATTCATGTAGAAACTTCGCGGCAATTCAGCCACTATTGGATCGCCACCTCTGCCCGCGAGATGGTAGTATTTCAAAAATGCTGCTTGCCGTAGCATGGAATGAACCAAGTGATCCAAAATGTAATCATGAACCCGCGACTCCAAGCAATGCTGCAAAAGAAGGCAGATGCAGTTAAAATCGAATTTTGCATTTTATGATTCAGGTTTTAAAAAGGTGGAATCTGCATAAAATCCTGTCTGAAACATGCGATAGCCTAGCCAGCATCGGACTGAAAAGAACCCTCTCTGTTATTCAAAACCGCTTGGGCGACATGTTGTTCGATTTACGATACAATACAGAAACCGTCCAGATCGAAACGTTGGAATCGCTTGTGACTGTAGGCGAAAACGCCCAAAGAGGCCAGCGCTACCAGCCCACAGGAGCTTTGGCATTTCGTAAAATTTTCAGGGAGATTGCCATCGGACCAGACGATATTTTTATAGACTATGGCTGCGGAAAGGGTAGAGCCCTCCTTCTGGCCTCCCTTCGGGGATTTAAAAAGGTCATTGGTATTGAATTCTCTTCGCAACTGTGTTCTTCCTGCGCGGAGAATATCCGGCAATTCAGGAATAAAACAGGGTCTGATGCAGTCTTTGAAGTCATCTGTAACGATGTCATCAATTTCCGCCTGCGGAATGATGAAACTGTTTTTTATTTTTTTCACCCCTTTGATGATGCGGTGATGAAACACGTATTGGACAATATTATCAAATCGTTGGAGGATAGACCAAGAATGATCCACCTCATTTATTATCTGCCACGGCATGATTCAATTTTCCTCAACTACCCCCGGTTCCAAAAAACAAAAAAAATGATTTCTTATGGCTACGAGTGCCTCATCTATCGCTATGATCCTTCCTGAAAATAACCCAGCTTCCCCGGCTATTTCAGTGGTGATTCCTGTGTTCAACAGCGGCGATTCCCTAGCTCTGCTGGTGGGGGAACTCCGGGATTTTTTCAAAGAGGCCGGTATCAGTGCAGAAATTCTTTTGATCAACGATGGAAGCAGGGACAGAAGCTGGGAAAACGCTCAAAGCCTTATTTCTGGAAAGCCGGAGCTGATCGCAGTGAATCTAACGAAGAATTTCGGCCAGCACGCCGCTCTCCTTGTAGGCCTGAAAATGGCGCGCGGAGAAATTGTTATAACCATGGATGACGACCTGCAACATCCTCCTTCGCAAATTCCGCTGCTTCTCGCAGAAATTCAGAACGGATACGATGTCGTTTATGGCGTTCCCACGCAGGAGCACCACGGTTTGTGGAGGGATTTTTGTTCCAGCTTTGGAAAATTTTCCCTCCAAAAAGCCTTGGGCATCCAAAGAGCTGAAAATACAAGCGCTTTCCGGGCCATTAAACGGGAGATTTTGAGTTCCTTTCGCCACTGCGATAATTATTATGTTGACATTGATGCCCTCCTAGCCTGGGTCACTGACCGCTTTAGCTCGGTCCGCGTCCGGCACGAACCGCGCAAATATGGAAAATCCAATTACACGTTTTATAAACTCCTCAGTCATACTGTGAAAATGGTGCTCAGTTTCACGACACTTCCCTTAAGGTTGATCAGCATTATCGGCTTCATATTCACTTTGTTCGGGCTGCTCTTATTCACCTATGTTTTGGCCGCCTATCTCATTTATCGCTCAGCCATCCCCGGATTCGCCTTCCTGGCTTCAACGATCACCATTCTTTCCGGGGCACAATTGTTCGCACTTGGTTTGCTCGGAGAGTATTTCGCCAAGGTGCATTTCCAGATCATGGGCAGACCTGGTGCCGCCGTCCGCTCCATCCAATCAGAATCAGGGAAGTCAACATGAACCTGCCTGTACCAGTCCCAGGGAAGTTTCCCAATGAAAGCTTCTATCTCTATGACCGGGCCGTTTTCCTCGGGAATCTGGGGGATTTTCTCGCCGCGTTCCGCCGATTTTATCCAAAGACCAAGCTGGCTTTATCTGTTAAGACCAATTATCTGCCCTTGCTTCTGCTGGATGCGGCCGGAACGGATTGCTGGTTTGAGGTAGTGTCCTTGGCCGAATATAGACTCGTACGCTCACTAGACATTCCAGCTGCACGCATAATCGTTAATGGCCCCAGCAAGGGTGTTGATTTGATTGCATTGGCCCTTTCAGAAGGTGCATTGATTCAACTGGACGGTGAGGAAGAGCTCGCGCTACTCAGGCAGTTGATTCAGACGAACGGAGAAAGTCCTGCCCGGGTTGGTCTGCGTTGTTCGCTGAAAGTCCCGGGGGAACCTCCTTCCCGTTTTGGCTTTGACGTTTCCAGCTCTTCATATCTGGATGCCATCAACTTTCTGTCACAAACTTCCAGTGTTCAGATGGAAAGCATTCATTGCCATTATTGCTCGGCCTCAAGGCAGCCGTCAGACTACACCCAGCTTGCCAGGGAACTGATCGGACAAGCCGCCCGGGTTCCAGGCGCTGGGCCCTCGATTCTAAACCTGGGGGGAGGTTTTTTAAGTCCCGCCAGCAAAAACTTTCAGGAGCAGTTTCCCTTTCCTTGGGTTGGTTTTGACGATTACGGACAAGCCGTCGGAGAGATTTTCAGTGCCCATTATGCGGGAAGAGAAGGTCCTGTTTTGATGCTGGAACCAGGCATGGCTGTAACGGCAAACTGCATGTCGTTCTTTGCCCGTGTCACAGGCATAAAGACGGTGGAAGATCGGGTGCTTATTCAGGTTGCGGGAAGTTGTTACAACATCAAACCCAACAAAAGCAAACGCAACCTTACGATCTCTCTTGTGGCCGGCAGCGGCGGCCCACGGAGGGATGTCGAGGGAGCCGACATAGTCGGCTACACCTGCATGGAAGATGACATCCTGCACCGTAACTTCAACGGCAATATTGCCGTGGGTGACTATGTCCGCTTCGATCAAGTCGGAGCTTACAGCATCACCTTGAAACCTCCTTTTATCGAGCCTCAGGCTCCAGTCTATATCCAACGACCGGAAACAGGCGTTTTAAAATTGATCCAGGCCGGCGAAAGCTGGCAGGAAATGTTTGGCGTCGGCCGAACAGCTTCATTTCCATGACCCTTCCCGAACACAGCATTCTTGTCATGGGGGCAGGACCGGCAGGGTTGGCTTTCGCATACGAATGCAAAAAGCTCCATATTCCCTGCACTGTTTTGGAGTCCGGAACCGGACCAGGAGATAGTTGGCAGCGGATGCCTACCAACCTGAAATTATTGTCGCCTTGGTATCAGAATTCACTTTTCCAAACGCCTTTTCTTCTGCCTGATCTGTTCAGGCTCGTTTCCGCAAGGACGTTTGCCAGCTATCTTACCCAGCAAAGTAAGGCCCATCAACTCCCTGTGCTGGCTCGACAGCCTGTCAAAAACGTTTGCAAAGCAGGAGACTCCTGGATCGTTGACGCTTCGAACCAGTTCAGGGCCAAAATTCTGGTAAATGCCACAGGCTACTATTCTTCTCCTTTTACGCCTGAGTTCCCTGGAATGAGGGAAAGCCGTATTCTTCGGATCCACTTTGCCGACTACAAGGATGCTGATCAGACAAAAACGTTGATCGGAGGTAAGGCAGGCCGCATTCTAATCGTAGGCCAACGAATTTCTGCGGGCCAAGCCGCCATGGAATTGGCCAAGGCAGGCCACTATGTCACTCTTTCCTGCCGATCTCCCTTACAATTCAGCAAGCCCTTGTGGCTCCAGCTCCTGGTTTCCCCACTCTATTTCAGCTACGAGGACTGGATTGTCAAACGAAGGCCTTTTTGGAAAACAGAGTCTCGACCCGCAATGGATGGCGGAGAAAGCGAGCGGTGGATTTCGCAGGGACGCCTGAATATCAAACCTCTCATAAAAGAGATTCACCATAAAACCGTATCTTTCATCGATAAAACAGAAGAACCCTATGATTTGATCATCTTTGCTACAGGGTTCAAACCTGCGCTGGACCACTTGCTAACGCTTGATCTTGAACTCAACTCCGATGGCGTCCCCCGTACGCATTCATTTGAGAGCACGCAGCATCCAAATCTATACTTTGTAGGGCTTGACGGGCTCCGCAATTTCCGGAGCCGCTACCTGCGGGGGATCCGTGAGGATGCCGCTTTATTGGCCTCAATTATCGCAAAAAAATTGC
>Ga0105044_10014212_pt1 | contig 10771 bp, 9 predicted proteins | sample MAT01_FD_78092 | JGI IMG/M metagenome (GOLD analysis project Ga0105044, IMG submission 78092) | Freshwater microbial communities from Lake Fryxell liftoff mats and glacier meltwater in Antarctica - MAT-01 | ecosystem: Environmental > Aquatic > Freshwater > Ice > Liftoff microbial mat | place... | reverse complement strand
GGGGTATTAAATAATAAATATCTCTCCATGTTTTCCATTGACCTAAATTATTGACCAGATAATCAAGCACAAGAGTTAACAAAGGATGAAGTGATGCCTAAAAACCAGCCTGAGTAGTTACTATAAATGATTGGATAGCGGATTTTTCCTTTGGTATACGACCATTTTATAGAGCCGTTCGCAGTTCCCTGGCCCCAATCGTAATCAATCCCGTTTTCATCAAGCCATCGAATAAACTTCTGTGCGATATCAGCCGTGTCTTGATTGGTTTTTTGAATAAGAGTGCTGAGAAAGGACTCTTCGTTCCACTGTCCCGCGGCCCGTCGTCCCTGGCCTTTTGTTTGTTGGGCCTCGCTGGTTTGCCCAATGACGCGAGGCACAAGCATTTGCTGGCCTTCATAGGCATATTGTTTGACTTCAATCCCCAAAACTTCGGTGTGTTTCATCTGCTCATTGAGAAATTCGATGACCCGCTGTAATTCGGGTGGGATGACATCGGCCACAAAAAGCAAGCGTAAGCGCCCAGAGCGCAAGTTTTCTTCTACAGTTTGCCAGTAATTCTCAATGTCTATATCCTCATTAAGACCTTTGATGACTTGATCAGGCTGTCGTGCGTTTTGAGCACACTGTCTTTCAAAGGCCACTCTCACATCGCCAGTTTTCCAGTACATCGCACCATTCGCTGCATAATCGAGCATTTGCCCAACAACTTCACGTCGTATACGGGTATCGGAACTCCGCTTTACTTCAACCAGGGTAGGAATACCCTCTTGATCGATAAAAAGATGATCTAACGAACAGCGCGAAACACCATCTGAAACACCCATTTCGCGCTGTACAAAAATCCAGCGGCGCGGATTTTGTAAATTAATCTGATCTCCCGCCAATAGATCAGGATAATCAGCCAGTAAGGTTTGTAAAAGGGTTTCCGTTTCGTAGGGCTGCTCGGTAAAACGAATAAGGCTTTTATCTGACCGTAGAAAAATATAACCGGACATATGCGATGGCTTTCATTTGCGGTAAGCAGCGATTCTAGAGCAGCGCGTCTGCCAACATGTCAAAAGCGGCTCTCATCTCAAACTCTAGCACAGCATTAGCCCTCTTGCCGCTTTTGCCACAAGCAGAATGTTCGTTTACTCTTCGTGCAGATAGGCGTCGTACTGTGTGATGTAATCGCGCTGATCCGCCGTCAGCGCTCGCCAGGCACTCAGAGGGCGAATCTGGGCAATGTGCTGCTGGGACTCCACCAGCGAGACATTTTGCTGGAGGAAGTAGCCATACAGCATCACCCCGGTGCGGCCCGTGCCATTCCAGCAGTGGATCAACACGGGTCGCCCTTCGGTGAGCATCTCATCCACAAAGTCCATGACGCGATAAATGGTATCAAAGTCATCCGGTACACCGCGACTGTCGATGGGTTCATGACAGGTCTTGATATCGAGCGCCTGCACCAGCGCAGGCATGATGAAGCAGTACGTGAGGGCCTGTTCCGTGAGCGTGACAACAGCGCGAATCCCCTGGGCGTGCATCCAGCGCAGATCATCCTCCTGCTCTGGAAAGGCCGAGACTGCCAATCGACCCGGCTCGACCCAGATGAAGTGCAGCCTTGTCTCATCGCTCATAACAGTCCTCGTTCCGTCTATGGGTTGGCAGCAACCCGTGTCAGCAGGTGGCGTGCAAATGTGATTTCATCCATGTTGACAGTATGCCCCATGTGCGGGTAAATTCGCTCTGTCACCTGTGCGCCCAGGGCCTGCAAAATCGCTGTCGTCCCTTTGATCCGTTCCAGCGGAATGTGATCGTCAACATCGCTGCACCCCAGGAAGACAGGCGTCCCCTCCAGCGAATCGGGATAACCCGACAGTTCAGCCTCTGCGCCGATCAGCGCTCCGCTGAAGCCAATCACGCCGCCGTAGCGCCGAGGATGCCGCGCTGCATACTCCAGCGCCAGACATGCCCCCTGCGAAAAACCGAGCAGCACAATCTTTTCAGGCGGCAGATGGGCGGCTTCGGCCTGCTTGACCAGATCATCAATCACCGCCAGCGCCGAGGACAGATACGGCTCGTTCTGGGCGCGGGGCGCGAGAAAGCGCTGCGGATACCATGTCGCGCCTGCCGCCTGCGGCACAAAATAGGCAAAGCCCTCGGTTTCAAGATGCGAGATCAGCGGCGTGATGCTGGCCGCCCCACCGCCGCGCCCATGCACCATAATCAGCGCAGCTTTCGCTTCGTTGAGAGGAGCGCCTTTTGTGAGCAGCGGCTGGCCCTGATGAATGTCCATCATGAACGCATTCCTTCCGGCAGAACGAGCGGCGTCAGCGCGGGCTGAATCACGGAACGGTGCTGTTCGAGCCAGGGTGGGAGCTTCAAGGTCTGCCCCAGGACGGCTTCATCTTCATCGACAGTGAAGCCCGGCCCCACCGTTGCCAATTCAACGATATGACCATCGGGATCATTGGTATAGATGCTGCGAAAGTAGGTGCGATCCAGAATTTGCGAGACGCGGTAGCCCGCCCCATTCAGACGCTTACGCCACTCGGCCTGCTCCTGCTCATCTTTCACCGCGAAGGCAAAATGATGGGTTTGCCCTGTCCCAATCTCCACCGCCGGGGCGCGGCGGGCGTTATGCTCAAAGTAGGTGATGAGCGTGCCGGGCCGTCCGTCATCCAGGCCCCAGTACCAGTGCGCCGAGCCTTTGGCATCAAAATTATCGGTCATCTTGACGCGGCGCAGGCCCAACACGCCGCTCAAAAAGGCATGGGTGCGCTCAATGTTCGAGCTGATGGCGCTGATGTGATGCATCCCCTGTGTCAGCACCATGTCGGGCGTAATGGTGGGCAGCGCCTCCGGCCAGACCACCGCGTCAATCGCGGCCTCATCGCGGTTGGCCCGCATCATCACCTCCGGCGGAGTCTGAAAGGTCGTCCCCAGCGCCTCGGATGCCTCATCAACGGTGAAGCCCGGCCCGCGTGTGGCAATTTCCAGGATCATGCCATCAGGATCGCTAAAATACAGGCTCTGGAAATAGCGCCGATCAAACGGCCCCTGCACAGCAATGTCCAGATCAATCAGCCGCCGCTTCCACTTGAGCAAGCCCGTTTCATCGGCCACTTGCAGCGCCAGATGGTGCGTGCCACCGACACCCGGACGACCTTTGGGTGCGCCGGGCCATTCAAAGAAGGTGATGGCCGTTCCAGGCGAACCGACATGATCGCCAAAGTAGAGATGATAGGTGTTGGGGGCATCAAAATTCACCGTCTGCTTGACAAGCCGCAGCCCCAATACGCCGCTGTAGAAATCCAGTGTGCGCTGGGCATTTGCCGCGACAATCGTGATGTGGTGCAGGCCAAGTATTTGCATCGTCGTTATCCTCACGTCTTCAAAATTCGCTTCATAGAATATGGACGTGATCAGTTGCTTCTTTAATTACACCTTAAACGGACTATAGTCCGTTTCTAACACACTTTTGATGATGAGAGAGCATCTGTCTTTATCATATGACAGAATGCAGCTTGATGGTCAGCAACACTATAAAAATTATGAAAAATTAAGGACTATTCAGGCAGGCGATTCGTGATAAAGGATTGCAACAAGAGATAGGATCAAAATCAAAACGGCGAGGCAACCCCTCACCTCTTATCCTCTCCCACAAGGGGCGAGGATGGGAATGGGGTAAAGCCCCTCTACCATGCAGTGGGAGAGGAGTTGGGGTGAGGGTGAGGAGCAAAATACATCCTAAAAATCTATCCAAAACTCAGGTTACATCAGGCATCCTTGCGAGCCACAAACAGCGCTTTCCCCTCCACCGCCAGCGTGCCATCGGGCAGCAGCACCCGCGCAATCGTGTACAGCTTGCGCCGATCAATCAGATTGACCTTGCCCTGAATCGTCACCGCGACGCCCACCAGCACCGCCGCACGATAATCGAGGATGAGATTGACCGTGAAGGCGGGATATCCGGCGGCAAAGACCGCCGCTGTCATCGCCTCATCCAGCACAGATGCCAGTGCCCCGCCATGCACGATTCCCGGCGGTCCCTGTTTCAGGCTGTCAAAGGTATAGGTCGCACTGAACCACCCATCGTCTTGCGGGGCGAATTGCAGGCCAAAGCCGTTGGCCCATGCGCCGCCGATAAAGTTCGATCCTGGGAAATTGACCATGATTATGTCCGAATCAAGCCCGGCAGCAGCGCATACCATTCTGTCGCCTTCACCACGTCCTCAAGCCGCACCTGTTCGATGACGGTGTGCGCGTGAATCTCATCGCCCGGCCCAAAGCCAATCGACGGAATGCCCGCCTGCCCTGCCCAGTAAACGCCATTGGTCGAGAAATCCCATTTGCCTGTGGTCATGCTGCCCCACAGCGCCCGACCTGCCTCAAGGCCCGCCTGCACAAAGGGATGATCCTCATCATAGGCCCAGGCGGGATAAATCTTGTCCAGCGGGAAGACAAAGCCCGTATAGCTCGGCTCATCGTAGACCAGAATCGAGGCCTCACTGTCATCACGCTCACCGATGATATCTTTGAGGCGTTGAAGCTCTCTTTGCGGGTCTTCGCCAAAGGTGATACGGCGATCAATATAAATGGTCGCTTCGTCAGGCACAGCATTGATGCTCGGCGTCTTGACGTGCATATCCGTCACAGTAATGCGGCCATGCCCCAGGAACGGATGATCGCCCAACTCAGGCTCTAACTTGCTGATTCTGTCGATGATGGGCAGCAGCTTGTAAATCGCATTATCACCGAGGAAGTTGCTGGCAGCATGGGCGCTCTTGCCGCGTGCCGTGATTTTGAACTCTACACGACCTTTATGCCCGCGATACACCTGCATCTTGGTCGGCTCACCAATGACGACAAAATCCGGTTTGATGCCCTCAGTCTGTACGAAGGCATGTGGGGCGCTGCCATCGTTCCACTCTTCCATATTGCCAAAATAGTAGGCCGTGAAACCGTCCAGCAGGCCAAGTTCCTGCGCCAGCGCCAGCCCGTAGATCATGCCAGGCGTACTCTGCTTTTCATCGCAGGCCCCACGCGCATAGAAGATGCCCTCTTCCGTCTTGCCTTTAAACGGATCCCATTTCCACTGCTCAGGATTGCCGATGCCGACGGTATCAATGTGGCTGTCATAGAGCAAAATTTTGTCGCCGCTGCCAATTTTGCCGACGATATTGCCCATCTTGTCCCACCAGACCTCATCAAAGCCGAGTTTTTGCATCTCGGTTTTGCAGCGTTCGCCCACCGCCCGAATATCGCTCTCCATGCTCGGAATGGCAACGATCTCACGAAAGAAGCTGAGGATAGTGTCGTGCTGTGCTGAGACGCGGGCGCGAATCTGGTCAATGACGGCTTGCTCAATCATTGTTTGTCCTTTGGCCGACAGGGATAAAAACGGTTTATTTAAACGCCCTCTCCCACTTCGTGGGAGAGGGGTAAAGCCAAACACAACGATAAAAACTCAGGTCTCATAAATTGATAAGATCGAGCCGCTGTGGGTTTGGGCGTGCTGCACAAACGGGCGATACCCCGGCCACCACGCCCCGCTGTAAAACGGCGTCCAGGCGATGGACGGATGCGTTAGCGGCGAACTCGGCGGCAGATCCACCAGGAAGATCAACTCAATCCGCGCATCCGACACATGCTGATACAGCCCAAGCCAATGCAGCTCGGCGCTGCGAAGTTCATACAGGCCATAGGTATCGCGCACATAACGGCGCACCTGCTCCCAGGGTGCATCGCGTCCCGCACACACAATACCGGGCAGCACGCGCTGGCCGTTCGGCTCGGCCAGCGTCATCACAGTATGTTCCGTGTGGCGAATCAACAGGCTGGCATGGATGGTGAAGTGCGGGTAACGCGGTTCAGGACGTCCAGCCAGCAGATTTTGCACCCAACGCCACGCAAAACGGCGGCGCAGGCGGCGGTACTCCTCAAGCGGCGTCTCAATGACCACAGTATGCGGTGTCGGCTGCTGCAACTGCTGCACAATTGGCCCATCCAGCAGCGGCAGCGGCGGCTCATGCAGCGGATAGAAGCCATTGGCCCGCGTTTCCAGGGTCGTTTGCCGCATCTCTCCGCCTGTCACATCGGCGGTAAACAGCACATTGAGGCGCTGCCAGCGGGCATAGTAGTACAAACCCAGGGGCTGCCGAATAGCAACGCGCACGCCCGTTTCCTCAAAGGCTTCGCGGGCTGCTGCTGCATCCAAGCGCTCATGAAGATCAAGCCGCCCAGATGGAAAATTCCACATGCCCAGATCACCGCGCTGTGAGAACAGCCACTGATTCGCCTCATTGTGGGCGGCGCAGACCACGCCCATCCGCATAAACGCCATACATCCGTCCTATGTGCCGCGCCACAATCATTTTTAGAAATAAAAATGTTCTTGTAGGGACATGGCCCGCCATGTCCTCGCCCGCCATGTCCTGGCCCGCCATGTCCTGGCACGCCATGTCCTGGCACGCCGTGTCCTAGCACGCCATGTCCTGGCACGCCGTGTCTCCGTGTTCGGACATGACATGTCATGTCCCTACAGACCGCCTCGCTTCACCCCTCTCAAATCGATTCGCCGTTGATGAGCGCCTGCGACAGGCGATCATGCTCTTCGATCAGCATCGGGAGATCAAGCGTTTGCAGATGACCCTCTTCCACCACCACCCGCCCATTGATAATCGAAAAATCGACATTGACGGATTGGCAAAAAGCCAGCGCTGCCACCGCATCATGGCGTGCTCCGGCGAATCCGACCTGATCCAGACGATAGCCCACAAAATCCGCCGCCATGCCAACGGCAATTTGACCAATATCATCGCGCCCCAGGACGGACGCCCCACCGCGTGTCGCCACACGCAGCGCTTCACGCGCCGACAGCGCCGCCGGATTACCGCCCACGCGCTGAAGCAGCATTGCCATACGCGCCTCATTCAGCAGATGACCGCTGTCATTCGACGCCGAGCCATCAACGCCGAGGCCAACTTTGACGCCTGTATCCAGCATCTGGCGCAGCGGCGCAATGCCCGACGCCAGACGCATATTCGATGACGGACAGTGACAGACGCCCGTTCCAGTGCGGGCAAACAGGCCGATTTCTTCGGTGTTAAGCTGGACACAGTGCGCGTGCCACACATCATGGCCTACCCAGCCAACATCCTGGGCATAATCGCCGGGGCGCAGGCCGTACACATCCACGCTGTAATCGATATCTTTGACGTTCTCGGCCAGATGCGTGTGCAGATGCACGCCGTAGCTGCGGGCCAGCACTGCCGATTCGCGCATCAAATCCTGCGAGACGGTGAAGGGCGAACAGGGCGCGATCACAACGCGCAGCATGGCATAGCGCTCTGCGTTGTGATGCTGCTCGATGACGCGGCGCATATCGCGCAAAATGGCGTCTTCTTTCTCGACCACGCGATCCGGCGGCAGACCGCCCTGGCTCTCGCCCACACTCATCGCGCCGCGTGCCGCATGAAAGCGCATCCCGATATCCTGCGAAGCGCGAATCTCATCTTCGAGCGTGACATCGTTGGGATAGATGTAGAGATGATCGCTGGAGGTGGTGCAGCCCGACAGAATCAATTCGGCCATTGCCAGCTTTGCCGAGGTGTAGACATGCGGGCTGCGAAGATTGCTCCAGATGGGATACAGCGTTACCAGCCAATCGAACAGCTCTTTGTCTTGGGCGATGCAGCGCGTCAGACACTGGAACATGTGATGATGGGTGTTCACCAGCCCCGGAATCACGACATGGCGCGAGCCATCAATTACTGTATCCGCTGTCTGTGACGGAAGATCTGCCAGCGGGCCAATCGCTTCGATGACATTATCGCGTACAAACACAGAGGCGTCACGCAGTTCAAGGCCGCTGTCATCAAATGTGGCTAAGGTATGAGTGTGCTTGACGAGTAATGTACTCACAAAACCCTCCTGAGTGCCGCCAGACTATACCATGCTGATTATGATTGAACCAACTCAGGGCGAACGCACTCTCGCGGCGAATCACCGGATAGATCAGGAAGGGCTTGGCCTGCCAAGCCCCTACATAGACACCTTCTATGGACTTTTGTGAACCAAAAAATTTAAGACGCAATCGCCCTCACCCCCAACCCCTCTCCCACTGCGTGGTAGAGGGGCTTTTTGCTCTGTTTTGCACCCCTCGCGCCCTTGTGGGAGAGAGGCCGGGGGTGAGGGCACACCCGCCGCTACACCGTTTCGCCCATCATACGCTGCGCCGCCTTCATCGTGTTTTGCAGCAGCATGGCAATCGTCATCGGGCCAACGCCGCCCGGCACTTTGGTGATATAGCCCGCCACCTCGTTCGCGCTGGCATACTCCACATCGCCCACATAGCGATAGCCGCGCTTGTCGCTGGCATCGGCTACCTGATTCGTGCCGACATCGATCACAACACAGCCGGGCTTGAGCCATGCCCCTTTGACGAATTCCGGCTGCCCAATCGCGGCCACCACAAGATCGGCCTGCTTGACAAAACTCGGCAGGTCTCGCGTGCGGCTGTGGCACACCGTCACAGTGGCATTGGCTTTCAGCAGCATCAGCGCCATCGGCAGGCCCACAATGTTGCTGCGGCCAATCACCACTGCATTCGCCCCGCTGATCGTCAGGCCCGACTCCTGAATCAAGAGCATACAGCCTGTCGGCGTGGCCGGGGTGAAGGTCGGTTCACGGCCTTTCATGCCGAGCGCCCCAATATTGATCGGATGAAAACCATCAACATCCTTGTCCAGGCTGACCTGCGCCAAGACCTTCTCTTCATCGATATGAGACGGAAGCGGCAGTTGGACGAGAATGCCATGCACCCGTTCATCGTCGTTATAGGCTTTGACCGCCTGCTCCACCTCGTCATGCGGCGTATTGGCATCGACAAGAGTTGTGAAAGATGCGATGCCCGCCTCGGCGCAGGCCCGCTGTTTCATCCGCACATACATCTGCGAGGCCGGGTTATCGCCCGCCATCACGACGCCTAATCCAGGCGCAAATCCATACTGCGCCTTAAAATCAGCCGCTTTTTGCGCGACCTGAGCACGAATTCTTTGCGCGACCTGCTGCCCATCGATGATGTGTGCCACAGTGTTATCCTCTGTATAAAGAATTGAGATCGATTTTCTTGTCTATGCATTTATACAAGTATCGACAAGAAATTAAATCCCAAATGCCCGAAACTCAGGTAGTATAAAAGACAGAGCGAGTCTCCCTGATCCGCCTTTCTCTTTTAAGCGATAGGTGTAGGTATGTCACAACACAACAAGCAAACACCCCCTGCCCCATCCAACGGTCAAGCGCTGGTTGAATACTCGCTGATCCTGGTTCTGGTCATTCTCGGTTTTGGATTAGCGTTAGCCGCTACAGGGCCGACGATCGCCAATGTGTTCTCTAACACTGTGTTCAATCTCGTCTCTCGTGAGAGCGATAAGGTCGGTGGCAAAGTCACACCGCCAAACGTGGCTGCCTTCTGGCAAACCGTAACGGCTGTGGCATCCTATACCCCTGCGGAAGTACCACTGCCAACCAGCACGCAGCAGTTTCCGACCAATACCCCCACCCCAGGGCCACCCCCGCCCCCGACAGATACCCTTGTCCCCACACCGACCATCCCCACCAATACGCCGCCGCCCTCACCGACAGTCGTCGATTTTGCGGTGGTGGCTCCCTGGACGGATACGGCCAACGATAAGATTTACTGGCGGTTGGATGAGTTCAATCCGCTCGGCACTGAAGATTGGTCTGGCACATACTATACAGGCACAAACCTGTCAGGTCAGCCCTTCCTTGTCGGATTGAATGGCGCGTTAGACCCCTCCAAGAAGCAGATACTGGCCTATGATTGGTTAACCAACGGGCCGAAAGTCGGTGGCCCCACTGATAATTTCAGCGCCACCTGGACACGCACAATTTACCTCGAACGCGATATGCAGATTACTTTCGACGTTCCCAAAGTCGATGATGGCATTCGTATCTTTATGCTTGGCAGCTCAAGCGGCAGCATAGTCCCTGGCTGCTCTACAAGATATGTTGGAAATGGCACTTCAAACTGGGTTGTCGTGGATGATGCGGCGCTCGGCTATAACTTCGCCAATGATCCTAAAGGTCTGACCATTCCCAATGAATGTCTGATTCTCGATCACTGGAATGGTGGCTCTGGCGTTCCGCCCAAAACATCGATTACGCGCACCTTCAAGCAGGGTTACTATCAGGTGCGCGTGGATTATCAGGAACTTACAGGGGGTGCCTCAGTCAGTGTGGGCCTTAAAGGTGGTGCCAATCGCTCAAACCCGGATGACGCCCTGTTTGATGGCGCTGGCAATCCGATCACGTATCTGGATACAACCTCCGTCCCCAACAAAACAGCGAACGTCGCGGCCAACTGCGATTGGGGCAACCCCACAGGGCTGGAGAAGTTCGCCGATACGCCGGACAAACTCTGGAACAGCTATGAGCCGGACAGTGCCTTTAGAGGATCACGTCTCTGCTATCTCGAGTTTCGCGGCAGCATTGAAATCCCAACCGCGATGACAGCGCCCACGCTCACCTTCTGGGATCTGTGGGATTTCCAGATCGCCTCAAGCGCCTGGGTTGAAGTCTCGGAATACAATTCGGATCGCAGCCTGCTGGTGTGGGATAAATTCCCGCTGCACAAAGATGATACCTTCAACTTCAACTGGACGTATCAACCCGTGACGCTGCCCGTCAAATACGTCGGCAAGAAGATCGCGCTGCGCTTTGCCATGCAGAACACCTCCACAACCGCCTCAAGCCGCTG
>Ga0105044_10014210_pt1 | contig 10771 bp, 3 predicted proteins | sample MAT01_FD_78092 | JGI IMG/M metagenome (GOLD analysis project Ga0105044, IMG submission 78092) | Freshwater microbial communities from Lake Fryxell liftoff mats and glacier meltwater in Antarctica - MAT-01 | ecosystem: Environmental > Aquatic > Freshwater > Ice > Liftoff microbial mat | place... | reverse complement strand
AGTTTTACGCAGACACCGTTTTGGATGTGGGCAATCCATCCCCGACAATCGCAGGACTAATGAACCCAGTGTTTCAACTGAGCCAGTATGGCTGGCGTCGCAGCATGTTCATGCAGGAGCCGGTCATCCGGCAGCAGCCTGTGCGTAACACTGTTGCGCTCGGCAGTTCCGCATCGTTCGCAATTGCGGCGACGACTCGCCTTGCTGAACGGTTGAGCCAACCGCCGGCCAATTTCACCATCCAGTGGCAAAAGCTGAACGGTTCGGCGACGCCGGTTGCTGTCGGCACGGGCGCGACTTTGCAGATCAGTCAGGCGAACACTGCACACGCGGGCACCTATCGCGCGAAAGTTTCGAGTGGAACGCTGGTCACGTACTCGGATTCGGTCTCTCTGACTGTCACAGGCAGCTCGCAGCCGGGCACCGCACCCGCCGTCCCCTCGAATTTCGTCGCGACGGCGGTCTCGTCGTCCCAGATCAATCTCAGTTGGTCCCACAGCGGGAGCAATGTGTCGGGGTTTGAATTGCAGCGGCGGCTGGGGACGGGGACGACTTGGGTGAACTTGCCGTCTGTCGGCGCAACGTGGCGGACGTTTGCCAATACTTCCAGCCTCTCGGCGGACACGGCCTACAGCTATCGCATCCGGGCGGTGAACGGCGCAACCCCGTCGGCGTGGTCGGCGGAAGCCTCGGCGCGAACCTTCCTTCCTCCGGCGAGCAATGTGAATCTCACCGTTTACGCGGTGGATGCGACCTCGCTCCTCGTTCCGCTGAATGTGTCCATCTCGACGTGGACCGGCAACGCGCAAGACTTTGCCACGCTGAACACCAACGGTGCCGCCGGCTTCACCCGAGCGATGCCGAATGGCGTCTCCGCGTGGTTCTCGTGCCCCCCGACGCTTCCCGATGGGCGAAGGTTCCAGTTCTGGCTCTTCGGCAACGGTGCGACCGCGCTCCAGGACTACTTCCCGAACGCGCGCTTCGACCTGAGTGGCAACACGACGGCATACGCGCACTACGCGTTCGCCGCTCCTCCTGTGCGGACACTCACTGCGCTCGCCGTCGAAGGATCGTCTTCGGTCAACGAGCGCAGTTCGGCCACCTACCGGGCGAAGGCGACATTCAGCGACGGCTCCACGCCTTATGTGAATGCCTCGTGGGATGAAAACTCCAGTTATGCCGACATCTCCAGCGGTGGGGTGCTCGATACGGAGGCGGTCACCAGCGACAGGAGCGTGACAGTGGAAGCTACCTACACCTCCGGCGGCGTCACAAGGGTCGCGCCAAAGAACGTGACCATCCGCAACACCGACACCGCAGCCACCTACACGCTCTCGCGCAACGTCGTCGGCAGCGGCGAAATCGGCTCCAATCCTTCAGGGAGCAGCTTTGCCGCGGATACCTGGGTTTACATTCATGCCAATGCGGGAGACGGCTACGTCTTCTCCCACTGGAGCGGCGATGCATCCGGCACCGATGGCGACATTTACATAGTCATGGACCGCAACCAGTCCGTCACCGCGCACTTCGTCCCCGATCCCAGCATCCACAATCTCCGTGTGGACATCTCCCCACCGCTGGCTGCCGCGGAAGGTGCGGCCTGGCGATACGACCTTTTTACCGCGTGGCGACCCAGCGGCGCCACTCAGAACGGCATCTCGCCACGGGCAAAGTATGTCGAATTCAAAGACATCCCCGGTTGGATTACTCCTGCCAGAGTAAAGGCCACCGTCATTGGGGGGCAGACCACCGTCGTCTCCGGGGCGAGTGCCACGTACCGCGAAATCCTCGGCGGCGTGCAAATCGCCATCGAACCGGCGCAGGCGGCGCAGGCGGGCGGGCGCTGGCGGCTGGATGGCGGTGCTTGGCAGGAGAGCGGAGTTACCTTGCCGGAAATCTCCACGGGCAATCACACCATCGAATTCCTCGCCATCCCCGGTTGGGCAACGCCTGCGTCGCAGGGCGTCACTGTCGCGCGTGGCATTGTCTCGTCAAAGACCGGCGCGTACGGGCCGCCCGCCGGGTTCCCTATCGTCAACTCTGTCTCGCCACGCACCGGCCCGATTTCCGGCGGAACGACCGCGACACTCGACGGTGCGAACTTCCAGCCCGGTGCGACTGTCAGCTTCGGTGGTGTGCCGGCCACGTCCGTAGCGGTTGTCAGTCCCACGCGCATCACCGCCGTCAGTCCGCCGCGTGCTTCCTACGGCACTGTTTCCCTCGCCCTCACTTCCGGCGGCCAGACGGTCTCGCAGGCAAACGGGTTTTCCTACTTGGAGCCGCTTGGGCAGAACATGGAACTTGTTGGGCAGCTCGGCGGTGAATTCAAATCAGTCGATGTGCAGGGCAACTACGCTTACGTGGGGGAAGGTGCGAGTTTCGTCGTCTTGGATGTAACCAATCCAACTGCCCCAGTGGAGCGGGGCCGGATAGCACTTCCGAGTTTTGCGGAGAGCATCGCCGTGGTTGGTGGGAAAGCATACGTCGCCGCAGGTTCAGCAGGACTTTACGTTCTGGATGTCTCGATTCCTTCATCTCCGGCCATCCTCGGCTTTTTCGATACGGTGGAGTACGCTTCGGGGGTTGCTGTAGATGGCACTATCTTGTTTCTCGCGTGCGGCGACGGAGGACTATTTGTGTTCAACGTATCAAATTCGGGCTCGCCGACACTACTCGCGACGCTCGATACGCCAGGTCGTGCTGAAAGGGTGAGGGTCGCCACAATCGCGGGACGCAAGTATGCGCTCATCGCCGACACGAGCGGCGGAACTCGATTGATTGATGTCACAGTCGCGGCAGCGCCTATCGAAGTGAGTTCGATCGCGCCGGCAAATTCCGTCGGTACACAAGATTTGAAAGTAGTTGGCACAACATTGTATGTGGCCGGGTTCGGGACCGGCGTTCAGATATTCGATGTTTCCAACCCGGCGCAGCCGGTCCTGAAAGGGTCTTACGGGACGAACGGGTTTGCGCGTTGCTTGGATGTGGCTGGAACGACCGTTTACGTGTGCATGGGCGACTTCCGCATTGCCAGTGCCGTAAATCCAGCGAACCCGACACTGCTCGGTTCTCTCAGCGTCGGCAGCGATCCGAGGCAGATTCGAGTCGCAGGCGGATACGCGTTTATCGCTCTTGGGCGGGAGGGCTTCAAAGTCGTTTCCATCTCTACGCCGAGCGCCCCCGTTCTGCGGGCTACGGTCAAGGGTATCGGTCGCGTGGCCGGCCTTGCGCTGAATGGAAGTACCGTCATAACGGGCAACGATGGCGGGGGAATCGACACGGTGGATACAAGCAACCCATCGCGCCCGACTGCACTCGCGCACCTCGGTACCGAGCGCGTCAGCAATATCGTTGTAACCGGCAATTCTGCGGTCTTGGTGAACTACGGCAACAACGTCGTGAGTGTCGTAGATGTTGCTACACCTGCAGCGCCGGTGCTTCGTTCGACATATACTGCGGTTGTTGCATGGGGTGTCGGTCTCATGGGAACGAACCCAGTGCTTGCTGCCAACACCCCCGGCGCGACCACGAAGCCCACGGTCACTGTCCTCAGTGTCGCCAACCCAACGTCACCGCAAACTGTTGGTTCACTGCAACTCTCCACGGCGGACGGAATCGCCGCAGACGTCACTTTCGCGGGCAGTTGGGGATTCGTCGCTCGCCCAGACTGGGGAGCAAACAGCGGACTGTTGGACATTGTCAATTTCGCGACGCCGTCCAATCCACTACGTACGAGTGCGCTTCCCTTGGCAGGCACTCTTTACAGTGTCGCGGTATCAGGAGACGCAAACTACGCCTACGTTGCTGGGAACGACGGCTTCCGAATCGTGGATGCACGGGCAAAATCTGCACCAATTCTCGTCGCAACGGTTCACCCGCCTCAGTCAACTTTTACTGACATAAATACGGTTCTTGTTGCCGGCAGTCGGCTCTACGTGGCCGACAGGAGCGTCGTCTTTGTGTATGACATCACAAACCCTGCTGCGCCGATTCAGGTCGCCTACTATGATGTGCCTCGGGTTTCCACCTACGGCACAACCCTTGCCGTCAATGGCGACCTGCTATTCGTCGCTGGCGATGACGCGGGGCTGACGATTCTACGAGTCAAGGATCTCGACAAGCCGACCATCGGCATCACGTCCCCGACGACAAACACCGCCTATTCCACCACGAGCGCAATCATTTCGCTCGGCGGGACGGCGACGGACCTGCAAGGCGTCGTGCGAGTGACCTGGAAGAACGACCGCGGCGGCGGCGGGGTCGCGGCGGGAACGAACTCTTGGACGGTTCCGAATATCCAACTCGCACCCGGCCTGAACAACCTCACCGTCACCGCCGAGGATGCGAATGGGAACCTCGCCACGGACACGCTCGCCGTGACGGCGACTCTGCCCGACACCACGCCGCCCGTCGTGACCATCACCGGACCCAGGCCGGACGCAACCTTCACCACGGAAGCCGGTCTCGTGACCCTCACCGGCTCGGCGGTGGATGGCCGCGGGGTGGTGGCCGTCACTTGGACGGATGACAGGGGTCGCAGCGGCAGCGCGACGTTGACCGGGCAGGCGTGGAGCATCGCGCCGATTGCCTTGGAATTCGGACCCACGACTTTCACCGTGACCGCGCAGGACTCCGCGGGAAACAGCGGGTCGGATTCGATCGTCGTCCTGCGAAATTCACCCGATGTCATCCCGCCGCAGATCGCGATCGATTTCCCGACGCTGCAGCAGAGTTTCTGGACCGAGGATGCCGTGGTCAATGTTTCCGGGACTGCTTCGGACGACGGCTCGCTCGAACGAGTGGAATGGTCAAACAGCCGGGGAGGTGGAGGTGCCGCCACCGGGACAACCGTGTGGAGCGCCAGCGGCATCGCGCTGCAACTCGGCGTGAACGTCATCACCGTGACTGCTTTCGATGCGAAGGGTAACTCCTCTACAGACACACTGAGCGTGACCCGCACGCTCCCGCCCACGGTGACTCCGGGCGCCGGGGCGAATGGCGGCATCAGCCCGAACAGCTCGCTGAGTGTTCCTACTGGTGGAGGCGCGTCTTTCAATGCCGCACCCTCGGCGGGCTTTGTGATTGGCCACTGGCTGGTGAATGGCGTCCCGGTGCAAAGCGGAGGGACGAGCTTTGCGTTGAGCGACGTGATTGGGGACACGAGCGTGCAAGTTACATTCTTCAGCACCAACGCAAATCTCGCCTTGCTCGTTCCGAGTGCCGGTGTGCTGACGCCCGCATTCTCCAGCGCCACGACGAGCTACACGGTGACCGTGCCAAACAGCATTGCCAGTTTTTCAATGACACCCACTTTGGTGACTCCGAGCGCAACCGTAACAGTAAACGGCTTCCTGGCCGCATCGGGGAACGCCGGCGGTCTGACGAACCTGAGCGTGGGAGCCAATCTTATCGAAACGGTTGTGAGGGCCGAAGACGGTGTCACCACGCGGACGTATTCCACGGTCGTAACCCGGCAATCGGCGATTGAGAGCTGGCGGCAGAACCGGTTCGGCTCCTCCGCCGATCTGGGCGACGCCGCAGACAATGCGGACCCGAACAAGAACGGAATCACGAATCTGCTCGAATATGCGCTGGGAGGCGATCCGATAGGCAGAACCACTGGCGCGGGAATCCTTCCGCAAGCCGGGCTCGGACCAGGACCGTGCCTCCGGGTCAGCTTCAGCCGCTATCTCGATCGCACGGACCTCACGCTTACTGTGAAATCATCTGACTTACCGAACGGCCCGTGGAGCAATCTTGCGCGCAGTACGGCGGGAGGAGCATTCGTAATCCTGACGTCGGGAGCAACGGCTTCCGAAAGCGGAACAGGCAACGCCCGCACGGTGACAGTGTGCGATCCCTACTTCATAACCAACCCATCGCATCCGAAACGGTTCATGAGGCTCGAAGTCACGCGCTAGCTTCGCCGGGATTTTCGAGCGTTTATAACAGTGGCAGGCCGAGGCCTGCACCATGCACCAGTTGCTCCGCGGGAATGTGGTTCCGGTTGCTCACAGCGATGTGCGATATCATCCATGCGACAATTCTGAAAGACGAGATCGCACTTGCTCGCTAGCGTCGGTTTGAAATCGAACCCCATGAAGACACCCCTCCTTCTCGCACTCGTCCTGCCGCTGCTCGTCGACCCGTTTGCACTCGCTGCGGACGAAGGGCTCGAACGGCTCCGATACAACAATCCGGGACTGGCGGTGGACCTCGGCGTCGGCTTGTGGGCGTGGCCGTTGCCGATGGATTTCGACGGCGATGGCGACCTCGACCTCGTCGTGAACTGCCCGGACAAGCCATCGAATGGCGTCTATGTCTTCGAGAACACGAGCGGCGATACGGCGAAGAACAAGATGCCCGTCTTCAAAGCCGCGCGGCGCATCAGCAAGGGATTGCAGAACGTCCAGGTGAGCTACGTGGACGGCAAGCCGCGCGTGATGTCGCCCGGCCTGGAGTATCCGGATTTTCTGAAGTCCGGTCTGGAGAAAGGCAGGAAGCTGCCGCTGCCCGCGAACATTCATCCGAACAAGGTTCGCGCGAACATGTGGCGGACGGTGGATTTCGATGGCGACGGGAAGCTCGACGTCGTCGTCGGGGTGGGGGACTGGACGGAATACGGCTGGGACAACGCCTACGATGCGAGCGGCAAATGGACGAACGGCCCGTTGCGCGGCTACGTCTATTTCATCCGCAACACCGGGACGAACGGGAAGCCCGTTTACGACCAGCCGGTGAAAGTCATGAGCGCTGACAAGCCGGTCGAGACCTTCGGCTGGCCCTCGCCGAACTTCGCGGACTTCGACGGCGATGGAGACCTCGACCTCCTCTGCGGCGAGTTCCTCGACGGCTTCACCTACTTCGAAAACATCGGCACGCGCATCGCGCCGAAGTATGCGCCGGGCCGCCGGCTGACCGTGCCGCCGGGTGCGGAGAAATCCGCCGCGCCATCGGCGTGGCTCGCGCAACAGGAAGCCGCAAAGCTCCCGGGATCGCCGCATCCGCTCACGATGGATCTGGAGATGATCACGCCCGTGGCGATCGACTGGGACAAGGACGGCGACTTCGACCTCATCGTCGGCGACGAGGATGGACGCGTCGCGTTCATCGAGAACACCGGCAAGTTCACCTCCGACCACACGCCGCAATTTCTCCCGCCCGTCTATTTCAAACAGGAGGCCGACGACCTGAAATGCGGCGCTCTCGCGACGCCGGTGGGCGTGGATTGGGACGGCGACGGCGACATCGACATCGTCAGCGGCAACACTGCCGGCTACATCGTCTTCTACGAAAACCTCAGCGGCCCCGGAGTCGCGAAACCGAAGTGGGCCGCGCCGAAGCACCTCGAAGCCGACGGCAAAATCATCCGCCCGATGGCCGGCGCGAATGGCAGCATCCAGGGTCCGTGCGAGGCGAAATGGGGCTACACGACATTGAGCATCGCGGATTGGGATGGCGACGGACTGCCCGACATCCTGATGAATTCGATCCTCGGAAAAGTCGTCTGGTTCAAAAACATCGGCACACGCAAGGCGCCCAAGCTCGCCGCCGCGCAGCCGATCGAAGTCGAATGGAACGGCCCGCAGCCCGCGCTCGCCTACGGCTGGCTGCGCCCCGAGGGCAAGGCGCTCCTCACGCAATGGCGCACAACACCCGTCGCGGTGGACTGGAATCACGACGGCCTCACCGACCTCGTGATGCTCGACCAGGAAGGCTGCCTCGCATTCTTCGAGCGCGCGAAGCTCGACGGCAAACTGGTGGTCCTTCCGCCCAAGCGCGTCCTGTGCGATGAGAAGGGCGAGCCGCTGCTTTTGAGCAAAGGCACTGCCGGCAAGAGTGGTCGTCGCAAAATCTGCATCGTGGATTGGGACGGCGACGGCAAACTCGACATCCTATTGAACTCCTCCAGCGCAAATTTTCTCCGCCAAGTGAACGCGCGCGACGGCAAATGGTTCTTCCAGGACATGGGCGCGCTCGTGCAGCAAAACATCGAGGGCCACGACGTCAGCCCGACCGTCGTGGACTTCAACGCCGACGGCATCCCCGACTTCCTCGGCGGCGCTGAAGATGGCCGCTTCTACTATTTGAAAAATCCTCGCATCCGGCGATGACCCGCAGTTTGACGCCCCGCCATCCACGAACTAGTCTATGCCCTATGAAGCCGCCAATCTACCTGACCGACTCGAAGGAGATGCTGAAAGTGCGCTTGAATCAGCCGCGAGTCACCTCCGAGCAAGCCCACGCCCAGCGGGAACGACTCCGGCGCGCAGCCGAGAAATTCTCCGAGGACGCCAGGAACGCGACCTCCTCGCCTGGGCGCGCGAAAACACGCGCCTGATTGAGCCAGCGGTTTACCTCTCGCGCTTCGAGGACGCCGGCGAGGAACATCGTGTGTGTCTCGATGTCCCGACGCAGCGCTACTTCAAAGCAACTCATGCCGGACGATTCGGCTTTTCAGTGGTCGCACTTGATGACGGCACGGCGGAACTGACGGGCGCCACTCCGCTCGAATACATTGAGCGTCTGTTGCTGCAAAATTCGCTCTTTAACGACCAGATTCGACTCGAAGGCGTGGCGGTCGAGACGCAGGGAACTGCGGTTCTGACATCGCAACCAAACATCCACGGCGGCGAGGTCTGCGCCGAGGAAATGAGCACCTTTATGGAGAAGCTGTGGTTCAAACCGCTGCACGGGCTGTCGCTCGGGCGGCCTGGTGCGCTCGCATTCTATCGCGATCTCGACGAGGTCGCTGCCTTCGACGCGCATCCCGGCAATTTCGTGAAGGACGACAACGGCGTTGTGCTGCCGATCGATCTGGTTCTCCTCCGTGCAGACGCCGCATTGCAGAAAGCTTTCGCGCCGCATCTCGACTGAACATCACGTCATGCGTTCCAAACTTTCGTTCACGCACCCGGTCTCGCTCGGACTCGACTTCGGCACGGAAAGCGTGCGCGCGGTGCTCGTGGATTTGCGCGGGCGCGAATTGGCGTCTGTCGTGGCGAAGTATCCGCACGGCCAGATCATCGAGTCGCTTCCCGGCTCGAAGACGAAGCTGCCTCCGCATTACGCGCTCCAGCATCCGCTCGACTGGCTCGACTCCGCTGCAAAGGCGACGCGTGCGGCGCTGCGTTCGGCGAAAGGTGCGGAGGTGCTCGGCATCGGCGTGGATTTCACGAGCTGCACGATGCTGCCGACGAAACGCGACGGCACGCCGCTGTGTCTGCTGGAGGAGTTCGCCTCCGAGCCGCTCGCATGGCCGAAGCTGTGGAAGCATCACGGCGCGCAGTCGCAGACGGATCGCATCAACGCCGTTGCCCGCGAGCGCGGCGAAGGTTTTCTCCAGCGCTACGGCGGCATCATCGGGCTGGAGTGGTTTTTCCCGAAGATGCTGGAGACGCTCGAACTCGCCCCGCGCGCCTACGACGCGGCGGAAGTCTGGCTCGAAGCGGGCGATTGGTTTGTGTGGCAGCTCGTCGGCGGCGCGGCGGATTCGCTGCCGCGCTCGACGTGTCAGGCGGGCTACAAGGGCATGTGGAGCGCGAGCGATGGCTACCCATCGGACGATTTCCTGCGCGCGGTGAACCCCAAGTTCGCACGCGTCGTGAAGGACAAGATGCCCGGCCGCCTGCTCGCGCCCGGCGTCGCCGCCGGCGGACTCACGGACGCGATGGCAAAGAAGCTCGGCCTCCGCGAAGGCACGCCGGTCAGCGCGGCCATCATTGATGCGCACGCTGGTGTGCCCGGCGCCGGCGCGGCGGAACCCGGCACGCTCGTGATGGTCATGGGCACCAGCTCCTGCCACATGCTGAACAGCGAAGTGGAGCGGAGCGTCCCCGGTGTCGCCGGTGTGGTGAAGGACGGGATTTTGCCCGGTTTCTTCGGCTACGAAACCGGACAGGCTGCGGTCGGGGATGCGTTCGACTGGCTGCGGAAGCTGACCGGCCAGCGGGATTTTTCCGTGCTCGCCCGCGAGGCTGCCGCGCTGCCGCCGGGTGCGGATGGTGTGTTGTGCGTGGATTGGTTCAACGGTTGCCGCACGCCGCTGATGGATGGCGCGCTCAAAGGTTCGTTCAGCGGACTCGCGCTGCATCATCGTCCTGCGCATCTCTACCGTGCGCTGCTCGAAGCGTCGGCATTCGGACTGCGCTGGATTGTCGAATTGCTCCGCGACGGCGGCGTGCCCGTGAAGAAGTTCGTCGCGACCGGTGGCCTTCCGCATCACAACCCGCTCGTCGTGCAAGTCTATGCCGACGTGCTCGGCGAAAGCATCACCGTCCATCCGAGCAAACAAGGCCCCGCGCTCGGCGCAGCGATCCTCGGTGCGCTCGCCGCCGGTGCTTTCAAATCTCCGCGCGACGCCATCCGGGCGATGGCCGTGCCGAAGGCTGGCACCGCACCAGTCTTCAAACCGAACCGTTCTCACCGGGCCGGCTACGATGCGCTCTACCGCGAGTATCGGCGACTCGGTGATTTCTTCTCCAAGAAAACCAACCCCTGAACCCATGCCCGCAAAACGTCTCAAAAAGAATCAGGTCCAACTCGTCGCCAGCGGCGATCTGCGTCTCACCGCGAATCAAGTCTGCTGGCCTGCGCAGGCCGCAATGGAAAAGGCGCTCGGCGCTGCGCTGAAGGCCGAGGGATTCGATGTCGTGCGCGCCCATCCGTTCGATGCGAAGGCGAAGCATGGCTTCATTGATTCGCAAAAGATGGGCCTCGAAGTTTTCCGCGACGTGGACCCGGATGCGCCGCTCATCGTTGCCGAGGCGGT
>Ga0105044_10014207_pt1 | contig 10772 bp, 9 predicted proteins | sample MAT01_FD_78092 | JGI IMG/M metagenome (GOLD analysis project Ga0105044, IMG submission 78092) | Freshwater microbial communities from Lake Fryxell liftoff mats and glacier meltwater in Antarctica - MAT-01 | ecosystem: Environmental > Aquatic > Freshwater > Ice > Liftoff microbial mat | place... | reverse complement strand
GTGCAGCACGAATACGGCATCTATGGTGGAGACGAAGGTGAAAATATTCTGGGCTTTTTGGAAAACTGCCAAAATCCTATCCTCGTAACACTCCATACTGTCCTTCCAAATCCCACCCTAAAGATGAAAGATGTGACCAGTCGAATTATTCGTCGTGCAAATGTCTTGGTAGTACTGACACATAATTCGCGAGTGATTTTAGAGGAACTTTACCCGTTTTGTGTTGGCAAAGTGTACGTGATTCCGCATGGCATTCATCCTGTGGACTTCACCTCAACCGAATCAGCTAAGAAAAAGCTCAAACTCAAAAATTTGACAATTCTTTCTACGTTCGGCCTCTTGAGCAGAGGGAAAGGAATTGAGTACGTTATTCAAGCACTTCCAGAAGTGGCTAAGAAATATCCTTCCTTAAAGTACCTAGTGCTTGGGGGAACCCATCCAGCCGTGCGCCGAAAAGAAGGTGAAAAGTATCGCCTTAAACTTTCAAAACTGGTCACCAAATTAAAACTAAAGGACCACGTGAGGTTTTACGACAAGTACCTAGATCTCGATGATTTGATTGAGTTCTTAAAAGCAACCGATATCTACATCTCTACATCAATCAATCCAAACCAGGCCGTCAGCGGAACATTATCGTACGCTCTTGGTTCAGGCAGAGCTGTCATAAGCACGGCGTTTGCGCAGTCCAAAGAAATCATCACCCCAGAAACTGGCAGACTTGTAGCAATCAAAGATTCGACCGCAATCACCACCGCGCTACTCGACCTACTCTCGGATGAGCACAAACTCAAAGAGATGCACAAGGCTGCATACGACACTACGCGACCAATGTTGTGGAGCAATGTGGCGCGTCAGTACTCTGATTTACTCACGCAGGTGGTGTTACCACCACTCAATCTGCGCCACTTAAAACACATGACTGATGATTTTGGCCTATTCCAGTTTGCACTCTTGAGTGAACCAGACACATCGTTTGGGTATACAATCGACGACAACGCGAGGGCACTGATAGCTTGTACAAAACTGCTCACACAACACACTAAACAAAAAGGTATCGAAGCTCTTTCAGAAATTTACCTCAACTTTATTGCTGCGTGCCAACAGCCTGATGGAACGTTTACAAATTATCTTGATCACAAACAAAAAGATCCAACCAAACAAAACACCGCCGAAGATCTCACTGATGCCTATGCACGTGGAATGTGGGCACTTGCGGAGGTGATTGGATCTGAGGTGATGAGCGCACCAATGCGAGCTCGCTCAAGAGAATTATTTTTGAACGCACTTCCACATGCTGCCATAGCGAATCATCTGCGTGCCAAAGCGCTGATGATCAAAGCGCTCATCATTGTAAAGCCTTCACTCCCAGAGCATCAAGTCGTGTTCACGCAGCTCATCCAACAGCATTCTGGATCACTCGTCCAATCGCTTAAGGCACACACCGATACCTCATGGCACTGGTTTGAAAATCAACTTGGCTACAACAACGCTCTACTTTCTGAAAGTTTGCTCCTTGCTGGTGACTTTCTCAACAATTCAGAGCTTACCGACTTTGGTACATCATCACTTCAATTTTTAATTGACGAGACATTTGCGACTAATATCTACCAACCAATTGGTCATGCAAAATGGTACAAGAAGAATGAAGTGCGTAGCTACTTTGACCAACAACCAGAGGATCCTGCATCAATGATTTTGGCGCTGACCACTGCCTACAAGCTCACAAGGCTTGATAGCTACAAAAATTTGGCCAAAAAATGCTTTAGCTGGTTCTTAGGAAACAACATTATTCAAAAATCTCTATACAACTATGAAACAGGTGGCTGTTATGATGGACTCCATCCAGATAGAGTCAACTTAAACCAAGGAGCAGAATCCCTTGTTTCGTATCTACTTTCTAGATTAGCAATGACCGAGCTTGATACTACTGAGCTTGATAATTATGAAAATTCAACAGTTCCGAAACCTCTTTCCTGACGTCCAAATCGCTCGCTTCAACATGGCAGCATGGCAAAAACGCGACAGCGATTCCATATTCTTTATTGGGCGTGAAGTTGGTGAACCAGGAAAAAACGGAGAGCCAGACACCGGCGTTTTAAAGTTATTTGAAGTCAATGGCGACGGCTCGATTGCTCATGAGCGCGTTATTTGGAAACCAATGTTAGAGGGGATTAATCTCAAAGATCCTCGCGCACATGAACTGGAAAGAAAAAATCTGATCATGGGATTAACGGCGGTGTTACGAGATAAAAATGGCAATCCCATTCCTTTCCCTGCAGTGATTAAGATTGACTCACATAGTTCTTGGCAACATGACCTGCCACCATTTCTGGTGATCAGTACGTTTGGACCAGGCAAGAACATCACTCCGATTGATCGCACGACGTATTTTTTTCGACCCGATGCGCTTGAATATCAACACAAGCTGCTCGTGTTCTCGATTCGTAGACAGGTTCCAGAAAAAATGGGCGAAATTGAGTTTCCTAAAGATCTTTCCTGGGCGCAATGGCGAATTGGAACCACACTCCCGCCACTATGGGTCACTCCAAATGAGGCACTTTTTCTCATACATGGTATTAGCTTGCAAGAAATTGACGGACAACAAAAGTACGTCTACAGCTTGGGTCGCGCCAAGTTAACTCGTCATGGTAATCAATTTTCCGTGGTAGTTGCACCTGAGCCTATCTTGACCCCAGATCACTTTTTGCTTCCAGATGGTACACCGATGGTCAGTGAGCTACATCCCGATATTCGCCGCGTGGTGTATTGTTGTGGAGGTTTAGTGAAAAAGGGATCTCCTGATAGATTGTCACTTTATGTGAACGTTGGCGATCGCACTACATTTGAGGTAGATTACTGTCTAGATGAACTCAAAGAGGGAATTTTTTAGACCGCTTTAAACGCAGGAACTGGCTCGGCTGATTCCATCCGTTCTGCGAACGTCATCAAGGATTGAACGTCCATGTGCAGCGCTTGAGGAAACTTGGCGTCCGAGGGAGCGAGTAAGAACATCATCCGTTTCGTTTTGACTTTTATTTCTAGTCCAGTCTCTGGATCTTTTTCACAGTCTTCATCATTCCACCGCTTTTCAAACCACTTCAACGAAAACTCTCGCGGTTGATTCGAGAAATCACGATACGGATCCATGATGATGATTTTGTCTTTGTCGACATCAATACCCAATACAATACTGTAGTGGCCACGATTTCCGTATGGGTGTCTGAGTTTCTCCTCATCGACAGTGCTATAAAATAACCCCTGCCAGTTTACAACGACCGGCCAACGGCGTTCGTGAAGGAGTGTTTCGAGATCACGCTTGGTGGTATGTTGTTTGACCCAAAAGATAATGTCAGGTGCTAAACGACGCACTGCGCGAGCAAGTTGATCAGGCCGGGTGCCATGTTTCTTCAATCGCGACTTAGCCCGCGCCGCTTCAACAACATCATTCTGAGAGACGAGGATGTCTACATGACCAAGCAATGCTTGGATCACTGCTGGGCCGCAGTGAGAGTCCGTTAATTGTGTAACGGGGGGTAACGATAGACGTCGGAAGGTTCGTCGAGTGACGGCCATAATAGCTTTAGTTTTCAATCTTCAAAGGAGCGAAAACGATTATACAACAGGGTGCAATGAGTACTATACTTGAGGTAACTGCCGACGTTGAGCCTGGAGTGCTTGCGCCAGCCTGTCTCGAATTTTGGAGTGGAGAAGAGGCCAGCTTAGGATGTATAAGACTGTCTCATCATATGAGTCCCATTCATACTTCATCAAGCCTTTTTTGATGAATCCTGAGGCCTCCATGGTACGTCGGGCAGGAAGGTTCTTGGGGTCACAAAAGCCAAAAATGACAACTTCAGGCTGGTCTGGAGCTTCGAGAAGCATTTGAACTTGAAGGCACGACGCACGCAGAGCACTTGACATAAGTCCTGGAGCTGACTCTAAACCAAGTGGCATTGGCCTGGAGGCGAAGCTGACTTCAAGCAGGTAGCGCCGAGCTTGCGAGGACAGGATGAAGCCAAGACGCTCCATGCGTTTTACACGGAACTTCTCTTCGCGTTCAGAGTAAATGTAGATAAATCCCCGGACCACGCTCATCAAATCTGGATCGGAAACTCTGGCGTCATGCACGGCAAATAAGTACATGTACTTGCTGTACGTACCAGCCCAGTCTTCATAATCTGATCGAGATATCGTCGAGGCATCGTCCATCCATTTACGGACTTGTTTGGCGCTCAGAATTTCACGCATTGCTTCAAGATCATCTTGGGCATATGGCTCAAAAAAACGAATCGCCGCAGCCTGACCAGTGGTGTGGAAAAGTTCTTGAATAGGAAGTTGTGAGGGAGGCGCAAATCCACCTGGAAGATCAGGAACCACGAACGGTCGGTGGTGCATGGGGCGGCTAGACATACGGTTGTGATTCTCGTTGATTCTAGTTGATCCACTCAATGTATGTACAGCCAGTCGCTTCGCGGAATTCTGGATTCCAGCCAGCAGTGCTGCACTTCTTCATTTTTTTACCTTTGCCAGTAGTGATCTCGACCAACTTAGCACCACACTGTGGGCAATCTTCCTCGAGTGTTTTTGTTTCGTTACCTAACCACTCCACATATGGACAGCCGGTAGCTACGCGATTTTCGCGATCCCAGCCAGAAGTACTACATTTTTTCATTCGCTTGCCGGTGCGTGTGGTCATCATCACTAAATTGACTCCGCAGGTAGGACATTTTTCGTCAAGCTCTTTGACAGGCGCCTCGAGCCACTTCACGTAGACACAGCCCTCAGCTTGGCGAGTTTCTGGATTCCATTTTCCAGTGGAACATCGCTGAAGTTTTTTACCAGTTTTGGTTTCCTCAGGTTCTTTAAGAGGTGAATTGCAGAGCGGACAAAGATCGGGAGTGTTTGACATAAGCAAACAGTTTACCACCGTTTGATTCTCTCAGTGCGAAGAACTACGGTAACCGCTCTGGGGAAATTAAGAGCGTGAATACCGACGCTTCTTTTTTGGTTTGATAGATCGTTTAAATAATGGAAAGTTGATCAGAGCAGATACAATGGTCAAGAGTCCAACGACGATCAACATTTGGCGAAAACCATACTGAACCACGAAGTATCCACCGATACCTGAGCCAAGTGCAGCAGAAATGTTGATCAAAGACTCGTCTACACTCCAGATCGTCGCGGTTGGCCTTCCATGGAGATACGATGAAAACAAGACTTTATCTGCTGGTCCAGCTATCGCGCGAAAGATTCCTAAGAAAAAATGAAACATATATAAATGCCAGACATTCGTCGCAAAAGCCAACATAATAAACAAAATTCCTCGGGCCACATATCCAAAAATCAAAAAGAATACTTCGTCGTTTAAGCCGTCAATTCTGTCGGCAAGAAAACCCATGACTGGCCCGAGCAGTCCAAACGATAAGAAAAAAATCAAGGAAGAGATACCAATTTCAGTGACGGTCACACCGTGTAATTCTGTAATGAAAAAGACACTCAAGAATGGAATGAGCAAGTTTGCAGCCATCCAAAATAATCCGTGAGAGAGAAGTAAAATTTGGATGCCAAAAGGAAAACTGCTGGCGGGCGGGCGAAGCGACACAGAAGTCATTCTACACGCAAATTTGCGGTATAATCAGTGTGTGATTTCTTCATAACAGAAAAGGAGGCCTTCGAGCGCAGTTTTTTTAAGAGCGTGTGGCCCTGCATCAGCAGGGGAACGAGGATGTGGGTCTTTCACTGACCGTGAAAGAATTCAGACCTGAAGAGTTGGCGCAATCCAGCTCAACAGAGTTATCTGCGGGAACCCACCGGCGGACTACCGTCGTGAATCATGTTTTAAATCTTTTCGTAAGAAAAGGACAAAGAGCATTGATGTGTAGATGCACTCATTTTCATTGTTCTATCCCAGTAGTTTGCTGCGCCGCAGAAGCGGTGCGGTGTTAGTTTGATTCATGAAGGAGTCTTTATGTGTGGAATTTTTGGATATGTTGGTCAAAAAACAAACGGAGCAGATAAAGTTCTGCATGGCTTAAAACAGCTTGAGTATCGCGGCTACGATAGCTGGGGAGTTGCGGTGGCGGCTGAAATGGAATTCAATCCACGCACTCAATCAACTTCACCAACACAGATTGTGGTGGAAAAACACGTCGGCAAGATAGGTGATGCAGAGTTGAGTGTTGCCAACATCAAAAGCTCGCTGGCTATCGGCCACACCCGATGGGCAACACACGGCGGAGTCACTGTTGAAAATGCTCATCCACATCTAGATACGCATCATCAGATCGCAGTAGTGCACAACGGCATCATCGAAAACTTTCAAGAACTAAAAGCAGAGCTGTTGGCCAAGGGATATCACTTTCTGAGTGAAACCGACTCTGAAGTATTTACACTCTTAGTTGAAGAAGAATTGAAGTCTTTTGGACTCCGCGATGCAGTCCAACGTGTCTTTCAACGGCTGCACGGACTGAATGCGTTTGTGGTGCTTTCACCTGCGGATCAACAATTGGTCGTGGTTCGGAAAGGATCGCCACTCGCACTAGGCAAAGCAGACGATGGTTTTTACGTTGCGAGCGACGCCTCTGCAATGGCGCTGTATGCAAACAAAGTGTTTTACTTGGATGATAATCAAATCGCAGTGCTGAGCAATGATCGCGCTGAGCTTTTTGATGCAAAAACTCTAGAGGAAAAAGACGCAGTCTGGCAGCCTTTAGATTTTCAGGCTGAAGATCTGAGCAAAGGTGAGTTTCCGCATTACCTTATTAAAGAAATTCATGAACAACCGCGCGTTCTATCTACAATTGCCAATGAACTTTTGCCACAAGTTGAGCAGTTCACTCAACACTTGGATGGTCGGCCACTTTTTGTGGGCTGCGGAACGGCATATCATGCATCACTGAGTGGCTTGTATTTTTGGCAAATTATTGCTAAAAAATCAGCCAGCGCCATTCAAGGAAGTGAGTTTCGTTACACCAGAGATGTCTTGACGCAGAGGGACTTTGTCACGTTCATCTCGCAAAGCGGTGAAACAATCGATATTGTTGAACATTTGCCACTGCTTAATGAACGAAAGATTCCGTTTGGCGCAATCGTCAATCGCCTGGGCTCAAGTCTTGAGCGAGGCAGTGTTCATAAAGTGTTACTGCCTGCTGGCGCAGAGCAATGTGTGTTGGCTACAAAGTCATATACTGCCATGGTGGCGGTTCTCTTTCTACTCGCTCACGCCATGGCCGGAACGCTCGTTGAAGGCCAACGACAATTGCTGACCGCAGTCAAACAACTTGAACATGTCTTGAAACCTGAGTTCCGAGCGAATCACATTCTTCCTGTGGCACAGATGTTAGCGAAAGCCATTCATATTTTCTTGATAGGCCGAGGTAACTCGTATCCAATCGCGCTTGAAGCTGCACTCAAAATCAAAGAAGTCACCTACGTGCATACTGAAGGTTTTGCGGGCGGGGAGCTAAAACATGGCGTGATTGCATTGATTGAAATAGGAACTCCATGCATTGTATTTGCGCCTGAAGGCGAAGAATATGAAGCAACTATCTCAAATGCACTTGAGCTCAAGGTTCGTGGCGCCACGATTATTGGAGTGAGTTCGAAGCCTAGCGATGCGTTTGATCATTTCTTACCAGTGGACTCAGTAGCAGAACTCTCAACTCTCACGCACGCAGTGGTCATCCAGCAGTTGGCTTATGAGATGGCGTTAATCCTGGGCAACGATCCAGATAAGCCACGTAATCTGGCCAAGTCGGTGACGGTCAAATAAAGAGTGAGGGATTGGCATCAATCTGATATATTACCAACTGTGAATGCGCATCCTAGAATTCACGGTCTATACTACAGGCAGAGGGTACTGCACACGATTTATCACGGCTGAGGAACTGTAAATTCTTCAAGCATACTCGGAGGACTTTTATGAAAGGTGTCATTTTAGCCGGTGGTCTGGGCACTCGTTTGTACCCACTCACTCATATTACCAATAAGCACTTGTTACCGATCTACAACAAGCCAATGATTCATTATCCGATCAAGACATTAGTTGACGCTGGCGTCACTGAAATATTGATTGTCACCAGTGGTCCTCACGTAGGCCACTTTTTAGGAACATTGAAGAATGGAAAAGAACTCGGTGTCACTCACCTGGAGTACGCGTATCAAGAGAAACCAAATGGTGGAATTGCAGATGCGCTGGCATTGGCTGAGGATTTTGCTGACGGTGACTCAATTGCAGTTATTCTTGGTGACAACACCACCAACGCCAGCATTAGCGATGCAGTCAAATCGTTCAAAGAAGGTGCGGTGGTTTTCTTGAAGGAGGTTCCAGATCCACAACGATTTGGAGTGGCCGTTTTCGACAAATCAGATCCAACCAAAATTACTCGCATCGATGAAAAACCAAAACAACCAGAATCCAACATGGCAGTGACGGGTCTCTACATCTATGACAACCAAGTCTTTGAGTACATTCGTCAATGTGATCCAAACTTCTCAGGCCGCGGCGAGCTTGAGATTACCCAAGTTAACAACTTATATATCCAACCAGGCAAACTCACTTGGCAGGAACTGAAAGGTTTCTGGAGTGACGCTGGCACATTCAAGTCGCTACTGACCGCCGGCAATTACTGGGCTTCAAAAGATAATAGTTAGATTCTCAGTGCGATCGAGCTACAATCTACCTATACTTGCCCGATAAAAACTATGAAACTGCGAGTCACTTCATTAGCAGAAAATCATGGTGCGACAAGTCTTTTCACCAATGACCTTGTGCGCTGCTTTGACCATTTTGGCCGATGTTAAGCCATGTTTTGCAGCCAGCTGCGCCGGATCTCCCGTTTCACCAAAATGATCAGCCACGCCAATCAGCTCAATTGGGATGGTTACCTTGCCAGCGATCACTTCCAGAATCGCACTTCCAAGCCCACCAGCACGCTGATGTTCTTCGATGGTGACGGCTGCACCAGTTTTTTGGAGTGAGGCCAGAACGGCCTCATCATCAAGCGGCTTAATGGTGTGAATGTTAAGAACCTCAGCATCGATACCGTCTTTGGAGAGCTGTTCGGCGGCAATCAGAGCCTCTGCCACCATTAGTCCTGTGGCAAAAAGCGTCACGTCTTTTCCCTTTTTAAGAACCTGCGCTTTTCCAAACTCAAACTTGTCCTTCGTCAGCTCGTGTGTCAACGTTCCCGTGAGGTGGTATGGCGCAGATCGAGAAATACGTAAGTAGACTGGGCCAGCATGCTGGGCAATCGCGAACACCGCTTGATACGCTTGTCTGGCGTTTGCAGGTGAGACCACGGCGAGGTTGGGCAAACAACGCGTGATCGCAATGTCTTCCAAAGCTTGATGTGTAGCTCCATCACCACCAGCTGAGAAACCAGTGTGGCCGCCAATCACTTTAACGTTGGCTTTGGAGTAGCACACCCCTACACGGAGCTGATCCCAACTTCGCCCGGGGCTAAATACTGCAAAACTGCAGACGAAGGGAATTTTGCCAGTCAACGCCATTCCCGTCGCAATTCCCATCATGTTTTGTTCAGCAACCCCAAGCTCAAAAAAACGATTTGGAAACGCATCGGCAAATAAATTGGCGCGAGTGGATTCTTCAAGATCGGCGGTCAGAACAACCACATCTTTGTTCTTGTGCCCCAACTCCAACAATGCCTCGCCAAAACCATCGCGCATTGGAACTGTTGGTAAAATATCTTTTTCTTGCATACACTGTCTCAAACTTTTAATCTTCGTCCCGTTTTACTCTACCGCCCAGGCTGCGTAGCTCACGGATCGCCAGTCTTGCTTCTGCCGCTGTTGGAGCTTTGCCATGCCATTCTGGTTTCCATTGCATGAAGTCCACGCCTTTGCCGGGAATAGTGTGCGCGATAATGGCCACCGGCTTTTCGTAAATCGCCTTAGCCATCTCACACGCCTCGATAATCTCGCGAAAGTTGTGGCCGTCGATCTCGATTACGTGCCAGTTGAATGCTTCATATTTTGCTTTGAGCGAATTGAGCGGCATGATGTCCTCAGTGTAGCCATCAATCTGAATGTTGTTTCGGTCAATAATAACTGCTAGGTTATGGAGCTTATACTTCGCCGCAGACATGACTGCCTCCCAGACCTGACCCTCGTTATGCTCACCATCACTGGCGATGCAGTACACCTCGGATGAACTACCCTGTAGCTTTAATGAGAGCGCCATGCCAACAGCTTCGGAACAACCTTGACCCAACGGCCCGCTGGAATTTTCAACGCCCGGGAGTTCTAAGTGGTTTGGATGTCCTTGCAGACGACTGCCAAATTGGCGATACGTCTTCAGCTCTGAAATAGGGAAGTATCCAGCCCTCGCCAAAGAGGCGTACAGGACAGGACAGATGTGGCCGTTGGAAACAACCAAACGGTCTCGGTCTATCCAGTGCGGCTTTTCAGGATTATGGCGAAGGACGTTGAAGTACAGCGTGGCAAAAATATCTGCCATACCTAGGGGACCGGCTGCATGACCAGATTTGGCAGCAAAAAGCATCTCGATAATGTCTCGGCGGATAGTGTTGGCTAAGGCGGGCAGTTCGTCGATCTTCACGATACTAGCGTATCACTAACGGATCAGCCAGAACAGGGCAGCACCAGCCACAATTCTGTACAGCCCAAAGATACGGAAGGTCTGCGTTTTGAGGAAACCCACAAACCACTTGATCACAATAAACGCACTGATAAATGCGGCTGCCGAGCCAACCAGCAGCAGAGTAACTTCGGATCCACCTGTTTGACTGAGT
>Ga0105044_10014206_pt1 | contig 10773 bp, 6 predicted proteins | sample MAT01_FD_78092 | JGI IMG/M metagenome (GOLD analysis project Ga0105044, IMG submission 78092) | Freshwater microbial communities from Lake Fryxell liftoff mats and glacier meltwater in Antarctica - MAT-01 | ecosystem: Environmental > Aquatic > Freshwater > Ice > Liftoff microbial mat | place... | reverse complement strand
TGGTAACGCATGGCGGGCAGGCCGTGATGACGACGCGAGAGGTCGAACAACTCGATGCCACGCCGCGCCAAGCGATCGTCACCAGTGGCCGCATAGCTCACGAGCATCATGACCCGCGCGTCGGCCACATACATCAACTGCTCGTAGTAGGGGCAGTCCATGAACGCGTCATGCGTGCAGGCGGTGAAGCCGCGCCAGGCGAGGCGGAAAATGGCCGCGAGCGCGGGATCGGGCGTTGCGACGGCGGGCGCGGACTCGGGCCAAGGATAGCCGGTGGTGCGCACACCCACGGAGTGCAAACGCAGGCCTTCGTCGCGGGTGCGGACGCGAAGGAGCAGGTAACGGCCGGCACGCCACCAGTGTGGCGCGGGCAGGGTGGTGGGCTCGTCTGCGCCCGCCAGCGTCCAAGCATCGCCGAAACCGAAAAAGCAGCGGCCCGCCACGAGGTCGCGCGAGCCTTTCGCGGGTTTTGTCCGGGTCGCTTCGCCGGGGGGGAAGAGTGATTCGGCCCAGAGGCATTCGATGAAGGCGTCGCGACCGCCGGCGACGACGATCTCGGGTGTGCCGCAGGCGTAGGTCTCGAGGTCGAGCACGAGGTTCACCTCCGATTCGGGGCCGATGGCGAGTGGCTCGGCGGGAGCGGGTAGGCGCGCGGCGGCGGAGGCGGGCGGGAGAATTTCGGCGACGGCGACGGGGCGTTCCGGCGGGAGCGGGCCATCAATGCGCGCGGCCCAGCGGCCGGCGGTGAGGAGCGTCTCACGCGGATCGGGAATGCCGGCGGGCGCGAGTTGCCAGCCGGAGTTCACAAAACCGTAGAGGCCGTCCCACCAAAGTTCGAAGGCCTTGGCGGGCACGGCGGGCTCGGGCTCAATGCGCAGGTCGCGCTCAAGGTTGCCGCCGAGACTGTGCACGCCGACGCCGAGGCCCGGCCCGATGCGCCACCCGCGCAGCCGTCGCACGCGCCACGGGGCGTGACCGGTGGAGAGGGCGGAGTGAGCATCGCCTTCGGCGGCGCAGATGAAGCCGCCGCGGAGGGTCATGCGATGAGCGGGGGCCTCAGCGGGGGGCAGCCACCAGACATCGGCGCGGAGGGCGTGCCGACCGGGTGGAAGTGCCAAGGTGTAGCTGTGGAAGGGCCAAGCGCGAGGGTCGCCCGAGACGGGGCCGGCCGCGAGGCGGGTGCCATCCACGAAGAACTCGAAGCGCTGGTCAGCGCTAAGGTGGAGGGGCACGGGCGCGCCGTCGCTCGTAACGTCGAGCTCGAAGCGGAGAAAGGCAGCTTCATCCGGTCGGCAGTCGGGATGCCATATCCAGTTCGCACGCTCGATGGGGTAGCGCCGACGGATGTTGGCATCGTGTGGCCGATCAGCGACCGGCGGGAAGACCTGGGTGAGACCCGGGCGTTCGGCGAACATGTGGATCTGAGCGATGTGGGAGAATATCGCGGAGAACTAGGTCAGTTTAGGCTAAAGCCCGCTGGCCGCTCCCGCAGTGAAGTTGGCGCGCACTCGCTGCACGGTAATCACGTCTAGCGCATCACGAATGGCAGCCGCAGCATCATCGGCTCCTAAATCGGAACCGAAGGGAATGCGGACCGTTCCTTCGGAGATCACGACGCGCGAGGCGACGTCTCGCGGGATCGCCCGGCGGGTCTTTAAGCGTCCTCGTATCACATTGAGAGCGATAGCTTCTTCGAATAACGATCCCGGTCTGCGGGGTTCGACCGGCTTCACAACCAAGATATCTTCACCTGGCTGGTGCACAACGAAACGCTCTCGGAGCCGTGTGGCCACGCGACTGACAAGCGGAAGCTCGCCTTCCGCTTCGATGGGGGTTTGCGACACCACGTAGCCCTGCTCCGCGCCTGGCTTCGGCGCGAGGCTGATTGTTTTCACGCAAGGTTTGCCGCGTGTGACAGTCACGACAGCGGACGATGCCGACCTCTCTGAACGTGTCGAGCATCCGACGCAGGCCACCAGAATCAAGCTGCAAGTCGCAGCAAGAAGCCACCCTCTTTGATAGGGGCTTACCCGTGGCAATTCGACAGACTCCACATTGTTCTCCGAGGATTTCACGACATTCGAGAAGACATTGAAAACGGGAACCTCGCAGAGAAGTGCAAGCTGCTGCCGCGTCCTAGGACTTGTAGCGCAGCCGCTTCTTGTGGCGGTTTTCTTTCATGCGCTTGCGGCGCTTGTGTTTCGCGATTTTTGACTTTCTCTTCTTTTTTAGTGAACCCATGGGTTTGCGGGGACGGAATATTTAATAAACGACTTTGTTGAGTGGATACTCGATGATCCCCTCGGCCCCGAGCATTTTCAATTTCGGGACTATCTCGCGGACGACTTTCTCTTCGATCACCGTCTCGATGGCCACCCACTCGGGTTGCGCCAAGGGCGAAACTGTAGGGTTCCTTAATGCGGGCAATGCCTCAAGCAAATTCTTAAGGCTTTTTTCGGGCAGGTTCATCTTGAGTCCTACCATGTCGCGCGCGGCGAGAGCGCCGAGGAGGAGAAGGGAGAGAGTTTCGATCTTCTGCCGCTTCCACGGGTTTTCCCACGCAGCCTTACCGGAGTAGAGCCCAGGAAAAGATTCCATAATCGTCGCAAGGATGCGGAGCTTGTTCGCGCGCAAGGAAGATCCCGTTTCCGTGACATCCACAATCGCATCCACCAGCTCAGGAGCCTTCACTTCCGTAGCACCCCAAGAGAATTCCACCTCTGCATTGACACCCGCACGTTCTAGAAAGCGCCGTGTCATGCCCACGACTTCTGTGGCGATCCGCTTCCCTTCGAGGTCTTGCACCGTTTGAAAAGGGGAGTCTTCAGGAACCACGAGCACCCACCGCGTGGGATCGGAACTCACCTTGCTGTAGGGAAGACGCGAGACTTCGAGAATGTCGGATTGATTTTCCTCTACCCAATCGCGTCCGGTAATTCCACAGTCGAGGTAGCCGTGTTCAACGTAGCGACTGATCTCTTGAGCACGCAGAAGTCGAATGCGAAGTTCCGGATCATCCACGGCTGGGCGGTAGGAACGATTTGCTCCCGAGATGGCGTAGCCAGCTTTTGCGAACAGTGCGATGGTAGGTTCCATGAGGCTGCCCGAGGGAAGTCCAATGGTGAGAAGGTTTTCTTGCATGAAAGATTCAAGACTTAGCGCAAGGTGCGCAATTATAAAAGCCTCCTTTCGCGCAACGACGAAACCTTTGACCGCTCGTAGCGCTCGTAAAAAACCATTCAGCCGGAAGCCGCACGGCTATCTTCCGTTCCGTTTTTGCGTCCTTGCGTGGAACACCACAAAAAAAAAGCCTCCGCGTTGTGACACGGAGGCTTTATTTTTGAGTGGAAGGTCGGACTACTTGTCGTCTTCGAGGGCGGCTTGCGCAGCAGCTAAGCGTGCGACAGGCACACGATAGGGCGAGCAGCTCACATAATTCAGGCCCACGCGGTGGAAGAACTTAACGCTCTCTGGGTCACCACCGTGTTCACCGCAAATCCCGAGTTTGATTTTCGGGTTCGTCTTGCGGCCTTTCTCGATCGCAATTTTGACCAACTGGCCGACGCCTTCTTGGTCAAGGCTGGCGAAGGGGTTTTTCTTGAAGACCTCGTTTTCCGTATAAGGCATGAGAAAAGAGCCCATGTCATCACGGCTGATACCGAGCGCCGTCTGCGTGAGATCATTCGTGCCGAAGCTGAAAAACTGGGCAGTTTCTGCGATTTCATCTGCAGTGAGTGCCCCGCGTGGGACTTCGATCATGGTGCCGACCAGGTATTCAAACTTCACCTTCTTCTGCGCCATCACTTCCTTGGCCACTTTGTGAACGATCGCCACTTGGAGGTCGAATTCTTTCTTGAAGCCGACGAGCGGAATCATGACTTCTGGCTTCACCTTAATCTTCTTCAAGGCCACATCTGCGGCGGCTTCGAAAATCGCGCGCGCCTGCATTTCCGTGATTTCCGGATAGGCAATACCAAGGCGGCAGCCACGGTGGCCGAGCATGGGATTGAATTCATGGAGGTCCTTCACACGCTTGGCGATTTTTTCCACCGTGATGCCGGTCTTTTTCGAGAGTGCTGATTGGGAAGAAGCATCATGAGGCAGGAATTCGTGGAGTGGCGGGTCGAGCAAGCGGATCGTGGCTGGAAAGCCCTTCAGCGCCTTGAAAATGCCAGTGAAGTCCTCACGTTGATACGGGAGAAGCTTTGCAAGCGCGGTCGTTCGGTCTGCCACGTTGTCAGCCAGAATCATCTCGCGCATGGCATCAATCCGGTCTCCCTCAAAGAACATGTGCTCCGTGCGGGTGAGGCCGATGCCGGTTGCACCAAATGCGATGGCGTTTTCGGTTTGCTCGGGATTGTCGGCATTTGTGCGCACCTCAAGGCGTGTGACCTTAGAGCACCATGCCATGAGCTGCTGGAAATGCTTAAATTTCTCGGTCTTCTGCGACGTCTTATTGCCATGGACGAGTGCGGTAATAATTTCGGATGGCTCGGTGGCGAGCTGGCCAGCATAGACCGTGCCGGCCGTGCCATCAATCGAAAGGAAGTCCCCTTCTTTGAAAGTGTGTCCAGCGACGGATACGGTTTTCTTATCGTAGTTGATTTGAAGAGCGGCGGCCCCGCAGATGCAGACCTTTCCCATTTGGCGTGCCACAAGCGCGGCGTGAGAGGAAACTCCTCCCTTCGCCGTGAGGATTCCCTCGGCAGCGATCATTCCGCGAAGATCTTCTGGAGACGTTTCGTTGCGAACGAGAAGGACTTTTTGACCCTTCTCCGCCGCAGCCGCCGCGCGATCGGCATTGAGGTAGATCTGGCCAGAGGCAGCACCTGGGCCAGCAGGGAGGCCAGTGGCGATGACTTCTGCCTTTTTGACTTCTGCCACATCGAAGACTGGCGCGAGGAGTTGGTCAAGCTGGTCGGCTGGATTGCGCATGATCGCCGTCTTCCAATCAATGAGCTTCTCGGAAACCATATCCATGGAAAACTTGAGAGCAGCCATCGCGGTGCGTTTGCCATTACGCGTCTGCAGCATATAGAGCTTTCCGTCTTGAATGGTAAACTCGAAGTCCTGCACGTCCTTAAAATGTTTCTCAAGCGTTTGGCGAACTTTGTCCAATTCGGCAAACGGCTTAGGCATCACTTTCTTCAGCAAGGCGACTGGCTCAGGTGTGCGCACGCCGGCCACCACGTCCTCGCCTTGAGCATTGATAAGAAATTCACCATAAAATTCTTTGTTGCCATTGGCAGGGTTGCGCGTAAAGGCGACTCCGGAGCCGGAGTTCTCGCCCGTGTTTCCAAAGACCATTGCCTGGACATTGACAGCCGTGCCCCATGCGGCAGGAATTCCATATTTGCGGCGATAGACGATGGCGCGGTCATTCATCCATGAGCCGAAGACGGCACCAACAGCACCCTTGAGTTGATCCCATGGGTTCGCGGGAAACGACTTGCCAGTGCGCTCTTTCACGAGAGCCTTAAAGCGCTTCACGAGTTCCTTTTGGTCATCGGCTGTGAGATCACTATCCACGATGTCTGCATGGTATTTCTCATGCTTAAATTCCTCGATCACGACTTCAAAGGGTTCGTGATCTTCGCCCTCGCGCTTCTGCACGCCGAGCACGACATCGCCATACATCTGCACAAAGCGGCGGTAACAATCCCAAGCGAAACGTTCGTTCTTGGTGGCCGCGGCGAGGGACTTCACGGTCTCATCGTTGAGGCCAAGATTGAGAATCGTATCCATCATCCCAGGCATGGAATCGCGAGCGCCAGAGCGCACCGCAACAAGCAAAGGAAAGCCCGCGGCATCGCCAAATTTATATCCCATGATTTTCTCCATATTCCGCACGCCCGCTTCGACCTGACCTTGGAGCTCTTTCGGATAAGTGCGCTTGTTGTCGTAGAAGTAGGTGCAGACTTCCGTGGTAAGCGTGAAGCCAGAAGGCACGGGTAGGCCGATCCGTGTCATTTCAGCAAGGTTGGCTCCCTTGCCGCCAAGTAGCGACTTCATCTTGCCATCACCATCCGCCTTTGCGTTGCCGAAGGTATAAACGTATTTGCCCTTGCGGGCGGTGGAAGGCTTGGAGAGCTTGGTATTTTTAGACATAAGTGGAAACATCCAGATGTAGCAGGACGGCGGAACGTGTCAACGCGCAGCAACTAAGAAAATGAAGGCGATCTCTGTCTTCGATATTGGCCTGCCCTACGCAAACGATGTCGGCTTATGCGAATCCGCCGCCGCCGCCGCCGCCGCCGCCATCAGCCATTCGCGTCCGTGCAGGTCGGTCGTCCAGCGGGAATGCAATGGTGCTCTGGTCTTTTTTGGCTCGGCTGTTTCCTTGCCCTGAGGGTCTCACTGCAATCTCGCATGCTGTTTTTCACGTGCGTTTCTTCAAAACGTTGGCCGCCTCGACCGGGGTCATTCGGCGCACCGAGCCGTCGAGAAAACCGTAAACACCGGAGGAACCACCTTGGCCTTTGGAGCTAACGCGGATGCGCTGACGGTGAAATACGCTATTACCGCCGACGGCCGGAGAAAATCTAGCAGACTCCTCCGTGCCATCAGGTTTCCCTGTCTCTATGGGCGGCCGAGGTTACGGCCGAGCGGCGGGTTTAGAGCGACTTGCAGAATTCTTCGATACGATCGAGGCCGGTCTTGATGATGTCGAGGCTCGTGGCGTAGCTGAGTCGGACGGTGCGGTCGTCGCCGAAGGCGGCGCCGGGCACGAGGGCCACGTTGGCTTTGCTCAGGAGTCGGTCGGAGAAGTTTTGAGACTTGAGGCCGAGCGCACTGATGTTAGCGAGAACATAGAAGGCGCCGAGAGGCTTCACGGCCGTGATGCCGTGAATTTTGAGAAGGCGGTCAAACATGTATTGCCGACGAACATCGAATTCATCGCGCATGTCGTTGACACACTGTTGGTCGCCGGTGATGGCAGCCAAGGCTCCGTATTGAGCGAAGGAGCAGACATTTGATGTCATATGGCTCTGCATGGAATCAATGGCTTTAGCGACATTTTCTGGAGCTGCAAGGTACCCAACACGCCAGCCGGTCATGGCATAGGCTTTGCTGAAACCGTTCACGGTGATGGTGAGGTCGTAGGCTTCCGGAGTAAGCGATCCGATGCTTACATGTTCCGCTCCGTCGTAGGTCAGTTTTTCGTAAATCTCATCGGAGAGAATGTAGATATCTTCCTCTGCTGCGACTTCGGAGAGCGCGCGGAGTTCTTCCTTAGTGTAGATGGAGCCCGTGGGATTCCCGGGCGTATTGATGATGACCATCTTGGTGCGGGGGGTCATGGCATTCTCAAAATCCTCAGCCGTGAGCTTCCAGTCGTTCTCTTGCTTGGTCGGAATGATGACCGGTGTGCCACCGGCAAGGCGAACGATTTCAGGATAGCTCAGCCAGAAAGGTGCTGGGATAATGACTTCGTCGCCGGGATTCACCACGGCAGCGATGGCATTGAAACACGATTGCTTAGCGCCCGTGCTAACGATGATTTGGCTGGATTTGTATTCTAGCTTGTTATCGCGGGCAAATTTATCCGCGATGGCCTGGCGCAGTTCGGGGATGCCAGAGCTGGGTGTGTACTTGGTAAAGCCATTCTGCAAGGCGGTGATGGCAGCGGCCTTGATGTGTTCGGGCGTGTCCATGTCGGGCTCGCCAGCTCCGAATCCGCAGACGTCCACGCCTTCGGCGCGGAGAGCTTTTGCTTTGCTATCAATAGCGAGGGTGAGAGACGGGGTGAGATCTGTAAGGCGAGAAGCGATTTCCATGTTTGGGTAAAAGGTGGGTTGCTCTTGTAGACGGATAAGGTCAAGTCTTCAAGAAGGCGTTTTAAATTGTTTTGGCGGGACTGGGGAGCTTCTGAGTAATACCGGCACACCATTTTCCACGCATGATGACTCGCGGATGGGCAAACCCTGCGGCAAACAAGGCGTGCGCGACCGTGTCATATTGATGGCGTAGCACACCGGAAAAGAGAAACCATCCTTGCGGCAGGAGATGCGAGGCCAAGGCGGGCGCGACCTCTACTAATAGGTCGCTGAATAGATTCGCAGTAATCACGTCCACTACCGGGAAGGCCACCAGGTTTCTGACGTCGGCTTTTTTAATTGTGGTGCGGACACAGGCATTGGCAGCGCGATTTTCCTTTGCGATGCGGACACAGACTGGGTCAAAATCGAACGCGAGAACGCTTCGTGCACCCAGCTTCTCTGCCGCGATGGCAAGGATGCCACTGCCTGTTCCCGCGTCGAGGGCATGCCATACGGGAGGGAGGCTTGGCTCGAGATCGCAGAGGAGACGCAGGCACGTCGCGGTGGTGGCGTGGTCGCCAGTGCCGAAGGCCATGCCTGCGGGAATGCGCAGGTCGCCCTGACGCGGCGTGCGGGCTGCCCACTGTCCCTCGTCGGAGAAAACGCGAAGACGGCCTCGAATCGCAAGTGGACTTCTTAAAATGGGCACGACGCCCGCGAGCGCACTCTTCGCAACAGGCGTGCTCTTGCCCCCGAAGCGCTTGACCAGTGCATCAACGACTTTTTTATCGGCATAGACCTCCAGCTTCAGGGCTCGCGAATGCGGCCACGAGAACATGGCCACGCGCTCCGGCCCGAGATACTGAAGTCGCTCGCTCCAGACGTCCTCCCACTTTTGCGAGCTGAGTCGCGTCCAACGATGGATTGCCATGTGCGACTTTTTTGTGCGAATTGTGGAGAGATGGCACGCCCAAAATTTCACATTGCACCGAGCGAATCGAATGCAGACATGTTCTACGGATGCGGATTCCGTGCGCCGGATGCTGTGATTTTTCTCGAACGGGATGGCGTGACGAGGCTCCTCCTTTCGGATCTAGAAATTGATCGGGCACGATCGGAAGCGCGTGTGGATGAGGTCGAAAGTTTTTCTGCGATGGAGAAAGAGTTGCAAGGCACGAGTAAAAAGAAACCAGCCTTCAACGAGGTGGTCGCCGCTTGGTTGGTTAAGCACAAGGCGAGGTCGGTGCAAGTGCCGGCTGACTTTCCACTCGGCATAGCTCGCGCCCTTCGTGAAGAAGGCATTCGCATGAAGCCGACTAAGGACGCCTTCTGGCCCGAGCGGGAGTTTAAGACAACGAAAGAACTTCGGGCGATCACGGTGGCTTTACGTATTGCGGAGGTCGGCATGGCTCGTGGGTTTGAGGTATTGACTGCTGCGACGATCCGCAAGGACGGTCGGCTGTTTGCTGGAAATAGGTGCCTCACGGCAGAACTCTTGCGAGCCGAGATCGAGATAGCCATTGTCCGCGCGGGAGGGGAAGCGAGAGGGGACACGATTGTGGCATGTGGCGAGATCGCTTGTGATCCCCATGCTCGAGGGCGCGGACCGCTCAGAGCTCACGAGCTTATCATCCTGGACATCTTTCCGCGAAGCACGGAGAGCGGCTACTTTGGCGACATCAGCCGCACTGTGGTGCGGGGCACGGCAAGTGATGCCCAGCGGCACCTGTGGCATACTTGCCTTGAGGGGCAGGAGACGGCGATCGCTGCGATCCGTCCGGGCAAGAAGGGGCTGGCCATTCAAGATAAAGTGAGAGCCGACTTCGCGGCTGCTGGCTACCCAACTGAACGACGCGATGGACGCTGGCAGGGATTTTTTCACGGATTGGGCCATGGGCTTGGCTTAGAAATCCACGAGGCGCCACGCTTTGCCTCGGCTACCTTTCGGCCAGGCCAAGTCATCACCGTGGAACCTGGAATCTATATTCCGGGACTAGGCGGCGTGCGCCACGAAGATGTGGTGCACATTACCCGCGTGCTGCCCACGGTGCTCACGCAGCACTCGAAGCCGCTGGAATTGTAGGTTTACCCGCGACGATGGCCGAGAGCAGTTCCTCAAGATTTGCCACGCCGATTGTCGAGCAAAGGTCGCTCACTGCATAGGGCAGGATAAGATTGCCGCCATGGATCATGGCACCACATGAATACACGACATTTGGGACGTAGCCTTCTCGTTTGTCACCCAGTGGCTCAAGCAATGGTGTGGTGAGGCGACCGAGGACACGCAGAGGATTTTCTAAATCCAGCAGCATCGCACCAAGACAATAGCGGCGCATAGGGCCGACGCCGTGTGTGAGCAGGAGCCAGCCACGATCCGTCTCGATGGGTGACCCGCAGTTGCCGATTTTCACAAATTCCCACGGTGATTGCGGTGTTTCTAGCAGAATTGGGTCATTCCAGAAATGCAGGTTATCCGAAAACATAATGAAAAGATTTTCGTCATCCTGCCTCGATACCATCGCAAATTGTCCTCCGATGCGGCGCGGAAAGAGGGCCATGCCTTTGTTTTGAACCGCGTTGCCATTGAGGGTGCGAACTCGAAAGTTTCGGAAGTCTTGGGTCTCGATAAACTGGGGAAGGATTGCGCGCCCATTGTATGCCGTGTACGTCGCGTAGTAGCAGGTGGTGCCATCGTCTTCGTGGAAGCACACGAACCGCGCGTCTTCGATGCCATTGCTCTCGTTGGAAGAGACAGGAAAAATAATGCGTTGTGAAAGCGTGGTGGAGGGGCGGAAGTGGACTTCGTAATTCGAGTGAGCCAGCCAGCGCACGCACTCCATGGTGCGTTCCAGTTCCCGCGCGCGAGGAGTATGCTGCGGCGCGGGCTGCTCAATGGCCCTTACGAGTTCTTCATGAGTAAAATCCTCACTGAGTGGATCCATGAAAACCTGCGAACACTCGTTCTCAAAGCCCATCTCATTAAGTTTTCGGAGGAACATGTCTTTGCGATAGC
>Ga0105044_10014204_pt1 | contig 10775 bp, 6 predicted proteins | sample MAT01_FD_78092 | JGI IMG/M metagenome (GOLD analysis project Ga0105044, IMG submission 78092) | Freshwater microbial communities from Lake Fryxell liftoff mats and glacier meltwater in Antarctica - MAT-01 | ecosystem: Environmental > Aquatic > Freshwater > Ice > Liftoff microbial mat | place... | reverse complement strand
ATGAACTTGTGCGGACACCGCCCTTCACTCGGAGCCTCGTATGCCCCGCCGTTCCCGCAACCTGTATGTGGTTGCCCTCAGTCTGTGCGCGAGCGCAGCCTGGATCACGCCCAGCGTCGCGCAGCAACCCGCCGGCGCGAAGCGCCCGTTGACCATCGAAGACCTCCTTTCGTGGAAATCGATCCGCTTCCCGACCCTGTCGAACGACGGCAAGTGGATGGCGTACGTGCTCGCGCCGAATGAAGGGGATGCCGAGGTCGTGGTGCGGGCGACGGCTGCCGGCGCACCCGAAACGCGGGTGCCGATTGGCGAACCGGCGGCGGGGGTCGCAGCGGCCAGCGGAGTGGCCATCTCCGGGAACAACCGCTGGGTGGCGTTCACGGTGTACCCGAAGGCAGACAGCGCCAGGAAAGCACGACGCGATCGTCGCACGCCCCCAACCACCGTCGGCGTCATCGAGCTGGCGACGGGCAAGCGCCGCGAGTTTGAACGCGTCCGCAGCTTTCGCTTTGCCGGTGACCGATCCAACACGATCGCCTTGCAGCTGATGCCCCCCGACGCACCAACGGCACCTGCGACAGGTGCGGCGACGCCAACACCCAGCGTCGGTTCAGTCGTGATGCTGGTCGATCTCACTGGCGGCGCCGCTGTGACACTACCCGGCGTCGGTGAATACGCCTTCGACGAATCGGGACGCTACCTCGCCTACACCATCGAGCAGCGCGATCAACTTGGCAACGGTGTGCAGATTCGCGACCTGATCTCGGGTGTGGTGCGAGCAATGGACGGCGAGAAAGCGTTGTATCGGCGACTCACGTGGGCCGATAGCGGCGATGCGCTGGCAGTCATTCGCTCGGTGGCTGATACAGCGCTGAAGGACACCATCAGCACCGTGCTGGGATGGGCGCACCTGTCGGCACCGTCTCCTGTTTCGGTGAGCATCAACGAGAAGAGTGCCGGGATCCCGGGCGCGCTGCTGGTCAGTTCCGATCGCGCTCCGAAGTGGAACGAACAGCAGACGGTGCTCTACTTCGGCCTCCGCGAGGCGCGTCCGGCCGCGCCACCGTCCACGGCTGCGCCGGTGAATGCAGGTGGCAGCGCGCCAGCTCCCGGTGCTGGCGCAGGCGGCCAGATTGCGCCCGCACGACAGGATGAGGAAACGCCGTCCTTGATTCTCTGGCACTGGAAGGATCCGCGGCTGCAAAGCCAGCAGCAGGTGCAGGAGATCACCGATCGCGCGTTCAGCTACACGGCCGCGTGGCACCTGAACGCACCGAAGGTCGTGCAGCTGAGCGACGACAATATCCGGAGCGTCACTGTCGCGTACGGCGACCGATATGCACTCGGCGCCGATCTGGCGCCGTACGAGCGACAGGCGAGCGTGGATGGTCGACAGCTGCGCGATCTGTACGCAATCGATGTTGCGTCAGGTGCTCGATCGATCATCGCCAAGGGCATTCAGAACCCGGGCGGCGCCTTCGCGCAGCTGTTGTCACCGGATGGCATGCGGGCCGCCTGGTACGACAACGGTATCTGGAACGTCTACGAGTTCGCCAGCAAGAGCTCACGCCGAATCACGGACGGAATCGCCGCCAACTTCTGGGATGACGAAGACGATCACAACGTCGTGAAGCCGCCGGCGGCGCCACCGCTCGGGTGGACGCGCGATGGCCGGGCCGTGATTCTACGTGACAAATGGGACCTGTGGCGGGTGGGGATTGCCGGTGGCCCCGCGACAAATCTCACCGTGAATGGGAAGGCGACCGGCACGCGCTATCAGGCACGGGTGGGCGCACACCCGCGCGAACGCGGCATCGATGTCGCACAACCGCTTTTCATCGAGACATACGGTGAGCGCAGCAAGAAGGAGGGGTTGGTTGCGATCGACCTGCAGCGCGGAGGCGTTCGCACGTTGGCGTCAGAGGATGCGAAGGTCGATTATCGCCGGGCGCGCGACGCGCAGACGTGGGTGTTCACACGCCAGTCGTTCGTCAGGTCTCCCGACTTCCACGCCGCCGACGCCGGGCTGACGAACGAGCGTCGTCTGACGGATGCCAACCCCCAACAGACATCGGTTGCGTGGAGCGCCGGCGCTCGACTGGTGGAGTACACCTGCGACAACACCGGCTTCAAGCTGCAGGGCGCGCTATTCCTGCCGGCGGGGTACGAGGAGGGGAAGAAGTATCCGACTCTGACCTACATCTACGAGAAGCTCAGCCAGGGCTTTCACGCCTACGCGCAGCCGAACGCCACGCGCTACGCCAACCCCAGTGTGTACACGTCGCGCGGCTACGCCTACTTCATGCCGGACATCGCATACAAGCTCGACGATCCGGGGAATTCGGCGGTGTGGTGCGTGGTGCCCGCAGTGAAGGCCGCAATCGCCACCGGTGTGGTGGATGCGACGAACGTCGCGTTGCAGGGGCACAGCTGGGGCGGATATCAGACGAGCTTCATTGCCACCCAGACCAACATCTTCAAGACCGCCATTGCCGGCGCGCCACTGACCGACATGGTGTCGATGTTCAGCTCCGTGTACTGGAACAGCGGGACTGCCAATCAGCCGATCTTCATCTCCAGTCAGGGGCGGTTTCGCTCGAGCTACGCCCGCAATCCGGACGCCTACCTTCGCAACTCACCCAACCGTTTCGCGGATAGCCTGAAGGTGCCATTCCTGATTCTGCACAACGATCGTGACGGCGCGGTGGACTTCAACCAGGGCGTGACGTACTACAACACGCTCCGCGACCTGGGTAAGGACGTCGTGCTGCTCGAGTACGTTGGCGAGAACCATGGGCTCGCTCGCCCGATCAACCAGAAGGACTATGCGGTGCGCATGCAGGAGTGGTTCGATCACTTCCTGCAAGGCAGGCCGGCGCCGGACTGGATGCGAGACGGTGTGCCGCGACTGAAGATGGAAGAGCATTTGCGGTCGCGGAAGCCGCTGCTCGATCCGAAGGCGAAGGTGGTCGAGAAGAAGGTGGCGATGTAGCGGTGGAGGCGGAGTAAACAAACGGCAGATCCCGCGCACGAATTTCGCGATCTGCCGTTTGTCATGTGCTCCTGTCAGCGCGCGTGGACGAGCCAATCGACTGTTCGCGGAGTTGACGGCTTTTCAAGGGGACGTAGATCTTGATCGAGCGTTTGTTTCAAAGGGGACGCGTTTCAAGGGGACGTCGTTTCAAGGGGACGTAGATCTTGATCGTTTCAAGGGGACGTAGATCTTGATCGAGGGCTTTTCAAGGGGACGTAGATCTTGATCGGGCGTTCACCCTTTCAAGCACCCTTTCAAGGGGACGTAGATCTTGATCCGACGAATTTCAAGGGGACGTAGATCTTGATCGGGCCGACGGGGTCTCAACCTTTCAAGGGGACGTAGATCTTGATCCAGCGTTCACGGAGCCATAAATCAGCGTCGACACACACACTTCTCACGCGCTTTTGGAATGACGAGGGCGAGATGCTAGCGATGTCGGCCGAAAGCGCGGTTAATGTCGTTATCCAACCAAGGCAGCCGAGCGACGGTCCCCACCGTGGAGTCGTCGCACCGTGGGACGGCCGATACGCCCCTCCACACGAGCATGAAATGCGGCACTGCCGAGCACACTTCCACCGTCTGTGGCGTGACGAACTTCAGCGAGTCGCGTGTCCGGCACTGACGCGGCACAGAGCGCCGTGTATGCTGACTGGCGTGCACTTGTCGTCAGGCCAAGCGCGCGATACGACACATGCGGTGTGACGAGTGTATCGGGGTGTCCGAGCGCCAGCGCGCGATAGCTGGACCAGAGATACTCCTCGGGCCTCGAGACCATCCGCGCACGAACCGGGTTACAATCGATATAGCGGCTGCAGGCGAGAAAATAGTAAGCGGAGTCAATCAGCGCCGATCGATAGCGACCCTCCCACAGTGTTCCCGTTTGCGCATACGCCGCGTTGTGGTATCGCACGTACCGGCTGCCGACCATTTTCAACATCCGCGCAGTACAGTCACGATCTTCCGGCGTGACAAGCAGGTGGATGTGATTGGTCATGAGCACGTACGCATGGATGCTGCACCGTGCACGATGGCTCGCGCTCCGGAGCGCGTCGAGATAATACTCGCGGTCACTGTCGCTGCGAAACGTTGCGGCGCGATTGTGGCCACGATGGGTGATGTGCATTGGTTCGCCAGGAACGACGATTCTGGGCCAGCGTGGCACGACCGTACCTCTCTTGAGAATGGCGTACTTGGTCACGCGATTGGACAGGTATGTCTGCGCAACGGCATGAGTATCGTGCATGCCGGCCTCCGGTGTGCAACCAAAAACGTACGCATTCAGCAGGAGTATGCGAGCTGAGCGTGGAAGTCCCGAATAAGGTACGACGTCCCCAGAATCCCTCGCGCGCAGGCTACACGATCAAGATCTATGTCCCCTTGATCCGATCAAGATCTACGTCCCCTTGAAAATCACAGGATCCCTCGCGCGCAGGCTACACGATCAAGATCTACGTCCCCTTGATCCGATCAAGATCTACGTCCCCTTGATCCGATCAAGATCTACGTCCCCTTGAAAATCTCCCCTTGGAAATCTGTCGGTCCGACCAAGATCTACGTCCCCTTGAAAATCTCCCTTGAAAATCTCCCCTTGGAAATCTGTCGGTCCGTTCAAGATCTACGTCCCCTTGATCCGTCCCCTTGATCCCATAAGATCTACGTCCCCTTGATCCCACCCTTGATCCCGATCCCCTTGATCCCACATTGTGCCAAGGTATTGGTCGCGCGGCGCCTATACAAACAGAGTCAGCATGGCGGCTTGACTCGTGGCTGTAATCAGTTGCGCACACCTTGCCGCGATCTGCGTCCGCAACAGCTTCGTCTCGACCCGATTGCGAAGCCGGTCGAGAAAAAAGTCGGACGTCGGCTGTCCCGCGCAGACACGCTGACGGCAGATCGCATGAGGTGCGCGCGATCTGCGGTCGTGCAGCCGGTCCGTGTCACATCGCGTAAAAGAACGACTCGCGCGTGATCGTGCCGTGACCCGTCTCGTAGAGCGCGGCTTCGTCCATCACCATGCGCGTGCCAGTCGGCTTGAACGTCACTTCGTATCGAAACGTCACGATGAATCGGTCGCCGTGTGGCCATGGCCCCGAAACCGACGCACTGTGCACCTCGTGGTTGTCAGCCCACCACTGCCCCTTGGCGAGGATCGCGTCGCGCCCGACCGACTCGGCCGACTGACCCGGCTGCGCGCTCGCCTCGACGCTTACGGCATCCTCCGCGTACAACGTCCGAATGGCATCGTGATTCTTCCCCTGCCGACACAACTCCACCAGCGTACTGGCGATCTCCATCGTGCTCAACTCAATGATGCCCATGGCTTCTCCGGTGCAAAGGAAAGGTGAGGGACGGCACGGTGACAGAACAGGGTTGCATCGTTTGACGTTCCAGCAGCCTGATACGCGAAACCGGGCAGCCTGGTGGTCCGTAAAAGAAGTTCGCAGTGCAGTCGTCGGACGGGACATTGCGCCTGTCAGCGTTGGAACTCCGCGCGATACCGAATGGTATTGCTGCAGTTTCCGCCTTACCAGTCAAGCGCCCCATCCGACTTTGAGATACCCGAACTTCAATTACGGGCCACTATTGTCGTGTCGCCAGAGTCTCGTGTCCGTCGGGCGCGTCTTTCGACGCGAGCCGACTTTGCAATGGCACACAATACCGCTGGTATCGCTCCGCATTGCGCCTGGGCTGGCGCCAAAATCCGTCACCCGCCATTCGCCACGGCACTTCGGCGACGCGACGCTACCGCCGGCTCGAGGGCGGAATCTTGCCCTGCATCCGCATGTACGTCACGATGTTGCCGTAATGCTCCGCATCGTGAATCGCGTTCAGGGCCAACGCCCCGAACTTCGTGCTCTTGCTGCCGAACAGATCAACCGCTGCGCTTGCCGCCATTCCGCTGATTGCATAGGCGCGTTCGCAATACGCCGTCGAAGCCTTCAGCGCCTGCACCAGTGCAGCCTTGGTGGTGGCGCCCTTCTCGATGGCGTCTTCTGCAGGCTGCGGATCGCCAAGCACCGCAGCGCATACGAGATTTTGCGTGCCGGCCACGTGCCCGACCAACCCGCCGAAGGTCCGTACCGTCTCGATCGGGCGATACGCATACTCGGCCTCGGTCATCTCCATCGCCGCTGCGGTGATGTTTTCGATGGCACCCTTCCACTGGTCCCGAAGGACGCCGATCCCCGGATCACCGGGTGGGGCGGCGCTGGCCTGACCGGCGGCCAGTCCGGGCGTGACAGCGGCGGTCGCAATGGCTGCGACGACGGTGAATACATGCGCGATCCGCTTCATCTGCAAGCTCACGATTGGAGGAACAGAATTATGTCACCGTGTGCACCACGGTGCCACGAGCCCTCCGTAGTGTGTCGACTGCGTTACGGATTTGTCGATGCGAGCGACGTCAGCCACATTTGACGCCAGATCTCAGATCCCAGATCCCCGATCCCCCCGCCCTGTACCCATGCGATTCACGATCCTCCGCGCGCTGCCGTGTCTGGCGCTCCTGGCGATTACGACGTCCGTCCGCGTGAGCGCTCAGGCGCAAGCGGGAATTCTCGCCCTCAGCGTCCGGCACACCACGCTCAAGAACACGACCAAGCCCAGCGGAGAGCTCAAGTCGCAGATCGATTCGTTGGATGCGCTCATCGGCGCCGCCGCGCGCGTGGGGCGCACCGCAGAGTTGCGACGACTCTACGCCCAGTCCGCTGTTCTGCTCGCTGGCCAGCCTTGGACGCCTGAATCAGAGTTCGGCGCGTCAGTCGTGATGCGGACCGAAAGACAGGTGGTAGATCCGGCGCGACCGTGGACGGTGCGCGTCGAACAGATCTTTGCCCCAGGCATTCGCCTCGAGCGCACCCTCGTCGCTCGCGCCTCTCTCAAGCAGCGCCCCTCCAACGCCGCACCGGGGACGGCGCTCAACATCGTCAGGGAACTCGGCAGATTTGACGGCGTGCCTCGCGATCTGCGGGATACTCCGTTCGTCATCGACGCCGATCTCACTGGTGTGAACGACGGCAATTACATCATGAGCGTCGAGCTTCTCGACAGTGCGAGAACCCTCAGCACGGCAAACATCGGCATCGTCGTGCGCAATGGGCTCGACGCGACGGTGACGAAGCTGGAAGCGGCGGCAGAGAAGGCCGCCGAGCCGCTCCGCTCCGATCTTCGATTTCCCATCGATCGACTCCGTCAGGTGAATGCGAGCCGGGTGGCGCTGGGCACGTTCAACGCGGCGAGGGACTTCGCTGCCGCCGAATCGCTGCTGGCGCCGCTGGCCGCGCGCAAGGATCCGTGGGCGACGCGGCGCGGTGACATCAAGCGTCACTATCTGCTGACGGCGGCGAATGAGATCATGCCCTACCGGATGTACGTCCCCACCACGTACTCGAGCAAAAAATCGCTACCCCTCGTGATCGCACTCCACGGACTCGGTGGTACCGAAGATGCATTCTTTACTGCATACGGCGCCGTGCTGCCGAAGCTCGCCGAGGAACGCGGCTACATCGTGGCAGCGCCGTTGGGGTATCGTGTCGATGGTGCCTATGGCGTTGCGCTCGGTTCTCCGTCGGGTGATCCGGCGGCAGCGCGCAATCGTGCGTTGAGTGAAGAAGACGTGCTGCAGGTCGTCGAAGCGGTTCGCAGGCAATACAACATCGATCCGCAGCGTGTGTATTTGATGGGGCACTCGATGGGTGCCATCGGGACGTGGGCGCTGGCGGCAAAGTACCCCGACCGGTGGACTGGCCTCGGTGTCTTTTCGGGCTTCGGGCTGGCATCGTCGGCCAGGACCATCGCGCACATTCCGCAGTTCGTCGTGCATGGCGATGCCGATCCAACGGTGACGGTCGGCGGTTCGCGCACGATGGTCGCCGCGCTCAAGGCAGCGAACGCCAACGTCCGTTACCTCGAGATCCCTGGTGGCAATCACAATGACGTGGTGGAGCCGAATCTCAGCGCCATGTTCGAGTTCTTCGATGCGTACCCCAGGCGGGGCACAGTCGCGCCGTAGCGACGGGGAGCCGAGTAAGGTGCCGGATCAGCGGCCATGCCTCACACCCGGACGAGACGTTAAGGCAATCAAATAGGCGACAATAGGCATTCCAGTAGGTATTCTATGCTGCGCGAGAGTTCGACGAGCAACGCATACACCTCCGACACTGCGTCTCTCTCCAATCCGTCCTGTCGACGAATGCTGATCCTGTCCATCGCCTGTCGTCAGATCATGCCCTGCCGGAGAGCTGACGCGAACCGGGTCACCGTACGTCCGTGACCGTGCAACGTCGGCGCGCACTCAACTCGATCCGCGGCCAGCTCCTGCTGCTGGCGGTGCTGGTGGCGGTCCCGCTCACTGTGCTCGCCACTGTCCGTGCGTTTCAGCAACGTCGCACCGAGCTCGCGCGACTGCAGCAGCGCGCGATTGAGAATGCCAGTCTTGTTGCAGAGAAGTTGGTGGGCGAGGGTCAGCGGGCCAATGCCCTGCTGGTCGGCACGAGTCGGGCGCTGTCGCCAACCGCAACGCCGGCCGCCAACGATTCGGTGCTGCAATCGCTCGGGCAATCGGCAACGTTCGGCTTTTCGAACATCTTTGTCTTCGACTCGGTGGGCAACAACATCGGTGCAGTGACACTTTCGCCGCAGGGTCGCGCTGCGTTCACGCTGCGGGACCGAGCGTACTTCCAGCGCGCCGTGCGCTCGGGGCGGTTCACGGTCGGTGATCCGGTCCGGTCGATGGTGCTCCCTGGTGCGCCGTGGATCTTGCCGTTTGCTCTCCCCATCAGAGACCCAAAAACGAACCGCATTCGATCGGTGGTCGGCGCCTCGGTCCGGGTGGACTCGGTCGACGCGCTGCGAGAAGTGCGCCGGTTACCCGCCGGCTCGGTGATCACGGTCATGGATACCGGCGGAACCATCATCATGCGGACTGCTGACGCGGAACGCTGGGTGGGTCGACGCTTCGGAACCACACGCGAGTTCTTTGTCGATCGCACAACAGACTCGGGCTTCAGTCTCGTGAAGTCGGCCGACGGCACCATGCGAACCGTGGCGTACCGGAAGGTGCCGAGCCTCGGGTGGATGGTCTACGTCGGCATCCCGACGTCTGCGACCATCGATGTCGTGCAGCGAGAGTTTCTCTGGGGTCTGGCAACGGCCGCGCTGGTGACGCTGCTCGTGTTGGGAGCGGCGTTCTGGCTGACCAGGCGGATCGTCGAACCGATCGAAACGCTGACCACCGACGCACTTGCGATTGCGAGCGGCGCCTCCGCACGGCGTTCACGTCTGGTGAGTGATGATGAAATCGGCGATCTGGCAAACGCGCTGAATCAGATGGCCGATACCGCTGTCGAGCAGCAGACCGCGCTCGCGAACGACGTCGCCGCGCGTCGGGCTGCCGAGCTCGCGCTGGAAGATTCGCGCGATCAGTTGCGACAGGCACAGAAGATGGACGCCCTTGGCTCATTCGCGGGCGGTATCGCGCACGACTTCAACAACTACCTGACATCGATCGTCGGGTTCAGCGAGTTGGCGATGTCGCAGGTGCCACCGGATTCGCAGGTGCACCGCGACATCGAAGAGGTGATCGCATCGGCACAGCGTGCGTCGGACGTGGCTCGGCAGATTCTGATCTTCAGTCGAAAGTCGGTGATCGAGCCGCAGTACGTGTCGCCTTCGCAGGTGGTCAAGGGCATCGATCGCATGCTGGGGTCGCTGCTTGGCGCCAGCATCCGGCTTGACCTTCACTGCCCCGATGACCTGGGCACGATCCATGTGGATCGCGGTCAGCTGGAGCAGGTGATCGTCAACCTCGCAACCAATGCGCGAGACGCGATGCCGAACGGTGGTGTGCTCTCGATCACGATCCGCTCGCGCACCGTCTCCGCCGAACAGAACGAGTTCGCCTCGTTGGCTGACGGGACGTGGATCGAGATCGTGGCCAGCGATACGGGCAGTGGAATCTCTCCCAAGATTCGCGAGCAGATCTTTGAGCCCTTCTTCACGACCAAGGAACGTGGGCGTGGAACGGGGCTGGGCCTGGCGCTGGTGTACTCGATGGTTCGACAGGCCGATGGGATCATTCGTGTGAAGAGCGAGGAAGGTCGGGGCACCGCGTTTCACCTCTTCTTCCCGCAGGCAAGCGACGTGGCCCATAGTGACGATGTGGCGCCACAGTCGGCAGTCGAGCGCGTCGCGGGCGAGCGGATTCTCGTGGTGGAGGACGACCCCGCGGTCCGCGCAATGATCAGCACGGTGCTCACACGCGCCGGACACAGCGTCGTGGCGTGCGCGGACGGAACCGAAGCGCTGCTCCAACTCCACGATGGATCAGCGTACGACCTGCTCGTCTCCGATGTGCTGATGCCCGGAATGAACGGTCGAGAGCTCGCGCGACTGGTTCAGGCGGAACGCCCGGAGATCGCGGTGCTTCTGATAAGCGGCTACGTCGACGATGCGCAACTGGCTCGCGACGTCATGGCATCGGAGGTTCCGTACCTCGCGAAACCGTTTACCACCGACGCGCTGCGTGCAAAGGTCCGGCAGGTGCTGGATGCCCGGCCGGTGGCGATCCAGCGGCCGCAGCCCGTATAGATTTCGTGATCGCCGGAACGAGACCCACTGCCAATCCACCAATCAAGCTCCAATGCGCCTGCCAGTCACTCTCTCACTGATTCTGCTCTGTCCCTGCGCCGTGGTCGCACAAGGCGGCATGGGTGGCATGGGTGGCATGGGTGGCATGGGT
>Ga0105044_10014203_pt1 | contig 10775 bp, 9 predicted proteins | sample MAT01_FD_78092 | JGI IMG/M metagenome (GOLD analysis project Ga0105044, IMG submission 78092) | Freshwater microbial communities from Lake Fryxell liftoff mats and glacier meltwater in Antarctica - MAT-01 | ecosystem: Environmental > Aquatic > Freshwater > Ice > Liftoff microbial mat | place... | reverse complement strand
ACCATCTTTGCACTGATCGGCTCTTATGGGTTGGCCAAGCTGGGTGACTTCTACAAGCGCCTGCACGGGCCCAGCAAAGCCACCACATTGGGCGTGGGCTGCGTGCTGGCGGCCTCGGCGCTGATCGCGGCCTTCAGCGACAAGGCCAGCCTGCACGAGGTGCTGGTGATCGTGTTTTTGTTCATCACTGCGCCTGTGGCTGCACATTTGCTGATGAAAGCAGCGCTGCACCTGGATCCGAAGTCGCGGCCCAAGGTGCCCAAAGTGCCCAAAAACGAAGACTGAGCCAACTGTCGAAGGAATCGACCGCCAGGCGGTCAAGTTTTTCCTTGAGCGTGCCGAAGAAACGTTCGACCTTGTGGCTCGCGATGCGGGCGCAACGAATGCGTTGGCGCTGGACGGTGACGGCACCGCTTGGTGCCGGAGTCTTACGGCTTGAATTGCTCGACCGACGGTTGCTTGGGCTGCAATCGTGATAGCGGTTATTCTTCTCATTGCCGCGTTCGCAGGCGCAATCCGCGGGTTGCAGGCTCTATTTGGTTGAACGGCTAACTTGGCGCTCAACCGGACGCGCGCAAGCGCGCGCCGGTTAGCTCTTCGTTGTCAGCAATCTTCTCCGCCGCTACCTCCCGAATTCCCGCCGTCGCGGGAATGACGGCGTTCTGAGCGCTCGAGCGTTTCGCCTCGGGCCATCAGGGCCGGAACGCGGCCACCATCCGCCTTAGCCGCTCCACGCCGTCCTGGTCAGGCTGCTTGCCGTAGCGCAAAGCGGCGTAGAGCCGGCTGATCGCGCTGATGCGGGGCGCGAGATCGGGCACCGCCGTGGCCACGCGCCGCGCGTAATCGAGCGGGCCCTCCTGCGGTGCCCGCGGCAGGTGCCGTTCCGCCATCCTCGTGCAGAACGCCTCCCATGCCTTCAGCACCGGATCGCGCGTGCCGCGCCGCAGCCGGCGCAGCGTGAGCAGCGAGAGCAGGACGATCACGCCGCCCGCCGTCCCCAGCATGATGGTGATCAGCGTCTGCCAGGTCGCATCATCGATGCCGATGCGGTTGAGCAGTTGCTGCTGCCGGTCCGTCCCGTAGCCGAGCACGAGCTGGTTCCAGGTGTTGGCGAGCGAGTCCCAGGTCAGGCGCGCACTATGCAGCCAGGGATAGTTGCCGCCCGCCAGGCCCGGCAGCGGACTGGTACCGGGCATGGCGTTGCCGATGCCGGTCTGCACCCGCGCGGGCGATACGGCCGCCGTGGGATCGATCCGCACCCAGCCTTCGGTGCCGAGCCAGACCTCGACCCAGGCGTGGGCATCGGCCTGGCGCACGATCATGTAGTCGCCCACCGGATTGATTTCGCCGCCCTGGTAGCCGGTGACCACGCGCGAGGGGATGCCGGCGGCGCGGGCGAGCACGGCGAAGGCGGAGGCATAGTGCTCGCAGAACCCGGCGCGGGTTTCGAACAGGAAGCGGTCCACCGGATGCGGACCCTCCAGCAGCGGCGGCGACAGCGTGTAGCTGAATTCCTCCTCGCGCAGGTAGCGCAGGGCGATGTTGACGAAATCGCGGTCGGTGGGGGCGCGCTCGCGCATACGTTTCGCGAGTTCGGCGGTGCGCGGATTGAACCCGGTGGGCAACTGCAATCCCCGACGCAACTCGTAGGGCGTTTCGTCGCCACCGCTGCGGAATTCCAGCGAGGACGTCATGTCGTAGCGCACACGGGTGGTGACGGGGCCCGGCCACAGCAACTGGAAGTCGGTGGTGAGGAAGGCGCGCGGCGGCACTTTCTCCGGCAGGTCGAGCGCGAACAGCCAGCGTTTCGAGTGCGGCTCCACCGTGACGCTGTACGACACGCGGCCGCCGAGCGGTTCGAATCCGCGCCTGAGCAGGTAGGGCACGCGCGGCGCGGTCCAGGTCGTGCCGTCGAAGTCCCACAGCACGGGGCCGCGCCAGTAGAGCTGCGGGGCGCCGGGCACGCGCTCTTCAAACTTCACGCGGAAGGCGACGTTGTCCGACAGGATCAGCGTCGACAGCGTGCCCGGCGACATGCTGTCGGACAGCCCGGTCATGCCGGCCAAGGCGTCCTGCGGCAAACCCCACAGCGGGCCCTGCACGCGCGGAAAGAACAGGAACAGCACCAGCGCCAGCGGCGCGGCTTGGGCGAGCAGCTTGCCGGCCATGGTGAGCTGCGCGCGCGTGCCCGGGCGGCGCCCGCGGTACTGGAAGCCGGTCATGGTCGCGGTGATGAACCAGACCGCCGCCAGCATGTAAAGCGCCGTCGGGATCGACTGCGAGTAGAGGAAGTTGGTGACGATCAGGAAGTAGGCGAGGAAGGAGAGCACCATGGCATCGCGGTGCGCCGTGAGTTCCAGCAACTTCAGCGCGAGCATGATCACCAGCAGGGCGACGCCGGCATCGCGGCCGAGCAGGCGGCCATAGGCGATAAACACTCCGACGACGGCCCCCGCGGCGATGAGGGCCAGCAGCCAGCGCGAAGGCATGCGCAGACCAAAGTACAGCAGGTAGAGGCGCCAGACGGCGAGCATGCCGATGAGTCCCGACAGCCATAGCGGCACCCGCTCCAGATGCGGCGCGGCGACCATGGCCAGCGCCGCGACCAGCCACAGCACGCTTTTGGGGTCGAGACGTTCGGCGGGGAGCGTGGCGGCCATCAGGGTTCGAACAACGCCAGGGCTTCCAGCGCACGCTCGCGTTGCGCGCGACCGGACAGAGGATCGAGGGTCCGGCGAGGCAGCCGCAGGCCGTAGGCCAGTCCCGCGGTGTCGGCATCAAGCACCCAGCGCGCGAGGCGGGAAAGCCGGGCCTCGATGCCCAGCGCGGGCGGCAGATCGTCCCAGTTCAGCCACAGTTCGGCGTTGGCGTTGCCGGCGAAGACCTTGGTCAGCAGCCCCTGGCCGCGCGCGGCGGCCTTCCACGCCACGTGGCGCGGCGAATCGCCGGGATGGTAGGCCCGCAGCCCGGCGAAGTCGTCGCGGCCATCGCCCGCGTTGGCGCCGTCCCCGCGCACGGGTGTGGGCGGTGGCAGCGGCGCGCCGGCCGGTTCGGGGTGCGGGTAGACGATGCAGGTCACGTCGAGGTCGACGTACGACCACGCATGGCACAGGCCCAACGGATAGCGGGTGAACGCGGTGAGGCGTCCGGGCCGCAGCCGTCCGCGGCGCTCGGCGGGGATCGCGACCTGTAGCGTGCTGCTGGCGCGTGCCGCCACGTCGCACCAGGCGGGCAGCGCGCGCTTGTCGCGGACCATTCCGATCGCGTAGCGGTCGAGCCCGCCCGGGTTGTCCACGCGGAAGGTGAAATGGGCGCTGCCGCCGGCGAACACCGGCTCGACCTTGCCGGCGGTCAGGCGCAGTTGCGCGAGGTTGCGGAAGGTATGCAGGATGGAGAGCACGCCTAGCGCGGTGAGCAGGAAGGTCAGCACGAAGCCGAGCGCCAGCGTGTAGTTGATCGCGCCGGTCAGCATGAGCAGCAGGGTCAGCACGAACAGCAGGCCGTAGCCGGTGGGCAGGATGAAGATGCGCCGCTGCACCAGTTCGAGCGTGCCGCGTTCCGGACCGCGCAGCTGGAACAGCTGGGTGTCGATGATGGCGCGGAGCTGGCTGCGCCAGCTGCGGATCGCCGCGAGCATCGAGGCGGGCTGTTAGGGAATGGCCACGGCCGCGAGCAGGTGGCCCGCGACGTCGGCGCCGCTGGCGTGCGCCACCTCGCCGGCCAGATGCAGGCGATGGCCGACCACGCCGGGCAGGACGGTCTGCACGTCTTCGGGCAGGACGTGATCGCGGCCTTCCATCAGGGCCCAGGCGCGCGCGGCGCCGAGCACCGCGATCGCGGCGCGGGGCGACAGCCCGCCGGCAAAGTCGGGCGAGTGGCGGGTATGCGCGATCAGGGCCTGGATGTAGTCGAGCAGCGCATTCGAGGCATGCACGCCGCGCGCCTGGGTCTGCAGGGCGGCCAGATCCACGGGCTTGATGCGGGTCGGCAGCGTCGCCAGCAGTTCCCGGCGGTCGCTGCCCGCGAGGAGGGCGCGCTCGGCCGCGGCGTCGGGATAGCCCAGCGCCACCCGCATCAGGAAGCGGTCGAGCTGGGACTCCGGGAGCGGGAAGGTGCCGATCTGGTAGGAGGGGTTCTGGGTGGCGATCACAAAAAAGGGTTCGGGCAGCGGCCGCGTCGCGCCTTCCACGGTGACCTGGTGTTCCTCCATGGCCTCCAGCAGGGCGCTCTGGGTCTTGGGGGTGGCGCGGTTGACCTCGTCGGCAAGAATGACCTGCGCGAAGATCGGGCCGGGATGAAAGCGGAAACCGCCCGCATCGCGGTCGAAGATGGACACGCCGAGGATGTCCGCCGGCAGCAGGTCGCTGGTGAATTGGATGCGCTGGAAAGCGAGCCCGAGCGAAACGGCGAGCGCGTGCGCGAGCGTCGTCTTGCCGACGCCGGGGATGTCCTCGATCAGCAGGTGGCCGCGCGCCAGCAAGCAGGCGATCGCGAGCCGGATTTGGCGTTCCTTGCCGAGAATGATTTCGGAAACCTGGGCGACGACGCCGTCGAGGGCGGAGCGGGAAGTGTTCTGCATACGGACATTGTAAGGCCCGGCCTGCGGGACGTTGCGGTCGCCCGTCACAGTTCGCGTTCGACGCGGAAGATGCGGGGGTCATCCGGGTGCCGGCAGGCGGCAAAGCCGAGGCGCTTGGTCAGCGCCAGCATCTTGTGGTTGGCCGCGAGCACGTCCCCGTACATCCGGCGCACGCCGCGCATCCGTGCCGCTGCTATCAGTGCGTTCATGAGCAGCGTCGCCAGCCCCCGGCCCTGCCAGGCGTCCGCCACCACGATGGCGAACTCGCAGCCCTGCATGTCCGCATCGACGACATAGCGCGCTACGGCGAGCTGCGCCACCGCAGCCGGATCGTCGCCCGTTACGGCCACCAGCGCCAGATGGTTGTGGTAATCGATGTGGGTGAAATGCGTCAGCATCTGCGGCGAGAGGTCGCGCAGGCTGTCGAGAAAACGGAAATAGCGCGACTCGTTCGACAGGGCGTGCACGAAGGCCAGCTCGCGCGGGGCGTCCTCCGGCTGGATGGGCCGGATCGTGATCTCCGTGCCATCGCGCAGCCGCAGACGCTGTTCGAGGTGCCGGGGGTAGTTCGCCGGAGGGTCGGCCATGGCGGGATTGTAGGCGCGGGGAGGGCGATGTTGGACGGCAGCGCGAGGGTATGGGTACCATGCCCGTCCGAATCCCTAATCCTGTTTTCATGACCACTGCACTGATCACGCACGCGGATTGCGCCCTCCACGACGTCGGGGCGTGGCACCCGGAATCCCCGGCGCGGCTCGCCGCGGTCGAGGATCAGCTCATCGCGTCCGGACTCGCCGGGCTGCTCGCCCGGGAGACCGCGCCCGTGGTCACGCGCGAACAGCTCGAGCGCGTGCATGCACCGGACTACCTGGACGCCCTAGAGCGCCGCGTGCCCGCCGTTGGCGTCGAGCATCTGGACCCCGACACGGCGCTGTGCCCGGCGACACTCACCGCCGCGCGCCGCGCCGCCGGCGCCGTCGTGCGGGCGGTCGATCTGGTCTGTGGCGGGCAGGCGGAGAACGCGTTCTGCGCGGTGCGTCCGCCGGGCCATCACGCCGAGCGGGCGCGCGCGATGGGCTTCTGTTTCTACAACAACCTGGCGGTCGGCGTGGCGCACGCCATGGCCGTTTACGGCGTGCAGCGGGTGGCGGTCGCGGATTTTGACGTGCACCACGGCAACGGCACGGAATCGATCTTTCACGACGATCCGCGGGTGCTGATGGTGTCGACCTTCCAGCATCCGTTCTATCCCTATTCGGGAGTGGACGGACGTTCCGGGCGCATGGTGAACGTGCCGCTTCCGGCCTACAGCCCGCCGCAGGCGTTCCGTGCGGCCGTTGAAGAGGCGTGGCTACCGGCGCTGGAGGCTTTCCGGCCGGAAATGATCTTCGTGTCCGCAGGTTTCGACGCCCATCGCGAGGACGACATGGCCATGCTGAACCTGACCGAGGCCGATTACGCCTGGGTGACGACGCAGTTGAAAGCGGTGGCTGCACGCCATGCCGGCGGGCGCATCGTGTCGGTGCTGGAGGGCGGCTACGCGCTGTCTGCGCTGGGGCGCAGTGTCGTGGCGCACATCAGGGTGCTGGGCGACTTTTAGGGCGCGGGTCCGACAATCAGTGCCGCCGCGACCTTGCGGCCTTCGCCCATCAGGATGTTGTAGGTGCGGCAGGCGGCGGGCGTATCCATGACTTCGAGACCGATACGGGCCTCCACCAGCACCCGCGTGAGCGGCGGGGCGGGAAATTGCAGGCGGGGGCCGGTGCCGAGCACCAGGATTTCCGGGGCGAGGGGCACGATGCGGTCGAAGTGCGCGGCGGCGAGTTCGGCGAAAGACTGCGGCGCCCAGCGCGTCAGCAGGTCGGCGGTGAGGAGCAGGCTGGTCGTGTGGCGGGCGCCGTTCACGGCCACATAACCCGCGCCGTAGCCGGTGATGAGGTTGAGGCCGGCGGCGCCTTGCAGGTGCAGTTTCATGGGGCGGAGCGCGTGCTGGGGAGTGGTTTCGAGGTTGCCCCGTGTGGGGCAGGTCGGCTAAAATTATACGTTTTTTCACGCCCTTAGCTCATTTTTGGCCCCCGCAGATCTCCGGCTCCGCCACCTACGCCGTCCCATGGAAGAATTTCCCCGCATCAAACGCCTGCCGCCCTACGTGTTCAACATCACGGGCGAGCTCAAGATGGCGGCGCGCAAGCGCGGCGAGGATGTCATCGACCTGTCGATGGGCAACCCGGACCAGCCGACGCCCAAGCACATCGTCGACAAGCTGATCGAGTCGGTGCAGCGCACGGACACCCACGGCTATTCGGTGTCCAAGGGCATCCCCCGGCTGCGCAAGGCGATCTGCGGCTGGTACCAAACCCGCTACGGCGTCGATCTGGACCCGGATACCGAGGCCATCGTCACCATCGGCTCCAAGGAAGGCATCGCGCACCTGGCGCTGGCGACCCTCGACCGCGGCGACTGCGTGCTGGTGCCCAACCCGTCCTATCCGATCCACATCTACGGGCCGGTGATCGCCGGCGCCGACATCCGCCACGTGCCGCTGGTGCCGGGCATCGACTTCTTCGAGGCGCTGGAGCGCGCCATCAAGGAGTCCTGGCCCAAGCCCAAGATGCTGATCGTCAACTTTCCGGCCAATCCGACCGCACAGTGCGTCGATCTCGCGTTCTTCGAACGGCTGGTGGCGATCGCGCGCGAGCACCACATCTACGTGGTGCATGACCTGGCCTATGCCGACATCGTGTTCGACGGCTACCGCGCGCCGTCGATCATGGAAGTGCCGGGCGCGCGCGACATCGCGGTCGAGTTCTTTACGCTGTCCAAGAGCTACAACATGGCGGGCTGGCGGGTCGGCTTCATGGTCGGCAACCGCGATCTCGTCAGCGCGCTCGCGCGCATGAAGAGCTACCACGACTACGGCACCTTCACGCCGGTGCAGGTGGCTTCCATCATCGCGCTCGAGGGTCCGCAGGACTGCGTGAAGCAGATCTGCGCGACCTACCAGAAGCGGCGCGACGTGCTGGTGTCCGGCCTGCATGGCGCGGGCTGGATGGTCGACAACCCGAAAGCCACCATGTACGTATGGGCGAAGATTCCCGAGGCGTACGCCAAGCTGGGCTCGCTGGAATTCTCGAAAAAACTGCTGATCGAGGCGCACGTCGCGGCCTCGCCGGGCATCGGTTTTGGCGAATACGGCGATGACCACGTCCGCTTCGCCATGATTGAAAATGAGGCGCGTACGCGACAAGCGATCCGCGGCATCAAGGACATGTTCAAGAAAGACGGGTTGACCCCATGAAACCCATCAACGTAGGCCTGCTCGGCATGGGTACCGTCGGTGGCGGTACCTTCCGCGTGCTCGCGCGCAACGCGGAGGAGATCTCGCGCCGCGCCGGCCGCGCGATCGGGATCACGATCGTCGCGGACAAGGAAGAAACGAAAGCGCGCGAAGCGGTGGCGAAGGGCGTCAAGGTCACCGGCGACGCCTTCGAAGTCGTGCGCGATCCCACCATCGATATCGTCGTGGAACTGATCGGCGGCACCAAGATCGCCAAGGAACTGGTGCTGGAAGCCATCAAGAATGGCAAGCACGTGGTCACCGCGAACAAGGCGCTGCTCGCCCAGCACGGCAACGAGATCTTCACCGCCGCGCAGAAAAAGGGCGTGATGGTGGCCTTCGAGGCGGCGGTGGGCGGCGGCATTCCCATCATCAAGTCGCTGCGCGAGGGGCTGTCCGCCAACCGCATCGAGTGGATCGCCGGCATCATCAACGGCACCAGCAATTACATCCTGTCCGAGATGCGGGCGAAGGGCGTCAGCTTTGAGGCGGCGCTCGCCGACGCCCAGCGCCTGGGTTACGCGGAGGCCGACCCGACCTTCGACATCGAAGGCGTGGATGCCGCGCACAAGCTGGCCATCATGGCGGCAATCGGTTTCGGCATCCCGATGCAGTTTTCGGCGGCCTATACCGAGGGCATCTCCAAGCTGACGCGCGAGGACATCCGCTACGCCGAGGAACTCGGCTACCGCATCAAGCTGCTCGGCATCACCAAGCGCACGCCCAAGGGCATCGAACTGCGCGTGCATCCGACCCTGGTGCCGGCGACGCGCCTGATCGCCAACGTCGAAGGCGTCATGAATGCGGTGCTGGTCAAGGGCGATGCTGTTGGCCAGACGATGTATTACGGCGCTGGCGCCGGTGCGGAGCCGACCGCTTCGGCGGTGGTGGCCGACCTGGTGGACGTTACCCGCATGCTGACGGCCGATCCGGAACATCGCGTGCCGCACCTGGCGTTTCAGCCCGACCAGTTGTCCGACACGCCCATCCTGTCGATTGAGGACGTCGAGACTGCCTACTACCTGCGCATGCGCGTCGCCGACAAGCCCGGTGTGCTGGCCGATATCACGCGCATTCTGGCCGACCGCGGCATTTCCATCGATGCGATGGTGCAGAAGGAGCCGAGCGAGGGTGAGGAGCAGGTGGACATCATCATGCTGACCCACCGCACGGTGGAAAAGAACGTCAACGCTGCCATCGCCGCGCTGGAAAAGCTGCCGGTGGTGGTCAGCAAGGTGACGCGCATCCGTCTCGAAGAATTCAGTACCTCCTGAGGGTCAGACGGTGAAATATCTGAGCACCCGCGGGGGCGCCGCCTCCGCTTCGCCGGCCGCGTTTTCCGACATCCTCCTCGAAGGCCTGATGCCCGACGGCGGCCTCGCTGTGCCTAAGGAGTATCCGCTCCTCACCAGGGCCGAACTCGAAGCCTGGCGCGTGCTGGATTACCGCGCGCTTGCCTTCGAGGTGATCCGCCGTTACGCCACCGACATTCCCGCCGCCGACCTGAAGGCGCTGATCGACCGCAGCTACACGCGCGCCACCTTCGGCTCCGACGAGATCACGCCCCTGCGTCCGCTCGGCGACGGCGTCCACATCCTGGGCCTGTCGTTCGGGCCCACGCTGGCGTTCAAGGACGTGGCGATGCAGTTGCTAGGCAACCTGTTCGAGTTCGCGCTCGCCAAGTCGGGACGCGAGCTGAACATCCTCGGCGCGACCTCGGGTGATACCGGTTCCGCGGCCGAGTACGCGATGCGCGGCAAGCGCGGCGTGCGCGTCTTCATGCTGTCGCCGCACCTCAAGATGAGCCCGTTCCAGACGGCGCAGATGTTCTCGCTGACGGACCCGAACATCCATAACATCGCGATCCGCGGCGTGTTCGACGACTGCCAGGACCTCGTCAAGGAAGTCACCGGCGACCTCCCGTTCAAGCGCCGCCACCGGCTGGGCGCGGTGAACTCGATCAACTGGGCGCGCGTGGTCGCCCAGGTGGTGTATTACTTCAAGGGTTACTTCGCGGTCGCTAGGAAGGTCGGCGATCCAGTTTCTTTCGCCGTGCCCTCAGGCAACTTCGGCAACATCTACGCCGGCCACATCGCGCGCAGCATGGGCCTGCCGATCCGCCGCCTGATCCTCGCGACCAACGAGAACGATGTGCTGCACGAGTTTTTCCGCACCGGCCATTACCGGGTGCGCCCGCCGCAGGAAGTGCGGCAGACCTCAAGCCCCTCGATGGACATTTCGAAGGCTTCCAACTTCGAGCGTTTCGTGTGGGATCTGCTGAGCCGCGACGGCGCGGCGGTCGCCAAGCTCTGGCAACGCCTCGCCGAGGACGGCGAGTTCAACCTGTCGGCGACGCCGTATTACGCGCGTCTCGTCGACAGTGGTTTCGTCTCGGGTTCCAGCACGCACGCGGACCGCATTGCCACCATCCGCCGGATCTACAAGGAACACGGCCAGATCATCGACCCGCACACGGCCGACGGCATCAAGGTGGGCCTCGAACAGCGCGAGGCGGGCGTGCCGCTGGTCTGCCTTGAAACCGCGCTGCCGGCCAAGTTCGGCGAGACGATCCAGGAGGCGCTCGGCCGCGAGCCGGAAGTTCCGGCCAGCCTGGCCGACCTCATGCGCCGGCCGCAGCGCTTCAGCGTCATGGATCCAGAGGCTGATGCCGTGCGCGCCTTCATCACCGCCCAGACCAAGATTTATTAATAAGTCAACCAAATATGTCCTATTGCGTTAAGGACGTATGAGACTGAAGAACATGAAAGAGATGCCGGCGGCTGCGCAAGACGAGTTGCGAGATCGGGCAATTGCCGCGATCAATGGTGGGCTGTCGCAAGCCGAAGCGTCGCGTATTTT
>Ga0105044_10014200_pt1 | contig 10776 bp, 2 predicted proteins | sample MAT01_FD_78092 | JGI IMG/M metagenome (GOLD analysis project Ga0105044, IMG submission 78092) | Freshwater microbial communities from Lake Fryxell liftoff mats and glacier meltwater in Antarctica - MAT-01 | ecosystem: Environmental > Aquatic > Freshwater > Ice > Liftoff microbial mat | place... | reverse complement strand
GGGTTGAATATATTCTAAACGCACATTCAACCCCATTCGGGGTTGTTACACACCCTCCCCGAATTTCATTCGGGGCTATTCATGTTTGACCCTTTCAGGGTCTTAAGTCAATTGCATTGCCCTAATAGGGGCTTAACGTCGGTAGCAATCGCAATCAACCGCTTGTCCAGAGGTGCAGCGCACCTGAACTTTGCGCAGAATGTTCCGATGCTCTGCACCTTGATTCACGCTTTTTGACATATTCTACCGACGTTTGGCCCATATTGGGCTGATGTGACAAAGTAGAATTAGCAAGACGCAAAAATAACTTCTTGACGATCACCGACACAATGACAAGCATCCCAGCACTCTATTCCATTTTTCAGGAACACCCTTTGGTGAGTACTGACACTCGGCAATTGCCGCCCGGCTGTATCTTTTTCGCTTTGAAAGGTGAAAATTTTGACGGTAAGAAATTTGCTTTACACGCCCTCGAAAATGGTGCCGCATACGCAGTGATTGACGACCCGGCGTACCAAGTCAACGAGCGTTGTTTACTCGTGCCCAATGTGTTGAAAGCCTTGCAGCAATTGGCCAACTACCACCGCCACCAATTCGAGATTCCAGTCATCGCCATCGGTGGCTCTAACGGAAAAACGACGACTAAAGAATTGGTTTCCAGTGTTTTGTCGACACATTATCCCTGTCATTACACAAAAGGAAATTTAAACAACCACATTGGCGTACCGCTCACACTGTTGGCCATGCCACGCGGCACAGAGGTGGCCATCATCGAAATCGGCACAAACCAACCAGGGGATATTGAGGAACTTTGTTGCATCGTTCAGCCGACCCATGGGCTACTCACCAACATCGGAAAAGAGCACCTGGAAGGCTTTGGCAGCCTGGCAGGGGTAAAAAAGGCGGAGGGTGAGTTGTATGATTTTTTGGCCAAAAACAATGGCTGTGCGTTTGTGAACCTTTCCGAAAAATACCTTTCGGCCATGTCTAAAAAAGTGCCGATGCGCGTGGGCTATCATCGCACCGATGAGCTCCATCCAAATCCGGGTGTCGTTGAAGTGCAGATGCTGGCCGATATTCCTTTTGTGCGGGCAGCTTTCCTTTCCGATGATGGGCCAAGGGTGGAGCTGGCTACCAATATCTTTGGAAACCACAATTTTCAAAACGTTATGACAGCCATCGCTCTAGGGGTATATTTCAAAACGCCGGCAGAAAAAATCAAAGAAGCCTTGGAAAATTATATCCCATCCAACAACCGCTCCCAACTGATTCAGCGCGAAGGAGCGACCATTTTGTTGGATGCTTACAACGCCAACCCATCCAGTATGCAGCCCGCGCTGCAAAGCCTTTGCAGTTTACCTGCCGCCCGCCACATCGCTATTTTGGGGGATATGCTGGAACTCGGCAACGACAGCCAAAAAGAGCATGAAGACTTGCTGCGCTTTGCAGTACGGCTCAAAATTGACCAGATCGTTTTGGTGGGGAAAGAATTTGGGAAGACCCCATTTTCAAAGTTTGGAGCGCTGCATTTTGCAGACAATCAAGCCGCAAAACGGTGGTTTGATGCAGAAGATTTCCTAGGTGCGGCCATTCTGATTAAGGGCTCACGGGGGATCCGTCTGGAGAAGGTGTTGGAATCTTAAGAACGGGTAAATAATAACTTGGTATTTTCATCTGCTTCCTTAACTGCAAAGTCATTCCATTAATCACAAAAAAACGGGGCTGAAGATGATAAGTCATCTTCAGCCCCATTGATTTTATGTAAGCCTCACTCCTACCGCTGAAGCGTTACATCGCCCGATATGAATTCCTCTTTTCCGTCTACAAACAACACCACTGCCTGCCAGATGAACACCGCAGGGTTCATTTTCTGACCCTTGAATGTTCCGTCCCAGCCTATATTCGTGTCGGCAGGATCAAAATCTATCCGCTCGTACACCGCCTCACCCCAGCGGGAAAACACTTGCAGAGACTTGACGCGCTCCACTGTCAATGAGTTTGCGAAAATCGTGAACACATCATTCCTGCCATCATCGTTGGGGGAAAAGATGTTGGGGACGTAAACTTTCACCGTCTTGTCCACGGTCAACAAAAGATTGCCCCGTGCTTCACAGCCTGCTTTCGAGACCACCAACAATTGGTAATCAGTGGTGCTGTTGGGCATAGCCAATGTACTCAGGCAAGTGTCGCACTCCAAGCCTGTTGACGGCGTCCAAGTTATGGATGCGATGTCTGAAGGTGGGATGTTCACCGTTGCATTGATCAGGTAATTTTCACCAAGACCTATTTCGGCCTCTGGCACGAGCGCTATCTCTACCAGATCGGGTGCTTCCACTACAACGGTCGTCGTTGCATTGCAGCCGTTTCCGCCCGAAACAGCTACGGTATAAATGCCTGGGTCCACATTCACAAACTGGCCTTGCGAAACTGGCTGGCCGTTGTTCAAGCTGTACAAGATTGGGTCCGACAAGCCGGTTACCGAGTCCACCAGCACCGTGCCCTGTTCATTCTGGCAAGTAGGTTGCATTACAGAAGCAAAGGCCACCGGAACTTCTGGCTCGATGACAACTTCATCAGTGTCGGTACAGCCGTTGGCCGGGTTGGTCACGAGCAATTGGTAAGTTCCTGCCTCGTCAATCAAGGGGTTGGCGGTTGTGGCACCCGAGACAAAATTGCCGTCCACGCTGGTCCACTGGTAGCCAAGGTTGGGCGCACCCGAACCGCTGCCGTTGAGCGGGGCCGTTTCCCCTGCACAATCCAGCGTAAACGGAGTGCCCGCATCGGCAGTTGGCGGAGTCTGGTTTGCAGTAACCATTACGGAAGCAGCGTTTGCACAGTTGTTGGCCGGATTCACTCCGAATAAATAATAGGTGCCCGCAGTGGAAACCGATAGCGTAGTTCCATTGCCCACCAGGAGGGTGTCCGTTCCGCTGATCGTCGCCCAGGCAAACTGTACGCCGGAAACCGTAGAACTGCCCGTCAGCGTTTGCGACGGCGAAGTGCAGGTCAACTGAGCTGGAGTTGCCACGGCCAGATTCGGCGGGTTCAGGTTTTGAGTGATCGTTATGTTGGCCGTAGTGGTACAGAAGGTCACGTCGTCTTGCACCACCAGGTCGTATTGGCCAGGGGCGTTTACTACCAAGCTGCTGCCGCTGCCAACGGGGGTTCCATTGCTTGACCATTGGAAACTACTTGGGTTCGGAGTGCCCGTCACGCTGCCGTTGAGTGTCGTGGATGTCGTGCTGCAATCCAGCGCCGTGATAGCCGCGGCGATGCTTGCTTGCGGTTGGGTGGTCTGGTCAGCCACCACAAAACTGGCCGTGGCAGTACAAGCCCCACCTCCGTTCACCGTCACGGTGTAGCTGCCTGCTGCAATATTCGCAAGGTCTTCCGTAGTTGCAGCGTTCGACCAAATAAAGGTGTATCCACCGGTTGGTGGAGGGCCAACCGTCAGGTCAACCGCCCCGTTGACCGCCACACAGGAGTTGTCGGCCGTGGGTGTACCGTTAATGACGGGGGCTACCACATTTTCCGGGACGGTAAAATTCCCCACCGTGGTACAGCCATTGGCTGCCGTTACGGTCACGGTGAAGGCTCCTGAAAGGATGTTCACAATGTCTTCCGTTGTGGCGGCATTCGACCAAATGTAGATGTAAGGCGCTGGGCTGCCCGTCACGCTCAGGTCAATGCTACCACTCGCCTGGCCGCAGGTTGCTGCCGCGATGTTGTTGGTCAGCGCAGGAGACGGGACATTGCTCGTTACCGTCAAGACAGCCGTGTTCGTGCAGTTTCCACCTGCACTCACCGTCACGGTATAGATGCCTGCTGCGATGTTGGCCAAGTCTTCGGTGAGGGTGCCGTTCGACCAAATGTAAGTATAACTGCCTGCGGGGTTGATGCTCAAATCAATGGCACCGTTGTTGACCACACAAGAGGTTGCGGGGCTGAGGGTGCTTGCAATAGCCGGGGTAAATGCATTGTCTGGCACGGTAACGCTTTGGGTTGCGGTACAACCGTTGGCAGCCGTTACCGTCACTGTGTAGTTTCCCGCAGCAATAGCGACCAGGTCCTCGTCGGTGGCCGCGTTGGACCAAATGAAATTGTAAGGCGCTGGGCTGCCCGTCACGCTCAGGTCTATGCTGCCATCAGCCAAACCGCAAAATGCGGCCACGGCGGTCTGCGAGAGTGCGGGACTTGGGATGTTGCTTGTAACCGTCAGGGCAGTCGTACTTGTGCAAGCGCCTCCCGCACTGACGGTAACGGTGTAAGTGCCCGTCGGCAAGTTGATAAGGTCTTCTGTCATGGCAGCGTTCGACCATATAAAAGTGTAGCTCCCTGCTGGACTTATGGTCAAGTCAATTGCCCCATTGTTGGTAACACAAGAGGTAGCGGGCAGGAGGCTGCTGGCGATGGCCGGGGAAAAAATATTTTCAGGCACGGTAAAACTTTGAGTCGAGCTACAGCCATTGGCAGCGGTCACCGTCACGGTGTAACTTCCAGACAAAACGGCACTCAAGTCCTCGTCGGTGATCGCGTTTGACCAGATGTAATCGTAGGGCGCTGGGCTTCCAGACACGCTTATGTTAATGCTGCCGTCGGCTTGACCGCACTGCGCCGCCAAGATATTCTGCGACAGCGCAGGGGTGGGTACATTGCTAGTCACCGTGAAATCAGCGGTGCTCGTGCAGCTGCCCCCAGCACTGACCGTGACGGTATAAGTACCCGCTGAGACATTGACCAGATCCTCCGTAGCACTGGCGTTCGACCATATAAAAGTATAACCCGTGGGAGGATTCAATGTGAGGTCAACAGACCCATCGTTTTGCACACAAGAGCTGTTGGGGGAAGCCGTCCCGGCCAACGAAAAGTTGATGGTATTGCCAGGTATGGTAGCCGCTGTGGTAGCAGTACAGTTGTTGGCATCCGTGACAACTACGGTGTAAGTGCCTGCCGTTATATTGGACAAGTCCTGCGTGGTTTGCCCAGTTGACCAGAGGTAATTGAACGGGGATGTACCGCCGCTTACACCCAGGTCTATGCTCCCATCAGCCAAGCTGCAGAGTTCTGGAGTAAGGCTTTGGGTGGTGAGCGGATTGGTTCTTTGGTCAATGACGAAAAAAGAGGCAGTGGCCGTGCAACTGCCCGATTCGGTGACAGATACCGTGTAGGTGCCCGGCGGCAGGCCGCTGAGGTCTTCCGTGGTGGCCATATTAGACCATTGGTAAGTGTACGCGCCTGCAGGAGTGATGTTCAGGTCAATGGCACCGTTGTCCACGGCACAATCGGTCAAGGGCGCAGGTGTTGCAGCCAGACTGAAGTTTGAGGCATTGTTCGGCACGTTCAAAATGGCGATTTCCGTGCAGCCGTTGGGCGCAGTAACGGTGACTGAATAGTTACCTGGCAGGAGGCTGGCAAGGTCTTCGTCGGTGGCGGCGTTCGACCACAGATAAGTGTAGGGGCCCGCCGGGCCGCTGACGCTCAGGTCTATGCCCCCATTGTTCACGCCACAGATAGAGGCGGTGATATTGGATGCCAAATTGGGCGTAACGGTGTTGTCTGCAACCGAAAAAGTGCTGGAAGACTGGCAATTGCCCAAGGTGACGGTGACGGTGAAGGACCCACTGTTGAGGTTGGTCAAGTCCTCCGTCGTTGCCATATTCGACCACAAATAGGTATAGGTTCCAGCGGGTGCAATGCTGATGTCAACCGAACCATTGACTGCCGTGCAAGAGGTATTGCCCAGGGGTGCAGCACTTACATTGAGGACAATGTTGTTGTTCAACACGTTTGCAGTGCCTGTTTCAGTGCAACTGTTCGCGCCCGTTACCGTGACAGAATAAGTGCCGGGCGTAAGGTTGGCGAGGTCTTCTGTGGTGACTGCATTTGACCAAATAAAAGTGAAAGGTCCTGTCCCGCCGCTTATGTTGAGGTCGGCAGACCCATTGCTCTGGCCACAACTGGCGGACAAACTGGATGCCGATAGGTTGGGGGAAAGCGCATTGTCTGCTATTACGAAGGTACTGGAGGACAGGCAAGTACCCAGACTAACCGTGACCGTGTAGGAGCCTGGGGACAGGTTGCCAAGGTCTTCGGTTGTTTCACTGTTTGACCATATATAGTTGTAGGTTCCTGTAGGTGTTATACTAATGTCAACAGATCCGTTTACCGCTGCACAGGAGCTGTTCCCAACGGGTGTGCCGTTGACGTTAAGGGGTACGTTGTTGTTCAATACGATTACCGAGTTTATCGCTGTACAACTATTTGAACCAGTCACGGTGACAGAATAGGTCCCGGGTATAAGGTTGGCGATGTCTTCGGTGGTGTCGGCATTCGACCAGATAAAGGAGAATGGCCCCGTGCCACCGCTCACACTGAGGTCGGCAGCACCGTTGTTCAGTCCACAATTCGTGGCAGTACTGGAGGCGGATAAATTAGGAGGCAGCGCGTTGTTTACTACGGCAAAGGTATCCAAGGCGATACAACTGACCCCTAAGGTGACCGTGACCAAATAATCGCCAGCAATCAGGCTGAAAAGGCTGTCGGTAGTCGCCCCGTTCGACCAGAGATAGATATAGGAGGTGTCAAGCGGTGTGACCGCTAGGTCTATCGTGCCCGTGGGTAAAAGGCAGGAAAAATTGTCAATCACAATACCCTGTACCCTGATGGTGTCGTTGACGTTTGGCACAATGAAAGTGTTCGTGTTGGAGCACCCGGTTGCAGAGGTCACCGTCACATAAAAAGTGTCTGCAAGGATTCCTGTAAGGTCTTGGGTGGTAGCGCCGTTAGACCATAGGTAGGTAAGTGGGGTGACAGCGTTGCCCAACACAATCAAATCAATACCGCCGTTGGCCAAACCACAAGTGCTCGTATCCAGCAGCGCGGGAATGTTGGGATAATCTCTAAGATCGCCGACCAAGTAGGTCTCTTCGGCGGTACAGGTTCCGCCCGCACTGATGGTTACCGAATAATTCCCAGGGGCAATCGGGCTTAAAATGGTTGTAGTTGCCCCGTTTGACCATGTATAAATAAGGTTTGCGGGAAAAAGCGCCAAAGAAATCCTGCCGTTGATCGTATCGCAGGCGGTTTGATCCGTCACGATTGCGCTATAGCTAAATATGGCTTGATTGTCCTCCACAACAGCATTTCCTGTACTGGTACAACCATTGGCAGAGGTTATGGTTACGTCATAACTCCCGCCAGGCACATTGGCAAGGTCTTGTGTCGTGGCACCATTTGACCAAAGGTAGGAAAATGGTGCAATTCCACCTTGCAGGGTGGTTAAGTTGACGGCTCCGTTGCTAAACCCACAACTGGCTGCAGTATTGGTGAAGGAAAGAGCGGGTAATACTGGCTCATCTTCGATATAAAACCCTTCTACGTCTGTACAGGTGCCCAATCGGGTGACTGTAACAAAATAAGTTCCGCTGGACAAGTTGCTCACATTTTGGGTAGTTGCACCATTCGTCCAGAGAAAAGTAGCGGTGGGAGTCCAAATGCCCGCTGGACCGTAGGTTATACTAATACTTCCGTTGGAGCCAATACAGGTGGTATTGGGTGTGACAACCCAACCATCTATGACTACCGGAAGGTCGCCTGCAGGAACCATCCCAGATAAAGTGCTGCTGCATCCATTGGCCCCCGTTACCGTCACGGTGTACTCACCGAAAACAAGATTGAATACCTGAAAATCAGTGCTTCCGTTTGACCATTCATAAGTGTAAGCAGGTACTCCGCCCTGAGCAAACACGGCTGCTGTGCCATTACCTACTTCACAATGATCTATCCCAAAGCCTCCTATTGGAAGGCTTAATATTGGAGCAACTGTAAGATTGGGCACAACAAAGGTCTCTTCCGTAGTACAAGTGACCCCAAAGGTGACGGACACGGTATAAGTTCCGGGATCTATATTCGAAAGATCCATCATTGTCTCCCCATTCGACCATAAGTAACTCCATGTAGCTGGCAATGGATCTACCGTCAAATCAATCGCACCGTTGCTGGAGCCATTACAAAGGGTGTTCCCCGTAATTGCGCCTGTTATGGAAATCGGAGCGATGGGCGGCAATTCTCCCACGAAAGCTTGCGCCACTTGAAAGATGTTGTTGGCATCAAAAACGCTTACCGTGTAAAGCCCGCTGGTAAGACCCGTAAGCGGATTGCCTGTTGCTCCATTCGACCATACATATATCCAAGGGCCTGGTGTGTTAGGGTCGGGGGTCACGTCTATGAATCCAAGGCCCTGGCCGCATAAGTCATTTTGTATAAAAACAGTCGGAGGGAGGGATCCCGTCTTGCAAACAGCCATAGAATCCGGGGCCAAACCAAAAGTTGGAATGCTTTCTTTTAAATCCAGATTTTCAACTGACAATAGGGTGTCAGCAGGCTCTGAAAAAGTAGGGATTATTGGTTTTGCTGAAAGGGGGGCACTGCAAAGTGATGAAATACAAACAAGGAGTATTGTAAAAAATCTCATAGTTGAAACAGTTTTTGTGTGACCTCCCAAAATCCAATCTGGGAAGTGTGGTTCGATGATCAGCGGGGTGGAGAGGAGAAACTTGCTGGACAAAGATAAGAATGTCCCCCAATACGCTTCACGGAGGAAAAAAAAAGATGTGAAATCTCTACCAAGGCCGCCTAAAAAGCCTAGTTTGACTACAGAAAATGACGTGAAGGGTGGGGCTAATCGCAAATACAAAATCTCCCTGCAAGCGGCTTGCAGGGAGATTTTGACACAAGTGAACCCCTTCCATATCTTCTGGGCCTTTGGCTTTTGATTTTTACCGCTGCAACGTCACATCGCCCGTGAACAGTTCCGCTTTGCCGTCCACAAACTCCACCATGGCCTGCCAGACGAACACCGCAGGGTTCAACTTCTGGCCCTTGAACGTGCCGTCCCAGCCCACAGCGATGTCGCCCGCCGTAAAGTCAAACTGCTCGAACACTTCTTCGCCCCAACGGGAGTACACCTGCAAAGACCTGACCCGAACCACCGCAAACGGGTCGGCGAAGACTGTGAACACGTCGTTCCTCCCGTCCCCGTCCGGGGAGAAGATGTTCGGGCCGTAAATCTTGCGTGTCTTGTCCACCCTCAGCAATAAGTTGCCTCTTGCTTCGCAGCCCGCCTTCGACACCACCAACAGCTCGTACTGTGTGGTACCGAAGGGCTTGGCCTCCGTGCTCAGGCAGGTGTCGCAAACCAAGCCCGTCGCGGGCATCCAATTGACCGAAGCGATCTCGTTGTCTGGGATGTTCACCGTTGCCTCCATCTGGTAAGTGTAACCGAGGTTAATGGTAGCCGTCGGCACGAGTGTAATCTCCACCAGATCAGGGGCTTCTACGACAACTATGGTCGTTGCATTGCAACCGTTGTCACCCAGTGCCTGCAAGGTGTAGGTACCTGGAACCAGATTGACAAACTGGTTTTGTGCGGAAGGCTGGCTGCCGTTCAGGCTGTACAAGATCGGCGCCGAAAGGCCGGTCACCGAGTCTAGCTGCACCCTGCCCTGCTCGTCCAGACAGGTAGGCTGCACTACAGAAGCAAAAGCCACCGGAATTTCTGGAACAATGGTCACCGCATCGGTGTCGGTACATCCGTTGGCGGGGTTGGTCACGAGGAGCTGGTAGGTTCCCGCCTTGTCAATCAGCGGGGTCGGAGCGTTTGCACCCGACACAAAATGGCCGTCCTGAGTATTCCATTGATAGACCAGGCCGGGCGCGCCCGAACCGCTGCCGTTCAAAGGGGCTGTCTCCCCAGCACAGTCCAGTGTAAAGGGCGCACCAGCATTTGCGCTTGGGGGAATTTGGTCGGCACTGACGTTCACCCAAACTGCATTCGCACAGTTGTTGGCCGGGTTCAGCCCGATCAAATAATAGGTTCCCGCAGCAGATACCTGGAGGGTCGTCCCGCTGCCCAAAATCGTGGTGTCTGTTCCGAGGATGGTTGCCCAGACAAACTGTACTCCGCCCACCGTCGAACTGCCCGACAGCGTTTGCTCGGTCAAATCGCAGGTCAAAAGAGCAGGGTTTGCCACCGAAAGAGCGGGTGGGTTCAGATTTTGTGTGACCGTGATGCTGGCCGTGGCCGTGCAGAACGTAACCTCGTCCCGCACCAACAGCTCGTATTGGCCAGGGGTGTTTACTGTCAAACTACCGCCGCCGCCCATCGGCGTGCCGTTGCTCGACCACTGAAAACTGCTGGGGTTGGGCGTGCCCGTCACGCTGCCGTTGAGCGTCGTGGACGTCGTGCTACAGTCCAGGGCAGTAGTGGCCGCACTGATCCCGGCCTGCGGCTGGGTAGTCTGGTCGGCAATGGAAAAACTGGCGGTGCTTGTGCAGGCTCCACCGCCGTTCACCGTCACGGTGTAGGTACCCGAGGCGAGGTTCGACAGGTCCTCCGAGACGCTGCCGTTGGACCACAAGACATTGTAGCCCAAGGGGAAAGACACCGTCAGATCAACCGCGCCGTTGAACGCAAGGCAAGAATTGGCCGCAGTGGCCAGACCGTTCAGCCCAGGCGCAACCACGTTCTCTGGGACTGTAAAATTCCCGATTGAGGTGCAGCCGTTGGCCGCTGTGACCGTCACCGAAAATTGCCCTGAAACGATGTTCGCAAGGTCTTCCATGGTGGCCGCGTTCGACCAGATGTAGTTGTATGGTGCAGGACTTCCCGAGACGCTCAGGTCAATGCTGCCGCTGGCTTGTCCGCAGGTAGCCGCCGCGATGTTGTCAGAAAGCAAGGGCAATGGGACGGTGCTGCCCACCGTCATGGAAGCGGTG
>Ga0105044_10014199_pt1 | contig 10776 bp, 10 predicted proteins | sample MAT01_FD_78092 | JGI IMG/M metagenome (GOLD analysis project Ga0105044, IMG submission 78092) | Freshwater microbial communities from Lake Fryxell liftoff mats and glacier meltwater in Antarctica - MAT-01 | ecosystem: Environmental > Aquatic > Freshwater > Ice > Liftoff microbial mat | place... | reverse complement strand
GAAACGGGCTTTAACCTGGAGCGTTTGGCTCAATCTCCCGAACAGTTAGTGGCGCTGCGAGTTGTGCTGGCTATGCGAGTTGGTCAAAGCATCAGCGTCGAACCGAGCACTGCGGCATTTTTGTTGCCGGCGAATTTGCCGGCGCTGTCTCTGTTGGAATCTGAGGCCCGCCGAAACGACAACGATGCGATCAACCTTTGTGTTGCTGATGCTGACTTTGTAGAAGTGACTCTGCGCGGTACGTGGATTTCTGAGGCGTCTGAGGGGGCTGACGGCGTGTTTGCGACTGTGTTGGGCGATCGGGCGGAGCTCTTGCTGCTCAAACTCTGGCTCGAAACTCAGGCTGCTGCGGAGGTTGTCGGGGAAGTCGGCGATTAATATCGGATGTTGAACAAGGAAGAGGGAAGAGGGAAGATTTCTCTCTTTCCCCCTCTCTCCTTATGGCGTATAAATTATGTTGAAGTAAATGCCGTTATCTTGCAGATTGTCGCCCCGATCGCTAATTCTCACCAAAGGAAAAGCGTAATCTACGCGCAGATTCACCCGCTGTATCGGTTCCCAGATTACCCCCAAACCCACACCTGCTAAAAATGTCTGATTTGTTAATTTATTAGGATTGTTCGCAACGTTCCATACAGTACCCGCATCCAAAAAAGGAGCCAATTGAAGTTTGGGATTTCCCGAAGCATCGCGCTGCAAAGTAATCCGATCTTCGATGGAAACTCTGAAGCCGTTATCGCCAGAACGGACATTTTGGCGGTAGCCGCGCAAAGATTGCCCGCCGCCAATTACAAATTGCTGGGAAGGCAACAAACTATTAGCTGACAACTGTAAGTCTGCCTGCAAAATTAATAAATGTTTGTCATTCAATCGCTGTACTCGCTGCACTTGACCCAGCCAACTCAAAAATTGTCCGTCGGGATCAGAACCTTCGTTTTGAGTAGCATCAAACAAGCTAGTGCCGATCGTAAATTGCGATCGCACGGCCCAAGCACCCTGCGGGTCGCGGCGAATGTAGTCCTGTCCCAGCTTAATTGCGCTCGTAGTGGTGACACCATTGGAGTCCGGGCCGATGCCAAAACGAAACGGGTCGCCGCCGAGAAAAGTTCTGCCTCTCTGATAAGTAAAACCGGCAGACAAGGCAAATTCTTCGATCGGCGTTCTTCGCAACGGCTGGCGGTAACTTAATTCAAATAAATGCGATTTTCCCGAAATGTCAAAACGGTTAAAAGGTGCTTGTACAATACTGTTGCGGTTTGGCGCCGCCCTCAATTGCAAAGTGCCGTTCATCGCATTTAGCGGCACGCGATAGCTGAAATCAAACACATCTGAATCGCCGAGCGATCGATAATAAGCCCCTGCCAGTTCGTCGCCATTTCCTGTTATATTGCGGTGCCGCAAACTAACTCCCAATCTTTCGGAACCGACACTGGGAGGCGAGTAATTGTCAATGCTGAAACTAGGCTGAAATGGATTAGCTTCCGAGATTCGGACGATCAGAATGCTCTCGCCTTCATTATCCCCAGCCCGCAGACTGGCTTCTACATTGTCAAATAAAGGATCGACTCGCAGTAGCCGGAGTTGGTCTTCTAATGAAGCTGTGCTTAAAGGCATTCCGGCACCGAGTCGAATCCGGCTGCGGATGTAACTTGGATTCAATCTTTTAGTTCCTTCTACCTCAATTCGGGCTAGCTTGCCTTCAATCACTTGAATTTGGACTACCCCTGCGGTGATAGTTTGGGGCGGCAAGACTGCTCTCGAAGTGATGTAGCCACGATTGAGGTAAATTTCGGTAATTTTGTCGGCGATTTGTTTGAGCTGTTCTAGGGTGGTAGAACGGCCTTCTAAGGGGTTGACTAAGGCATTAATTTCATCTTGGCTTAAAATTGTGCTGCCAACTACTTGAATTTTCTGCACCTCAATTGGTGTATTCGGCAGCGTTGGGGGAACTGGCGACGGCGGCCCCGGCGCTACTGTGGGCGGTACTTGGGGAGGTTCTGGGGAAGGCTGCGGGGCAGGTTGCAGAAATCGATCGCGATTTGGATCTGGCTGAGTCGGTGGCGGTGGCAGGTTGGGAGGCGCCGAGGGTGGGTTCTGGGCTAAAACATGATTGCAATCTAGCTGGTTCTGACATTGGGGATCGTTGTCAACCAGATTTGTTGGTTCGGGCAAGATGCCCGCACCACAAGCAGTTTCATCGATTGTGGAACAGGCATCTTGGCTGTTCTCGGCGGGGTTCGATTGTGTTTCTGGTTCAGGGTTTGTCTCGATGGAATCGGGAAGCTGATTTAAGTTGGTCGCTGTTTCATTCTGGTTGATTTCCAGTTTTTGCAGTGCTAATACTTGATTGCCCGTATCTGCTGAGTTGTCAGCGGCGACGGGCAACTGAGAAATATCGTTTGTTTGGGATATAGCTTTATTGGCGTAAAAGCAAACCATCGGGAGCGCAGTTAGAAGTGAAATCCCCAACCGAAATAGTGCAATATTTGCATTCGGGCGCATAATTAATAATTTCTCTAAAATAAGTTTGTCGGCTGCTTGACTATGCTAGTTTATCATTTAGTATTAGGCGAAATTTGACCATCAAAATCTCCACAGTCCGCCTTTCAAGATGCCAGAAGTCCGAACTGCTGATCAGTACACAAATTTTAATTTATTTAGGACGATCGACCAAACAACCCGCAACAACCAAAAATCATCTGTGGCGCTGCCAAATACCGCGCTCGAAACCGAGTTTTTCCTACTTGCTGCACCAGTCATACTATTTTAGGTTTGAGATTTTAGATTTTAGATTGGGTAATGACTGATGGCTATAGCAATCCGATCTGAGCCTCAACAGATAACGACCGCTCGTCTTGCTAGACTTCATTCCTAGCAGGGGTTTCAGGTTTTTCCGATCTAGAAAATTAATTAGGATTGCTATATCACCGTTTGGAGCTTGCCTACCGCTGCATTCTTTTTTGAAACTGGTGTTGAATTATTTTCTTGTGATAGGCGTTAACTCACTTGCGACTAAGGGTTCTTGGGCTATTTTGCCGAGTTCGACTGAGTTCAACACTGCTAACCACTTGATCGCTAAACTGGCATCGCTGGGAGACTGGATACGCAATTGAGCTAGAGTTGCCAGGTACTCGTACCAGAGACTTTGTTGGGCGAAGATGCTGAGCTTGGTGAGATCGGACGATCGATCCAACTGTGTTTTCACGGTTGAGGCGAGTGTGGTGCGGTTGATCCACCCGGAAACGAGAACATCATCTGTTGTATTTTTTGGGTTGCATTTGATAGTAAAGTACCATTGATAGTTTTTGCCAACTTCCAGGGCTGGCGAGTTGTCGTCGGAGCCGAGGCTGACGCTAACTACACCTGCACGGCTAGTTACCATGCGAAAGCTTTTTTTGTATAGTGTTTTGTCCCTTTCGTCTGCTAACTCAAACTGAACTGTCTTGTCGAGGGCTACGGGAAGGTAGTAGAAAAATGTCGGCTTTGCTGATATGGTTTGCCCCATAGTTGATTGGGGAATCAAGGCAGTTAAGGCAGTTGTGGCCGTGGGGCATTCTAAGCCGCGGGTTCCTCCCCCTTCACGCCTTCCGGGTACTCCGTCCTCCGGCGGTTGAAAGCTATTCCACGTGGAGCCCGTTGGCTGAATGTTCGGTCTGCTTCCGCTGGCTTCAGGGGGTTGAACTGTTTGCCAGTTGAGCGGTAGCTGCGGTGGTGAGGCGCGCTGGACAATGTTTGCGGGGCTGTTGAGAGCCTCTGCTGGTATTAAAAAACTACCGGCGGCAACTGCCTCTAAAGACAGAATTAAGGAAAGAGTACCGATATTTAGAGCAGACTTCAAAGCCATGACGAACCTGCCTTTTGATGAACCTAGGAACTTTATCGCACGGTTTTATTCTATCCAAGGTTTTGACGGATATAGTAATCTGTTGTACTTAATTTATATCTTCAGGCAGATACGATTATTTGGGTCGCTCTGATCAACATAGAATTCTCTGTCGCGTTTGTCAGTGGTAGCTTAGTAGTTATACTTACTTCCATTCACGGCAGCAGGTTGGGTTGAGCTTGTTAAACCCAACTTTGACAAAGACTAATATTCGGGCTCTTTTAACTCTAGTAAGAGGGTACAACGCGTCTTTTCGTAAAAACACCCGGTTGATGCGTCAGTCCTGGATATCAGGAAACTAGGCAATTTTGCTGGTGAACCTCAAGCGATCGGCTACAAGTTACATATCAGGTTTTCTGTACAATACCGGCAAGAAATTTAGCATGAATCTCGATTCACCTGTTCTCTCGGACAAACAGCCTTCGGGGCTGCGGATGGTAAGACCCATCGGAGTCTTGGCACTGCACGGCATTGCTTTTTTAGGAAATAGGTTGTTCGCTGTCGATCGCGCCGAAGGGCTGCTATTGGAGATCGATCGAGAAAGTGACAACACTACTGTTTTGAATCCTTATCAAACGGCTAAGTTTGCGGGCGCAACCGGGCTGGCTATTTCGGAAGATACTCTCTGGTTTGCGCGGGATGAGGATATTTGTTGCTGTCGGGGCGCAGTTCGGGACGGGGCGATCGCTGAACTCAAACCGGAACATTTTGTTTCACTTTCTTATCCTGCTGACGGGATTGCTGTTTGGAAATCTACGCTTTATGTGACTTGCCAGAGATTGGGCTATATTCTGGTTTTTGACATGAAAACTGGTCGGGAAATTACTCGGTTTTACGCTCCCGGTATAGGGGTAGAAAATATCACAGTCCGGGATGAGGAAATTTGGGTTTGCGACAAGACTGAGCAAACTATTTACTGTTTGGAACGGGGAACTGGGGAGATTAAATTTAGCGTTTTGACTCCCTTTGAGTCGCCTTCGGGTTTGGCTTTTCACAAGGATTCCGAAACGGGGCAGGAGGTTCTGTACGTGGCTTATGCCGGGGATGAACTTTACATCCGGGATGACCCGAATTCGGAAGATCCTTTTCAGTTGACGAAGCGCGATCGCACTTTTATTCAGCCTTTGTATTTTCACTACAATGAAGCCGAGCGCTACGCTCTGTCAAACGGTTTTTTGATAGAAATGTCTTATGTGGAGGAACTGTCTCCTCTCGATGAGGTAGAAATCGAAAATTTGGAGTGGCGGATTGCTTTGCCTTCGGAAACTCATCGACAAAAAGTAAGGAAAATCACGCCGATCGGAATGCCTTTTACTGAGGAAATTCTGGAAGGGGAACGGGTGGCGGTGTTTAAGTTCGATCGCCTGCAGAAGGGGGAACGGCGAATTTTTGGCTGGAAGGCTTTGTTGGAAGTGCGATCGATTAAGTATCAGTTGTCACCTAGGGATGTGGAAAAGATTCCGAAGCTGTCGCCGGAGTTTGCAGCTAGGTATTTGGTGGATAATGACAATTTGGCGATGGATACGGATATTGTGCGATCGGCTGCGGTGGCTTCAATTGGCACAGAAACTAATATTCTGAGGCAGTTACTGAGCATTCGCAATTTTGTTTACGACCAACTTTCTTACGGGATTAGGCCTCACATTGATACTCCCGATATTGTACTGCGCCGTGGCATCGGTTCTTGCGGGGAGTACGTTGGAGTATTGTTGGCTTTGGCAAGGTTAAACGGGATTGCTTGCCGCACGATCGGCCGCTACAAGTGTCCGGCTTTTGCTGACAGAAAAGGCGTGCCGCTGGAGCCAGATTTCAATCACGTTTGGCTGGAATTTTACATTCCGGGTTTTGGCTGGGTGCCGATGGAATCTAATCCTGATGATATTCAAGACAGAGGCCCTTATCCTTTGCGATTTTTTATGGGTTTGGCTTGGTATCACGTGGAAATTGGCAAGGGAATTCGGTTTCAAAGTCTCACAAGCGGGGGTCTTCCTTTGAACAAGGAGGATGTTTCCGTAGGGACTCTGGCAATCAATCATGTGAGGTTTACAATTTTGGAAGATTTGCCAGCAGTTTGAATGGAGTGTGAGCAATTAACAGTTAGCCGTCAATATTCAACTGTTAATTGTTAACATTTTTCATCTAAAATCGAAAGTAGAAAATGTAAAATCAGAGGAAGAGGGGTTGTGGAATTTTCGATTGCTAATATTCTAGTTTTAGTGGCTTTTGTACTGCTGCTGACCGTGACTGGCGGGGTCGCTTATTTGACTGCGGTTGAGTGGCGCGATCGCAGGCGGTTAGATAACGCTAAACGGAAAAAATAGTAGCTATTTGCTGTTGACAAATCGCATTATTTATGATATAGGACAAGGCGACCTGGTTGGCTCGCCTTGTTTTGTGATTTGAAATATTTTCACCGCAGATGATATCAAGTTCAGTAACATAACCGTTATAGGTTTGTAGCCACGCCCTTTATGATTCGGCGGTTGAAACCGCTCCTTGTCAAACAAAGTCCGCGCAACGCGAGACTAAGAAATAAAGGGGGTACTTAACCCGGATTTGGTTTCGCGGGCGGGACGCCCGCGCCACAATAAAAACACTACAATAAAACACCACAATAAAGACAGAGGAAAAAGGGGATTTTGGATTGGGGAGTTTAAGTCCACTGTCGGAAAAATGTATTTTCTTGCCAAGCCGCAGCGGTGCGTTTTTCAAGTGCTGCCATTTCTGTTTTGTTCAGGGGTTTGAATGCTGGGGCGACTTTGAAGTTTTCTTCTAATTGCTTTACTGAGTCGGCGGCGATGACGCAGCAGTGCACGCCGGGAAGTGAAAGCGTGTAGCCCATTGCTTGGTGCATTCCATCTAAAACACCGTTCTGAAATAATTTGCCGTAAGCTGGTATTTTCATGGCTATGACGCCAATGTTTTTGGCTTTGGCGACTGGTAAAGCGCTGGTAACAAAGGAGCGCGGGTGGTGTTTTTCGGCGGCGTTGAGGGAGATTAATGTTGTGTCGAAAGGATAGCGCTCCAAGCCGGCCACAATGATAGCAGGTTCGTGGTGTCCGGTGATGCCGGAAAAACGAATTATTTTTTGCTGTTTGGCTTCTTCGATCGCCTTTATTGCTCCTTTCGTACTAAAAATTTGGTCTAATTCTGTTTGGAATGAGATGTGGTGGAGTTGCCACAAGTCTAGCCGATCGGTTTTCAATCTTTTGAGCGATTGCTCTAAGTCTCTCCACGCGCCATCTCTGTCTCTGGCGGAGGTTTTTGTGGCTAGGAATATGCGCGATCGATATGGTGGCAAAACTTTGCCTAAGTTTTCTTCGCTGGGCCCGTACTCGGCCGCCGTGTCAAAATAGCGAATGCCTAGTTTGATCGCGCGTTCAATTTGCGCCGCTGCTTCTGCTTCTCTTCCCTGCTGCGACAGCGGTGTTTGCCCGGCCCCCCCCAAACCGAAAATCGGCACTTTCACGCCGGTTTTGCCTAACAGTCGTTCTGGCATTTTTACTGTGGCGGCCGCCTGGTTATTGGGTGCGGCTGCGATTTCCCGATCGTGCTGTTCGATCGCCTTAGCGCCTGCAATGCCGCTGGCAACAGCTATACTGCTCAATATAAAATTGCGGCGAGTCTTTTTGCGGGCCATTGTTTCCGTCTCCTCAGAATATGTGAGAGAAATTAACCGCGTTTGTGTTGGCACAACACATAAATTTTTACTGAAAATCGGATAATTTTCCCCCTCTCGGAGGGAGGAGATGGTAAGGGGAAAATTATCTATGTGGCGATCGACTATTGGTCAATTATCCATCCGCGAATCAGTTCGTTTATCTGTTCTGGTACTTCGTCGTGGGGACAGTGACCAGCTTTGATAAAGTGTTCTGTCAACTGCGGATAGTGTTTGCGAAATTTGGCGCTTCTTTCTGCAGAATTCATCCACGGATCGCCTTCTCCCCACAGCATTAGCAATCGGCAGTTTAATTGACTTAGCAATACGTCGATTTTTTCGCCTTGAGGTGTTCGGAATACGGAAGCGAATACTTTGGGGGCACCCGGATCGCAAGAGGGAAGGTAAATTTCTTCTACTAATTGGTCTGTGACCGCGCTTTGGTCGAGATAAACTTTTTCTAGGGTTTTCCGAATTGTCGATCGCTGGCGCACGTACTGGAACAGCAGAAAACTTGCCCAATCTTGCTGAAATAAAGTTTTAGCTATTACAGATATGGCTTTTTGCAAGGGCGGGGCTTCGGGTGCGGGCTGCGGTTCGCTGAAGGGCCCGGCGCTGTTGATTAATATGAGTCCGGCTGCTGATTCGGGGCGCTGGGCGGCTACACACAAGGCTGCGTAGCCTCCGAGGGAGTTGCCGGCTAGTACGGCGGGCCGGCCGATGATGTTGGTGATGAAGTCGTGGAGTTGGTCGCGCCAGAGCTCGCCGCTGTACTCGATTTCGGGTTTTGCTGATCGCCCGAATCCGATCAGGTCGATCGCCCACACTTCAAAGTCTTGGCTCAGGCCGCTGATATTTTTGCGCCAGTGGTCTGTGGAGGCTCCAAAACCGTGAATTAACAGCAGGGGAGGGCGTTCTGGATGCCGATCGCTCGTTAGCGAAGCCCTCGAAGAGGATCGAACGTAGTATACTGAATGCCCCCGCCACTGCCAGTAAGTGCCGGCGATGGGGGCTGTGGTGATGGCTGGGGTTGTTTGCATAATGTAAAGAAATAATTATTTACTTTAACTATTGTATCGCGACGCTCAGATTTATAAAATTTTGCAAACGCGCCGGGCTTTGGCCAGCAAAAGATTCGTCAAGTTGGGCGAGTTGGGTTCTGGCGATCGCCCGTACTCAGGATTAATAAGTTTTGTAACGAATATTGATTTTGTGAGGATCGCAGCAATCCGAGATATTTTGCCCGATCGCATTTGGGAGAATAAATCGGGTTTTGGCTGCAACATACCTAGGTATGATGATTTTGCTGTTTGGTGGCAAGAGCAAGTTCTGGGCGATGGCGCTTGCCCAGGGGCTGCGAGGGTCGAACCTGATGGGCGAGGGTAAAGGGATCGACTTTTTTATAGTTATTTCCGAGCTTTTCCAGGTGGGGATCGTTTGTTCAAGAGGTGTTGACGGCTTCGGGGATGCAGCTAGCCTCAGCGTTGCTAGTTGGCAAAAGCTGAAATCAAAAATTTCGTGGCTGGGAGAAGTTATAAGTAAAATTACTGATGGTTCTCTGCAGAAGTTTCTCAGAATCACAGAATATTTTGTGACGTTGTTTGCTGTTCTTAATTGCTTTGATACTCTAAGATAGAAGTAGAGCTGCGCCGCTCAATTAATTAGCATTTTGAATACTAGGGAGCCAACTATGCAGGGTGTGAACTTTATCCACCTGAAAGTTAGGGAGTTTTCTGAGTGATTGCTATTTCACCTCGTCCCGTCGGACGCAATTGGATTACGATTAGCTTCGCTTCTACTCTATACCTGTGTCCTATTTTGGATCTGCTCCTAGCAGAGCTTCCGGATCACTGGCAAGCGGAATTGCGGTTGGGGCTTCAAGAAGCTTTGGTAAATGCTGCTAAGCATGGTAACAAGTTAGACCCCGGTAAAACTGTTGGAGTCCGTTTTTCGATCGTCCAAAACCAATATTGGTGGGTGATATCGGATGAAGGTTCTGGCTTTAAGGCCCCTTGCGGTTGTAACCTTTATACCGATGATTGCGACAGTCTCCTAGCAGAGGATGTTGTAGATGAATCGGCACTCCCCCATGTGGAACAGGAATGTGGTAGGGGGTTGTTTATTCTTTACCAAATATTCGATCGGGTAGAGTGGAATTCTCAAGGTACAGAGTTACGGCTGTGCAAAGAACTTCCCAGTCGCTACCGACTTCCTCGCTTGCGCTAGCACCGCTATTTGGCAGCAGTTTTCACCTCAGCTAGACCTGGGAAATTTTTTCGTTTCCGGGCTGAACCTCGAAGTGAGAATTTGGAGGATGTGGCTATTGATAGCTGATCATAATGCAAAATGTGAGTTTTGAGTTAAAAAAGTATAAATCTTTTGAACTCACAATCGCGCTGCTCGATCGAGCGGCGCGATTGTCTAAGTTTTGAGCGACTAATCAAGCCAAAACTCAAGACTCAAAACTCAAAATTATTTGCCGTGGGTGGGACAGGGAGGAGCAGAGATCGATCGATCCAGCCATCCTGCTGCTTGGTTTAAGCGCGGGAGAGCTTCTTCGGGCTGTTTTTTGAGCAAAAAGACCAAAGCGGCCGCAGCTTGCTCTCCGGCCCGCGCGGAACGGTTGGCTTTGAGGCGGTGCCAATCTTTTTCCGGGATGGCGAGGCGCGCGGCTAGAGCTTGGGCTAGTTCTACCGTGCTCAGCTCGTTGAGGTTGACAGTTTGGGTTGTTTGTGTAGTTTCAAGCATAATTGGCAATTATACGGATTTGGCTGCCGTTTCTGAATTTAAAAAATATACTGCATATAATAACAACTTAATTGGAAATCGGTTTTTTTTATTATTGTCAGGTTTGCAGATCGAAATGCCTCAACAGCCGTCAGAGTTAAATCGGGAAGAGCAAGAAAGTGAGTTTGTTGAAGCGATCGCAGCAGTGGAGCGATCGCTCGCGGCAGTCAAAGAACGGTACACTCAAATTCAGGTCGATCGACAGCGCCAAGTCGAACTCGGGCACCGGCGCGAAGACGTGCGCCAGTCTGTGCGCCAAAATCCATTGCCGCAACTCAAAAAAGAATTGCGGGAAATTGAGCAGGAATTGGAAACTATCGAGTTGAATTTAGAAAGCAGCCTGTTTTCTTGGGGAAGCATAAAACAACCTTTTTGGCAAGCAGTTCGCTTTGGGGGACTGGGCATTTTGCTGGGTTGGATTTTGAAATCCTATGCGGGATAGTTTTTG
>Ga0105044_10014198_pt1 | contig 10777 bp, 10 predicted proteins | sample MAT01_FD_78092 | JGI IMG/M metagenome (GOLD analysis project Ga0105044, IMG submission 78092) | Freshwater microbial communities from Lake Fryxell liftoff mats and glacier meltwater in Antarctica - MAT-01 | ecosystem: Environmental > Aquatic > Freshwater > Ice > Liftoff microbial mat | place... | reverse complement strand
TTCAATCGGTAGTTTATCGAGTGGCATGCCGACAATGGCCAAGGCAAAAATAGGTTGTCCACCCATCGCATAAACATCAGAGAGCGCATTGGTGGCAGCGATTTGGCCGAAATGAAACGGGTCGTCAACAATTGGTGTAAAAAAATCGGTGGTCGCGATCACCGCCTGCTGATCGTTCAATTTGTACACCGCAGCATCGTCGCTGGACTCAATGCCGACCAGCAATTCTTTCGGCATCATCCGCATTGGAATGTCGGAGAGAATCTGCGACAAAATCGCCGGTGAAATTTTGCAGCCGCAGCCGCCGCCGTGGCTGTAAGTAGTAAGGCGAATTGGATTTTCCATGGCGAGAAGCCCGTTTAAGGTCGTGTTTCCAGAAGGCAGCCGTGGATGAATCTGCTAGGCTGGCGTGCACGGCAGTTTGCCACATCATTGTCACAGCGGGTCGATTACGAGAGCGTTCATGGGAAGAAATGCCGTCGCCAATATCAACGAACTCGCACAATACGATGTGATTATCGATGTGCGCACGCCTGCGGAATTTGCACTTGATCATTTACCCGGTGCAATTAATTGTCCGGTACTGAGCAATGAAGAACGAATCATCGTCGGCACGCTGTACAAACAGGAATCACCGTTTGCCGCCCGCCAACGCGGAGCACAATTTATTTCACGCAATATCGCGCAGCATCTTGAACAGCAATTCGAGGGAAAACCGAAAGACTGGCAGCCATTGGTTTATTGCTGGCGTGGTGGTATGCGTTCCGGTGCCATGGTGCATATCCTGCGGCAAGTCGGTTGGTCGGCGGCACAATTGCATGGCGGTTATCAGGCCTTTCGCCGTCATGTGGTCGCCGATCTTGAAACCTTGTCGCCACAGTTTCGTTATGTCGTGCTCTGCGGAAAAACCGGCAGCGGAAAAACCCGCTTGCTCGAAGCACTCGATGCAATGCAGGCACAAGTGCTGGATCTGGAAAAACTGGCTGAACACCGTGGTTCAGTGCTGGGTGCCATACCTGACCAGAAACAACCAAGCCAGAAGAAATTCGAAACCTTGCTGTGGCAGAAATTGCAAACTTTCGATGCAAGCAAACCGGTCTTCGTCGAAGCAGAAAGCCGCAAAATTGGTTCCGTCAGTTTGCCGATTAGCTTCGGCGCCGCGATGCAAAACAGGGGCCAGCTCATTACCCTCGAAGCGCCGTTTGCAGCAAGAGTGAAATTACTGATCGAAGGCTATCAACATTTTCTAGCCGATCCGGCCGCGATAAAAATTCTGCTCGAGCATTTGCTGTCGGTGCGCGGTCGCGAAACGATTAACCACTGGCAAGGTCTTGCCGATCAGGGCGAATGGATAACGCTGGTCGAAGAATTACTCGAGCAACATTACGACCCATCTTATCTGCGTTCGGCGAAAATGCGTGCCGGACATTATGCTGCTGCGCAAACGATTGAACTACCCGATCTTGAAAACGATTCGATCACCGACGCAGCAAATAAATTGCTGAGTCTGTAGGGTGGGCAGTGCCCACCCTACGTCTTTGGAACATCGCAGCTAAAATCATTCGTACCCTGTGCACGGCAATGCGACGGGAAGCCGTGCTTGCGCCAAAAAGCAACGACCCCCATTTTTTGCAGTACGCGTTTAAAACCGACTGAATTTCGCCATCCCGGGCGGGCAGGTTCCCAAGCCAGAATCTCGTCGTTGGAATTACCACCATCACCTACATGTTCTGCCACGGCATCAAAATCGCCAAGCCACAAATACACAATACGTGCACTCAAATCGACACCGGATGATTTCATATTGTCTGCCCCGTATTTGGCAACAATCGCCCTGGCATCGATTTTCGATGCGCCGGGATTAGATAACTCGGTTATCAAGATAGTGCTGAATTCAGGAGAAACATTAATGTCTTTCAAAATTAATCGGGCAGCCAAGGTATTACCTTTTCTCACCATCGAAGGCACAAAACTATTGGCACGATTGGTGACAAACCCTGCAGCAATGCCTTGTTCAAATAAGACCATCGCCTTGCTGTCATCGCCGATATAAATGTAGGACTGTGCTTTCCAGCGGGTACAGTTTTTATAGGCTGGGTCAACGCGGAGGCAGTTGTCCTGATCGGTAATGGCCTTGTCAAAAAAACCCAAATTCAACCAGGCAATGCTTCGCCATAAATAGGCAGTGGCATTTTTTGGGTCGGCCTGAATAGCCTTACCCGATAGTTCAAGTGATTTCGCCCAATCAATGTTTGCCTCGTTCTGTTTTGCCATTGCCAATGCAGCCCAAGGCATCGACAACGAAGGGTCGAGTTGCAAGGCGCGCTCGGCAGCCGGCACCACCATGGCGTTGTAATCGCGATCAATAATGCCCCAGCTTTCCACCACGGCACAGACGGCTGCCAAACCTTCCCAGCCGCGTGCGAAACTCGGGTCCATCTCGACTACTTCCTCAAACAAGCGCACGCTTTCTTTTAAGTCGCTGCGGGCAATGAATAGTTCGCGGGCCTTCAGATATTTGTCGTAGGCCTGCATATTTTTGGTGTCGGCTTTAACGACCACTTCCGAAGATTTTTTTGCATCGGCCAGCGAACCCCGCAAAGCCAGCACAATCGCATTGGCAATTTCGTCTTGAATGGAGAAGATGTCGGTGAGTTCTCGGTCATAGGTTTTCGACCAGATATGGCGGTCGTCTGCGGCATCGATCAATTGCGCGGTGATTCTGACTTTATTGCCGGCCTTGCGAACACTGCCTTCGAGAATATGGCCGACATTCAATTCCTTCGCGATTGCCGTGCTAGACATCTGCTTGTCGCGATAGGCGAAAGACGAGGTGCGCGAGGCAACGCTTAAATCATCGACGCGCACCAGCACATTGAGCAGCTCTTCCGAAATGCCATCGGAGAAATACTGGTTGCCTTTGTCCTCGCTCATATTGACGAAGGGCAATACGGCAATGGAATTGTCACGCGCTTTGCGCGTCGCCTCGGATTTCGCCACCGCTGCCACGGTCTTCGTGGTTTCGCTCACCAGAGCGATTTCGCGTTTCGGCGCCAGCACGAATTTATCGAAGGCAAAAAACGCCAACGCAACCGAAAACAGGACGAAGATCATGCGTTCCATGCGTCGTGCGGTTTGTGGGGCGATGGATTGTTCCGGAATCACTTCGGCATCTCGCTTCAGTCCATCGGGGGTCATTTCAAATACCCACGAGACAACCAGAGCAGGAATAAAACCGAGAAACAGAATGGTGATGACCGTTTTCAGCGCCCAGCCGGGCGCGTCGAAAACCGGCAATAAAGTCGCCGCGACTTGGGTAATCAACCAGGCCCCGACCAGATACAAACCGGCCATGCGGATAACGTTGCGGCGTTTTAGTTCGTTGATGAAATTCACAATTGAAAGCCTTCGTTAACAGCTTCGTAGGAGGGCCTTCTAAGCCCGAAAGAGGTCACAAATTGTTCGGGCCTAGAAGGCCCTCCTACAAAAGCAATCGCGTGGATAATTTCGTGGCCCGTGAGTTCGGCGAAAAATTTCATGGCGTGGCTTCTTCCACTGGCAAGCCCATGCGCTTCAGCAAATTCTTGTAGCGCGGGTCGTCTCTAAGCGATTCATAGGGAGTTGACCATCTAAGATCTCCCATCTCTTGTTTTGCTTTGAAGTCTTTTTCCAGCCATTCAAATGCCTTGTCGTTGTCACCCAATCCCGCATACACGCCAGCCACATAAAGACCAGAGGCTTCTTTTCTCGCATACTTTTCTTGCAATTCTTTGATAATAGCGTTGGCCCCAGCACGATTACCCGTCACCGCATAGCCATAACCCAAAGTAATTAGGGTGAAAGAAGCTCTATTACTAAGCTCTACCGCCTTTTCCAAACTCGAGATGGCTTCGGCATTGCGCCCCAGCTTGAGATACGACTGCCCCAAAAAATTATAGGAAGAGGAAAACGTGGGATTCAGTTCGATTATTTTTAGAGAGTTTTCAATACTCGCCTGATGATCATTTTGTAATTGATACATGATTGAGACATTGACGCCGATGACACTTGATAGTGGATCAAGCTCCTGCGCCCGCTTGATCATTGCGGCGGCTTCATCAAAGCGACCAAGCTCTCTCAGAAAAATCGAATACCAGTGATACGCGGTGGCGTACTTGGGGCTTAGCGCTATCGCACGTTTGTAGGACTGTTCGGCGTCCGTCCATTGCCACATTTGGTTGTAGGCCGATGCCAGAGATGCATGGGGTTCCCCCAATTGACCGTCAATGGCAATCGCGCGCTCGGCATAGGCCCGTACTTTTGGAACCGTTTCAGCGACTGGGGTTCCGGCGTATTGCGGCAGAACGAAGTAGCTATCGGCCAAGCCGGCGTACGCCAAAGCATAATTGGGATCAAGCGCCACGGCCTTTTGAAATTGCTCGATGGCTTTCTTAAGGTTTTCCGCCGTGCGTCGGTTCCAGTAGAAACGGCCTTTCAAATAGGCTTGATAGGCCTCATTGCTATTGGTGTATTTCTTTTCAAGGCGCGACACTTCACTGCCCGATAATTTCAATTGCAGTTTTTCGACGATCTCAATTGAAATCTCGCGTTGTGTCGCCAACAACTCAGACATCTTGCGGTTGTATTGTTCGCCCCAAAGCAGATTGTTATTTCGGATATCCAGCAGCTCCACACTGATAGTTAAATCGTCACCACGCTGTACCAGCCTACCGGTCATCACGGCGCTAACACCCAGCTCCGCACCAACTTTAACCGGATCGATAGTTTTGCCTTTGTAGCGAAAAATCGAACTACTCGGGCTGACTTTCAAATTCGGCAATTGCGCCAAACGATAAATCAAGGATTCAGCCAAACCATCAGAAAGGTATTCGGTGTCGGCATCGGAATTTTTGTTTTGAAAGGGCAAGACGGCAATGGAATTGATCGACGCAGAGGCTGCTTGTGTGTTGGCGATGGCTTCCGCTTTCACTGCCTGCGCCGTACTCGCCACTAACGCTATTTCGCGCTTCGGCGCTAAATAAAATTTATCGAAACCGAAAAACGCCAGTGCGATTGCGAATAGAAGCAAAATGCTGCGTTCCATTTTGCGAGCGGTTTGTGGTGCGATCGATTGTGCCTCCGGAACTTCCGAATCACGCTTCAAACCCTCGGGGGTGAGTTCGAATATCCATGAAATAGCCAGTGCTGGAATAAAACAAATCGCTAGCAAAATGACGATGCTGCGAGCAATCCAATCCGGCGCGCCAAACATCGGCAAAATGGTGCCGGCCACTTGCGTAATCAACCACGCACCGACCACATACAAACCGGCCATGCGGATCACGTTGCGGCGTTTGAGTTCGCTGATAAAATTCATAATTGAAAACTCTCGCAAAGAACACCGTAGGAGGGCCTTCTAGGCCCGACCCAAAATTGGACAGACCTTTCGGGCCTAGAGGGCCCTCCTACAACGGCAGAAAAGCTATTCGCAAACATAGTCACGCTTGTCGTTCTTGCGGCAATTATCGGGTGCGCCGAATTTGTCCCAGAGCGCTGCGAGGCCGGTACGACGGGCAAATTCCGGGAATGCAGAAGCGCCGGCAATTTCAGAATGCGGGTGGAACATTTCGGAGAAAAACGCGGCATCGTTGGCCGTGGGTTTGTCTTGTACCAGTGTTAGGCCACGGTTGACTTCGCCGGAATGAATCAACACATATGGCACGATGCCAGCAACGTATTCATGGTCGGCAGCGAGATATTCATTGATCATTTTCAATGCCTGCTTTTTGGCCCCGGCATCGCCATACACCGAGCGTGCAAAAATCGCCGGTGAATCGATCGGGAAGTCATGGTTAAAATAAAGAGTCATCGCAGTGGTCAGCGATGTGATCGCTGCGGCTTTGTTACCTTTTGCCATATCCAACTTTGTTTGGCCCATTCCCGCAAAGGTGTGGCCAACATCGGCAGCCTGCTTCAACAAACGTTCGCCATTCACCAGGTCGCCATCAAACACGTAGTTTCGCCCGCGCCAAAGTAAGGCGTTTGGCAACAACGGATCCAGTGCAAGGGCATGGTCGAGCGCCGCATTGCCTTCCCGCAGGTAGCCTGTGTTGATCAGCTGCGCGCCGCGCCAAAACGCAGTGGTCACGTCGTTCGGATCTAGTTTCGACGCCTGCTGTAGCGCGATGCGGGCTTCAATGAAGCGGCGCCGTTCGTTCAAGGCCAAGCCCAGTGCTGCATAAGGTTCGGCCAATGTTGGATCGAGTGCGGTCGCGAGACGCGCCTCCTCCTCCACCTTGACCATAGCGGATGCAAATGCCGCACCGCCGCTGAAGTTGCCGTTGATGGCGTACAAGGCCGCCAGCCGAGCATGCGCACGCGCATAGTTTGGGTCGAGCACAACGGCCTGATTAAGCATCGCGATAGCTTCAGCGAAGCGCACTCCTTCGCGGCGATTAAAGATTGCATTCGCCTGTAGATAAAGCTGGTACGCCGCTGGATTGCTAGTGCCTGCGTTGACGAGCTGGGTTGCTTGGTTGCCACTCAATACGATTTTTAACGCGTCGGTAATCGAGCGCGCAATTTTTTCCTGCAGTGCAAATACGTCTTTCAAGTCGCCGTCATAGCTCTCCGACCATAGATGAAAGCCGTCCAGCGTGCGGACCAACTGCGCAGTGATGCGGACTTTATCGCCCTGTTTGCGGACCGAGCCCTCTAGCACGTGGGCAACTCCCAAGGTATTGCCGATCGTTGTCAGGTTTTCATTTTTCCCCTTGAAGAAAAATGATGAGGTTCGACCTGTAACCCTGAGGTCGTCGACTTTTGTCAGTGCGTTAAGAATTTCTTCGGAAATGCCGTCGGAAAAATATTCGTTGTCCTTGTCGGCACTCATATTAACGAAGGGCAAGACTGCAATGGACTTTTCGCTATCGATTGCCTTGATGTCGGCTAAGGTTTGCGCTTTTACTTTTTTGCTAACCGCTGAAATGGTGGCAGCCTCGCGTTGCGGAGCAAGCATGAATTTGTCGAAACCGAAGAACGATAGCGCCACTGCGAACAGAACAATAATTATTCGTTCCATGCGACGTGCGGTTTGCGGGGCAATAGAATTTTCGCGTAGTACCTCGCTGTCGCGTTTTAATCCATCTGGTGTCAGCTCGAATATCCAAGCAAAAATCAACGCCGGCAAAAACCCGAAAGCCAGAACGGCGACCACCGTCTTCATCACCCACATAGGAGTGTCGAATATAGGGAGTAAGGTTGCTGCAACCTGTGTGATCAACCATGCACCGACCAGATACAGTCCGGCCATGCGGATCACGTTGCGGCGTTTGAGTTCGCTGATGAAATTCACTGGGGACTGACCTGTCGAATATCGGTCTGTACGAAGTCATGGCCTTTGAACAGCAGCGCTTCATCACAAACATGCGCCAGCGCATAGCTCATGCAATCCCCGTAATTCAGCGCGGCTGGATGCCGACCCTTGCCGAATCGCAGATAAGCGTTCTGCGCGGCACGTAACTGCGGCAAATCGAACGCCACGATTTCCGCGCCCGACTCTCGTACAAAAGCATCCAAGGCCGCCTCCGCGCCATCGCCGAACCAGCGCGTTAACACCAGCGTTGCCTCGAGCAAAGCCGGCGCACCGATGCGCGGTGCCGGATCGGATTCAATCCTCTGTGCGAAATGCTCGGCATCGGGTTCTCCGGCCAAAATCGCGATGATGGCGGAGGTGTCAATAATCATGTCGGCAGACCGAATTCGTCATAGCCGATGGTATCGTTGGCATTGCCCTCAAACAGCTTTCTGCCGTTTTTGGCCAGCGACAGATTCAACAGTCGATTGGCTACACCAGCACGCCGGCGGGACGATTCACGGCGCAGGCGTTGCTCGATGGCAATACGCACGGCCTGGGTTATGGACTCGCCGGTTAGTGCCACCAGATCCCGGATTTTGTTGTCTGTATCTGGGTCCTTGATACTGATTGTCATGGCAGAATCATCCTTTTTTGGTTGATTCATCCTAGCATAGCAGGCTGATGTGGGCAAATTGCCAAGCACCATCGGCAGCAAAGTGTGGCACTGCCTCAGCTTTCTGCTACCGGCGAAAAACCCGCCATGCGGATAATGTTGCGGCATTTTAGTTCGGCAATAAAACTCATCGATTCGACTCTTTATTCATTCGTTCCAGCATGGCATTCACCGCCAGCTTATTATTGGCAATCACTTTCACGGCTATTTCCTGATTGGTTGTCCAGAAGCGCAGTTCAGATAACAACTTCGGGTCCTTCAGGTAATTGTCGAGCACGGCTTGTGCTTCGGCTTCCGAAATCGGCGAATCGCAATCGAGCAAATATTGTTCGCTTACATTCGGCAATTTCCAGCATTTCGCCCATACCTGTTTCGAGACCATCACGGGTGTCAGGCCACGCACTATTTTTCGATATTCCGGTTGAAAGGAAAAAATGTAATCAAGATCGTCGCCGCTGCCTACAATATAGTACTCAGACAATGCAGCTCGTAAACTCTCATCTTTGATCAAGCCTAATTCACCGCCATTGCGCAATTCCTGGTACGTGGTGTCGGTGCTTAGCCAAGCCCAAAGTTGGCTGGCCTGATAAAACGCAAGCACAGTCTTCCAAGCAGAGCCGTCTACCAACTCGCCAGTTTCGGCGTAATGAATAGCTCCATTACCGTAATCGATGACTTGTTGCCAATACACTTCGTGGCGTTGAATCGATTGCAGATCGGTATTTAAGTTGCCCTGAATTCGCGCCAGATACGCTTGCGCCCTGACTTGATCACCGCGCTCGGCATTCCAATTCGCCACTTGAATACCTAAAAACACACCACTCACCAGCAGCACAAACTCAATGACGATGGCGGTCCAGTTTTGTTCTTTCAATGATTGCGAGAGGCGGCGAAGAATCATGCGATGCCTCCAAAGGTCGGAGTGCTCATTTGGCAACTCCCGCGCCGGGATAAAAGATGTTGATGGCCGGCAGTTTCTGGTAGTCGCGCCAGTCCCCTACGGGCAGGCCCTTCGTTATGCAGAAATGCGGCATGCCGGAGAAATCGGCACCGGACGGATTCTTGCCGTCGGCATTCAGGAAGCGTTCGACCATCTCGTCCGGTGGGGCGATACCGGCATCGGCGATCACACGCATCCGCTGCTTGGATTGCAGCCCTTCGATTGCCGTCAAGGATCGCAAGTTGTTGATGTTGGTCAGCAAGTCCGCACGTACGACAGGGTCGAGCGCGATCGGGTCGCGCATCAGCAGCAAATTCCCGCCGATGCGTCGCGTTTCCATTTCGAAGGTGCGCGATGTCGCCATGCCGTCGCTGATGCGCCCAAATAGCGCCTGCCGCTGCGTGCTGAAATGCGACGCGGTGCCATCCGCGAGCAAGGCATCCCAGACCGGGAATCGATAGGGCCGGTTGGGCATGCGCACCACGAATTGCATGCCTGTCACCACAGGCATTGGCTTCAGCTCGTCCCCGCTTTCGAGCACGTTGCGCGCCATCGCTGCCAGTTGCGCATCGATGCAGGGCTGACTGGCCGATTTCTCTGCTGCCCAAAGGAACGCCCACGCGATGTCGCCCTGCAGGCGCGTCTCAGCGTCCGCCACCTTATTGTTCCACGTCCAGTCTTGCACCGCCTCGTTGGCGGCCAGCGCAATCACCACGCCGAGCACGACAATCACGATCTCGCTCCAGAACGCCCGCCAACCCATTGATGGCGAGAAACGATGCCAGCGCGAGCGATGCAAGGGCGTTCCCGGTGGCGTGATATTTGGGTCTTGAGTTGGCGTGGTCACGGTGTTTTCCTCGGGCTGGGCGCGGCGTTGTTCACTTTGGCCTCGCGAAATTCGCGCCAGTCCCCCAGCGGAAAGCCGTGCTCCTTGCAGAACTGCACGGTGCCCGAATCATTCAGACTCGCTTCTACGTCTTGCGGTTTGGGTGGGATACCGTTCGTGTCGATTGCACGCATGAACTGCATCGAATTGATGGTGGTCAATGTGGTTTGGCGACGCAGGCTTTCAAGGTCAACCAGAAACTCTAGTCGCGCACTTGGGTCGAGCGCAGTTGGGTAAGCCAGCGCTGCGAGGCGACCAATCAAGCGATTGATATCGACCCGGGAATCCCGCACCGCCGCCGCCTGACTCTGGATATCGTTGAAATAGCGCTGCCTTGCTTGGCTGAAATGGGGCGCGGTGCCATCGGCCACTAGCGCTTCCCAAATCAAGAACTGCCATTGCCGCGTGGGGGCACGCAGCACGAAGCGAGAGTGGACCTGTGTGTTGACATCCGAGTAGAGAGGCGCGGCGTTAAGCGTCGCGCCACTGTCCATCACGCGGCGTGCGAGACCATCGAGTTGTGCGTTGATGCAGGACTGCGCTGTGTATTGCTCGGCACTCCACTCAAAGACGATATCCGTGTCGCTGAGTATTCGCACCTCGGCATCTACCACCTTGTTGCGCCAGCTCCAGTCCTGCACCGCTTCGTTGGCGGCCAGTGCAATCACCACACCCAGCACCACAATCACGATCTCGCTCCAGAACGCTCGCCAACCCATCGAGGGTGAAAAGCGACTCCCGCGCGAGTGGCGCGGGGTTTCCGGTGGTGGCAATGCGGGTGCTTGCGGCTCGTGCGATGCGCTCATGGTTTTTCCTTGCCGATGGCGCGCAGGTTCTCCATAACGACCCGGTTGTTGCGGGTCAGGTCGAACATGCGGGTTTCAAGATCGGCAATGCGCAGGCGCAGGAACCGCACAATGTCGGGGTTCGAGCGCAGCGCGG
>Ga0105044_10014197_pt1 | contig 10777 bp, 10 predicted proteins | sample MAT01_FD_78092 | JGI IMG/M metagenome (GOLD analysis project Ga0105044, IMG submission 78092) | Freshwater microbial communities from Lake Fryxell liftoff mats and glacier meltwater in Antarctica - MAT-01 | ecosystem: Environmental > Aquatic > Freshwater > Ice > Liftoff microbial mat | place... | reverse complement strand
CGATCGCGACGGGGACGGCCACGGCGACGATCGACGCCACCGATGCACCCGCCGCGGTGGGCTCCGAGGCCTCGGCGACCGGCCGCACCGCCACCGCCACCGCCACCGGCGCGTCGCAGGCGGACCCGACGAACGAACCCCGCACCCGGTCGCTCCTCGGCATGCAGTTCATGCTCGGGCGGCTCCGGCCCGCCGACTTCGGGGTGCTGCTATCGCTCGCCGGCCTGCTCGGGTGGGTGGGCTACCTGTGGGCCACGTTCGGCGACCCGGCGCTGTTCGTCGAGGTCCAGAGCGCGCCGGGGTGGGACCAGGGCCAGGGCCCGTCCACCTGGTTCAAGGAGGTATGGGTCGCGCGGCTGAGTGACTTCTACGGCCACGTCAAGAACGGTCCCGCCACGTGGACGCTCATGACCTACACCCTGGGGGTCACGTTCCAGGCGGCCCTGGTCCTGCTCTTCGTGGCCCTCATCCCCGCCGTCGTCAAGCGCATCGGGTGGGGCTACGCGGTCTACGTGCTGGCGCTCATCGCCATCCCGGTGATCGGGTCGAAGGACTGGCAGGGCACCGGCCGGTACATCCTCGGGAGCTTCCCCGTGTTCCTCGCGGTCGCCGGTTGGATGATCGACGGCGGCCACGTCTGGATCCGGCGGGCGTGGTTGGTCGCCAGCGCGGCGACGCTCGTGTTCCTCACCAGCGCCTTCGCCCGCGGCTACTACCTGGCGTGACAGCCGGGTCGCCCGTGCCCGCCGGGGGCACCATGCGGGTTCGGGCAACCCCACCTCGTATCATCGCCCGATGCGCGCGACCGGAGCCCTGCCCACCATCGCACCGGGGACCCGGGCGTGATCGCCGAGAGCCTCACGATCTTCTTCCCGGCGTGGAACGAGGAGGAGACGATCGAGCGCGCCGTCGATGCGGCGTTCGACGCCGCCGAGGGCCTCGTCGACGCCGGTGAGATCGAGTGGTTCGAGGTGCTGATCATCGATGACGCCTCCACCGACCGGACCCCCGAGATCGCCGACCGCCTGGCCGCCGAGAACAACCGGGTGCGGGTCGTGCACCACGAGCGCAACCGCAAGCTCGGTGGCAGCCTCCGCACCGGGTTCGCCGAGGCCCGGGGCGAGCTGGTGCTCTACACCGACGCCGACCTCCCGTTCGACATGGCCGAGGCGGCCAAGGCCGTGCGCCTCCTGCGCATCTACGACGCCGACATCGTCAGCGCCTTCCGGTTCGACCGTACGGGTGAGGGGCCGCGTCGCCTCATCTACTCCTACGTCTACAACCACCTCGTCCAGCTCCTCTTCGGGCTGCGCCTGCGCGACATGAACTTCGCGTTCAAGCTCGTCCGGCGGCGCGTGCTCGAGCTGGTGGACCTGCAGAGCGAGGGCTCGTTCATCGACGTGGAGCTGCTCGCCCGCAGCCAGAAGATGGGCTTCAGCATCATCCAGTTCGGGGTCGACTACTTCCCCCGCACCCGGGGTGTCTCCACGCTGTCGTCCAACGCGGTGATCCTCACCATCCTCCAGGAGATGCGCACCCTGCGGGCCGACCTCTCGGCGCTGCAGCCCCTCCCCGCCGACGTCCTCCGGCCGCCGTCGGAGTCCTGAGATGGGTTCCGCTCCCGGGCGTGATGCGCATGGCTGACCGCCCGCTGCTCATCGTCAACGCCGACGACTACGGCCTGACCCTCGGGGTGTCGCGCGGCATCCTCGATGCCCACCGCGACGGCATCGTCACCTCCACCTCGGTCCTCGCCCTCACCCCCGCGTTCGCCGCCAGCGCGGCGTGGCTCGCCGGGGCACCGGACCTCGGCACCGGTGCCCACCTCGCCCTGGTCGGTGAGGATCCGCCGCTGCTGGGCGCCCGGGAGATCCCCACCCTCGTCGACGCGAAGGGTCGTCTCCACCTCTCGTGGCGCCAGTTCCTGCCCCGGGCGGCGGCCCGGCGCATCGATCCCGACGACATGCGCCGGGAGCTCGCGGCCCAGCTCGAACGCATCGAGGGCGCCGGCATCACCATCGACCACCTCGACACCCACCAGAACCTGCACCTGTGGCCATCGGTCCGAGACGTGGTGATGGACCTCGGCGCGGCGCGGGGCATCACGGTGATCCGGGTCACCCGATCTGTGGCCCGGTCACCGGTCGGGGTCGTCGTCTCCCGCCTGGCGCGCGACCTCGAGGGGCGCTGCGACCGCTCGGGTTGGACCTACGCCGCGGCGTCCACCGGTCTCGACGAGGCCGGCAACCTCGACCAGCGGGCCATGGTCGACGCGCTGCGCCGCCTGTACGCCACCGGCGCGGCCTCGGCCGAGCTGGCCAGCCACCCCGGCGAGAACCTCGACCCCGACCTGGCCCGCTACCAGTGGGACTACCAGTGGGGTGACGAGCTGGCGGCGCTGCGGTCCCCGGCCGTCCGTGACGAGATCGACGCGCTCGGCTTCCGGCTCGGCACCTTCGGTGACCTGGCTGCGGTCCGCACCGGAGAGGCGAGCTGATGCAGCGGCCGTCATCGCCCGCCGCCCGCCGAGCCATCGGTCTCTTCGACGACACGGCGAGCGGTGACCGGTTCCACGTGCGGGCGCGCTGGTGGACCTGCCCGTTCCCGGCCATCGAACGCCACGTCCCCGCGCAGGGCCGCATCCTGGAGGTCGGCTGCGGCCACGGGCTGCTCTCGCTCTACCTGGCGCTGAGCAGCCCCGGCCGGGAGGTCGTCGGCGTCGACATCGACGCCCACAAGATCGCCATGGCGAGCCACGCCGCCGACCGCCTCGCCCCCGGCGAAGCGCAGATCTCGTTCGCCACGGTCGCCCCCGACGGCTTCGCCGAGGGCCGCTTCGATGCCATCGTCATCGCCGACGTCCTCTACCTCCTCGGACCCGAGCTGCGCCGTCGGCTCCTCGCCGCCTGCGTCGAGCACCTCGCCGACGACGGTGTGCTGCTGGTGAAGGAGACCGACCGGTTCCCCCGGTGGAAGGGCGCCATCACCGTCACCCAGGAGCGGCTGGCCACCGGCGTGCTGGGCATGACCGAGGGCGATCAGGTCGAGTTCGCGCCGCCGGCCGAGTTCGCCGCGCAGCTCACCGCGGCCGGCCTCCAGGTCACCGACGAGCGCGTCGACCAGGGCTACGTCCACCCCCACCAGCTCCTCGTCGCCCGCGCCGGTGTCGTCGCCCCCTCGACCACACCCTCGAGGGCTGCGGCCGCCAACCCCGAGGCCCTCGGGGTCGACGTGCAGCCCGACGACGCCTACTTCGACCTCATGGCCGAGGTCGCCGACACCCACTGGTGGTACCGCGCCCGCCGCGACTGGCTGCGCCAGGAGCTGGGCCCGCGGATCGCCCGGGGTGAGCGGGCCTACGACATCGGGTGCGGCACCGCCGACGCGATGGCGACCCTCACCGACATCGGGGCGCGACCCGTCGCCGGCACCGACCTCTCCGAGCACGTGCTCGGGTGGGTCGTCCGCCGGGACGATCCGCCGACCGTGCTCTCGTCGCTCGCCGAGCGACTTCCCTTCGCCGCCAGCTCCGCCGCCACCCTCATCAGCATGGACGTCATCGAGCACCTCGACGACGATGTCGTCGCCCTCCGCGAGTACCGCCGCGTGCTACGACCCGGCGCGGTCCTCTTCCTCACCGTGCCGGCCTACCAGTGGATCTGGAGCGAGCACGACGACCGCGCCGCCCACCGCCGCCGCTACTCCCGCGAGCGGTTCGTGATCTCGGTGAAGGCCGCGGGCTTCGAGGTCGATCGGGTCACCTACTTCTTCGCCTTCCTGGTGCCCCTGGCGGCCGTCGTGCGCAAGACCCCGCTGCGCCGGTTCTTCCCCGCCACCGACGAGGAGTCGAGCGCCATGCACCCGGCGATCGAAGCGGTGCTGGCCCTCCTGGCCCGGCTCGAGCGCCGCCTCGGCGCCCGGTTCGACCTGCCGTTCGGGCTGTCGATCCTGCTCGTCGCCCACGTCCCCGACGACCGGTCGTGACCCGGCCCGGCCGCGCCGCGCGGGTCGCCGGCGCGGTCGCGCTCGCAGCGGGCGTCGCGGGCGCGGCATCGGTGCTGGTAGCCACCCGCCGCCTCGACGACGACCAACGCGAGCGGTGGCGCCGGCAGGTGCGGGTCTACCGGCTCACCGCCCGCCGCGGCGCGCACTACGCCACCAACCGGGTCCGAGGCATCGGCGCCGACGCCGAGCGGCGGGCCGAGCTCGACGAGCAGTTCTCCATCCGCACCGCGGAGGACGTCGCCCGCGAGCTGGGCAACATGAAGGGCGCCATCATGAAGCTCGGCCAGATGGTCAGCTTCATCGCCGACGGGCTGCCTCCCGAGGCCCGGGCTGCCCTCGAGACCCTGCAACAGGACGTGCCACCGATGGCACCGAGCCTGGCCGAGCAGGTCATCCGCGAGGAGCTCGGTGCGGACCCCGCCGACCTGTTCCTGGACTGGGACCCCGTACCGGTCGCCGCGGCATCGATCGGCCAGGTGCACCGGGCCGTGCTGGCCGATGGTCGCGAGGTGGCGGTCAAGGTGCAGTACCCGAACATCGGCGCCGCCATACGCGGCGACCTCGACAACTCCGAGATGCTGTCGATGCTGTTCTCGGCCGTGGCCTTCCGGAACCTCGACGTCCACGCGCTGATCGACGAGCTCCGGGCCCGCATGACCGACGAGCTCGACTACCGGCTCGAGGCGGCGTGCCAGACCGAGTTCGCGAGCCGCTACCGCGACCACCCGTTCATCCACATCCCGGCCGTCGTCCCCGAGCGATCGGCCCAACGGGTCCTCACCACGGAGTGGGTCGAGGCCATGGGCTGGTCCGAGTTCGAGGCGACGGCGCCCGACGAGCTCCGCCAGCTCGCCGCCGAGGCCATCTTCCGGTTCGCCCAGGGTTCGGTGCACCGCGACCGCGTGTTCAACGGCGACCCGCACCCGGGCAACTACCGGTTCCACGACGACGGCCGGGTGAGCTTCTTCGACTTCGGTCTGGTGAAGCGGTGGGACGGCGACGAGTTCGAGCAGATGATCCCCGTCCTCGACGCCGTGCTGGCCCAGGACGCCGCGGCGACCGTCGCGGCCATGGCAGACGTCGGGTTCATCCGGCCCGGGCACGGCCTCGACCCCGAGCACGTGTTCGCCGCGGTCAGCACGGCCTACCGGGCCTACCTGGTCGACGAGTTCACCTTCACCACCAGCTACACGACCGAGGCGCTCACCAACATCATGGACGTGCAGGGCCCGTACGCCGATGTGATGCAGGTGCTCGACATGCCACCGTCGTTCGTTCTGCTCGACCGGGTGGTGTGGGGGGTCAGTGCGTTGATGGGCCGCCTCGGCGCCCGCAACCGCTGGCGGGCCATCCTCGACGAGTACCGCCACGATGGCCCGCCGGCCACGCCGCTCGGCGAGCTCGAGGCGGCGTGGCGAGCCGGTCGCCCGGGCGCCTGATCGACCGCGGTCGGGTCGACCGGGTTCAGCCGCCCCAGAGCGGGGGTTGGTGGACGTCGCCAGTCGGAGCCGGACGACGGCGCGGGGTGACCGACGAGGCCGGCTCGGCGAGGTCGATGACGATCTCGTCAACATCCGCACCGCGGTGGGCATCGGGGGCAGCGGGGCGGCCGTTGGTCAGGTCGAGATCGCCGGCCTCGTCAACGACGTGGTCGCGGCCCACCGGATCGGCATCGGCACCGGCGTCCGAGCCGGTCCCGCCGTCATCGAGGGACTTGGCGATGAGGAACCCCTTGGCCCGCTCGGCGCGAGGGTACCGGGCGACGAGGGCACCGAAGGCGGGGGAGTGGTTGGGCTCGACCAGGTGGGCGAGCTCGTGGACGAGGACGTAGTCGAGCACCCAGTCCGGCCAGTCCGCGAGGCGCCGGGAGATGCGGATCTCGCCCGAGTGGGTGGAGCACGACCCCCACCGGGACCGCTGGCGGTCCGACCACATCACCGACGTGGGTTCGGGGAGGTCGTAGCGGCGGGCGAGGGCGCGGGCTCGCTGGTCGACGTCGATGTGCTCGGATCGGAACCGCTTCTCGAGCCGGCCGACGAGCGAGGCGACGTAGATGGCCTCGTCCTCCGCACTCATCCACGACGGCATGTGCACCCGGATGACGCCATCGACCACCACGGCCTGGACGGTCTTGCGTCGGCGGCGGCTCCGGATGACCTCGACGGGCAGGGAGGACGACCCGACGCCGCCGAGGACCGGGCCGTCGGGGGTCGTCGGCGGGTCGGTCGGCGCCAGGGTCGCCGAGGCCGGGAGCGGCGACGGTGGGCGAGGGGGGCGGGCCATCGGATCAGATCGCGGCGGGGACGCTGCTGAGGTCGTCGTCGATGAGGATGAGGCGATCACCGACCTGGACGTGATCGCCGTGGTGGACGACCCAGCGACCGGCGAGGTTGGGGAGCCGCTCGAACTCGATGCCGTGGTCGTGCTCGAGCGCGTGGACCATCCCGCCATGGGTCACGACGATGACCTCGGCGCCCGGCAGCTCGGCGTGGATGCGGTCGATGCCGTCGAGCAGGCGGGCCAGGGCCTCGGCCTCGGGCTCGAAGCGCTCGGGCCGGCGGCGCTCGGCCAGGTAGCCCGGCCACCCCTGCTCGATCTGGGCCGTCGTGAGCCCCGACCACTCGCCGGCGTCACGCTCGCGGAAGAGCGGCTCGACGATGACGGGGCCGACGCCGAGCTGGGCGCTCAGGATCTGGGCGGTGTCCGACGCCCGGAGGAGGTCGGAGCAGACGATGGCGTCGACCACACCGAGGCGCTGCGACGCCGCGAACGCCTGCTGGCGGCCGAGGTCGGTGAGCGCGATGTCGGACTGGCCCTGCCACCGGCCCTCGGCGTTCCACTCGGATTGACCGTGGCGGAGCAGGAGGATGCGCGTCATGCTCCGAACCTATCGGGGCCCGCTGACAGCGTCGCGACGCGAGGTGCGCTCTTCGAGGTGCGACGCGGCCGGCAGTAGGCTCGACAGGTGGCCACGCTCCGTTTGTTCGCGTCTGCTCGCGACGCTGCGGGCACCGCGCGCGACGACGTGCCGGGCGCGACCGTCGGCGAGGTCCTCGACGCGGCGCGGGTTCGCTACGGCGACGCGTTCGTGGCCGTGCTCGCAACGAGCCGGGTGTGGCTCAACGGTGAACCGGTGACCGACGCTGACATCGTGGGTGCCGGCGACGAGGTGGCCGTCCTACCGCCGGTGAGCGGCGGGGAGCGCTGATCGGCTATGGCGAGGGGGGCCGGACGTTCTGCCGAGGAGGCCACCTCGGCGCGCCCGGACGCCGGTGGGTCCCGCCGGCGGTCGGCTGCGCCAGCGGGGGGATCCAGGCGCACTCCCGCGTCCTCTTCGGGTGCGAAGCGGCCGACGGGCAAGCCCAAGCCCAAGCCCACGGCCAAGGGAAACGGCACGAAGGGATCGGCCACGAAGGCGGCCGCGCCCAAGGGGTCGGCCTCGAAGCGGACCAAGAAGCCGCCGATGGTCTCGACGCCGGTCGCGGTCGGCACCCGGCGCCCGATCGGCGACCGCGCCCCGGCGCCGTGGGTCGATCGGCTCTTCTCGCCGCCGAACGTGGACGGACCCCGGGCTCGCATGGGCATCGTGTGGGTCCTGCTGGCGGTCCCGGCGGTCTGGTTCGGGACGCTCACCACCGCAGCCCTCTTCGGCGCGGTCGCGCTGGTCGCCTCGCTCCAGTCGGGTCAGGCGTGGAACCGCGCCGGCTACCGCTCGAACCGCATCGTCGCGGCCGTCGGCGCCGTCGCCATGCCCGCGGCGGCCTTGCTCCCTCGTCCGGCCACCGCCGGTCTGGTCCTCGTCGCCCTCCCGGTCCTGGCGCTGATCGCGGCGCTGGCGATGCCCCGCCGCCGCCGGCGCACCTCGGCGATCTCCGTCGCCGGCGCCACCGTGTGCAGCGCGGCGCCGGCGGGCATCGCGGCGGCGGGCATGGTCGCCGTCGCCGGCCTCGGCCGACCCGCAGCCCTCGTTCTGGTGGCCCTGGTCTCGGCCTACGAGATGGGCAGCTTCGTGTTCGGGGCCGAGTCCCCCTACCCGTCCCACGCCATCCTCGCGGGCGCCGCGTGCACGATGGTGCTCGTCGCCCCCATCTGGGTGTTCCGTCTCCAGCCCTTCGACGGCCGCATCGACGCCTGGGTCTTCGGCGGACTCGTGGCCGTGCTGGCGCCCCTCGGACCCGTGGTGGCCTCGGCCGCGCTGCCCACGGCGACGACCTGGGTCCCCGCCCTGCGCCGCCTCGACTCGTACATCGTCGCCGCGCCGCTGTGGGCCTCGGTGATGTGGAGCTACCTGGCCTGAGGCGCGGTCGGGGAAGCTGGCGGCTCGAGCTCGCCGACAGCCTCTGCACCCGAGGGCGGTCCGGCCGACCCGTCGCAGGATCACGGGGATAGAGTTCGCGTGGCAGGTGGGCTGGACGACGAGGGGACCGCATGGGCTGGGATCACGACCACCTCCTCGATCCGGACGATCTCACCGATCTGGAGAAGCGACCCATCGCCGACGTGCGGGCCCAGCGCGCCGCCTGCGTCGAGGTCGAGACGGGGCTCTCCTACCTGCGCCGGTTGATCCAGGGTTCGCTCGACATCGTGGGCCAGGCCATCGAGCAGCGCAGCGACGGCGGGGCGGCGATCGACGTCGCCGAGCTGGTGCGCCAGCTTCCGTCGATCCTTGGCGATGCCCTGCGCCCGGCGAGCCCCGGGCGCCTCGTCGAGTCGCTCGAGCCCACCCGCTTCGACGCCGAGCTCGGCGCCGAGTACGAGCAGCTCGTCGGTGACGGCCGCGTCGCTCGGGCCGCCGACCTCGAGGACGACGAGCTGGCCCAGCTCCTCGACCAGCTGCGTGAGCTCGAGCGCCGGGTGTCGAGCCTGCGCCACGACTACCACACGCGCATCGACGCCCTGCAGGGCGAGCTCACCCGCCGGTACCGCACCGGCGAGGCCTCGGTCGACACCCTTCTCCGCGACGCCCACTGAGCACTCGCTGCTGCCCGACGGTCGGCGTGGTCGCTGGCAGCTCGTAACGTTGCACCATGGCCGAGATCGAGGACCGGTGGCGCGAGCTCGGCGAGTTCATCCGCGAGCAGCGACGGGTCGGGCAGCTCTCGCTGCGGAAGCTGTCGGAGATGGCGGGCATCTCCAACCCGTACCTGAGCCAGATCGAGCGAGGCCTGCGCAAGCCGTCGGCCGAGATCCTGCGCAACATCGCGGGGGCGCTGAGCATCTCGGCCGAGACCCTCTACGTGCGCGCCGGCATCCTCGACGAGCGCGACGGCGACCACGACCTCGTCGCCGACATCCGACGCGACCCCTTCATCGACGAGGAGCAGAAGAAGACCCTCGTCCACATCTACCTGTCGTTCCGCACGGCGCACCTCGCAGCCGTCGGCGTCGGCGCCGGCCTGGAGCCGGTGGCCGCGGACGAGGCCGCGCGGACCGCGCTCCCGGCCCTGCTGCCGAGCGCCGACGCCGACGCCGACGCCGATCTCGATCTCGACCCGGGTTCGGGTCCCGATGCCGAGGGGGACGGGGCGCCAACCCCGGACGCGGCGACGGAGGCGGCCGACGAGCCCGAGGCGGCGCCGTGAGGTCCCTGCCGGGTCGGGTGGTCGCGGTTGTCCCGACGAAGGACCCGAGCGGACGGTCCCACACGTCTCGCCGGCCGGGTGACGCCCACGGCGGCGTCGGTGTCCTCGCCGCCCGGACAAAGGGGCCTTCGTCGTGTCCTTGCCGTGAACGTCCCCGACTCGCCGATCCGAGACACGCCTATCCGCTCGAGTCCTAGGTGTTCTCGGGACCGGCGCCGGTAGGCTTCCCCGGCCTGCTGTCGATGCCGGCCCCCCTTTCTCCATGCGAACGCTCGCGGTTCTCTCACTGCACACCTCACCGCTCGCCCAGCCCGGTTCGGGCGACAGCGGGGGGATGAACGTCTACGTGCGCGAGCTGGTCTCGTCACTGGCCCAGGCGGGGGTCGAGTCCGAGGTCTACGTCCGCCGCTGGGACGACCGGCTCCCCGAGGTCGTCGAGGTCGAACCCGGGTTCCGGGTGGTCCACGTCCCGGCCGGGCCGCTCGATCTGCCCAAGGAGAAGCTCCCCGAGGTCGTCGACGAGTTCACCGACCGGGTCGAGGCCCGCCTCCGGGCCCGCGGCGATGTCGACGCCCTCCACGCCAACTACTGGTTGAGCGGGTTGGCCGGCCACCAGCTCAAGCACCGGCTCGATCTGCCGCTCGTGTCCACCTTCCACACCCTCGCCCGGGTGAAGGCCGAGACCGGCGACCACGAACCCCAGGGCCGGGTGGACGCCGAGACCGACATCATCGCCTGCTCGGACGCCATCTTGGCGTCGTGCCCGGCCGAGGCCACGCAGCTGATCGAGCTCTACGACGCCGATCCCGACCGCATCGAGCTGGTCCCGCCCGGCGTCGATCACGCCTTCTTCTCACCCGGCGACCAACGCGGCGCCCGCCAGGCCCTCGGCCTCGGCGACGCCCCCGTCCTGCTCTTCGTGGGTCGCATCCAGCCGCTCAAGGGTGTCGATGTCGCCATCGGTGCCCTCGCCCTCGTCGAGCGCACCGATGCCGTCCTGGTGGTCGTGGGAGGGCCCAGCGGGCTCGAGGGCAATCTCGAGATGGCGCGGGCCCGCGGGCTGGTCGACGCCCTCGGGGTCGGCGACCGCGTCCGCTTCGTGCCGCCCCAGCCCCACCACCTGCTGTCGACCTACTACCGGGCCGCCGACGTCTGCGTCGTGCCCAGCCGCTCGGAGTCGTTCGGGTTGG
>Ga0105044_10014195_pt1 | contig 10777 bp, 12 predicted proteins | sample MAT01_FD_78092 | JGI IMG/M metagenome (GOLD analysis project Ga0105044, IMG submission 78092) | Freshwater microbial communities from Lake Fryxell liftoff mats and glacier meltwater in Antarctica - MAT-01 | ecosystem: Environmental > Aquatic > Freshwater > Ice > Liftoff microbial mat | place... | reverse complement strand
TCGTCGGGGAAGCCCAGTCGCAGCGACAGCACAGGCGCGGCCAACGCCAGCAACAGCGCCGTCACGCCGATCGCGTAGACCCATGCGTGCCGTGAGACGTGCCGTATCCAACGCTCCCAGCCAGCGCCGGCCGCGCTGCCACTCGCGCGCGCCGACGAACGGCGGTGGATCGCGAAGCGGTTGATGCGGTGGCCGGCGAGGCCGAGGAATGCGGGCAGCAGCGTGATCGAAGCGGCCACCATCAGAAATACGACGACAGAGATGGCGATGCCGGCCGACGTCATGAAAGGCACGCCCGCAACCGCGAGCCCGAGGATGGCGATGACCACGGTGCCACCGGCGAAGATCACTGCCTGGCCCGCGGTCGCAGTGGCACGCCCAACCGCTTCTTCGACGGTCATGCCGCGAGCCAGAAACTCGCGATGACGAGTGACGATGAAGAGCGCGTAGTCGATGCCCACACCGAGGCCCACCATGCTGGCGAGTTGCGGCGCCCAACTGGGAATCTCGATGAGATAGGTGATCAGCGACATCGAGCTGATGCCCAACGCGAGGCCGAATATGGCCAGACCGATCGGGAGGCCCATTGCGATCAGTGAGCCAAAGGCCAGCACAAGAATGACGACCGCGGCACCCAGTCCGATCAGCTCGCTGGCATTGTTCTCCGGTTGCTCGAAGGCGAAGAACAGGTCGCCGTTCAGCTCGATCTGCAGGGGCGAACCGACGCCGGTGTCGGTGGCAAAATCCTTCAGGTTGTCCAAGTCGTCGACGCTCAGTTCGTCGATCAACGCGTACTGCACGCGGATCAGCGCTACTCGGCCGTCCGGCGAAATTTGTGGCTCGCTCACACCCAACACGTTCGGCAATTCGGCGACCGCCACTGCAGTGTTGGCGAGAGCTGTCTGTGCTGCCGGCGAGTCGGCGAAGGTCGCAGTTGTATCGATCGGCGTCAACACAACCTGCGCCGTCGGGCCCGCCGCGTCTGACTGCGCGGTGGTCAGCAAATCGAGCGCGGCGGTGGAGTCGAGCCCGGGCGCCTCGAATGAGTCTTCCAACTCGCGACCGAACGCAACGGACGACCCGACCACCACGACCGCCAGCATCACCCAGGTTGCGATCACGACCAGGGGGCGGCGCGCTGCGAAGCGACCCAATCGGTATAGGGCATGTGACATTGCAATTCCTCCTCGGCGCGCGGCCAGACGAGCCGCGTGCACTGCACCTGCATCGTGGCGAAATTGCCGGTTGGCGACATCGGTCGAGTGGTCGAATCTGTGCTGGCCGTTCGGCTGAGCGGCGGACCGTACTTTTGGCCGATTCGCGGGGGCGGAACGATCCGTATGATGGCGAGATGGTGAGCAGCACGGTCCGACAGCTCTGGGCCGAGCCGCGGGCCACGCCGCCTCCGCCCGCTCGCGTTTGGACGGACTGGGTACTGCTGGCGCTGCTGGTACCAGTCGCAATTCTGGAAGTCTTCCTGCGCGATGACCTTGGCTGGCCGTTGATCGCATTCATCCTCGGCGTACCGTCGATGTTCGCGTTGTTGTGGAGGCGCACCCACCCGCTCACAGTCGTCGTCGTCGTGTTCGCGTGCCACGGTGCCAGCGAGGCTGTGTTGCTGCTGGGAGCCGCACACTCGGCGATGCTCTATTCCTCCGCCTGGCTGCTGATACTCCCATACACGCTGTTTCGGTGGGGGTCAGGTCGGGAGTGCATGCTCGGGCTGGCAGTGCTGATGCTCGCCCATGTGCCAAACGGTTCGGGCGCCGTGAACAGCCTCGTCGAGGTCGCTGCTGCGTCGGTCTTCCTGTTGTTTCCCGCGGCCGTTGGTCTGGCTGTGCGCTACCGGATCACGTACCGCATTCGCGAGACCGACCAGATCAAGCTGCACGAGCGCGAGCAACTTGCGCGCGAGCTGCACGACACGGTCGCCCATCACGTGTCGGCAATCATCATCCAGGCCCAGGCGGGCCGCACGGTCGCGCCGACCGACCCGCGAGCGGCGGTGAGAGTACTGGAAGTCATCGAGGCTGAGGCCTCGCGCACGCTCGCCGAGATGCGCATCATGGTCGGTGCGCTACGCGATGGTGAAGCCGCCGCTCTTGCGCCACTGCGCGGGTTTGCCGACATCACGAAGTTGGCGCGAGCCACCGGCAGCTCACCGCACATCGCAGTGCAGCTCTCGGGCGGGCTCCTCGACTTGCCTGCCTCGGTGGAGGCGGCCGTGTATCGGTTGGCCCAGGAGTCGATCACGAACGCCGTTCGCCACGCGCGCCACGCGACGCGCATCGACGTGTTGGTCGCAGGCGACGACGATGCCATCCGGCTGACCGTCCATGACGACGGCGATCCGAACCCATCTGCCGCGGTCACGGCCGGCTTCGGACTGGTCGGCATGTCAGAACGCGCCAAGCTGCTCGGCGGCACGTTGCAGGCTGGCCCCAATCAGGGTCGCGGCTGGACCATCACCGCTGTGCTGCCACGCGACCAAGTGCCCGCATGACCATTCGTGTCCTCGTCGCCGACGACCAACATCTGGTGCGAACCGGGCTGACGATGATCCTCAACGCGCAGGAGGGAATCGAGGTTGTTGGCGAGGCCGCCAACGGACGCGAGGCCGTCGAACTTGCCCGCCAACTGCGACCCGACGTCTGCCTGTTCGACATCCGCATGCCGGAGATGGATGGAGTGGAGGCGACTCGCCTGTTGGCCGGGCCGCAGGTCGCCAACCCTCTGGCGGTCGTGATCATCACCACCTTCGACTTGGACGAATACGTGATCGGTGCGCTGAAGGCTGGCGCGCGCGGGTTTCTGCTGAAAGACGCCGGCCCAGTGTTGTTGGTGCAGGCCATTCACGCTGCAGCAGAGGGCGACGCGCTGATTGCACCGAGCGTCACGGGTCGCCTGCTCGCCACCCTCGCGAACGCGACCAATCGGCCGCCGACGGTGCAGCCGATCGAGCCGCTGACCGAGCGCGAGGAGGAGGTGCTGATCACGGTGGCGCGCGGCAGAACCAACGCCGAGATAGCCAGCGAGCTGCACATCAGTCTCAGTACGGCCAAGACCCACCTCGCCAGCCTGATGAGCAAGCTGGGCGCCAGGAACCGAGTAGAGATCGTGATCTGGGCTTACGAAACCGGCCGCATCCCAACTGATCGTTGTGCCCGTGGGGTTTGAGTGGTCGCGGCATCATCGGGTCATGACTCACGAGTTCGATCTTGCGGAAGCTGTCGGGCACACGCTGCACGCGTACGACACGGCCGCACCCGACGGAGACGTCGGGCCCATCGTTCGTTGATCCTCACACCTCGCTCACATCTTTGAATCAGACTGCCGTTGTGAAACAACTGTTCCGAACCGTGTGTTGCCTGATGCTGCTGGTCGGCTGCTCCGCCACTGCGTCCACGTTCACGTCCACGCCCTCCCCGTCCACGCCCTCCCCGTCCACGTCCTCCACGTCCACGTCAACGTCAACGTCAACGTCAACGTCAACGTCCGACGTGTCCGCGATCGCTTCGTCCACGTCGATGTCGGGAGACCAGTCTGCGACCATCGCCACAACCGTTCGAACGTGCGAGGACCAGGCTGCAGTTGATGTGCCGTACCGCTCGATCGATGGCGTTGACCCAAACCTGTTGTCGCTGGACATCTATCCGGTGGCTGGCGTGTGCGATGCACCGGTCGTGGTGTGGATTCATGGTGGCGGTTGGCGGAGCGGCGACAAGGGCAACCTTGCCCGTCAGCGTGCCGACTTCTACAACAGCCACGGCTGGTTGTTGGTGGCCGTCAACTATCGTCTCACCACCGACGCTGCCGACCCGCCGGTTGAGTACCCCGACCACAACAACGACGCAGCCTCGGCTCTGGGCTGGATCGATCTCAACATCGCAATTCATGGCGGCGACCCGACAAGGGTGATGCTCACCGGCCACTCCGCAGGCGGCAGCATTGCGGCCTCGCTGGTAGCCGATCCGTCATACCTCGTCGCGAACGACCTTGACCCTGGCTGGCTCAACTGTGCGGTGTTGCTCGACACGGCGGGCTACGACATCTCCATCGCAGCACAGGCCTCTGGCTCCTCGGACATCTATCAGGCGGCCTTTGGTACCGACCCCGCTGTATGGATTGCGGCATCGCCGATCAGGCATGTTGGCGAGGGACCGTTGCCCGCTCACGTTCTGGTCGTCACTCGTGGTCAAGCGACGCGGGTCGCTGAAGCGCAAGCCTTTACGGACGCGCTCGCCAACAGCGGCGTCGATGCCACGCTCGTCAACGTCAACCCGCTCACTCATGGCGAGGTCAACGACCAGATCGGCGTTGACGGCGGCGTGATGACACCGCTGCTGGTGCAGGCACTCGACCGCTGCGGCTCGGAATAGTGCGCCATCGGGGCGCTGCGACCGCCACGCAGATCGAGTGCCGGTTCACCACCCCACAAACGAGCCTGAATCGGCACTGCCAACCTCTGGTTATGGTGGCTGGCTACAACTACATTGGCGCGATGGCCATGCCACCGCCCAGCAACCCGTTCAACCCGAACCCGCAGTTCAACCCTGCGGCTTCGATCAGTCCAGGTACCCAATTCGGCACCCAATTCGGTGCACAGCAGCCCACGCAGGGGAAGCGACGGTGGGGCATCGTGATCATCGGCATCGTGGTGGCGACGATTGGGCTGATCACGCTGGTCGTCGGCGCGCTCGCCGGGTTCGTCGAGCAGACACGTTCGGCGCTCGACCCCGAAGCCGAGGGCCGCGCACCCGGTTCGCTGACCTTCGACGCCAAAGCGGAGACGTACATAGTTTCGGTACAGAGCGAGCGTTTCGGTCCCAGCGCCAGATCGGTGGCGAACGTGGACTGCACGGTGACACTGGCGAACGGGTCCACAGTCGAGCTTGACGGCGGAACCCAGGCGATCGCCGAGGAGTCCGGCAACATCGCGACAGTCGGATCGTTTGATGCCGTCGAGGGCCAGACAATGATCGCCTGCAACGCTCCGGACGACATCCGCTTCTTCGTCGACGACGAAAGCGACGTGAAGAGGCTGGGCATGATCGGCGTTTTCGTTGGCGTGGCACTGCTCGCAATCGGTGCAGCGTTGATCTTGTTCGGTGTCTTCGTTCGCAAGAAGCCCGTCTCCGCCTGACCTGGCTGTCGCCGTGCGAGCCGCCCGAGGGCAAGACGGCGAACTGAAGCGCTTTGTTTCCTCAGCCGCGGGTCCCAGATCCAACAGCGCGTCACTTCCAGGGTTGACGCTCAAATCGGACACCTAGGTCGGAATCAACTCGGCGATGCGCGATGCAGATCGGGCTGAAGGTCAATGGTGCTCCGCATCCCTGCATCGTACGTAGATGTTCATATCACGCTGAATCACCATGAATCAGTGTGCATCATCGCTACTCGCGCTCGCCAGCGGCAGCGCCGCACGGACGAGATGAGCACCTCGGTAGTCGGCCATGTCGGGTGCGTCCAGGCGACAATTTGCGTCCTCGACGGTGAAGAGTCGGCGCTGAAGACAATCGCGCATGGACCACACCAAGTCGTCTGGCGGCATCTCGCACGCCACGTCGATGATGGTGCGCAGCGCGTTGGTACAGCGGATGCCGCGGACGGTAGTGAGGTCGCTGTCGGGGACGTCGGCGTAGTGAAAGACCACTTCCATCCCGTCGATGATGCGCAGTTCAGTCGGGTGCCCGTTGCCGTCAACTCCGTATGGGGAGACCTCGTCACCGTCGTCCAGCTCATCGTCCTCGTTCTTGTTCTCGTTCTCGAACTCGTCGAAGCCGCAGCCGCACGAGAGCAACTGGCCGCGACACAGCGGGCAGCGTTGTATATCGCAGCCGGGGTGGTGCCAGCCGCCCGGGCTGACACCGCAGTCGCCGCACGACTTCCCCCGCGATCGTCCGTTCGACGGACGATGCGGAACCAGGGCTATGCCAACGCCGTCGCGGTGCAGTGCTTCGAAAAAGCAAGACTTCGCGGTCGTCATGTCCTGCATGCAATACGAACAGAGCTCCATCACGCGCCAAACCGATCAACACACTTCGAGCCCATGGCGGGTCTCCCTCACTTCCGACTTTGACAAGCGGCAGGTTCGGAGACCTTGCAATAGGTGTGCGGTCGGACGCAAGTCAGAGCCAGCAGTACGACGATCTTACGGCGAGCGGCGACAATGACAACCCGCCCCGACGCGACTGAACGTCGGGGCCGACGGGACTAGATGCGTTCGATGATGATTGCCGGCGCCATGCCGCCCGCGGCGCACATGGTGACCAGACCGTAGCGGCCATCGGTGCGCTCGAGCTCGTCGAGGACGGTACCGATCAGCATCGAGCCGGTGGCCGCGATCGGATGGCCCAGCGCCATCGCACCACCGTTGACGTTGACCTTGTCGCGGTCCAGGCCCAGGTCGCGGATGAACTTCTCGGCCACGACAGCGAAGGCCTCGTTGATCTCGAACAGGTCGATGTCGTCGATGGTGAGTCCAGCCTTGGCCAACACCTTGCGCGCGGCAGGCACGGGCGCGTTGAGCATCAGCGTGGGGTCGTCGCCCATGTTGGCTACAGCGACGATGCGCGCGCGGGGCTTCCAACCGCGAGCCTTGGCGGCGGCGGGGCTGGCGATCAGGATCGCGGCGGCGCCGTCGACGACACCCGAGCTGTTGCCGGCGTGGTGCACGAACTCGATGTCGAGGTCGGGGTAGCGAGCAAGGACCAGGCCGCGCAACGTGGTGCCCTGCTCGTCGAGCGGGAAGTCGGCCATGGCGGCGAAGGCGGGCGGCAGCTGGCCAAGGCCTTCGAGGGTGGTCTGCGGGCGGGGAAACTCCTCGCGATCGAGGGCCAGCGTGCCATCCTCCTTGTAGACCGGGATCAGGCTCTTGGCGAAGCGGCCTTCGGCGATGGCGCGGGCAGCGCGCTGTTGCGATTCGAAGGCCAGCTCGTCGAGTGCCTGGCGCGGAATGCGCTCCATCGAGGCGATGGCGTCGGCGGCGACACCCTGGTGGGTCTGGGGGTGGCGGGCACGCAGACGCTCGTTGCCGGCATCCATCAGCGGGCCGCGCACGTTGGTCTGCGCGGCGCCGAGGGCGGGGTGTAGCGACATCATTTCGCAACCGCCGGCGATGACGACATCTTCCAGACCGGACATGATGGAGGCCGCCGCCATGTTGGCGGTGGTGATGCCCGAGCCGCAGAAACGGTCGAGCGTGACGCCCGATGCCTTGGGGTCGTAGCCGGCGTCGAGCAGAGCCATGCGGGCGAGGTCGCCGCCCTGGGTGCCGACCTGCATGGAGGTGCCGAAGATGACGTCGTCGACGGTGGCAGTGTCGAGCTCGTTGCGGTCGCGGATGGCGCTGAGGACAGTGGCGGCCAACTGCTGCGGGTGAATGTCGGCCAGTGAGCCCTTACCGATCTTGCCAATGCCGCGAGGGGTGCGGACGGCGTCGATGATCCAAGCTTCGGTCATGGGGAGTCTCCTTGGGGGCGGCCTTTGCGGCCGATGCGAAACGTGCGGGAGCGATCGTACGGTCGAGCACGTGTCAGCCGTTCATTGTGCGTACGTGCTTCCGGCACTCATGGTCAACGACTGGTCAACGACCGGTCAACGCCTCGGATCGCCCACTGCCCGGCTACAGCTCGGTGATGGCGCCTTCTTGCCACAGCTCGCGGAGCTTGAACTTTTGGATCTTGCCGGACCCGGTGAGCGGGAACTCGTCGAGGACAAACCAGTGCCGCGGCGTCTTTTGCGCGGCCAGGTGTTCACGCATGTAGGCGAACAGCTCGGCCTTGTCGACGGATGAGCGAACAGCAACTCCTCGAGCTCGCGCGGGTAGATGTTTTCGCCACCGCGAATGATCATGTCCTTGAGGCGACCTTCGATGCTGCAGTAGCCGCGATCATTCATGGCGGCGAGGTCGCCGGTGTGCAGCCAGCCGTCAGCGTCGAGGGCCTCGGCGGTTTGCTCAGGCATCTCGAAGTAGTTGTGCATCACGTGGTAGCCGCGGGTGCAGAGTTCGCCGACCACGCCGATGGGCACGGTGGCGCCGGTCTCGGTGTCGACGATCTTCACTTCTACGTGGGGCATCGGCGCGCCAATGGTGCTCGACTTATCTTCCATCGTGTCGTCGGGTCGGGTCATCGTGGCGACCGGCGAGCACTCCGTCTGCCCGAACACGATGGTGAACGGCGCGGCGAGTTGGCGTTCGAAAGTGCGTACGAGCTGTTCGGGTACCAGCGCGCCGCCGGAGCACACTCCCTTCAGCGCCGACAGATCGGTGCTCGCAAAACTCTCGTGCTCGAGCATCGCAATCAGCATCGTCGGCACACCTAGTACAGCGTTGGCGCGGTACTGCTCGGTGAGGGCGAGCGCCAAGCCTGGCTCGAATGCCTCGACCAGTACTTGTGTGGAGCGGTGCGCCACGGCGCCGAGCACCGCCATCACACTGCCGGCCGTGTGAAAGAGCGGCATCATCGTGACGTACACGTCGCCATCTGCCACTCCCAGACGGTCCATGAAATGGGAGGCATTGTTCACCAGGCCGCGGTGGTGCAGCAGCGCGCCTTTAGGGAACCCGGTGGTACCAGAGGTGTACTGGATCATCACTGCGTCCAGAGGCGCGACGTCGGGGAGGGCGGTGGTCGGGTCGGCCGAGGCGAGGAACTTGTCCCATTCGGCGAAGCGGATGATCTCCCGCAATTCTGGGCATTCGGCTTGCAGGTCATGGGCCGTGGCGAGCATGGGGTTCCCGCGGAACGAGTCGACGCAGAACAGCCCGACGGCCTTCGACTGGTTGAGCACGTAGCGCAGCTCGGAGGCTTGGTAGCCCGGGTTGACGGTGACGATCACCACAGCAGATCGCGATCTGGTTGTTCGGCCCGCAACCTCGGCAGCCGACGCAGTCGCTCGCCGTTCATCTGCTTGATCGCGTGCTGGAGGGTGGGGCCGTCGAAGGTGGCCAGCACGGACTCCTTCACGTGGATATGGGCGGCGATCATGTCAACCAGCGACTTCACGAGTCGATCATCGAAGTGGCCGCCGTGCTTGCCGTCCGCCACCGACTTGCCCCACCCTGGGCCATTCGGTGCGCACTGCGCCCCGGGGTTGACCAGATACGTCAGCGGTCAACACAATCGGCGTCCGTTCCAAGTGGGTGGCGCAAGGCCGTCAAACCCGACTCGACGGCCGACCGGACCCTGGAATCAGCGCGTGTACTGTTCCCGGATGGGAGAAGATCTGATGTCGATGGAGGCCGTGATCGTCGAGGTCGCTACTCGCCGGCACTTCCAGAAGGAGGAGGATCAGTCGGTGCTCGACTCCTATTTCGGCAGCGAAAAGTGGGATCTCGTGCTGGACGTGTCGCCTCCTGGCGGCCCCGCCTTCCGCCACGCCGGCCGCTACAAGATCGCCCGCCGGCTGGGCGGCCTGCGGGCCATCAACAAACGCTGGCGCCCACTGCCCGGCCTCGCCCTCCCCGTCCTCGTCTCCGCCGACCGAAAGAAGGTGGAGGTCGACTGGGACGCCTTCGTCGCCCGCGGCGGCATCGACCAAGGTGAGGCCCTCACCAACGAACGGCGCACGCAACAGGGCACTGCCGCGCTGGGCAAGATGCTGGCCAAGAACCCGAAGAAGGCCGCCCAGCAGCGAGAGTTCGCGCTCGCCCACTTTCCGAACCAGGCCATGGAGATCACCACCGGCGTTCGGCCCGCGGCCGAGTTCGCCCGCTCCATCAGCTCGCTGGTGCAGGGCGGCGCCCTCACCGAGGCCGAAGGCAACGACTTCCTCCGCGCCGCCGGCCTGCTCTGATACGAGTTTCGGAATCGGGAACATCGTGCCCCCTTCGGACGTTGCAAGCAAGCCCATGGACTCGACAACCGACACTGCCCCCGATCTGTCCACCATCACGATTGCTGGCAGCGGCCCCGATCACGAACGGCGCGTCAGCGACCTGCTCGAACTGATCGACGTCGTGCGCCCCGCAGTGGAAGCCGACGGCGGCACGCTCCACCTGCGGGCAGTCGACACCGACAGCGGCGAGGTGAAGGTCGAACTCGCTGGCGCGTGCGGAAGTTGCGCGGTAGCCGGGCTCACGCTCGAAGGCGGAATCACCCGCATCATGCGCCAACGACTGGACTGGGTGACGGCGGTGCACGGCAAGGTCGAGGACGACCCCAGCGCCATTGGCGTCGGCGGCTGGACTCCTCGCGTCTGACGCGGCGATCGCGGACGTCCGCCCCGGCGGCGTCATGCGACGACGGTGCCGAAGAGCTTGCCGATGAGGTAGGTCACCGAGGCGGCTGCGACAACGATCAGTAGCTGACGGGCGCCGCCCTTCACGACGCCGGCACCGCTGGACGATGTGATCCAGCCGCCCACTGCGACGCTGGCGATTGCGGTGAGCACGATCGACGCCCACATCGCTGCCGTACCGGATGTCAGAAACCACGGCACCAGCGGGACGAGCGCACCGACCGAGAACAATGCTAGCGACGAGAGCGCCGCAACCCGCGGCGAACCCAAGTCGTCGGTGTTGATGCCGAACAGCGTCCGGGCCGCGAAGTCGAAGAACCGGCTTTCGTCGAGCGGCAGCTCGGTGGCCGCCTGCTGCGCTGTCTCCTTGGCAAAGCCGTCTTCCTCCAACCGCTCGGTGAGCTGCTCGAGGACCAGGCGCGGGTTGCGCCGAACGAGGTTGCGGAGATCGGCGAGAATGCCGTGGTACAGCTCGACCTGACTGCGCACACTGACCCACTCACCGGCAGCCATCGAGAAGGCTCCCGCAACGAGG
>Ga0105044_10014194_pt1 | contig 10778 bp, 10 predicted proteins | sample MAT01_FD_78092 | JGI IMG/M metagenome (GOLD analysis project Ga0105044, IMG submission 78092) | Freshwater microbial communities from Lake Fryxell liftoff mats and glacier meltwater in Antarctica - MAT-01 | ecosystem: Environmental > Aquatic > Freshwater > Ice > Liftoff microbial mat | place... | reverse complement strand
ACCATCGGCTCTATCCTTCTCGCGATCGCTGACTGAACCCAAAGTCTAGCACGTTGAGGATCACCCCATCGGGAAAAATTCGTTGATCACACGCGATTCCGTATCGGGCTCGACGATCTAAAATTCGGCGGGCAAATCCTCTTTCCGGAGCGACCGATGCGACTTGCTGGACGACTGCTTATCTGGCTCGATTCGAGGCCCACGAATGCCATACATCCTGAGCCTCGCCCGTCACTTCTCGATTGCCGGTCGCGTGAAGGTTCCTTGTCCGTGAAGATCGAGATTCTCGACCACAACGCGATTCCCCTTGCGATCCGGCCCGATGCAGAAAGTGACGGCACTCAATCCACTGGTATTCTCGCCTGGCGGGTGGTACGTGAAGGTGTCGCGATCCCAGTGCCGCAGTCGAAATGAGGCCTTCTTTGGCCCGAGCGTGATGATGAGCGATCCGTCCTGCTCCACGACTTCAAGTTCACCGTAGTAGTCGTTGCGATACGATCCGACGTAAGCCCCCATGGCCAGCGGCGGCGACGGCATCGCAGGAGGCTTCACGTCGTTCACGGCAGAGCCATACTCAGGCTTGAGCATCGCGGCGAAAATGGGCTGCATGACTTCCAGCCAGTCTCTCTCCACCTTCTCTTTCAGTACCAGGTCGAGGAAGCTCGCGGAAAGGGCTTCGGGCACGCCGATGGGCATACCGTTCGTGAGGACCACGATGCCGAGTCCCTCGGCCGGTAGCAGCGTGACCACAGTCGCCGCCCCCAGCGAGAAAGCTCCCGAGTGCCCCAACCGTACTCGGCCGGCGTCGTCGTAGTTCACGTTCCAGCCCAGTCCGTAAAAGCCTGCTCGATCGGTCGCGGGGTTCGCTGGCGCGTGGCTGACGATCTGTGGCCGATGCGTCTCGGCCAGGGCTTTCGCCGCGATCACCTGCTTTCCCTCGAACGTGCCATTCGCGAGAAGCAGACGCAGCCACTGGGCCATATCGCGGACTGTGGAACTCGCGCCGCCGGCCGGGGCCTGAGCGTCTGGCTGGCGGATGTGCCTGGCGGTCCACTTTCCGTCGACGCGAACGTGCAGGCGGGCACGATTGTCAGCCGCCGCGTAAGCTGCGAACCGATAGCTCGATGATTTCATGCCCAACGGGCGGAAGAGCTTTGCGGCCGCGAGGTCTTCCCATGCCGTTCCGGCCGCCTTGGCCCCTGCGATAGCCGCCTCGGTGTAGCCAAAGTTCGTGTAAGCGAATTGAGAACGAAAGCTGCTCGTCGGCTTTTCGAAACGCAGTCGGTGCAGAACCTCCGCCCGTCCATATCCCAAGTCTTCCAGAAGATCGCCAGCGTGGTCCGGCAGCCCGCTCCGGTGGCAGAGCAGATCGCGAAGTGTAAGTTCGCGTGTCACCCAAGGGTCGTACATGCGAAATCCGGGGTCGTGGTCGATCACACGATCGTCCCAGCCGATGACTCCTTCACCGACCAATGCGGCCAGCACAGTCGAGGCCACCGGCTTCGAGACGGACGCAAGTTGGAAGACTGTGTCGGCATCAATCGGCTCCTTCTTGCCCGTCTCCCGGATGCCGAAGCCTTTGAGGTAGACGACCTGATTCTTGTAAACCACGGCGACTGCCATGCCGGGCACGCCGGTTTTCTTCAGGATCTGTTCCGCGAGCCGGTCCAGTTCAGGAAGAGCCGCCAGAACACGCGGTGAGGTCACATCGCCCGCTTGAGCGGTTTGAACCGCCAGAACGACGAGGAGCAGAAACACCGCCGAGAATCGCCAACGAACGAAGTCCATCTTGCACTCCACGCAATGACGCCGAGAAAAATCTCGCTACTCGAAGCTACTTCGACTCGGCGGTCTGCTTCGCGACTTGTTTGCCCACAGCCTTCAGGTCGAGCTTCAGCCAGCGGAAACGGGTGCGATACCGCGGATGGCGAGCACTGCCAACAATATGCGCGATCCCGATCTAAATTTCGCCACCCCTTACGGCTTCGCGAACCCGCTCCACAGACTGCGTGTCGGCTCCGCCATGGACGCCATCTTACTCATTCCGCTCGTGGCCAAGTTCTCTCGGCTCGGCGCACGCCACAAAGTCGCCGACCGCCCGGCCACCCATTTCGACTCGGACTTCGCCGTCACCCTGGATGTAAGGGCCAAGCGCCAGGGTAAATTCTCTGAGATCCTCCGGCGGCCTGATACCGAAGCCGAGGTCGCGGCCCTCGACGTGCAGTCGACCGAGCGCCACCGACTGCTGATGGTGCGGGACGGCGCGGACAAGAGCAAGTTCCTCTGCGGCCACGACGAGCGTCATCGCACATAAATAGGGCCATCGTCAGGGAGAAAATCGGACTTGCAACTTCGGGAACAAATCCCCGAAGTTGCTGCCGATACCCTCGACGCCGCCAGGAAACGAGAGGCCAACGAAGGAACCATCCCGGTGCAGCCTCCTGGTATGTCAAGAGGGGTGTTCGATGGCGATTACGCCATCAGACGTTCTCCAAAGAACCGTCAGGGGGAGTGTTTTCTTTGGGGTCAGGAGGACATGAGAGCGATTCGGCCGAGCCGGCGACCCTCACTTGAACTCCATGCCCGCGGCGAACATCGCCATCACCCGGTCGTAGTGTTTGCCCTGCTGCCCGCCCAGTTCACCTCGCCCCTCGTTTCCCCGGCTTCTTTGCGGCCGTCGGGATCGGTAGCGGCACCTTCCGCACGTGATTCTCCTGGTATCCCTCCGCCAACTTGCCCTCGATCGCCCTCACGTAGGCGGCCACGGCCCGGTCGCGGTCCCGGAACTCCTTCGCCTTGTTCTGACCTGACGACTCCTGCCAGTTCACCCGGATGCCGCCGAAGTGGGTCAGCAGCGTGTCCCCGTCGAGCATCACGATCCAGAACCGGTCGGACGTGGCGAACATTCGCCGGGTGAGCGACCGCTCGGTCTCGGCGAACCCCTCGGCGAGTTTCTCCGCCACGGCAGTCTCGAAATCGGCTTTCTTCGTGAGGATTTGCTCCGCCACTCTGTCGCCGTCCATGACCCGGTGCCCGAACCCGGACGGGTCGTCACGGAAGATCAGCTTGCAGGTGTGAGGCAGGTCCCCACCGGTGAACTCGCGGAGCAACATGCCGCCTCCTTTGATCGCGATCGCACAGCTGAACGTTCATTCTACAGGAGCCACCAACGTAGTCCGCCGGTGTTTCCAACCACAAAAAGGGCGGCAGTCGCGACCAGGAAGAGTGCTCGGCGTGCTGGGATCGGGACGTGAAGACGGTGAACGACTGAAACACTGCCGGCCCACTGCGTGTGGGTGTGCGTGAGCAAGGCTTTCCCCGCGTCGCGTCCGGTCGTAAATGGCAGCGTGTCGGCCGAGCGAGCCAGCACGCACCTCGGCCGTATTGGGACAATGCGAATCTCGATCGACTGGCGGACCATGGGCAAGCCTCGGACACGAGGTCGCGTTCGTGACGGGTCAATCACGTTTCGCAGGTTCATATCGGGCCATCCACCAATTTGGCACTGAATGTGCAGATTTCCTCCCGGGGATAATCACTTTACTCTGAGGTTCTCGTCCATGAATGCGGAAACCCAGTCGGTGTGGGCACTTGCCAATCCGGTCCGGTCGGGCGCCCCACTCACAGGGGACGTATCCTGCGACGTTTGCATAGTTGGCGGCGGGATTGCCGGGCTGACCACCGCTTACCTCCTGGCTCGGGACGGGAAGCGGGTCGTCGTCTTGGATGCCAAGCCAACGATCGCGTCCGGCGAAACCGAGCGCACAACCGCCCACCTCGCGTGGTATCTCGACGACACATTTTCTCACCTCGTGTCCGTCCGTGGGGACGAAGTGGCAAAGGCGGCGGCTTCAAGTCATAGGGCCGCCATCGACCTGATCGGTGAGATCATAACGACCGAGAACATAGCCTGCGATTTTGAGCGAGTCGATGGTCGCCTCTTCTCGGGGGTGGATGGCCCCGACATCCTGAATCAAGAACAGAAAACCATGGCTCGCCTCGAGCTGCCTTTCGAGCGGACGAAGTTCGACTTCCCTGGCGGGCTGACGGTGGACTGCCTCCGGTTTCCGGAACACGGTCAGTTCCATCCTCTCAAGTACCTCGTCGGCCTGACCACTGCGATTCGCGCCCACGGCGGGGTAATCCACACCAGTACGGTGGTTCAGAAAGTCCGGGGCGGGGAACCGAGCAAGGTAACCACCACGCACGGGCACACGGTTTCCGCCGGGGCGGTGGTGATCGCCACAAACAACCCGTTCGAGGGTGGAACGATTCTTCACAGCAAAGTGGCCGCATACATGACCTATGCGTTCGCGGCCGAGATCCCGAAGGGCTCGGCCGAGTACGGATTGTGGTGGGATACCGAAGATCCATATCACTACGTCCGCTTCCAACCGGGTGGTCAGGAGGGAAACTTCGACAACCTGATCGTCGGCGGAGAGGACCACAAGACTGGGCAAGCGGATGACCAGCCACAGCGGTGGAACCGCCTGGAGACATGGGCGAGGGAGCGGTTCCCGAACATGGGAGCAATCCGGCACCACTGGTCCGGACAGGTGTTCGAGACGCCCGACGGGCTTGCTCTGATTGGGTTGGCCCCGTGGAACGGCCCGAATGTGTTCGTCATCACCGGGGATTCGGGGATGGGGATGACTCACGGCACCATTGGTGCCAGTCTGGTGACGGATTTGGTAATGGGCCGGCCGAACGAGTTGGCGTCGGTGTACTCGCCCTCCCGAATGATGCCGGGGGCCTTGCGAACGCTGTTAGGTGAGAACTTGAATCTGGCGGCTCAATTTAAGGACTGGCTGACGGTCGGAGATGTCAAAAGCGTCGAGGAGATCCCTCCGGGCCACGGAGCGGTGCTCCGGAGTGGCCTCACGAAACTGGCTGTTTTTAAGGATGATCAGGGGAAGATGACCACGATGTCGGCGGTGTGTCCGCACATGGGGTGTCTCGTTCGGTGGAACCCGGGCGAGACCACGTGGGACTGCCCGTGCCACGGGTCACGATTTAGTGCCACGGGGATGTGCTTGCATGGCCCTTCCACGAGCGACCTGACAAAGGTGGAGCGAGACTCGTTGACTCCTGGGGTGTGAGTTATGAGCGTGAGCACGCTCAGCAAGTTCGTCGCTCGAGCTTTCATGTGAGCTCTTGAAACCCCTGGTAAACCTGCCCTCTTGATTGGCCTCATCCCACCGACGCCGGGCATCGTGGACCAGTACTATAATGGCTCGACCGGGACCGGAAGTGACGAGGAAATCGACGCGAAAGGCCCCTGGAATGAGGGCATTGAAGTTGCGGAATCTCCCGCGTTGGCAGGGTTTCAAGTTTTGAAAGCCACGCCTAAATCCGGGAAAGCAACCTCAGAAATCGCGAAGTACGGCAAGAAATAAAATCTTCCCGCTCTGCGCCCTGGAGAACCCTTAGCTTCGTATAAAAATCAACACAAGAGCATTTATGACTTCCAACATCAGTAAAGAATTCTCTCCATCCACGAGGGCGATCATCGTTTCGTGGTCGATCGTCATCATTGGTGTTTTTGCACCGTTGCTGGGTGTAGGTGCCGCCGCGGTTCTCGCTGGCAGATATGGTTATTTCGGATGGACAGACTTCATACTCTTCTTCGGGATGTACATACTCGGCATGATCGGGATCACTGTGGGATTTCACCGACTGTTCACACATCGCTCCTTCGAGGCCACAAAGCCTGTTCAATTCGTGCTTGGAGTTCTTGGCTCGATGTCTTTCCAGGGGCGACTGCTTGAATGGGTTGGGAGGCATCGCATTCATCATCAGCATAGCGACCAGAAAGGCGATCCCCACTCCCCGCACGTTCCTCACGGGCCAGGGTTTTGGGGCCGCATTCGAGGATTCTTACATGCTCACGTCGGATGGGCGCTGGCTCCGGATCATCCTGGTCTTGAGAAATATGCTCCGGATCTTCTCAAAAGTCGCATGATTTGCATGGTAAGTTCAATGTTTCTTTTCTGGGCGGTCCTCGGACTCCTGATTCCCGCTGGCCTGGGATATGCGATCAATGGTTGGATGGGAGCTTTGACCGGCTTTTTGTGGGGTGGATTGGTTCGCGTATTCCTCGCTCACCATGCAACGTGGAGCGTCAACTCGATCTGCCATCTTTGGGGAAGGCGCCGTTACGCAACATCCGATAAAAGCCGAAATAACCTCCTGGTCGGAGTGCTGGCACTCGGCGAAGGATGGCACAACAACCACCATGCGTTTCCCACCTCTACACGCTTCGGCCATCGTTGGTGGGAATTGGACCTCGGCTACTACGTCATTCGTCTTCTTGCGATGCTCGGACTGGCGTGGAAGTTAAAGAAGCCACCTGTCCCCATGGGCCAAAATTCCTGATCACTTTGGGGTAGAAGACGAATACATTGGAAGATGCATGGCCAGGCCGGTGTAGAAGGAGCGGTGTACCCTATTTCGTCCAGGCCGAACCGACGCGGCCATCAGCGGACGAGTGCCGTGCCGAACTTGAAAAGGTGTTTCGATGATTCGCCCAATGTTCAACTATCCTGAGAAGGCATTAGCGGCGGAGGTCTTTTACAAGAGGTACGTCGCTGCCCGGCAGCACCGAGAGTATGCTCGCCAGAAGTCGGAGCACGTTGCAAAGCACGAGTCGGCTTAACAGTTTGGGCGTGTTGATGATTACTCGACATTGCATGGGAAAAGTTTACGCGAACCAATCCTTAACGGTATTTTGTGCGTGATACGATGAGAGTCGTGCCATAACTCCCTTTGGAATTCCAAGATAAACCCGCTGAAATCGTCAACACGCCCCAGGCAATTTTACTTATCAGCCGCTTCGGCTAGCATTGTCAGCGTCTTCATCAGGGCTTGCGGGTCCACCGGTTTAACCATGTGACTATCGAATCCGGCTTCATGCGAACGGCGTCGGTCGTCGTCCTGCCCCCACCCGGTCACAGCGATCAGGACGACACTCTTGCCCCACGACTGCTCCCGGATATAGCGACACACCTCGTACCCGTTCAACTTCGGCAAGCCGATGTCGAGAAGCATCACGTCGGGGAGGAACTCCCCGGCCAGGTCCGCGCCCTCTTGCCCGTCGTAGGCTGTGCGGGTGTAGTTTCCCATGATCCGCAGCATCATCGCCAAACTGTCCGCACCGTCCCGGTTATCATCCACGATGAGGATGCGGAGCGACGACTTCGGGGCGGCTGGCTCGTCTTCGACGCCCGACGCCTGCGGTATTGACGCCTCGACCACGACCGGCAACCGCACGATGAACTCGCTGCCCTTTCCCGGTCCTTCGCTCCTGGCCTCGACCCTGCCGCCGTGCATCTCCACCAGACGCTTTACCAGCGTCAGCCCGATCCCCAACCCGCCCTGCGACTTCTCCAACGACCGATCAACTTGCGTGAACATCTCGAAGATGCGGGGCAACTGGTCGGCGGCGATGCCGATGCCGTTGTCCTTCACCATCACCACCACGTCGCTCCCTTGACGTTCGACGTTCAGTTGGATGTGACCACCCCGGTCGCCGTACTTGGCAGCGTTGTTCAACAAGTTCAGGAACACCTGTGCCAGCCGAGTCAAATCGGCCTCGACAATAAGCGGTTGCTTCGGGAGCGTGACGGTGAGTTCGTGGCCCATCTTTTCGATCAGCGGGCGGCTGGTTTCCAAGGCACTGTTCAGGACCGCCGCCAATGGGACTCGTTCCTTGCGGAGTTCCAGTTTGCCCCGGCTGATGCGGCTCACGTCCATCAAGTCATCGACCAGCCGCACCATCTGCATTAACTGGCGCTCCATCATGGAGCGGGCCTGCTCGACAATCGCCTCCTGCCCACCCGCCAGCTTGATCAGTTGCAGACCGTTACGGATGGGGGCGAGCGGGTTGCGGAGTTCGTGCGCCAAGGTCGCCAAGAATTCGTCCTTGCGGCGGTCGGCCTCGGACAGGTCGGCGGCTAACTGCCGCAACTCCTCCTCCAGCCGCTTCCGTTCGGTGATGTCTCGCACAACGGCGGTAAAGTAGCGGCGTTCTCCCAGCAGGAACTCGCTTATGCCCAAGTCCATCAGGAATGCGCTACCGTCCTTGCGGCGTGCCTCGACCTCCCGTCCAATGCCGATGACCTTGGCTTGGCCGGTACGCAGGTAATTGGCGAGGTAGCCGTCGTGTTCGCTGTGGTACGGTTCACCCATCAACATCTTGACATTCTGACCGACGACTTCTTTGGTCTGGTAGCCGAACAGCCTCTCGGCGGCGGAGTTGAAAGACTCCACCACGCCCCGCTCGTCAATGGTGACGATGCCGTTGATGACGTTGTTCATCACCGACCGGATGCGTGCTTCGGCCTCAGCCAGTTGTTCGGTTCGCTTCCGCAGGGCTTCCTCGGCTCGCTTCCGATCGGTCACGTCCAGATTCGTTCCGACCACCCATTCGGCTCGCCCGGCCTCGTTGGTCCGAACGGTTTCCACCGCTTCGAGGTGGCGGCATTCACCATCATTACGGCGACGGATGCGAAATTCCCGGCGACTGTTCCCGGCTCGCCGCACGGTGTCCTGCAAAACCTCTTCCTGCAATCGCAAGTCCTCTGGTAAGACGGATTCGCTCCAGTCACGGTATTGCACGACCCCACTGGGCGTGGTACCAATGCCGTAGATTTGAAACATGACGGGATCCCACCGAATCTCGTCGGTGACGACATTCCATTCCCAAATCCCCACGGCGGTCGCTTCCGTGGCAAGCCGCATTCGCTGCTCGCTGTCACGCAGTGCTTGTTCACGGCCCCGAAGTTCGGCCTCCTGACGATGCTGGTCGGAGATGTCACGGAACACCAGCACGCAGCCGACCAGTTCGCCTTCCCTGCACCGGATTGGGGCGGCACTGTCGTGGATATGCCGTTCCTTACGGTCTTTGGCGATGAGAACGGTGTGGTTCGCGAGACCGACGAGGATGCCTTCCTTCAACGCCCGTAACGCCGGATTCTCGACCGGCTGACGTGTCGCCTCGTTCACGATCTGGAAAACGGCATCGAGGGACTGGCCCGCCGCCTCCGCGTTCGTCCATCCGGTTAGCTGTTCGGCCACGGCGTTCATGGTGGTAATGCAGCCCGCCATGTCGGTCGTGATGACCGCATCCCCGATGCTGGCGAGCGTCGTCCGCAACCGCTCGGCTTGTACGGCGAACCGCTGTTGGGTGACACGCATGGCCTCGCCAAATCCGGCGATGATGAGGCTGACCATGAAGTACGTCGCCAACCCGACCAAGCGCGGGCCGGTCGGGAGCATGATCGAATATCGGGGCGGCACGAAGAAGTACAAAGACAACAGGAACCCCAACACTGTCGCCAGCAGAGCGGGACGCAAGCCCCCGACCCATGCGGCGATGACGACGGCGACGAAGAACGTGGCGAACGGCAGGTGGTCGCCCAGGAGTGGATCAAGCAGCCAGCGGACGACCACAGCCGCAGCGACGGCGGCGAGAGTAACGCCGTATTGAAGCAATGGTTTCGATACGGAGTTCACCAAGCGGCCCTCTCGTTCCTGCTTTGCCTGGGGCCGAGTTCGTTCAGTAATTTGTCGAGAGTTGCATCGTCGCAACCTGCAAACGTGCGGAAGGCATCGGGCCGCTCCAACACCCGCTTTTTGGCCGCCTCTGGAATGCGTTTCGACAGCAGCAGCAATTCGTCCTCGTCAGCGTCGAGTGCCTCAGCGAGGCGATGGATCACGGAGACGGGCGGACACTCGCCGTAGTTCAGTCGCTTGTTTTCGATCCGAGAAAGATGAGTGTGGCCGACGCCGATCCGCTCGGCCAGGGCACGGAGCCGCCAGCCCATTCTCAAATGCAATTCCCGAATCCGTTTGCCAAAGCGCATGGCTCCAGTTTCCCCGATGAAAGTGAATTCGGAGTAGTTTGCGGCTGCACGGCGCTTACGACCGGCTGGCACGTGATGTGATGCCCATTCTCGGTGTAGTCCTTTGCCAAGTCCATCCACTTTTCAGAAAGATCCTCGCCAGCCCTGGCCACCGGAAGATTGCCGATGCGTGCCGATGCGTGCGTATCGAGCGACCGGAACAACTGCAAGACAAGGTCTACGTCCGGTACGAGCACCTGCCCCTGGAAAGGTACAGCGGGCAGAAGGCCAAAGTCGAGTTCATCAGCAACGTCGATGTGGAGGATCACCACCGGGTCGTCCCGTGCAACATCCGTGACATCGCCGAGAGCAGTGAGGCCCGCAACATACGGGGTTTCGCCTGGAAGCGGGAAGGCGACAAGGACCGCGCCATGGCCTACGCCGAGGCGGGTGATTTTGACGCGGCCGTCAAGCGGCAGAAGAGCTCATCGAACTCGCTCCGGAAGGAGCCGGCTCGCTGGCGGTGCTTCTCGTATGGCTTTATTGCGCGTCGCAAATCTTCCTCTGTGGGGCGGAAGTAACGAAAGCGCACGCGAATCAGATGGGCACGAGGATCAAGCCCAAGAGGCTTTGTCTTATCCAATGGAACGTGTGCAAGCAGCAGGCCTGAGGCAGCGTTTCGAGACCATGCAATATTGGCCACATCTTGGGTATCATCAACCGAGAGACGCCGAATGGGAAAGGCGATCGACATTACCGAGTTCCTTCAGGGCTCGGTTTCCTCATCCTGGTGCTGGACTGCATAGTGGCTCGTCTCGAACTAATCCTTAAACAAGCGAGACCTCGTCTCGCTTCGTGCGTTCGCTTGAACGGCTTTCTGGGCAACACGGCCCCTCGCAGCGCCGCTTTCCGGCCCGCTTGGTTCCTTCATGATGT